>Ga0187894_10004613_pt1 | contig 14645 bp, 4 predicted proteins | sample GBC1701081metaG_FD_136650 | JGI IMG/M metagenome (GOLD analysis project Ga0187894, IMG submission 136650) | White microbial mat communities from a lava cave in the Kipuka Kanohina Cave System on the Island of Hawaii, USA - GBC170108-1 metaG ...
AGTCTCCCAGTTTTGCCGTCCGGCGGCTGGCTCGTCCGGCAGCGTGAACTGCGTCGCGGCGAGCAGGGCGCGGGCAAAAGTTTGCGCGAGGTTGCTCGCGCCCGGCTCGACGAGGACCGCGATGACGCGGCCCTGCGAATTGACTTGGGCAAACAGGTTGCGGTTCAAGGCGGCGCTGACGGCCTCGGCCTGAGCGGACGCCTCCTGGCCATTGGCCGTCAAGCTGACCTTGGGCTGGCGCAGGCTGTAGGCGATGAGAACGTGGTCGCCCTGCCGCCCGATGACCGTCGCCGTCAGTTCGCCTTGCGCTGAGGTCTCGAAAGATTGGGCGAGCGAAGAGGGAGTGGCTCCCCTGTTCGCGGATGGCGGCTGTCCGAAGAGAGATTGAAGGTCGTAGCTGGAAGAGCTGGCGTAATCGAGACGGTAGATCAAACGCTCGCCGACGACGAAGCGGTGGACGAGGGGGTTGGCTGTGGGCGATTCGGAGGTTGGTGTCTCGGCGAGTTGGCGGTCGGGCTGCGCCGAACGCGCGGCGAAGCACGCCGCCAGCAACGCAGCCAGGAAGAGTGAAAATACCAGCGCGGCGCTGAATGAACGAAATGAACGTTGGCGAAGTTGATCGGCTTTTCTTTGTGACATAGGGCGCCTCTTTGCGACAACAGTCTGGTGTCAGGAGATATTTTCAAAACCGGGGTCGCCAAGTGAGACAAACCACGGAAAGCAGAAAAATGGCAGGCAGAAAAATGGCAGGCAGAAAAATGGCGATGAAAGCGCGCGTGGTCTTCATTTTTCTGCCCAGCATTTTTCTGCTGTCGTGTTTGTCCGGCGCAGTTGGCGCGGACTTTAGTCTGCGCCCATCGCGCCGCACAGGCTAAAGTCCGCGCCACCGGTTATGGCGTGATGGTGATGGGCGTCTGGGGCGTCGGCTCGCCGAACCATTCAACTGCCTCCTGCACCACCCTCCACTGGAAGTAGCGGGGAATAGGAACAGTAGTAGGAGGAGCCGCCGGCGCTTTGACCGTGAAGCTGAACGTCACCTGACCGCCGGGCGGAACCGAGACGCGCGACCTGGCAGGGTCGTTCACATTGACCGGCAATTCGACGCGGCTCAATCCCCAGACCAAGTTGTCCTGCGGGCTTTGCGAGCCTAAGCGATAGCCTTTCCCCGCAGTCCAGGTGTTCGCGCCAACGTTCTTCATAGTGACCGAAACCAGGTAAGACTCCCCGCTTTTCATCGTCGCCGGCACGGATTGAGAGACGAAGTCGGCGTCGTTCGGCGGGCACCCGCTCGTGGTCAGGTTGACTTTCACCGTCGCCAGCGTGTTGATCGCGGTCAGCGGCAAGCCATTCGCCACATTTTGCAGGTAGTAGATCGTTCCGTCGGCCACAGTCTTGCCGGTCGCCGCCGAGCCGCTTTGCGCTGAGCGGGCCAGGAGCGGACCGTTGGGAGCGCCGGCGTGGACTTCCAGGGCAGGGGATGTGCCAAACCAATTCAGCGTCGCTTCCCCTTTGCCCGAGCCGTCACAAACCCGGATCGGATTGGGCGCCGCCGAGATCGTCCCGGTCAGCGTTCCCACATTCGTTCTGCGCGTCGGATCGCCAAAGTATCCAACGGCTCCTTCTCTCAACATCCGCCACTGGAAGATGTAATTGCCGGCCACGCTCGGCGCCGTGACGTTGAATTGGAAAGTCACCTGCTCGCCGGGCCGAACCGTGATGCGGCCGGTCCTGTCCGGGTTCATCGGCAACTCGACCCGGCTGAAGCCCCAGGTGGTGTTGTTTTCCGGGTTCCACGATCCCAGCCGGTAACCTTGACCGGACGTCCAGGCGTTCTGCCCCGTGTTTCGCATCGTGATCGAAACGAGGTAGCGCTGGCCCGCCGTCATCACGCCTAGCGCGGATTGCGCGATGAACCGGGCGTCGTCCGGCGGGCAGAAGAAGAGATATTTCTTCGTTTCGCTCGGAGTCAGGTTGAGGAGCGTGCCTTTCGCGCTGACGCCTTTCCAATTCCACAAATCATACGTCCACTTCTTGTCATCGAACGGCCACGGCGCATCAATCTTGGCGTAGAGGTAGAGCCTGCCGTCCAGCGCCGAGAACTCGTTGGTCGCGCTGAGATGCTTGTAATAGAAGATGCCCTTATCGTCGCCGTCAATGCCGATCTCGGCGTAGATGTTCAGCTTGTCATTGAGGAGCGTCAGCGCGCCGCCGGCGCCCGCTTCGGCGAGAAACAGGTCAACTCCCGCCTCGACGTAGGCTTCGGAATAGACGCTCGGATTGATGTCGGCCTGGGCGTTGAACGGACGCAGCCCGACAAAGTATTTGAGCGAGATGTCGCCTCTGGCCCCCACCGTGGCCGACATCGGAACCGGACCGATGGTGAAATGGAATTTCTTGTTGTAATCGAACGGACGAGTGAAGGTGTCGGTCTTGCTCCACGAAGCAATCCCCGGCGGAAGCGACGGATTCCAGACATCGAATCCGATCACGCTCAATTTGATTTCCGCCGTCAACTCTCCCTCCTCGACCGCGTGGGCTTTGGCGGTGGCGCGGAGCAGGTCAGTTTCAAAGCTGAAGATCGCGGCCTGGGCCTTCGCTTCGCCCTCGACCGTCACCTCCAGCGGAGCGCGTTTGGGAGCGAGCAGGAAGTGGCCGTTGACGCCGACCCAGAACGTGTCCTTCTCGCCCAGATCGAACCCGAAGGTCTTCTCCACTTCTTCCACGAAGCCGGCGTCAAGATCGCATCGCTTGCCGGCTTCGACACGTTTCAATCGCGCCGGATCGAGCGCGGTCTGCTGTTGATGCTCGTTGGTCAGCCGGGCGACGGTTGCCGGCGACAGATCGGCGTAGAGGGGCTGCGAACCGGGCGGAAGCTGCAGATGCTTCGATTTGATGTCGTACTCCTGGTGCTGCATCTTCCCTTCATCAATGCAAGCGCGTTGAAAAAGAATCTCATCGGGATCGTCCTTGCTGTTGCGCAGCGTGTAGCCGCGCTGGTTCAACTCGGATTCGAGCCAGTTGAGTTGCTGATAGTAAACGCCCGCCGGAACGATCTTCTCCCCCTTCGTGCCCTTGAGCACCCGGATGGGCGTCATTGGAGTAACCGGCGCGCCGGTCTCCGGATCACGCAGCTCGAAAGGCTTGAACGGAATCGGCGCGCGGCGAATTTCGCAGATCGCGCCGGACTTAATGTTCCCCGGCGGTTGCGGAGCGCCCTTCACCGGAGTCGGCGTTGGCAGAGGCGGCAGATCGGGCGGCGGCGGCGCGGCGTTTGTTTGCCCGAAGACCGGCGCGGCCGCCAACACGGCGAACACCAGGCCGGCCATCAGGACGTGAATAACTCCTGGCATCAAGCGGTTCATAAATTCCTCCCTCATTGTTTGGGAGCGGTTGAAGCTCACCGCGCCCGGTTCTCCCGATTCCGGAATTGGTCTTGCGACCGATTGCTTCGCCATTGGAGAGAGCAACTCTTGCGGCTCTCTCCAATCTAAACGGGAATTGCGTTCAATCCCTATCACCGCGCCGCTGTTAAATTGGGAACACCTGGTTGTCAGGGGTGAGGGCGGCGGCGGCGCCTCGGTGGTATAATCCGCTCCTCGTAACGTACCAGGAGGATGGCTATGACGCCTGACACCCTGACTCCTGAAAGATGGCGCCAAATCGAGCAGCTTTACCACGCCGCGCTGGAACTCCGGCCGGAGGAGCGCGAGGCTTTTCTCGACGAAGCCTGCGCGAGCGACGATGAGTTGCGCCGCGAAGTCGTTTCGCTCATCGCTTCGCACAACCGGGTCGAGACTTTCATCTCCGCGCCGCCAGGCGATGTCATCGGCGCCCTGATGGCCGAGCGGCAATCAGGCTCGATGATCGGACGCACGCTCGGCCATTACCGGCTCGACTCGCTGCTCGGCGCCGGCGGAATGGGCGAGGTCTATCGCGCCCGCGACCTGCGGCTCGACCGCGACGTGGCCGTCAAAATTCTGCCTGAGCGTCTGGCCGGCGATCCGGAAGCGTTGCGCCGCTTCGAGCGCGAAGCCAAAGCCGTCGCCGCGCTCTCGCATCCCAACATCCTGGCGATTTACGATTTCGGCGTCGAAGCCGGCGTGAGCTATGCGGTGACGGAGTTGCTCAAAGGCGAGACGCTGCGCGAACGGCTGAATCGTTCGCCGCTCGATTGGCGCGAGACCGTCGAGGTCGGGGCCGCCATCGCCGATGGGCTGGCAGCCGCGCATGCCAAAAACATCATTCACCGCGACCTGAAACCGGCGAACATCTTTTTGACTGCGGACGGCGGGGTGAAGATCCTCGATTTCGGGATCGCGCGCATCAAACGCGTAGTCTCGCCCGAAGCCGAAACCGCTACCTCGACCTTGACCGGGACTACTGCGCCCGGAGTGGTGATGGGGACCATCGGTTATATGTCGCCCGAACAGGTGCGCGGCCAGAAGGCCGAAGCTCCCAGCGACCTCTTTTCGCTCGGCTGCGTGATCTACGAGATGCTCAGCCGCCAATGCCCTTTCGCGCGCAACACCGCCGCCGAAACCATCGCCGCCATCTTGAAAGAAGAACCGCCGCCGCTGCGCAGCATGACGGGCGAAATCCCCGCAGAGCTGAAACGCATCATCGGCAAGATGCTGCGGAAAGATAGCGGGCAGCGGTACCAGACGGCGACCGAGGTCGTGACCGAGCTGAGAGAGATTGAAAAGGAGGCCGGGATCGGACGCGGCGGCGGCGGTAATAACGATCAAACGATTAAGCCCAAGCCGCGCGCCGGCGTGGGAAGAGCAGCCGGCATCGCCCTGAGCGCAATCATACTCCTGGCAGGCGGCGTGGCGGCTTATCGCTTTTGGCTTCCGTCGCGGGATGGCGGGAGCAACAGCGCGCCGCACAAAGGCCAGGCGGTCATGCGATATTACCTCGAAGTAGAGACGGACGGCGGCCCCGCGCGAGTCAGCGGCGGCGAACCACTGGCTGCGGGCCAGCGTTTCAAATTCCATTTCCTGACGCGCGAGAGCGGCTACCTCTACATTATCGGGTCCGGGGAGAGGAACATCCCCACGACCTTCCTGACGGCTCAGCCGGTCGCAGCCTCCGGCGTGACGACCAATCGAGTGGAAGCCGGGGCCGATTTCAGCTTTCCGGCCGGGGACAATCGGATAGAGCTTGGCTCCTACGGGACAATCAACACCTACACGATCATCTTTTCACCGGCGCCGCTCCGGCAGCCAGGCTTTCTGACCTCCCCCGCCAACCGGCAATTGACCGCCGGCGAGCAGCGGGAGTTGGCGGACTTATGGGAGCGGTTCGGCAAGCAGGCCCCCGAGCTGATCCCGGAGACCACCGGCGATCAGCCCAGCGTCGCTGTCTCTCTGCCCGCCGACCGGGCAGGAAACCAACCGTTGATCTTCGATATACCAATCAAACGCCGTTAGGCCATCCGGCCCAGGACAACCTTCTCCCTCAAGATTCAATGGCAGAGGAATAATGGCAAAGGAATGATAATGACATTCCCTTGCCTCCATTCCTTTGCCCGCCCACGGCGCCCAGTCAGCCTCGCTGTTTTTTTTTCACGCGATGAGAGCTTTCAGTCACAGATCTCGTTTATCAGGGTAGAGGCCGGGACTGTCACTTCGGCAAGCATGGAGGCATTGATGCGAGGCAAAAGAATCATTTGGGCAATGACGCTATTGCTGATTGCGCGACTGCCGCTGGGGGCGCAGACACAGGCGCAGGGCGAGGCCGGCGAGGCGCGCGACGACTTCCTGATGACGCGGCGCGATTCATATCTGGTCAGCCGGCAGAAGGTTCCGATCAACAAGGGCGGCAAGCCGGCGGGCGCTGGCGGCAAGAACCGCCAAATGCCCGCCGCCAACGCCGCGACGGTTCCCATCGGCCTCGGCTACACGCTTTTCAAAAAGAACGCCAGCGGGGAGCCGGTGCGCGTCAATGCGGCGCAGGAGTTCCGCGAAGGTGACGGCGTGCGCTTTATGATCGAATCGAACACGACCGGCTACGTCTACATTTTCCACACCGAAAACGATGGTCCGCCCAAGATGATCTTCCCCGATCCGCAATTGAACGAGGGCGACAACCGGATCAAAGCGCACGTGCCATATGAAGTTCCGTCGCGCGAGGAGCCGGGCGGATGGTGGTTCTTCTTCGATAAACAGACGGCCACGGAGCGGTTTTACCTCGTGGTCACGCGCCGGGCGTTGGCCGAGGCGAAGGCCGGCGAGACGCTGGTCGCGTATTGTGAGGGGAGTCCGAAGAACTGTCCGTGGCGGCCATCAATGGCTTTCTGGAATGAGCTGCTGGCCGGAGCAGGCGTCGCGCGGGTGAGCCAGAGCCGGGAGTTCGGCGTCGCGCAAACGGAGATCGAGCGCGAGGCCGTCACGCGCGGAGTCGAGTTGCGGCCCGGAGCGCCCGCTCCATCGGTGGTGAAGATGAACGTATCGCCGAAGGCCGGGATGCTGGTGGCGCAAATCTCTTTAGTCCACAAATAGTCGGTGTTACCGGCTTTACACAGGAGATGTTCCCGATTGAACAGGCGATGGAGCCAATCCCGAAGCATCATAGGTCTTCCCGAAACTGAAGATCGCGGAAACATTTTCTCAAGGACAACAGGTCTCGACCGCAGAATTCGCTGACGCGATAGGAGGCATGAAAGTGAAGAGGATCATTCGAGCAACCATCTTCGTTCTGTTAGCAAACCTGGCGGCCACTGCCGGCGCTTATGCTTTTAGCCCGGAGTCGGAGATCACGGCAAAATACAATAGTCTGGGAGGCAGCGGAGGCTTTTTAGGGTCATCCACTACCCAAGTAAGGATAGCTCCGGATGGTATCGGCTATTACCAACATTACCAAAACGGGTCCATCTACTGGTCGCCGCAGAACGGCGCGCATGAAGTGCACGGACAGATCGGAGAGAAGTGGGCTAATTTGGGTCGGGAGCGCAGTCCCTTAGGTTATCCCCTGACCGACGAGCAGATCACCAGCTATGGGATCGGGCGCTACAATCGCTTCCAAAATGGCGCGATCTACTGGTCGCCGCAGACCGGCGCGCAGGCGGTTTACGGGTTGATCTACGCCAAATGGATAGCGCTCGGCGGCGTAAAAAGTTTTCTGGGCTTCCCGACCACAGACGAAATTGGCTCCCCCAACCCCACGGACGGCGGAGCCCGCTTCAATAACTTTCAGAGCGGAGCTATTTACTGGAAGTCGGACACTGGCGCATATGAAGTCCGAGCGGAGATTTACAACGAATGGAAGAGGCAAGGCGGAGAGTGGGGGAGGCTTGGGTTCCCAGTCTCGGATGAACTGCCCGACCCGAGTGGCGCGAAAAGATTTACCAAGTTCCAGGGCGGGACCTTGTATCGTGACTCTGGCCCCGGCAGACCCAATACCATAATAGACAATCCCCCGCCGCCGTTCGTCGAGGTCCACGACCGCCCGCTGTCGAACCTGTTGGCTGAGCATGACAATCTGACGGCTCAAGGATTTCGCATCCTGTCGCTGAGCGTCTACGGCGATGCCGCTAATCCGCTGTACGCCTGTGTCTGGGTGAAAGACGGGGGGCCGGAACAGAAGGTATCCTTCAAGGCCTCGGCCAGCGAATACCAAGCGTTCTTCGACTCAAGTGTAGCTGCTGGCTTTAAACCGATCATCATCAGCGCCACCGGCTCGACTCTAAATCCGGTCTTCGCCGCCGTCTTTGAGCAGCGGCCGGGACCGGTCCCCGTAACTCGGCATGGATTAGTCGCCGGGCCGGTAAATGGCGTCTATGCCGTTGACACCTTCGCCTATTGGATCAAGTGGGCGCGGGAAAATCACCACATCCTGCGTTGGGCGGCTGTCTATGGCGATCCGGCCAATCCGCGCTACGCCGGGATCTGGGAACTCGACAATGATGAAGTCGAATGGAACGTCGCCTTCCACAATACGGAGCGCAGATTTGTGACTAACTTTATGCCGGACCCTGAGAGGCCGCCTATAAATGACTGGGACTTCGCTGAGAACGACCTCCAAGCCATCTCCGAAGCGCAAAGCTTCTGGGCGCGTCCGGCGTTCCTGACCCACTCGTCGAGCGGCCGTTTCATCGAGGTCTTTCGCGATGACCAGGTAGGCGACTGGGTCTCACGAGTGAACCTCACCAGCGACCAGTATCAAGCTGAGTTCAACAGCCTTGTGGCTCAGGGATATTTACCGACTTGCGTGCAGGGCGCCAAAGTCGAAAACACAACTCGCTTCACCGCCATCTTCGCCAAGCGGGTGACACCAAAGCCACGTAAGCTGACAGTCAACGGCTCGCAGGTCAATGGACTCATCGCCCTGGATGAGGCTATGAAAGACATTGTCAGGCGCAATGACGTGCGCTCAGCTTCGCTCGCCATAGTCAAAGACGGGCGACCAGTCTACGCGCGCGCATTCACCTGGTCAGAAGACGGCTCCAAAATCACCCAGCCGGGGAATATCTTCCGCTTCGCCAGTTGCTCCAAGCCGCTCACGGCGGTGGCTATCTACCAGTTGATGGAAGCCGGGCTCAACCTCGATGACCTCTTGACCAACCACATCAAGCTCAACTTCCCCGATGATGTTTCAGCCGATAAGGATTTCGGCAAAATCACCATCCGCCAATTACTGCAACACAAGAGCGGACTTGTGCGCAACGTCGCGCCGGATAACGAGGCGCTCAGTTTCTTTAACTCACATAGCCAGAGCAAGACCTTGCCGTTGAGTATCGAAGACATGGCCACGTATATGGCTACCATGGATCTGCTTTACGAGCCTGGCAATCCTCAACCGGGCCAGGAGATATACTCGAATACCGGCTTCCTGTTCCTCAGCCTGCTGGTCAAGCAAAAACTGGGTAGTTACACACAAGCGATCAATGATGGCATCTTTAGCAAGCTTGGTATCAAGCAAGCCCGAGTCACTGGGTCACAGATCACTGATCAAGGGGCGTTGGAGGCGGTCTACCCCGATCGTTACCTGAGGGTCGGTAAAAGCGTCATGAGCCCGGAGCAGAAGATCACGCCGTTTGAATATGGCAATCTCAATTTCAATAACTTCGCCGGCGTCGGGGGATGGGCGATGGCTCCGGCGGACTATGCGCATTTCCTGAGCGCATTACACTCCGGCAGCGGCTTGTTACTTAAGCCCGAGACGGTAAAAGCGGGCGACGGAATCAAATCGCATGGTGGATTGCTGGCCGGCGCAGTCTCTTATGTAGAGCATCTCGATAACGGCGTCACCTTGGCGGTAGTTTTCAACAAAGTCCTAGACGAAGCGTACGGCCTGCGCTTACGCGATATTATCAATGCGCTCCCCGCCTCGGCTTGGCCTGCCCCGCTCGCCTACGAAGGCGCTCTCAGCTCCGTCGGCTGCGGCGGTATAGCCGGTTACGCCATGGATAAGGGTCAGCTCGGAGCTACGCTAAGTGTTGACATATACGATGGGGACAAACTATTGGCCAGGGTCTTGGCCAATCAACTACCCCAGGGGGCTGATCCAATCGGCGGCAGGCCGACCAACCATAGCTTCAACTACCCCCTGCCAGCCAGTCTCAAGGATGGGAGACCACATTCGATCTCGGTGAAGTACACGGGGACATCTACCCATCTGAGCGGTTCGCCGAGGCAATTTGTCTATTCACCGCCCGTGATTACCCGGCAGCCGGCTGATATGACGGCCTGCACTGGTAAGTCCGCAACTTTCTCGGTGACCGCCGCCGGCGCCGGCCTGACTTATCAATGGCGCAAAAACGGCGGCGCCATCGCCAACGCGACCAGCAGCAGCTTTACGATCAACTCCGTCAGCGCCGGCGACGCGGGCAGATATGACGTGGTCATCAAGGACTCGTGTGGTAGCTCCATCAATTCGGCGCCGGCGACGTTGACGACCGTCAACAGCCTCATCACGATTACGGACCAGCCCGACAGCACAGGCGCGTGCGTCGGCAAGCCCGTGACCTTCTTCGCGGCGGCCACCGGCGCGAACCTGCGTTACCAGTGGCGCAAAAACGGCGGCGACATCTCCGGCGCAAACGACCGCAGTTACACCATTCCTTCGGTGAGCCTGAGCGACGCCGGCGCCTACACCGTCGTCGTTTCCAATGAATGCAGCGCCGTGACTTCCCCCAACGCGATACTCACCGTCAACACTGCGATCACGATCACCGACCAGCCGGACAACGCCACCAGATGCCCGGGGCAAGCCGTGACTTTTTCCGTCGCGGCGACGGGCACGAACCTGCGCTATCTGTGGCGCAAAAACGGCGGCAATATTTCCGGCGCCGAAAGCAGCAGTTACACCATCCCGGCGATCAGCGCCGCTGACGCCGGCTCCTACTCGGTGGTCGTTTACAATGGATGCAGCACAGTGAATTCGACTCCCGCGACGCTCACCATCGCCAGTGGCTGTCCGGTAAACAATGCGCAGTTCGTGTCTCAGTCAGCGCCGTCTTCGATGCAGGCGGGGCAACTCTACAACGTGCTGGTCACGATGAAGAACACGGGAACCACTACCTGGACCTCCGCCGGACGTTACAAATTGGGATCGCAGAATCCGGCGGACAACCGCACGTGGGGATTCAACCGGGTGGAGCTGCCGTCTTTCATCCCAAGCGCCGAGCCGGGCCGTGAAGTAACTTTCAGCCTCCCGGTCTATGCGCCGCTCACGCAGGGCGTCTACAACCTGCAATGGCAGATGACGCAGGAAGGCGCGGGGTGGCTCGGGAGCTTGACGCCCAACCTTTCGATCAATGTCGGGCCGCCGCCGCCCAACAATGCGTGGTTCGTCAGCCAGTCGGCGCCGCAAACGATGACCGCGGGTCAACGCTACAACATCTCGATCACGATGAAGAACACCGGCTCCAACACCTGGACCACCGCTCTCGGATACAAACTGGTCTCGCGTGGGGCGCCCAACTGGGGAGTGAGCGAAGTTCCGCTGCCGGGCTCAGTCGCGCCAGGCGCTGAGGCGCCGTTCAATTTCACGGTCACGGCGCCAGCCAGCAGCCTGGCGCCCTACCGATTCGAGTGGCAGATGATGCAGGGCGGATTGGGGTTCGGCGCGTTCTCGCCAAGGGTTGACATCACGGTCAACCGGTGAATTCGACATTCAGATCGGGGCGCGGGCAGAGTTCTGATCGGACCGGACTATGCCGGACTATGGAGGATAAAACTATGCGCAGTTCCTTTTTCTCGTTCTTCCTGCTTGCCCTGCTGTCCCTGACAGCGGCGGCTCAAACTTCCGCCACCAGTACGATCTCCGGCACAGTGACCGACCCACAGGGCAGTGTCATCGCCGCGGCCACCGTAACCTTGATTGAGGTCGCCACCAATCAGGAACGCGCCGCCGTCACCGACGCCGCCGGGCGCTACAGTTTCTACGCCCTCAATCCGGGGCGCTATCGCGTCAAGATTGAAGCGCCAGGTTTCAAACCGACCGAGGTGAAGGACGTGATGGCAGAAGTATCGAAAGTGGCGACGATCAACGTGGCGATAGAACTGGGCGAGATTTTGATCGTGCAGAACATCGTGGCCGGCGCGCAATCGCAGTTGCAGACGGCGGACGCCAGCGTCGGCGGCGTCTTCAGCCAGGAGAGTTTGCAAAAGCTGCCGAACGCCTCGCGCCAAGCCAACACGCTCTTCAACCTGCAACCGGCCGCCACCGCCAGCGGCGAATTCGCCGGCGCGCGCCAGGATCAGTCCACCGTCACGCTCGACGGCGTGGACGTTTCGGACAACGTGCGCGGCGAGCAGGGACGCACCATTATCCCGGCGCCGCTCGAATCCCTCCAGGAGTTCCGCAGCATCGTCGTCAACGCCAACGCCACCTTCGGGCGCTCGTCCGGCGGCCAGTTTGCGCTCGTCACGCGCAGCGGCGGCAATGAATTTCATGGGAGTTCATACTTTTACCATCAGGACAGCGCGCTGGCGGCCAATTCGTGGACAAACAACCGGCTGGGCATCCGCCGCCCGTTCCTGCTCGACAATCGCTTCGGCGGCGCGCTGGGCGGGCCTATCGTCAAAGACAAGACCTTCTTCTTCGCCCACTACGAAGGCCGGCGCAATCCGGACTCGGCGACCATCACGCGGCTGGTTCCGACCGAAAGCTTCCGCAACGGCACGCTCCGCTACGAAGACTATGATTTCGACGCCAGAAAGTATGTCATCAAGACGCTCACTCCGGCTGATCTGAAAGCGGATGATCCGCGCGGACTGGGCGTGAACCCGAAGATTCTCGATTACCTGCGGCTCTTCCCGCTGCCCAATGATTTCAGCCAGGGCAACGGTCTCAACCGGGCCGGCTTCACTTTCGCCTATCCCACTTTAACTTCGGACAACTTCGGTTTGCTGCGGCTGGATCACGAGTTCAACCAGCGTTGGAACGCGAACGCCAAATTCGCCGCCAACCGCCGTCTCGAGACCAACGCCACACAGGTAGACCTGTTGCGCAAGACGGCGACGGTCAACAGTCCGCAGCGCCCGCGCAACCTGACCGCGACCTTGATCGGCGTGCTGACGCCGCATCTGACCAACGAGGCTCGTTTCAGTTGGCTGCACGACCGCCGCTCGCTGGAGACGCTTGCGCCCCGGCCCTTCGCCGGATTGGACGTGGCGCTCAACATCGGCACGGGCATCGTGCTCGACAAGCCCGACAACCTGATTGATGTCGAACCGCTGCGGGCCAGGTCCCAAGCGCGCACGCTGAACATCTATCAATGGTCGGACACGCTCACCTGGGTGAAAGACGGGCACAACCTGCAGACCGGCGCCAACATCCGGCGCATCCGCTCGGTTGATTTCCGCAACGACAAAGTGGCCAACGCGCTGACCACGCCGGTGGCCGAGTTGGGCGGCGCGGCGCTTCGCATCACCGTGCCCGGCGCGCAGCGGCCCGGATTCCAGTTTCTCAACCCCGAACTCGAGGAATTGAAAAGAATTCTGTGGGGGCAGGTCAGCCAGGTCTCCCTCCTGTATACGCGCGACGCCAATCTGAATCTGCTGCCGCCCGGCGCCGGGCTGCGAACGAAATCCACGCTCAGGGCCTGGGAGTTCTATTTCTCGGACACCTGGCGCTGGCGACCATCGCTCACCCTCACCTACGGCTTGACCTACAACTGGCAGGAGCCGCCGGTCGAAGACGAAGGCAAACAGACTCTGCTCACTTTCAAAGAGACTGGGCAACCGGTCAATTACCGGCAATACATGCAGGACAAGCTGAACGCCGCGAATGAAGGCCGCGTCTACAACCCTGAGCTGGCCTTCGTCCCGATCCGGCAATCGGGCCGCAAGACGGCCTTCAACACAGACTTTTCGAATCTTTCGCCGCGCTTGTCCGTAGCCTGGAACCCGGCCTTTAAGGCTGGCTGGCTCGGTCGCCTCTTCGGCGAGCAGCGAACGGTCGTGCGCGGCGGTTACGCGCTGGTCTTCGACCGCACCAACACCGTGCAGACGATCAACATTCCCACGCTCGGCCTGGGCTTTTCACAAACGGCCGTCCGGCGCTTCCCTTTCGATCAACCGTTTCGTCTCGGCATTGACGGCCCGGTTCCTTTGCCGAGCGTGCCGGCCAAGCTGACCGCGCCCATCACGCCCATCGCCAACCTGGAAGAGATCGTTTCGTTCAGCGTTGACCCGTTCATCAAAACGCCGCGCAACCACGTGGTGGATTTCACGCTGCAACGCGAGCTGCCCGGCAATCTGCTGCTCGAAGCCGGCTACATCGGCCGCTTCGGGCGCCGGCTCTACGCGAACGGCAACCTCAACTCCGCGCCGTTTATGCAGCGCGACCCGCGCTCGGGCCAGACCTTCGCCGAGGCTTACGACATCATCCTCGCCGCGCGCCGCCGCTTCCTCGATGTCGCGCCGCAACCGTATTTCGAGAACCTCTACGGCAAGGGCTCGACCAGATACATTAACTCCCTAAACGGCCATGTGAGCTCTCTCCAGCAATTCAACCTGGATGCGTGCGCGGCTAATGCCAAAGGGCAAACGTTCTCGTTTCCCTTTTTCTGCCTGTTGCCGGACGGCGCGCGGGCGCCTGTCTTCACCAACTTACAAGTCCAGGATTTGTGGATGCGCACCTCGAATGCGGAATCGAATTATCACGCCGCGTTCGTCTCGCTGCGCCAACAGTATTCGCGCGGGCTGACTTTCGATCTGAACTACACCTTTTCGCGCTCGCTCGACAACGTGCCGGGCTTGACGCAGAACGATCTGACGCCGTATCAATCCAGCTTCTACCCCGAGATTGACTACGGCCCGTCGCTGTTCGACATCAACCATCTGTTCAAGTTCAGCGGCGTTTATGCGCTGCCCTTCGGCCAGGGGCGCCGGTTAAGCGCCCGCAACGCAAAGCTCGACAAGCTGATCAGCGGCTGGTTCACGGCGGGCATCTTCACGGCGCAGAGCGGGCTGCCGCTCACGGTCATTCTCGGCTCGGACGGTTTCGGTGGCAGTTCGGTCCACAACACCTTCACGGGCGCGATCCCGCTGCGGCGCGCGCTTTTCGACAAAGGCGTGCACTCGATCGTGACTGGCGAAAATGACGCGGGCCAGGCCGGCAATCCGGTCAATAGATGCGGCGAGGGGTTGGAGCCGATCTGCGGAACGGGGTTGAATCTGTTTCCGAACCCGGACCTG
>Ga0187894_10004615_pt1 | contig 14643 bp, 6 predicted proteins | sample GBC1701081metaG_FD_136650 | JGI IMG/M metagenome (GOLD analysis project Ga0187894, IMG submission 136650) | White microbial mat communities from a lava cave in the Kipuka Kanohina Cave System on the Island of Hawaii, USA - GBC170108-1 metaG ...
AGCCATCGTGCGCGCCAGACGTTCGGCTTCGGTATCACGCGGCAAGGCGAGAGCGTCGGCCACCTGTTTGCGGCCTTCGGTTTCCTCCGTGGAGGCGCGGCGCAAATCCACGTTGAGTTGTTCGAGTTGATCCAGAACGCCTCGCGCCTCTTCTTCGGACGACTTTTTCTGGTTGATCGTCAGGTTGCAAACCAATTTGCCCAACGCCGCCGCTAACACGCCCGCGTTGGCGGCGGCGTTGCCGCCGTCCGTTACAGGCGCGTCCACGGGCAAAATGACGGGCAGCGATGGTTTCCGCGCGAAGTTATCCTCCTCGTATTCATAACCCGGCTCGATCTTCGACAACTCGGCCTGCAAACGTTTTTCGAGGATCAGGTCCTCGCCGAAATTCTCAATCTGCAGGTAGAACTCGCTGCAGGCGTTGAGCGCGGCTTGCGGAATAAGGCCGACGATCTCGCTTCCTGCGATCGCCACCCCGTAACGCGCGGCTTCGCGTTTGACCATCTCGAACGCGTGGAAAATCGGCGTCTGCTCGTAATTGACCAGGTTCATCGAGACCTGCGCCTGGCGACGGCTTTTTAGCTCAAGGCCGAGCGCCTTGACGTAAAGCAACCCGCCGTCGCTTCCGCGCACCGCTTTGGCGATTCTCCTGGCCACGGCCAGATCGTCCGTCGCCAGATTGATGTTATAAGCGACCAGCGGCAACCGCGCGCCTACAGCCATCGCGCCGGCCGTCGGGTGAACTCTCCGGGCGCCGAAATCGGGTTTGCGGTCGGGATCGCTCTCGATCGAATCGCGAAGGATCTCGAATTCGCCCCGCCGGACATTCGCAAGATCAACGCGGTCCCGACGCGTCGCGGCTTTTTCGTAAAGATAGACCGGGATGTCCAGTTCGTTCGCTATGCGTTCGCCGGCGTTTCGCGCAATCACCACGCATTCATCCATCGTCAGCCCTTTGATCGGCACGAACGGTAACACATCGAGCGCGCCCATTCGCGGATGTTCGCCAGCGTGCGCGTTCAAATCAATCAACTCTATCGCGGCGGCGGCGGCGCGGACGGAGGCTTCGACGACCGCTTCAGGCTCGCCCGCGAAAGTGATCACGGAGCGGTTGTGATCCGTATCCATCGAATAATCGAGCACCACCACGCGCGGAACCGTCGTGATAGTCCTGGCGATCAATTCGATCTTGTCTCTGTCGCGGCCCTCACTGAAATTCGGAATGCACTCGACGATCTTTTTCATAACAGAGAGCTTGCCCCTGAAGGAGATAAGTAACCAACTGATGAAGTCACACTCGCTACCGCTCGCAGTACTAACTCGGCGCAGTTTGACCGACCGTAGGGCAACGACCTCGCGAGAAGCGCGCGAAAATTGAAAAAGCGTTTTGAAGAACGTGACAGTAGTTTAGCTCAACTTCCGATGGTACGGTACAGGGAGCGGTAGCGACCTGGCGCCTTCGAAGTGTGCGCCTCACGAAGGCGCCAGGTCGCTACCGCTCCTTGTACCGTACCACACCCACGAAACCCTGTTTGACCCTCTCCGCGCGCGTGTGTTACGGTTGCCGCGTTGTTATGCAATTCGATCTAAGGTTCAATCTGATGAGGCCGAGCCGCCTGCGCCGCGTGATTGTGGTTCTGCTGCTGGCGTTCGCGTTTTTTGATCTGGCGGTTGTCGATGTGTTCTTCCCGCAGCTTTGCGGCGATGGGCAGGCGTCGCATTCCTTTACCAGCCCTGTCGAGTCAACTGAAAAGGTCGCCGCTGACAAGTCAACTGGAAAGATCGCCGCTGAATTGGCGCCAGTCAGGGATCACGGCTCCCAGCCAAGTCAAGATTCGCACCAATCTCCGATGGATGAAGATTGTTTCTGCTGTTGCTCTCACATCATTCCCAGTCCACATGTAAACGTGGTCGCCTTCAATTACCCGCCACAACTGGATGATCCGGCAATTACATCTCTCCCATTGCCGCCGCCGCACGGCGCTTTTCACCCTCCTCGTCTCTCCTAGTCTCTCCGTTTGATCTCGTAGTAGTTCACTTGATCGAGACGGGTCCGCGTCTCGGCGCGTCCGCATTTGCAGCGGACGTTGAAGCGTGCTGTCCACAAGCGGCTTGAGCCTGCCATGCCGGCATTTTTGCCGTGCGGCTAATCCCGCACGGCGCATACAGGAGACCGCCAACAGGATGGAACTATGATCCCGATTATTTCTTTGACCCCGTTTTTATGTCGAGGGGCGTCGCGGGCATTTACGTTCCCGCTCGCCAAATATTTTTCGATATTCGTCATCAGCCTCGCGGCTTCAACCACCAGTTACGGGCAGGTCCCGGCGGCTGGCGGCGGCTCGAATTCCGGCAGGGATTTGTCGAGTCCCGGCGTGGAAGTTCGGACCGCGGACACATCGAGCGCGCCGGAGAATTGGACCGCAGGTTATGTTGATCCAATTCAAGGCTCGTCATCCATTGATCTGGTGCGCCGCGCGCTCAGCTCGAACACGCAGCTCGCCGCCGCGCGGTTGGAGATCAATCGCGCGAGCGCGCGGTTGCGCCAGGCCGGATTGCGCCCGAATCCGACCGTGGATTTTCTACAATTGAACGGCGTCTTCAATTCACAAGGAGAGCGGGCGGCAACCATCGGATTTTCCCTGCCCCTGGAGTTGTGGGGCCAGCGCGGGCGGCGGATGGATCTGGCGCGAGCCGAGCTTGAAGCCTCCGAAGCCGAAGTCGCGGATCGTGAGCGGCGGCTCGCCTCGGAAGCGCGCGCGGCCTACGTCGAAACACTGGCCGCGCTGCGCGATCTCGACGTCACCCAGAAGCTGTACTCGCTCGACGTCGAGACGGCGCGCATCGTCGAGGCTCGCGTTAAAGAAGGCGACGCGGCGCCGCTGGAACTGAATCTATTGCGGGCGGAGGGCGACCGTCTATGCGCGCGGCGCATTTTGATCGAAGGACGGCTCGAAGCGGCGGCGTTACGGCTGAAACAGATCGTGGGCATGCCGCAGGATGAGACGTTGCGATTGCGCGAAGCGCTGGACGCGCCACTGCTGCCCGCGCCTCCGGCGTCGCTCGACGCGGCGATTGAGATCGCGCTGCGCACGCGGCCCGACCTGCGGCTGGCGCGGCTTACGGAAACAGTGGCGGTGGCGGGTTACAGGCTCGCGCGCGCGGAGGCCGCCCCGCAGGTCTCGGCCATCGTCACTTACACCAACGTCCTCGGAACATTCGACAACACGCCGATCGGCGTATTGTCGGACCGCGACAGATTATTCGGCTACGGCTTTTCGATCACCCTGCCCATCCTCAACCGCAATCAGGGGGCGAAGGCCGCGGCTCAATTGGCCATCACTCAGGCGCAACGGCGGCGTGAATTCACGGAATCACTCATTCGCGCCGAAGTCGCCGCCGCTTACCGTCGCTATGAGGCCGCGCAAGCTTCAATCCAAACTTACGAGCGGGGCGTGATCGAACGCTCGGAGAAAAACGTCCAGACGATGCGCGCGGCCTATCAAGCTGGAGCTTTCCGGGTCACCGAGTTGCTGTTCGAACAACGCCGCCTGGTTGATTCACAGCGCGAGATGACCGAAGCGCTCGCGGAACGTTACCGAGCGCTGGCCGACTTGCAAACGGCGATGGGAACAACCAATTAAAATGGAGGTAAAAGATGCCTACTGAAACCATGAATCAGGCGCCCATACCGCGTTTTAACCGCCGGCTGGTATGGTTTGGCGCCGCGGCGCTGGCTCTGGCTATTGCGTTAGGGTTGTACTCCCGCATGCGCAACCAGGATGCGAAGCCGGATGAAAAGGCCGTGAGCGCGGAACACGCCGATGAAAAAGGCGAGGTCGAGTTGTCGGCGGAAGCGCTGGAGGCCGCGAAGATCGAGTACGCAACCGCGACCGAACGGCCCGCCATGTCGCTGCTGCGCGTGACCGGGACGGTAGAGACCAATCAACAACAGACGCAGCAGGTGACGCCGCTCGTTTCGGGACGGGTCGAGCGTGTGCTGGTGGCGCTCGGAGACCGTGTCCGCGCGGGCGCGCCGTTGGCCGTCATCTCCAGCCCGCAGATCGCCGAGATGCACGGCAAGTTACGCGAGGCCGAAACGCGATTGCAGGCGGCCGAGCGCAACCTGGCGCGCGTGCAGAAGGCCGAGAATCGCGCCGCCGTGCTCTCGGCGAAAGCCAGGCTCGATGAAGCCGACGCCGCGCTTAAACGCACGCGACGGCTGATCGAACTCGGCGCGGGCGCGGGCAAGGATTTGATCGCCGCCGAAACCGCATACAAGACCGCGAAGGCCGAGTACGACTTCCAGAGCAACATCTCGCTCAACAAAGAGCTGGCCGAAGCGCGGGCCGAAGTGGACACGGCGCGCGTGGATGCGCAACACACCCGCGATGGGTTGAGCGCGCTGGGCGCTCCGGCGCCGGAGGGATCGCGAGACCTCCATCGGAACAACATCTCGCTCATCACCATGCGCTCGCCTGTCTCCGGCACGGTCATCGAGCGGATGGTCAACGCGGGCGCGGGCATCGAAGTCGGCAAGCCTCTTTTCACCGTCGCCAACATTTCCACGCTTTGGATCATCGCCAATGTGCCGGAGGCGCAAGTGGGCAGTCTGCGCGTAGGCACGCCCGCCGAAGTGCGCGCGGCGGCGCTTGGCGAGGAGGTGATTTCCGGGCGCGTGGCCTACATTGATCCGGTGCTGAACGAGGAAACGCGCACGGCGCGTGTCCGCGTGGAGGTGGCGAACCGGCAGGAGCGGCTGAAGGTCGGGATGTTCGTCGAGGTCGGCTTTGAAGCCGGGGCGGGCGGGCCGGTGGAGAATGAGCTGGTCATTCCCGAAGAGGCTGTTCAGCGCATCAACGAGCGCACGGTCATCTTCCTGCCCAAAGAGGGTGAGAGGGGCCATTTCGAGGCGCGCGACGTGGAGCTTGGCGGCGTGACAAATGGATACCAGCGCGTCATCAGCGGTCTCAAGCCTGGCGAGCGCATCGTGCGCAAGGGCAGTTTTACGCTCAAGACTCAACTGCTCAAAGGCGAAATGGGAGAACACGGGCACTGATTATGATCAACGCGCTTATTCGTTTCTCTGTTTCCCAACGCCTGCTCGTCTTATTGATGGTGGCGATTATGATCGGCGCGGGCGTCTACAGCCTCATCAGGCTGCCGATTGACGCCGTGCCCGATGTGACCAATGTCCAGGTGCAGGTGTTGACCGCCGCGCCATCGCTCGCGCCGCTCGAAATCGAACGGCAGATCACATTCCCGGTCGAAGTGGCGATGTCAGGTCTGCCGGACATCGAGGAGATCCGCTCGGTGTCGAAGTTCGGCCTTTCAGCCGTGACGGTCGTTTTCCACGATTCGGTCAACACCTACTTCGCCCGCCAACTCGTGCTTGAACGACTCACCCAGGCGCGCGAGCAGATCCCCGAAAACATCGGCTCGCCGGAGATGGGGCCGATCTCGACGGGTCTCGGTGAAATCTACCAGTACGAACTCAAGGCCGCGCCCGGCCCCGAAGGCAAACAGTATGGCGCGACGGCGCTGCGCACCATTCAAGACTGGAGCGTGCGGCGGCAGTTGCTCGGCGTGCCTGGCGTGACCGAGGTCAACAGCTTCGGCGGCCTCGAGAAGCAATTTCAGGTGCGGATCGATCCCGTGAAGCTCCAATCCTACGGGTTGAGTTTGCGCGCCGTGCTCGAAGCCGTCGCGCGCAACAACGCCAATGTCGGCGGCGCCTACATCGAGCACGGCGCGGAACAGTACCTGCTGCGCGGCATCGGTCTGGCAGAATCGTCCGGCGACATCGCCAACATCATCGTCAAGGCGGGCAAGGAAGGCGTCCCGATCTACGTGCATGACCTCGGCGAGGTGGTCGAGGGCGCTACCGTGCGACAGGGCGCGGTGACGGCTGACGGGAAAGGCGAGATCGTCGCCGGGATTGCGATGATGCTCAAGGGCGAGAACTCTCGCGCGGTGGTCAACCGGGTTAAAGAGCGCATCGAGCAAGTCAAGAAGACTCTACCCAAGGGGGTCGAACTCGTTCCGTTTTACGACCGCACGGAGTTGGTCGACCGCACGATCAAGACCGTCGTCACGAACCTGGTCGAAGGCGCGGTTCTCGTCGTCATCGTGCTGATCCTATTGCTCGGCAACTGGCGCGGCGCGTTGCTGGTGGCGACGATCATTCCGCTCTCGATGCTCTTCGCGGCGATCCTGATGCGCGTCTTCAACGTGTCGGGAAATCTGATGAGTCTCGGCGCGCTGGATTTCGGGTTGATCGTGGATGGGGCGGTGGTGATGGTCGAGAACACCGTGCGAAGGCGGGCCGAGGCGCAACACAGTGATTGCGGATTGCGGATTGCGGATCGCGGATTGAAAGAGATCGATTGGACCGAACCTTCTGTAAACAATCCGCAATCCGCAATCGGAGAATCCGCAATCCGCAATCCGCAATCCGCAATCACTGAAGCCTGCGTGGAGGTGGGGCGTCCGGTGGTCTTCGCGGTGGCGATCATCATGATCGTTTACCTGCCGATACTCAGTCTGACCGGGATCGAGGGCAAGATGTTCAAGCCGATGGCGCTGACCGTCGTCTTCGCATTGCTCGGCTCTCTGCTGCTCTCGCTGACTTACGTTCCCGCGGCGATGACCTTTCTACTGCGCGCATCGCGCGCCGAGACGGAGAGCGTCATCATCCGTTACGCGAAGAAATGGTATCGCCCTGTCCTCGCCACGATGATGGGCAATCGCCGTCCGGCGTTCGTGGCCGCGGTGGCGCTGGTGATGGTGAGCGGCGCCATCTTCCCGTTCCTCGGCTCGGAGTTCATTCCGCGTCTCGATGAAGGGTCGCTCGCGGTGCAAACGCAACAACTACCGAGCGTCTCGCTGTCGCAATCCATACGCACCGTCACCGAGGTCGAAAAGGCGCTCAAGACCTTCCCTGAAGTCACCAGGGTGGTCTCGAAAACGGGTCGCGCCGAAGTCGCCACCGACCCAATGAGCGTGGACTTCAGCGACCTCTACATCGAGCTGAAGCCGCCGTCGGAATGGAAGACCGCGCGCGCCAAGACGGAACTGGTCGAGAAGATGTCGGATGCGTTGGAGCAAAAAGTCCCGAACGCCGCCTTCAGCTTCTCGCAGCCGATCGAGCTGCGCGTCTCGGAGCTGATCTCCGGCGTGCGTTCGGACATCGCGATCAAGCTCTTCGGCGACGACCTCGACACGCTCAAGAAAACTGCCGACCGGATCGGCGCGGTCGTAAGCCGTGTGCCCGGCGCCGCGGACGTGAAGGTGGAAGCGACGTCGGGATTGCCGCAACTGCAAATTAAGCCCGACCGCGCCGCCATCGCGCGATATGGGATCAACGTCGAGGACGTGAACAACCTGGTCGAATCTATCATCGCGGGCAAGGAGGCAGGGCTTGTCTATGAGGGCGAGAAGCGCTTCAGCCTCGTCGTCCGTCTAGCCGGCGAGTCGAGCCGTGACGTGGAAACGATCAAGAACCTGCTCGTCTCGGCGCCGAACGGCTCGCGCATCCCTCTCGCGCAACTCGCCGACATCAAGCTCATCGAGGGGCCGGCGCAGATTTCGCGCGAAGACACCCGACGCCGCATCGGCGTCGAGCTGAATGTGCGCGGGCGCGACATCGGCAGCTTCGTCAAAGACGCGCAGGCCGCGATTGACCAGCAGGTAAAGCTCCCGCCCGGGTATTACCTGACCTGGGGCGGGACCTTTGAGAACCTCGAGCGCGCATCGGCGCGACTGTTGATCGTCGTGCCTTTGGCCCTGTTCCTGATCTTCGTGTTGCTGTTCACAACGTTCAACTCCGTGCGGCAGGCGTTGCTAATCTACACAGGCATTCCATTCGCGATTGTCGGCGGCGTGTTGGCGCTGGCCTTGCGAGGGATGCCGTTCTCGATCTCGGCGGGCGTGGGTTTCATCGCGCTGTTCGGCGTTGCGGTTTTGAACGGCGTGGTGATGGTGAGCTACATCGATCATCTGCGCGAGGAAGGGCGGTCGGTCGCGGAGGCTGTCAGGGAGGGCGCTGAAATCCGTCTGCGGCCCGTGCTGATGACGGCGCTGGTGGCGAGCCTCGGTTTCATCCCGATGGCCATCGCCACTTCGGCGGGCGCCGAAGTGCAACGACCTTTGGCGACGGTCGTCATTGGCGGTCTTATCACATCAACGCTGTTGACGCTGCTGATTCTGCCGATGCTGTATCAGTGGTTCGAGCGCGAAGGGCGAAGGGGGAGTGGGGAATAGGGAGTGGGGAGTGGGGGAAGAAGGGAGTGGGGAGCGGGGAATGGGGAATGGGGGAAGGAAGCTACTTATCCCCATTCTCCACTCCCTTCCTCCCCAATTCCCCACTCCCCACTCTCCTTTTCTTCACTTACTTGATATGAATCTTGACCGTGTTTGCCACCTTCCCATCCACTGTCAGAACCACATCAACTTCGCCGCGCCCCGCCAGACTGCGCGGCAGTGGGCCGAGATTCACCTGATCCAGCCCGATAAAGCCAGGCGCGTCGCCGGCGAAAGCCACCGGTACCTTGGTACCGCCGATCGTGGCCATCACCGCCGAGAAAGAGCTGAGGTTGTGAATCCCTGTCCCGAAGAGCACCAAGACGACCCGATCGCTTTCAGGCCCCAGATCAATCGGGACCGGGACGATTTTGTCCCCCTCGAGGCGCGCCGCTGGTTCGAAGGCTTGCGAGCTGTCAGCTTTGACGTGCAAGACGACAGCCGCCGCCATGCCCTGCCCGCTGGAGTCCGCCGAAAACAGGCCTGGCGCGACAGGCTCGATTTGCAGGCCGGCTGAGGAGACTGAGCCGTCGCCGCTCGTCACCGTAACGGTCGCGGTCCCGCTGGCCGTCCCCTTGGGGATCAGATAATTGATCTGCGACGGCGAGACGAAAAACAGCGGCGACATCCGCTCCGTCCCGGCGCTGTCTTTGATCTTGACCGTAGTGCCCGCAATCGAAGTCGGCAACGAGCCGGAGGCGGCTTGCGTCGTCGTCGCTAGCCCGGAACCAAAGGCCACGGCGATGGACTCTGGCGCCAGGCTATCTCCCGTGTAACTTGCGGCGGAGACGTTCGTCACCGATTGAGGGGCCGTGACCGGGGCGGCGAACACATAAGCCGCGCCGGGAATGTAGGGAAACTGGCCGGGAGTAATGGTTTTGCCGTTCTCGGAAGCGCCGACCAGAATGGCGCCGCCGGAGGCTGCGACACTCTCGCCGAAGCGGTTCCCTTTCGCGCCGTCACTGGGGCCGAGCTTCTGGTGTTGCGCCCAACTCGCGCCGTTAGGCTTGAAAACGTAAGCCGCTCCCGGCTCCGGCCTGGCGCTGGAGGTATCGTATAGCGTTCCGACGACGATTGTGTCGCCGAAGACGGCGGTGGAGTGGCCGAAATGATCGTTCGTGGCGGAATCGGCGGCGGCGAGTTTCTGTCTCCGTACCCAACCCGCGCCGCTGCGCTCGAAGACATAGACCCGCCCCTCCTCGCTGTCGTTCTCGCCGGCGGATTCGTACGGCGCGCCCACGACAAGATGATTTTCAGAGAGAGCGATGGAGCCGCCGAAGCTCGTTCCGTTAATTGTGGCGCTTGGGTCGCCGGCGAGTTCCTGCCGCCGCTCCCAGACGGAGCCGTTGCGCGCATAGACCTGGACCGATCTTTCTTCGAGGCCGACACGCGCTTGAATCGCCAACGTGTCGCCGAAGATCGCCGCCGGCCCGGACCCGTTCAGCTTTTGTTGCTGCGACCAAACCGCGCCATCGCGCGTGAAGATGTAGTCCCCTTGGCGAACGCCGCTCACATCGTTGTTACCAACCACAATCGTATCGCCCGAGATTGCCACGTAGGAGCCAAAGAGATCGTTAGCCTGACCGTCGGTGGCGTGAAGCAGTTGCTGTTGCTCCCACTTGCCGTTACTACGCCTGTAAACCAGCGCGTGGCCCTCGTTGGTGTCCGAGCTGGTGTTCGGCCCCCCTCCGATATCGCCATTCGGCGCCCCGACCACGAGTGTGTCACCTGAGATCGCGACCGCCGTCCCGAACGTGTCGTTGGACCAACGGTTGTTGTGATAGAGCTTCTGTTGAAGCGTCCAACCCGAGTTACCGCGCACATAGACAGATACCGCGCCGTCAGTATTATCAGGGCCGGTGTGATCAAACGGCGCGCCGACGGCCAGCCTGTCGCCGGAAATGGCGACCGAGCTACCGAATTTGCCCACGCGCGTGATCGTGCTGTCGAACAGTTTGGCTGTCTCGGCGACAATCTCGCCCGCGCCCGGCGAGACGGCGCGCGAGATGCGTTCCCCACCGGTCATGAAAATTCCGAAAGCGAGGAAAAGACCGCAGTACAAGTAAGCGATGCGTTTACGAAGAAGAAAGGTTCTCATTTCAGTTGCCTCTTGAATGTTGTGTCAGGTTGTGATTGCCGCGCCGCGATTGCCATTGGTCTTTGAATCGTCTTGCTTCGGCCAACCGCAGCGGACCGGGTAGTGATTGCCTGGGGCGTCTTGCGACAGGGGAAAGGGCAACCGGTATGCCGGGCCTAAACGCTTGAAATAGCGGAGAGCGCGCGCATCGCTGGCGACATTCTTACGCCATCGCCGCCGGCCGCTGGTGAAAAATTTTCGCCGGCCTGATCGGATCAATTGTCGCCGCCGAAGCTGAAGTCATAGCGCAAAACGACGGTGTGGCTGGGGCCTCGCCTGCCGTAGTCGGTGGAGATGAAATATTGCGCCAGGAAATCCGGGCGGATGCGCCAGCCCAGACTGAAGCTGGAGAATGTGTGTTGTTGGTTCTCGTGATAATCGAACAACTCGAAGTATCGCCGCTCGTAGACGCGCAGCGCGGACGCGCTGGCGATGAAACGCCGCCCCAGGTCGGTTTGCAGGCCGAGGTGCCCATTGATGAAAGTCGCGTTGTACCTTTGGCGGTTGCGGTAAATCTCGTCCGGGCTGATCTCGACGGTCTCTTCCTTGACGCTCTTTCCGGCCAGCGAAAGATCAAAGCTGAAGATTGTGCGGGGGCGCAGCGCGAAGCCGATCCCGCCGCCGATGCGCGGCCGCCCGGAATCGCGGCGCTCGGTCAACACGGACTTTTTGAACTGGTAATCGTCGGTGATCCGCTCGGTCAGCCAGGATCCTTCAAGCCCGTAAAAGAGCCTGCGCGTGACGGGGCCGCGCAACGTGACCGCCACCTCCGACGCATTGGTCGCGATCTCTTTCGCCATAACCGTGTTGCCGAACGGAAACAGTTGGTTATCGGTGTGGTAAGCGAAGCCGCCTCCGGCCGCGCCGTAACTGTAGGTCACGCCGAGCTTGTCGCCTCTGGAGAAATCATGCGCGAAGCCGAGCGCGGCGGTTGTCCGGTGGCTGCGCGCCCGCGCGTCATTGAAGCGCCGGCTGACGAACGGCTCGGGGTAAATGTCCAGGTCCTCTTTGACCTCTTCGGCTGTCTGCAGCTCCGCGCGGCTTTCCAACCTCTCCAACTTGAAGCCCAGACTGGAGCGCTCTCGCGCGCCGAAGCTCCGCGCCGCGATCAGTGAGACGTTGGCCGTGTCGGCGGCGACCGAACCGTCGAACTTGTAGGTCCGCGTGTAGCCGGCCCATTCGGACCGCGTCTCGCTGAAGGCGGAAGATTCCAATTGCGTGCGCGCGGTCGAAATCCCGCCGCCGATCACCCAACGCGGCGTGACCGGCGTAAAGTAGGACGATTGCATTGACAGCGAGTAGTCGAACGGGTGAGCGGAGGCGGCCTGCGAGCGGCCCGCGGGAAACGACGCGCGGATGTGTTCAAAAGGCTCGCTCAGCGAAGGCAGCAGATAGAGCCGGCCGCTGGCGCGTTTGAATTCCGTCGCGTAGGCCGGGTTGAGGAAGCTGTCGAAATGGGCGTCGCTGAAGGCCGTGAAGCGCGAAGGCAGGTTGTTGAACGTCTTCTCCGTGACCGCGCGGTTGTAAACGTTGAACGAGAAGATGACCGCGTACTCCGGATCGCGGTGGTAGAAATTCTTCTGGTCGGATAATGGTTTGACCTGCGCTTCGAGTTCGCCGCCCGGCCCCGGCAAATTGAGGCTGATGTCGCCGCTCGGCCGCACAACGACGCTGCGTCCCGGCCCGACCAGCCGCTTTTGTTGCGGGTCGAAGCGGCTCGACACTTCCACCAACCCTTCGTAGACGGAGACCTGCGTCTGACCACTCGGTTCGACGTCGACGAGAAACTCGGTCCCGCGCACGGCGATCGTCGCCGCGGGGCTGGTGACGCGGTACGGGTTCGGCCGCTTGCCGAGGCGGTGAATTTTGACGCGCACGCGCCCCAGCGCCACATCCAGCAAATCGCGCATCGAACCCGCGGAGTAGAAGTCCCTGACAGCCACGCGCGAGCCGGGGAAGACAATCACATAGCTACGGTCACTCAGACTGATGGCCACACGCCCGCCGCCCGTCGTATCAATCACGTCGCCCGGCTTCAGAATGACGCCCGCTTTGAGTGGCGAGACGCGGCTGCCCGCTCTGTCCAGGCTCGCGCCCGCGCCCGCGCTGGCGATATGCGCCAGCGGCGCCGATTGCGCATGGAGCGCCGCTGGCGCCGCCAGCAAACTCGACACAACGATCGCCGCTGCGCGCAACAACCGAGCCGTCAAAAACGCTTTCACCGCGTACGTCGTTTCGTTTACTGCTTTCACTGATTCTCCCCTTCTTCGAACTCTTCATCCGCGTCTGTTTCAGCTTCGTTGTCGGCGGGCGCCGCGAGTTGGTATTTGGCGATCAGTCGCTGCACCGTGCGGCGCGTCAAGCCGAGCACGGCGGCGGCGCGGCGGCGATTGCCTTCGACGTTGTCGAGCGCCAATTGCAGGTAGCGGCGCTGCAACTCGTCCATCGTCGGCCAGTCGTCAACGTTGATCTGGCGCCGGATGTCACCGCTCACCTTTGCGTCTTCTGTCGCGTGGGGGCAAGCAATGTGTGGCGGCAGGCAGTCGAGCGTGATCAAGCGGTTGGACGAGAGCGCGACGGCCCGCGTCAGCGCGTTCTCAAGCTCGCGCACATTGCCGGGGAAGTGATAAGCGCACAGGGCGTCGGCGGCCTCCTGCGTCAGACGCAGCGGCGGCGGCCGATCTCCGCTCGCGCGGCGCAGAAAGTGATGCGCGAGCAGCTCAATGTCTCCCGCGCGGTCTCGCAGCGGCGGCAGGTCAACTGTCAACACGCTCAACCGGTAGAACAGGTCGGGGCGAAAGCTTCCGGCTTCGACCATCCGCCGCAGCGGCGCGTTGCTCGCGCCGATCACCCGAACGTCGACGCGGCGCGTCTGCGTCGAGCCTACGCGCCGCACCTCGCCCGATTGCAGCGCGCGTAGCAGACTGGCCTGAAACGCCGCGCTCGTCGAAGCCAGCTCGTCGAGAAAGAGCGTGCCTCCGTCGGCGGCTTCGAACAATCCGGCCCGATCCGTGTTGGCGCCGGTGAACGCGCCTTTGACGTGGCCGAAGAGTTCCGATTCGAGCAGCGTGTCGGTCAGGCCCGAACAATTGACGGCGACGAACGGTTTGCGCGCGCGCGCGCTGAAATTGTGGATCGCGCGCGCGACCAACTCTTTGCCCGTCCCCGATTCGCCGGTCACCAGCGCCGTCGCGTCGGTGTCCGCCGCGTGCGCGATCAGCTTGTAAACAGCGACCATCGCGGCGCTGCGCCCGACCAGGCCCGATTCCGACAGTTCGTCAAAAAGCGATTGCTCGGCCAGGGCCGACGCGGCTTCGGCCTCGCGGCCCGCGGCGATGTAACGGCGCAACAGCGCGGCGAGCGCCTCGACTTCAAACGGCTTGGCGATGATGTCGCTCGCCCCGCCCGATTTGGCGCGCACAGCCAGCTCGAGCGAGCCTTGCGCGGTAATCAAAATGATCGGCGTGGCCGGGGCCGTCGAGCGCAATTCGCGCACCACTTCAAGGCCGTCGCCGTCGGGCATAAAGACGTCACAGACGACGGCGTCGAACGTTTGCGCACGCGCGGCGACGATGGCTTCGCGCCCGCTGCGCACGCAGGTGACGCGAAAGCCGCTCACAGCCAGGCCTGCTTCGAGCGCCAGGCGGATCGAACGTTCATCATCAGCGACAAGGATCTGCGGTGATTCGGACATGCTGATTACAAAAGGACAAAAAACACGGAAGAAAGGGCAAGTTTTGTCTGCCGGATAACAGTTACCGGTCTGGCAGCTTTATTTCCCGCGGCTGTGCCGCCCCATGTGCGGAAGGTCTTCGACTTCCGGGAAGATCCCTTTTATTTCCGGGGCTAGGCCCCCACCTTCAACATTCAAGCAAAGCAGATTTAGCGAGCGCCGACTGGAATACCTGTCCCGACAGGTTCCCACGCTTGGAACTTTTGGGGCGTAGCCCCGATGAAAGAATCCTCTGCCCGGAAGGTCACAGACCTCACGCACATCAGGCGGCACGGCCGCAGGAGAATAAGCCACAGCGGCGGGCGTCGCGGGCATTTCAAAGGGGGCTTGAGTGAATCCGGCGGGGCAAAGCGGGGCGCATCTTACCACACGCTATTTCTCTTTTGCCGCGAGTGGCAAACGAAGTGTGAAGACCGAGCCGACGCCGACTTCGCTCTCGACCGTGACGCGCCCGCCGTGCATCTCCGCGATC
>Ga0187894_10004616_pt1 | contig 14639 bp, 10 predicted proteins | sample GBC1701081metaG_FD_136650 | JGI IMG/M metagenome (GOLD analysis project Ga0187894, IMG submission 136650) | White microbial mat communities from a lava cave in the Kipuka Kanohina Cave System on the Island of Hawaii, USA - GBC170108-1 metaG ...
GGCCGCCCGGCGCCACGAATCGGATTACTATCCGATGCTGCGCGAGATTTACCATCAGGCGCTCGTCGCAGCCTTTGAACTGTCGCAGATGGTGGACGGCATGCAGGAGGATTTGGAATCCGGTAAGACGCGCGACCTGCCGAAAGAGCAATTCAATGAGGATGACGTTCCGTTCTGATCGTCTCGCCGCTGCCGAAGCAAATCTATGAAAGCCTCGAGCATAACCATCAAGCTCACAATCATCGGCGCCGCTCTGCTTTGGTTGGCCGCCTACGCGCTCATCAGCCCGACCGCGGCTCGTTCTGTCGCCGCAGCCGCTGACGATTCAACCGAGACAATCGCCCTTGCTCCTGTCGCGCTCGACACGACAAAACCCGCTAGCAAGACCACAACGCCCGCAGGCGGCTGGAGCTTCCGCAACCACGTCATTCCCGTGTTGACCAGACTCGGCTGCAACTCCGGCGCGTGCCACGGAGCGGCGGCTGGCAAGGCAGGCTTCAAGCTAACACTGCGCGGTTACGATCCGGAGCTGGATTACAACGCGCTGTCGCGGCAATCGCTCGGACGCCGCATCAACAAGGTCGAGCCGGCGAAGAGCCTGATCCTGCTTAAACCCACGATGGCTATTGGGCACGGCGGCGGCAAGCGATTGGAAGTCGGCTCGCTCGAATACAAAGTGATTTCCGAATGGATCGCTTCGGGGATGGTCGCGCCCGCTGAGTCCGACGCGCGCATCGTTCGCCTTGAAGTGACGCCGAAGGACTCGACGCTCGCGACAGGCGCCGGCCAACAGTTGCGGGTGCTTGCGCGTTACAGCAGCGGCCACACCGAAGATGTCACACGATGGGTGAAATATTCGTCGGCTGATCCTGGCATCGCCGCGGTTGACGACGACGGCAAGGTGAAGATGCAAGGTCACGGCGAGACCGCCATCAGCGTCTGGTATCAGAGCCAGGTGTCATTCGCCCGCGTGGCCAATCCTTTCCCGAACAAAATCAAGCCGGAGGTCTTCGCCAGTTCGCCTCGCCAAAATTACATTGACGATCTGATTTTGAAGAAGCTGCAGACGCTGCGCATCGCGCCTTCAGAACAAGCTGGCGACCGCGAATTCATCCGCCGCGCTTTTCTGGATGCCGTTGGCGTATTGCCGGCTCCTCAGGAGGTCGAACGATTCGTCGCCGACAATTCGCCGGGCAAGCGGTCGAAGTTGATTGACGACCTGCTCTCGCGCGAAGAGTACGTTGATTACTGGGCAAACAAGTGGGCCGACCTGCTGCTCGTCTCCACGGCCAAGCTGCCGGACAGCGCGATGTGGACCTATTACAACTGGATCAGGGAGAGCGTGGCGAGCGATAAGCCCTGGGACAGGATGGCGCGCGAGATCGTCACGGCCACCGGCAACACGTTGGAGAACGGCGCGGCGACTTACTACGTCATCCACAAAGAGCCTACCGATTTGACCGAGAATTTCTCGATGGCCTTTCTGGGGATGTCCATCACCTGCGCCCGGTGCCACAACCATCCGTTGGAGAAATGGACGCAGAAGCAGTATTACCAGATGGGCAATCTCTTCGCGCGCGTCGGAATGAAGAACGGAACGCGCGCGGGCGACGTGCAGGTTTATACCAATCCGACCGGCGAAGTGAATCACCCGCGACTGGGCAAGCCGCTCCCGCCCGCGCCGCTAGACGGAGAAGAGTTGGCGCTGGATTCGCCTAAGGATCGCCGGCGGCATCTGGCCGATTGGCTCACGTCGCCCAACAATCCATATTTCGCCCGCGCGATGGTCAACCGCGTGTGGAAGAATTTTATGGGTCGAGGTTTGGTCGAAGCCGTTGACGATATGCGCGCGACCAATCCTCCGTCGAACGAAGAGTTGCTCACAGCCTTGACCAAGGATTTCACCGATCACGGCTTCGACTTCAAACACCTGATCCGCGCGATTATGAATTCGGCGGCATACCAGCGGTCGTCCAAGCCGAACGAGATGAACAAGCAGGACGAGCGCTTCTATTCGCGCTACATCATCAAACGATTGCCCGCCGAGGTGATGCTCGACGCCGTTTCACAAGTCACGGGCGCGCCGACCGAATTTCCGGGCTACAAGGCGGGAACGCGCGCGATCCAACTTCCGGATTCGCGCGTCAACTCGTACTTCCTGACAATCTTCGGGAAACCGCCCCGCTTGTCCACATGCGAATGCGAACGAACGTCCGAGCCTTCAGTGACACAGGCTCTGCACATCATCAACGGCGATACCATAAATCAGAAACTGCGCCGACCGAACAGCATTGTTGATTCATTTGTGAAGCTGGGCGTGTCGGACGAGATGATGATCAATCACCTTTATCTGGCGGCGCTCAGCCGCCCGCCAAGACCAGATGAAATCAATCGTCTGCTTGCGGTCATCAACGAAGGCAGAGATGCGGTGAAGAACTCGCGTGATCTTCCGTCGGCGAGAAGGCAGGCAATTGAAGATTTGGTGTGGGCGGTGTTGACCAGCAAGGAATTCTTATTCAATCACTGAGACCCTATTAGCCAGTCAGATCGAGGCCAAGGTCATCACTGCCCAGCCACGATACTTTGCCTGTCTTGGCGAGTTGTTCAAGTTCAACACGAATCGCGGAGATGGCAAGAAGCAAGGCCTGTAATTCGTCCATACCACCGGCATAATGTCGCCACGATTTATGCGGAGCCTGGATCGTCCACGGGCAATACCAATCTCCATGGGGCGCGTCCAGGAATGGCGCTGGTGTTCCTACAACGAGGACTACGGTCGTCACACCGCCCTGGTATTCAAACTCGTATTCGCGCCTCGCGAGCGCAGGTGTCATCGGATACGATTTCATATGCCAAATGACTGGTGTCTGCCCAATATCAATTCGATTGGGCTTGTTTGGGCGCGGGCGGTTTGAGCGTGAAGATAATGAAATCGCCGCGCTTGCGGTATTCGTCAGCGTTGATCGCATCGAGGTTTTCAACCGGGACGACAGAGATCACTTTGACATTCGATTTTGGCAACCGGCGAATGGCGCGCGACGCCGTACCCAAACGATAATCGCTGTGGAACGCGCCGTTGAAATGGACTACGAGCGGGCCGCTTTGAACGTTGGACTGGCGGCCGGGAATGTTGTCGCCAAAAGCATTCGCGATGGATTCGGCCATCGTTTCGTCCTTCACGCATTGGGCGTAATAGAAACGCTCGGTCATCGCCCGCTGCTTTTCTTCCTGCTCCTTATTCGACTGTTTCTCTTCCGGCTGTTTTTGATGCGCCCCCGGATGCCCTTTACCCATGGCTTCGGCGAATCGTTTGAAGTAATCATCCATCGGGCATGCGAATTCGGCGGCGACCAGCTTTCGATCCGACTCAGAGCCGGATCGCGCCGCGTCGAGACCTTGTTTGGAGACTTGCGAGGCGATGCGCCGGGGAGTGTTGCTGGCGACGACTTTCCATCTGTGCGCGCGGGAAAATTCGATCAGCGGCCGGTAATCGGTCGCATAGTTCGGCCAGGGGCGCGACGCCTTCAGGAACTCTTCTTCGCTCAAACGTCCGGCGAGGTAATCATCGAGCGAGGATTGCGTGTCGCGCTCGAACATCTCCATGGCAACAATCACGTTTCCGCGACGGCGCGCGAGCCCTTCCAGAATGGCCCGTTCAATACGGTGAGTCGCCGGGTCGTTATGCTGCTCGCCGACGAAGGTCACGTCCACTCTGGCGAGTTCGGCCAGCATGGCTTCGAAATCGCTGAATCGTTTATCGCTCGATTTATATACGCGATGAGGAACATATCCTGAATTCATGTGGGGAGATTGCCGGTGCGGAGATTCCTGGGCGCGCGCAATTACCACGGAGCTTGATAAAACGATCGCAGCCAATAGAAAATTCAAGGAAGAGGTCCGATTGGGAAATGTGATCATGGTGGTTCTTATCCGTTTCATTCTATTGTTCCGATCAAGATGAGAATTCGATCTGCCCTGGCGGAGCGGCGGCAGTATAACCGTTGACCGTCGATTTCAGAAACTTATGTTCGTAGCGAATCTCTTCAGAAAGCTTCGCGCGAGTAAAGCTCGACCATCGCATCTGGCGCTGGGAGAGTTCGGCGAGCGGCTGGTCGCGGAATACCTGAAGCGACAAGGCTACCGAATAGTCGCGACCAATTTCATCGCGCCGATCGGTCACAGCAGAGCCGGCCGCCAGATCACGGGCGAGATAGACATCATCGCGTATGATGAATCCACGCGGCCATTCACGCTGGCTTTCATAGAAGTCAAAACCCGTTCAAGCGACGAGATCGCCTCGCCGGAGGCCGCGGTTGACATTCGTAAACAGCGCCAGATCATACGAGCGGCCCGCGTTTATCGCCGGATCACCGATGTTTCAGGAGAGCCGTACCGGTATGACGTGGTGAGTGTCGTTATGAAATCGAGCGACGAGCCTATCGTGACGTTGAGGCGCGGATATTTTTCCGAGCAAAGGTTCGGTCAGAGCGGATGGAGAAAGCGCGACATTTAAAATTTCCCAGCGCAGCCCGTTGACAAATTGCGCAGGCATAGGATAAAAAACAACTTCCAGCGCGGGAGTAACTCAGTGGTAGAGTGCAACCTTGCCAAGGTTGAAGTCGCGGGTTCAAATCCCGTCTCCCGCTCCAGATTCTCAGGCTTGACAATCCAACAGTCATCGAGATGCGGCGAAGGCGACTGTCAGAACTCTCGTCCTGACGTTTCTTGAGATTGCCGGCTCCCCGTTCAATAGGACCTGAGAGTTCGAGCAACTCATCGAACCATTTTCCTTCGCCGCTTTGCTTTCCAGGCTCAAGACCCCACTTCCCGCTAGCGACGGAATCCTCCCCAGCTCAGGGCCTGATGAAAACTCAGGGCAACCAATGTATCCGCGTGGGTATCCAAAGCGCGCTCTTTATGATGATTGAACAAGCTAAACCTTTAGCTCAAAAAAATATTTTTCCCGGCGCCATATCTCTTCAGGTTATGGTAGACTGCACTCGGCGTTCGTGCTTCGGCATGCTTCGGCATTTGACTCGTTACCCCAAAGATCTTCCGCCCCATCCCCTGATCGCCGATCAATCAGCGTTGGCAAAGTCGGACAATCCAGCGTAAGAAGCTTTTGAGTCGAGTTTATTTCTGAGCATAAAGATTATGTTCAGTGGGTACCTATTTTCTTCAGCTAAAGCTAAGTTCTTCAGCTAAAGCTAAACTCAAAACCCTCACATCAACTTAAATTTTTGTTTTTGGACAAGGTATTTGGAAGGTGAAATATGAAAGCTAAATTGATAAAGAAAGATTCTCCTATGCAGGAGCAATTGCGACAATCTCGCAAGTCTAAGAAAGTACGTGGCAAGAAATCGAATGCGGCTCGGTCTCCTTTTGAGGTTACGACCGAATGGTTGAAAAACCGTGGCGAAAACACGCCTGGCGCGCGTGAAGCCTTTGCCGCATTGTTCTCTAAGAGAGATCCTCAGTCGGCCTAGGCGCCAGGTCTTCCTTTCTCTCCTTTCTCTTTTTACTTATTGCCCGCAATGACGATTGAACAGTGATGAGCCGAGCCCGCCGAACGCTCGACGCTCATCACGGACAGTCGTTGTCCTTCCAGGATCATCACTCTCTCCTCTTCCCAATGCGACCGGACAATTTGCCTGCGTCCCTTCCTAGATTTGCGCTTCTTCGGCTACAATCACGCGCTCGCATTGATTGATCCTGTTTTCAAGTTTAATCACCAACAATCTGTTAAAGCTTCACGGAGTTGAGCAATGAACAACCTGCAACCGAAGAAGGAACACAAGTTCACTTTTGGCCTCTGGACAGTTGGGAATCCAGGGCGTGATCCGTTCGGAGACCCTACTCGCCAGCCGATTTCGCCCATCGCAATCGTCAAACGCCTTTCCGAGCTTGGCGCTTATGGCGTCAATTTCCATGACAATGATCTAGTGCCCATCGACGCCAGCGCCGCTGAACGCGACAAGATCGTCAGCGAGTTCAAAAAAGCGCTGGACGATTACGGGATCGTTGTCCCGATGGCGACGACAAACCTCTTCTCCTACACAATCTTCAAAGACGGCGCATTCACATCGAACGACCCGCGCGTTCGCCTTTACGCGGTTCAAAAGACGATGCGCGCAATGGACCTGGGAGCTGAGGTCGGCGCGAAGATTTACGTCTTCTGGGGCGGCCGCGAAGGCGCCGAGGCCGATGCGGCAAAAGACGCCTGCGAGGCGATCAAATGGTTCCGCGAGGCGATGAACTTCCTTTGCGAATACTCGATCTCGCAAGGATACGGCTATCAATTCGCGCTCGAAGCCAAACCGAATGAGCCGCGCGGCGACATCTACTTCCCCTCGACCGGCGCCTACCTGGGCTTCATCAACACACTCGATCACCCGGAAATGGTCGGCGTCAATCCTGAAGTCGGTCACGAACAGATGGCGGGATTGAATTTCTACCACGTGGTGGCGCAGGCGCTCGAAGCGGGCAAGCTTTTCCACATCGATCTGAACGATCAGAAGGGCCCGCGTTTCGATCAGGACCTTCGCTTCGGTTCCGAGGGAATCAAGAATCTCTTCTTCCTGGTCAGGATGCTCGAAGAGAAAGGCTACGAAGGCCCGCGCCATTTCGACGCGCACGCTTATCGCAGCGAGGACGAAGAAGGCGTTTGGGATTTCGCCGCCGGCTGCATGCGAAATTACCTGATCTTCAAAGAGAAGGCCCGGCTGTTCGGTGAAGACAAAGAGATTCAAGCGCTGCTCGCCGAAATCCATTCGACCGCCCCTTCGTTCGAGCCGGTTCCGCTGAAATTCACCAAGGAACGCGCTGAACAGATCAAGTCAATGAATCTCAACCGAGCCGAGTTGGCCAAGAAGAGACTGCCTTACGAAAAGCTCGATCAACTCGTTATCGACCTGTTGTTAGGCGTCAGATAAACGTAAACCAAATTCCGGCCGGAAGGATTCGATGTCTCCGGACATCCATGACGCCTTCTGGGATGCCTTCTGGGGCAACTTCCGGCCGGCTTGCGCTCCTTCTTCATCATTGAAAATGTCCACGCCAAAGACTCAAACCTCACATTTTCCGGTCACAAAGAAAGAGATTTTCGGCTGGTGCATGTACGACGTGGCTGATTCCGCCTTCACGACGGTCATCGTCACGGCGCTCTATGCGCTTTATTACAGCAAGATCGTCGTCGGCGACTCGCAGCAGGCCGACGCGCTGTGGGGACGCGCGGCTTCGATCTCCGAAATCATCGTCGCATTGCTGGCGCCCATCCTCGGCGCAATAGCCGATTTTTCAGGCAGCCGCAAAAAATTTCTCGGCATTTGCGCCGTGACCATTGTCTTCTTCACCGCCGCGCTCTATTTCGTCGGTCCGGGCATGGTGATGATTGGATTCGTCCTCTACATCATCGCCAATGTAGGGTTCGCCGGCGGCGGAGTTTTCATTGACAGCTTTCTGCCAGGTATTTCGGATGAATCAAACGCTGGACGGATTTCAGGGCTGAAGTGGGCCATGGGCTACGCGAGCGGGTTGGTTTGCATGCTGCTATGTTATCCGCTCGCCAAAAACATCGTCAGCAATCCGACGCCTGAGCAGCTTTCGCGCGCGCGACTAATCCCGCTGATCGTGGCCGTCTATTACGCCATCGCGGTAATCCCGACCTTCGTTCTCTTGCGTGAACGAAGCGTAAAGAGGCCGCTGCCGCCCGATGAAAGTTACCTGACCGTAGGCTTCCGCCAGTTGTCGCACACGCTCAAAAACATCCGCCGCTACGGCGAACTGTTCAAACTGCTCATCGCATTTCTGGTCTACAACGACGGCGTGGTGACCGTAATCTACTTCGCCGCGCTATACGCCAGCGTGACGGTCGGCTTCACCCCCGAAGAAGTAGTGGTCCTTTTTATCGTGCTGAACGTCATCGCGGCGGGCGGAGCGTTCCTCTTCGGGTGGATAGCCGATTACATCGGACAGAAGCGAACGATCTTCATCTCGCTCATTTTGTGGATCACCGCTGTCGTGATCGCCTATTTCACAACGACGAAAGCGGGTTTTTACCTCGTCGCGACCTTCGCCGGTTTGGGACTGGGGTCCTGTCAGTCGGTCACGCGCAGCCTGCTAGCCCTTTTCACACCGAAGCAGAATGCGGCCGAGTTCTTCGGTTTCCTTGGCATCGCCGGCAAAGCCTTGGCGTTCCTGGGTCCGCTCGTCTTCGGTGAAATCTCGAACAGGACCGGCAGCCAGCGCCCGGCCATTCTTGCAGTCGGCGCCTTTTTCGTCATCGGCATGATCCTTCTCTCGTTCGTCGATGAACAGCGCGGCAAAGAGGCCGCCAAAACCCCGGTGGAAGCATTAGAATAAGCGCGCCTATGGATAAAATTTGATTATACCCTCGCAAATTACGCGGCTTGCGCCGCCTATCGAACTCGGCTAGAGTCTCGACATTCATAACGTAAAAGTCTTTCGCTATGCCTATCGCCACAGGAACTCGCTTTGATCGCTATCAGATCATCTCCCCAATCGGTTCCGGGGGAATGGGTGAGATCTATCTGGCGCAAGACCTCAGGCTCAATCGCAAAGTCGCCATCAAACTCCTCCCCGAACGCTACACGCAAGACCCCGAACGGTTGCGCCGTTTCGAGCAGGAGGCTCAGGCCGCCTCCGCGCTCAACCATCCGAACATCATCACGATTTTTGAAATCGGCGAAGCCGGTGGCAGACATTTCATCGCAACCGAGTTCATCGAAGGCAATACGTTGCGCCGGCGAATGGCGGGAGCGAAGCTGACGATCAGTGAGAGTCTCGATCTGGCGTCGCAAGCCCTCAGCGCGTTGGCGGCGGCGCACGCGGCGGGCATCGCCCATCGCGACATCAAACCGGAAAACATCATGATCCGGCCTGATGGGTACGTGAAAGTCCTTGATTTCGGACTGGCCAAACTGACCGAAAGACAGCCGGCGGCTGCCTCAATCGAAACTTCTCAGTTTCCGCCAGACGGATCCGAGGATGAGCCGGAGACCCCGACAACCGCCGATCTTTTGCTCGACGACACGCCGCCGCCCGCGGACATGCCCGAGCCTGACGACCTCTTCGCCACAATCCCGCCCGGCGCGCCGAATGAAACCGTGCCCGGCGTCGTGATGGGCACGGCGCAGTACATGTCGCCCGAACAGGCCCGCGGACTGCGCGTTGACGCGCGCACCGACATTTTCAGCTTCGGCATCGTGCTTTACGAGATGATCGCGCGGCGCGCGCCTTTCAGCGGCGCGACAAGCCGCGGCGTCATCAACTCGATTCTCAGCGCCGACCCTCCGCCGCTTTCGCATTTTCAACCCGACGTTCCGGAAGTGCTCGAATGGATCGTCGCGAAAGCGTTGATCAAGGACCGCGAGGAGCGTTACCAGTCGGCGAAGGAGATGCTCAACGACCTGCGGCGATTGCGCCACCGGCTGGGCGTCGAACAGGAGCTTGAGAAATCGCGCAGTTTCATCAGCGACGACGTTGACATAGCCGGCGACAAGCCGTGCCTGACGTTGAGCGGCAATTCCACTCAGGAATTCGACCTGAAAACAACATCGGGCGCCGACGCGCGCTCGACCAAATCACTCTCCGGCTTATTGGGCAATCTGGTTCTAGATAAGTTCAGAACCCCGCGATCCGCCGTGTTGTTGCTGATCCTGCTCGCCGCGCTCGGCTTCGGTCTCTACCGCTTTCTTACCTTGAAATCACAACCCTCGCCTCCGTTTCAATGGATGCAGGTGCGGCGGTTCACTTCCAGCGGTAAAGCCACGCGCGCGGCGATTTCGCCCGACGGCAAATACGTCATTCACGTTTTGAGCGACGCGGGCAAACAGAGCCTGCTTGTTCGCCAGGCCGCCGAATCGAACAACATCGAGATCGTCCCGCCAGCCGAAGTCACCTATCGAGGTCTGACTTTTTCGCGCGACGGCTCCCACGTCTATTACGTCGTCCAGGAGCAGAACAACCCGATTCTGGCCTTGTATCAGGTTCCGGTGCTCGGCGGTGTTCCGCGCAGAATTCTGAAAGACATCGACAGTCCTGTCGCCGTCTCGCCCGACAACAAACAACTGGCTTTCGTGCGGCGTTATCGAGGGCAGAGCGAAGACGCCGTGTTCATCGCCGGCGCTGACGGCGCGAATGAGCGCAAGCTCGCCTCGCGCAAGGGCGCGGACTTCTTCGGAATCACCGGCCCGGCCTGGTCGCCGGACGGCAAATTCATTGCGACCGCCGCGGGAACCAATACTGGCGGGCGGCAAATGTATCTCGCGGAAATTAGCGTGGCCGACGGGAAAGAGAAACCGATCTCGGCGCAGCGATGGGCGAATATCGGCCGCGTCGCGTGGGCGCGCAATGGCTCGTCGGCGGGCCGCGGATTGATCTTCAGCGCGGTAGCGCAGAGCGCGACGCTGGCGCAAATCTGGTATCAGCCTTATCCGAAGGGCAATCCGCAAAGAATCACCAACGACTTGAACGACTATCGCGACATGAGCCTGACCGACGATTCGACCGCGCTGGTCACGGTTCAAGCCGAAGCTCACGTCAACGTCTGGCTCTCGCCGAACTCCGACGGCGTCAATGCGGCGCGCGCCCGCCAGATCACCGACGGCATAGGCCAAAACAACGGCGTGGGCGGTTTGACGTGGCTGCCCAATGGCCACGTGGTCTACATCTCCCGCGCCACCGGCAGCCAGGACATCTGGATGATGGATCACGATGGCAAGAATCAAAGACAACTGACGACGCCGGAAACTCGCGCCGACCGTTACCCCGCGGTCACGCCCGACGGCCGCTACATCGTCTTCGTCTCGAATCGCACGGGCAATTCAAACATCTACCGCTACGATCTGAGCACGAGCGAACAGAAACAACTGACCAACGGCGTAAGCGAGGAATTTCCGGCGGTATCGGCCGACAGCAAATGGGTGATCTACACCGCGACCGGGGCCACCAAACACACTTTGTGGAAAGTTCCGGTTGACGGCGGCGACCCCGTGCAATTGACCGACAAACTTTCGACCTGGCCCGATGTCTCTCCCGACGGGCAAAAGATCGCCTGCTGGTACCGCGCCGAACAGGGAGCCAGATGGCAGATCGCGGTGATTCCTATCTCCGGCGGCAATCCGGAAAAGGTCTTCGACGTTCCGCCGAACGCCGACCCCTCGATTCCGACTCGCTGGACGCCCGACGGACGCGGAATCAGTTTCGTCGCGACCCGCGACGGCGGTTCCAATATCTGGGATCAGCCGCTGGACGGCGGCGCGCCGAGACAGGTGACCAACTTCACCTCCGATCAAATCTTCTGGTTCGACTGGTCGAGCGACGGCAAACAACTGGCCTGCTCGCGCGGAAGAATGCTCAACGACGTCGTGCTCATCACCGAATCCAAGCAATGACTCCCGTTTGTAGTTCCGCCTTCAGGCCAATGGCGTTAAGTTAAGAAGAAGAGAGAGTACGGAAAAGACGGAAATAACGGAACAAACGGAAAAAAGATCTGAAAAAACCTAAGAATTTCCGCCTGTTCCGTTATTTCCGTCTTTTCCGTACTCTCTCTTCGCATCGTCAACTCACTAACTTAACCTCATTGGCCTGAAGGCGGTCGGTCTGGATCATCGAACCTAACCGCCTGAAGGCGGAACTACAAACATTGACATGAACGACTTCTACGAAAACCTTTCAGCAATCGTCACCGGCGGAGCGAGCGGCATCGGCCTGGCCACGGCGCGCCTGCTCAGGGAACGCGGCGCCCGCGTGGCCGTCATTGACGCCAACGTTGAAGCGCTCACGAAAGCCGAAGCTTCCCTCAACGACAGCCGCATAATCTTCATTCAAGCCGATCTCGCCCAGCCGGAAGAGGCCGAGCGCGCAGTGGCGCAAGCCGCCCAAACATTCGGCTCGCTCAACGCCGTGGTCAACAGCGCGGGCATTCAACGTTACGGCGCCGCCGAACAAACATCGCTCGAATTGTGGCATGAAGTCATGGATGTGAATCTGACGGCGGCCTTCCTGATCTCCCGCGCCGCAATCCCGCATCTGCGCCGCAGCGGTGGAGGCTCAATCGTCAATGTAGGCTCGGTGCAATCAACCACGGCGCAACGCGGCGCGGTGGCTTATGTCACCAGCAAGCACGCGATCCTGGGACTGACGCGCGCGATGGCCGTTGATCACGCGCACGAAAAGATCAGGGTCAATTGCGTCTGCCCCGGCACGGTGGACACGCCGATGTTCCGCTGGACAGCCTCTCTCGATTCAAGTCCCGAGTCGGTCGTCAAAGCCTGCGAAGAGATGCACCCGATTGGCCGCATCGCGCGGCCGGAAGAGATCGCCGAAGTAATAGCTTTTTTGCTGACCGACGCGGCTTCGTTTGTGACGGGAACTGCGATTGATGTGGATGGCGGGTTGTTGGCTGTTATCGGAGGATCGCCAAAGACACAGTAAAATATCGGAAATCGGATTGTCAGACCTCCATTATTGTTGACCCTGCCCGGAAGCGCGCATCTGATACCTGCCGAACCCGAATCCCGTCTGCTGCCCGACGTGAACGATCTCGCCTATGCGCAGCAATTCTTCAAACGGCGCGAAGTTTCCGCCGAACCGCATTATCCCGATGAAGCCATACATCCGCTGCTTCTCCTCCTGCCGGTGTGAGAAGCGAAAGGTATTGAAATCACGCAGCTCGCAACTCAAGGTCTCCACCTCGCGCGACCGCTTCAACAGATCATTCCGCCAGCGGTGAAATCCGCCCTGGCCGGGCCAATCCTCTCCATACAACTGCCACAGCCCGCCGACACGATTGCACAACTGGTAAACCAATCCATAGAAATCGCGGAACGGCTCTTTCTCGATCCTCACGGGAGTGATGAACCTGATCTCCATCTCGCGCGGCGGCTCCGCTCGCCCATCGGGCGCCTGATCTTGCGCTCCGCGCTCACGGGCGACGTCGATCACGTCGCGCGCCGTCACCCGATTGAACGCGCCTCCATAAAAGATCGAACGCCCATCGCCCAACAGATCGCGCGCATCCTCCAGCAGGAACCGGGCGCGCCTTCCCTCGCCCGCCTCTATTCCCATCTGCCCGAAGATCGAAAAGGCCGTCACCGGATATTCAATCCGTTCACACAGGCCGCCGATTAACGTGAACCCGAAATAGAGCCGCTTTTTCTCCAACTGCTCCTTCGTGAAAAGGCGCGGGATATCGATCACGAACGGCCTCGGCAATGAAGTCTGATCTCGCAAAGGCGCTTCGGCCCGCCGGCTCTCTTCGACAGTCCGCCGCGGCTCGAACAACCGCGGGTAATCGCATTCGCGGAAACGCGGACAGGCCAGGCAATCCTCAATCTCCTTGTGGTCGCACAGATAATCTTTCAACACCCGCCCGTATCCGCCGCGCAACCGCGATCCCCAAAATCCGGGCGGCGCGTGTTCATCAAGCAATTTGATCTTTAATTGTAATCGGGAGACACGAAACATAGTTTGTGAGTCAGTGCCGCAAGCGATAGCGAGCGCTGCGAGTCAGTACCGCGAGCGGTAGCGAGCGTTGCCCGCGGGTCTTCTCTTCGTTCAATGCCAGCCGCAATTGACCGAGCGCCTCGTTGGTCATCGGCCAGCATCCGGTCGTCGAACGCGTCCAGGTAGAGGTTGGCCGGCATGGGCGAAATCGGCGCTCCTTGCGGCAAGCCCTTGCTCATCCGCGCCATCTCCTTGCCGTCGTAAACGAACGCCGCGATCCATTGCTCTATCACCCCCACAACGCGCTCATCCTCGATCAACTCGCGGACGCGGCCAAGTAACAACTCGGAATCCACGTTCTCGAAATACGAACTGATGTCCGCGTCGACCACCCACTGGTAACCCGCGTCGCGTAACCGTTCCACCTGGTCGAGCGCCTGTTTCACCGAACGCCCGCGCCGGTACGCGTATGACACATCCTCGAATTCGGCTTCGATGCGCGGACGGATGACGTTGATCACCGCGTGTTGAGCCACCCGGTCGCGCACGGCCAGCACGCACAACCGCCGCTGCCCTCCGCCGCGTTTCGGCACGAAGAACTGCGCGGCGGGCAATGGCCGGTAGCTCCCCTCGCCAAGCTCGTGGCCGAGATTGGCAAGTTCGGCGTCCAGGTTTTCAGCGAATCGTTCGAGCGTCACTCCGTCGATGCCAGCGCACCCGTCCGACTCCTCCACACGAGCCCAGGCCGATTGCAGATTCCCTATTTCATACACGCGATGGTACAGGCCGGAATTGGCTTCTGAATTTGTCATGGCTTCGGCTCCGAGGGGCAAACGATTCATCTACTCTGCCAAGTGAAGGAACAAACAACGGGCTACGTACTTCCCGCGCCCAGCCGGTCTTCCCGGCGCGCCTGTTGAAAAATGACCCAACCAGTTACTCGTAATTTCAATGGGCTGCCACCTCCAACGCCCTCTGCTACGGCAAGACGGAAAGGCCCTATGAAGCTTTACTGTAGAGGTCTCAATGGGCTGCCATCTCTTACGCCCTACAGCGGTTTTCATTTGCGTGAATAGACGATTTGAAGAGGATCAAGATTTGCGGCCAACGTAGCGCAAACTGTCTAGTTTGCGTGGCTTCGATAAATGTCTCATCGTCGAAGCCACGCAAAC
>Ga0187894_10004617_pt1 | contig 14637 bp, 11 predicted proteins | sample GBC1701081metaG_FD_136650 | JGI IMG/M metagenome (GOLD analysis project Ga0187894, IMG submission 136650) | White microbial mat communities from a lava cave in the Kipuka Kanohina Cave System on the Island of Hawaii, USA - GBC170108-1 metaG ...
GCGCGCGCGCGGCGGGCTCGCGCGCTACATTCTCCATTTCGTCTGCTTGGGCGAGGCCCTAGCGCTCGTGCGCAAGTACTACGCGCCGAAGGACCGCGCGCGCGCGCCCAAGAGCCCGCTCTCCACCAGACTGACCGGCCTGGCCATCATCGCGGCCTGTCAGGCCGCGCTGGTCGGCGGATTTTTTCTCGCCGGCGCCCCTTACCTCTATCTGGTCTGGCTATACGTGGCGTTGACGTGGTCGCCGATGTTGAGCCGCCTGCGCTTCCTGGTCGAGCACCCCGGCCAGGACGACCGCACCGTGAGCACGCGGGCACCTTGGTACGAGGTCGCCTTCTTCGCCCCCTACCAGTTCAACTACCATTTCGAGCACCACGTGTGGCCGGCGCTGCCTCCCTATCGACTCCGGAGCGCGCACCGGCACCTGGCCGACGCCGGCTATTTCGAGCGCCACCCGGAGTACCTGGCGAGCTCCTTCGTCGGGTCGCTGGCCGAGCGCGGGGCCGCCCGCTAGCCGTCCGCGGAACATGCCCGCCTGCCTCCACTGCGGCGATGGTCTCGTCGGTCTCATCGACGACATCCGCGACTGGGAATACGGGGTCGCATGGCGCTCGCAGCTGGTCATCTGCCCCACCTGCGGCTTGGTGACGCACGATCCGCCCGTGCGGAGCGACCAGATCGCGCACCTGTATCCCGGGAACTACATGGCGCACGGCGCGGCATCGCGCTCGCGCTCCATCTACGGCCGCCTGAAGGGCATCTTGGGCCGGCGCAGCGCCCGCGGCGTGGCCCACCATATCCCGCCGGGCGGCACCTGCCTCGAGGTCGGCTGCGGCAACGGCTCGTTCCTGGCCGAGTTGGCCCGCGTCCGCGACGACGTCGAGCTGGTCGGCGTGGACATCGCCTCCGTCGAGATCGCCGACCTGCCCCGCTTCACGTTCTATCGCGGTCAGCTCGAGGAGGTGGATTTCGGCGGCCGCCAGGTCGACGTCATTTACTGCTCGAACTTGATCGAACATGTGCCGGATCCGTTTCGGTTCCTGCACAAGTGCGCCGCGATCCTCCGCCCGGGAGGCATCATCTACGGGATCACCCCCGATCACCTGTCGATCGACCGCTTCCTGTGGCGCCGCTATTGGGCCGGCTACCACTACCCGCGCCACACCTTCGTCTTCAACCACGTCAACATCCGCAGCATCCTGGAGAAGAGCGGATTCGCTCCGGTCGAGATCCGCGGCTCCTACGGCTTCTGGTACCTGTCGTTCGCGAACCGCTTCATCGAGCTGCCCGGGACCAAGAAACGCGGCCTCCTGTTCGCCGGGGTCACCGCCCTGTTTCTGCCGTTCGATCTCCTGGTCAACCGGTTCCGCTGCCACGGATCGATGAAGTTCGTGGCGCGTTTGCCCGGCGGATCTCGTGGGTCGGATCGTCCGAGTGGGCTTGCCGTCTCAGCCAGTAGAGAATCTCCTCCTGGTTCTGGCGCAGCCGGGTAGCGATATCGGCCATGAAGCCGAAGAAGATCAGCGCAAAGCCGAGCGCGACCGCTCCGCCGCCCGTGAATGCCGCCCATTTGAGCCACGTACCCTGTGTGACCAGGTGACCGTAAGACCAGACGAGCATCGCGATGCCGGCGAGGAAACACGGCAGGGAGAGCGAGAAACACAAGCTGAGCGGCCGCTGGTCGCGATAGGTGCGCAGCATGATGGCCGCGGTCCGCATCCCGTAGCGCAGCACGCTCTTCGCGACTTTGGACTTCCCGTGTTCGCGCGTACCGCGCACCGCCAGCGGCACCTCGTGGATCGGGATCCGCTTGGCGGCGAGATCGAGGAAGGTCTCGTGGGTGTACGTGAAGCTGTGACGGACGGTGAGCTGAAGAAGCGCCTCGCGCGAGTAGGCGCGGAACCCACATGACACATCGTGAAACTTGTGGCCGGTGAGGCGACTGACCAGGCCGGCGACGCGCCGGTTGCCCCACTTCTTGACCCAGGGCATCTCGGGCACGAGATCGCGGTCGGCGAATCGGCTGGCGGTGCAGACCTGTGCGTCTCCGTCGAGGATCGGCTGGATGAGCGTACCGATGTCGGCCGGGTTGAATTGGCCGTCCGCGTCGATGGTGACCAACAGATCGGCGCGCATTCGCAAGGCGGCGCGCACTTGGCTGTGGAACGCCGTGCCCACACCGAGGTTCATCGGATGCATGACCACGATCGCACCGGCGGTGCGCGCCAGCGCCGCCGTATCGTCGCTCGAGCCGTCGTCGACGACCACCACGTGTACATCGGAGACGCCCACGAACGAGCGCGGCACGCGCCGAATGACGTCGGCGATGGAGGCCGCCTCATTGAAGGCCGGCATCCCGACTACGAGCTTCAGCGCTCCAGAGCGACTGCTCATCAGCGCGTCAGTATAACGGATGGCGACCCGATTGTTGTGCACTCCGAGCAGCTACCGTAGGATACGCCGCCGTGATTGGTAGTCGGCCGCTCAAGCGAATCCCCGCCGCGCTCCTCCATCGCATGGCGAGGGACCTGCCAGCCGAGGAGCGCGACGAGATGGCGATTCCGAGCTACCTGCATCGGAATCCGGCGATGCGGTGGATGGCGTGGCGGCGCGTCCACGTCGTGGCCGAGCGCCTGCGCCACATCGCCGCCGAGTGGAGCCGCGAGGGCGAGCGGCACGTCGTGGACTTCGGCTGCGGCACGGGTGTCCTGTTCGAAGAAGCCAGCTCGGTCGCCGACCGGGTGACCGGCGTCGATATCGTACTCGGCGCCGCCGCCATGCTGGTCGCCGAATGCGGCATGACCAAGGTGCAGCTCCTCTCCCCCGATGGCGCAGCCGAGCACATCCGGGCAGCCAGCGTCGACGTCCTCATCGCCGGCGAAGTGCTCGAACACCTGGAAGACGATCTCCATCGCACGCTGGCGCTTTTCCGCCTCTGGCTGAAGCCCAGCGGGCGACTCCTGGTCAGTCTGCCGACCGAATCGCGCCTGTACCGGATCGGCCGCCGCTTGGCCGGGTTCCATGGCCACTACCACCATCGCAACGCGGCCGCGCTGGATGCGGCCATCACCGGCGCCGGCTTTCGTCGCCTCTGGCTCGACAAGCTGCCGGCGGGCGGTCCGCTCACGATTTATTGGATCGCCGAGTACGCTCCGCCGCCCGAGTGAGCAAGTACCACCAGCCCGGCAGGGCGACGACCGCCGCGAACAGGAGCGTCACCACCTGCGTGGCGATGCCGGTGAGGATCGCCGTCTCGGTGGGAACGCCGACCCAGGCGAAGCCGATAGTCCAGCTCGCCTCGAGCGTACCCACCATGCCGACGCTGGGCAGCGGCAGCGCGGGACCGGCCAGCGCGACGGCCGTCCCCTGCGTGAGCGCCAGCCAGTCGAGATCCACGCCGAACGCGCGCAAGATCGCGTCGATGGAGGCGACCTGCATGAGCTGCAAGATCGCGGTCCAGGCCACGAGTCCCATGCGCTGACGCCTGCTGAGCTGGGACTCGCCTTGTATCGCCTCCTCCAGTCGCGCAAACGCGCGCCCGATCTGCGGAGCGCGCTCGACCCGCGTCCAGCGGGCCAGCCGGGCGGCGACGGCGAGGCCCAGGCGCGTCACCAGGCGAAACTTGGCCAGGAGAAGCGTCATGGCGGCCAGCAAAACCACCATACCGACCAGCCAGCCGCGGTGCGCGGTCCCTGTCCTGCATAAGGTCGCCAGCGCGAGCAGGCCGATGAGGACGGCGAGCTCCACGATCCGGACGACGATGAGCAGGAGGAGGGTACGCGACGCGTCCTGGCCGGCGTAGCGGCGCAGCAAAAACGGCAGGGTCAGCTCTCCCAACCGCATTGGTGCGATGCGGTTGTAGAACGTCTGCACGGCGATCGCGGCGGTATGGATGCCGAGGCCGGGGCCGGGCTGAAGAAACGCCCAGCGGGCTCCCCGCCCCCACACGATCACCAGCGACCAGGCGATCGCGACGGCTATCCACGTGAGATTGGCCGCCCGCATCGCGCCGTATGCGCGGGGCCAATCGACCTGACCGGCTAGAAGCGCCACGGCACCGCCGGAAATGGCGAAGGCGAGGGCGATACGCAGAGCTCGAGTCAGCGCGCGCCGGCGCGACTCGTTCGCGTGCTCGGGCTCAGCCGGTTCCACTCGCACGTTGTACGACGGGCGGCGTCCTCGTCCAAATTGAAACGCGGCCAAATACCCGGTTTGACAGCGTTCCAGACCCTCTGCCAGAATCGCCCATTGCCCATGGGTCAGCTGGTTCTATGGGGCTACGTCTACCTGGTCGGCTTGGCGTTCGTGACCGCGTGCGGCTGGGCGCGGCGCCCCGCGATCGGATGTGCCCTGGCGCTCCCGGCGGGCCTGGTGTCCTGGGGCTTTGCGCTCGCCGTGCCCTTGTGGCTCGGTCTCCCCCTCTCGGCGGCCGTGGCGGTCGCGGCGATCGCGCTCCTCGCCGCGACCGGTGGGGCGGCTTGGCGCCGCCGGGCGGAGCTCGGCGAGCGCGCCGTCGCGATCGCGGCGATCGGACTGACGGCCGTCGTCGCCATCGCCGCCGCCGCGACCGCGTTTTGGCCGGCGGTCGCCGAGCCCGAACACAGCGTCTATGCGGCGGGAGAAGCGCTCCAAGGCGGCAGCGAATGGCTCGACCTCGTCTGGGATGACGTGCCTTCGCCGCCCGTCTTCCGCACGGTTCTCCACGCCGCGGCGCCGGTCCTCGGCGGACGGTTTCTCGCCGCGCTCGCTCCCCTCTGTGCGCTCGGATCGGTCGTCCTCTTGTCCCTCGGGGGCGCTGCCGTGGCGGGGCGATGGCTCACCCGCCCGAACGGCCGCGTCTTCGTCGGTGCGTGCCTGGCGGTCTCCGGGGGCGCCTTCGTCGTCGCCGTCCAGGCCGCCGCCGTCGATCTCCACGCGCAGGCCGCGCTCTTCCTCATCGGCTTCATCGTCGCGCATACCCTCGGCGAGGAATCCGACGCACCGGATTCCGTGTCGGTCGAGCTGGCGCTTCTCTTCGGATTTGCCGTTCAGGGATTCGCCTTCACCGCGCTCGCGGCCGCCTTCCTGCTGATCGCCTATGACAACAGTCGCCGATCTGGAGCGGTGCTCACGAGATCGGTGTCGGTCTACACCGCGATCGCGACCCTGTGGCACCTCTCCCTCTGGCAGTCGATCCGCGACTGGGGGACCGCCACGACCGTGACCGATGCGCTCGTGGTGAGCGCCGCGACGCCGTTCGCCTGTGTCTGTTTGCAGCTCTCCGGGCCGACTCGGAGCCGCGCAACCGGTCGCGCCCGGGCGTCCGTTGCCGCGGCTGTCGTCCTCGGCGCAGGAGTCGCGGTCGGCTCGCTGGCGGCGGCCGCTCTTCCGGCGGTCTTGCTGATGGCGCTGGCCGTCATCCGCTTGACGGCGGGTCCGCGCGCCGAGGCGCGGCGTCGGGACGAGCGAGCGTCGGAGCAGGCGGTCGCTTCGCCTGGCGCTCGCGGAAACGCCTCCGCACGGACGGGGAAGCGGCCGCGATACGCGGGATCCGCGGCGGGCCTGTTCGCGGCGGTCGTCGCGCTGCTCCTCTTCACGAATATCCGCGAGCTGGTGCGCGGCCAGAGGCGCATCGTCGACGGGAATAGAAAGGTGTTCTCGATCGGTCCGGACTCGTTTGCCAGCGACCGGCTGGCGTTCGTCTACTACCTTCTCGGCGACGCGATCCCGGGCACGACGGTCGTCATTCCAGAGCGGCTGGCCCATCACGCCCTGTTCTTCCGCGTCCTCGGCCGAGTGGCTGTCGAGGTCAGCCGCGATCCGCTGCGCCTCAGCTCGGTCGGCGCCCGCGAGGTCGCCCCGCTCCGATCGGGGTTCGGTCGCCTCTACTATGAGAGCGCGCGCAACACCGAATTGGTGAGCATCGTCTTGTCGCCCGAGAGCCGGCGCTACGTGCTCGCCGAGTCGGAGGCGGGCCGACTGCACCTCTTGCCCGACTCCCTCTACGATCGCTTCGCCGACCGGCCGGCGCGGCGCGCTCCCGCGGGGACCGCGCCGTGACCCAAGCCGGATTCTTCGCGCTCGTCTACGCCGTCGGCCTCGCCTTCCATCTCGGAATCGGCCCCCGCCGGGACGCGCTCCTGTCCTGTGCGCTGGCCTTTCCATGCGGCCTGGCCATCTGGGTCGGCGGAGCGCTGGCCGGCCTCGCCACCGGGTGGGGAAGCCCGAGCCGCGTTGGCGTCGGCGTCCTTGTCGCGACGGGCCTCACATCGGTCGGAGCGGCGTTCCGGCGGCGCGGCAGCCCGTGGCCCTCGTGGCGCCTGCTGGCCGCGGCCACGGCGTTCTTCCTGGCCGCGGTCGTGGTGCTGGGTCAGTTCAGCTTGGCCAAGCTCTCTCCCGATTCGCGCCAGATCATCCGCTTGGCCACCGTGTTCGCCCGCGGCGGCAGTCTCGACGAGACCACGGGCTTTTTCTTGGCGGACCGCGGAGTCTTCACGTTCCTCTCGTACGCCGGTGCGGAGCTCTGCGGCGTCGATTTCATGTACGCGCTGGCCCCGGTGCTCGCGCTCTCCTCGGTCGCTCTATTCGCGGTCGCGAGCATGCGGGCGCTCACGGGAGAAGGCGTCTCCCCGCCGCTCGCCCGGCTCGCCGCCGCCGGCGTGACGGCTGCGGTGATGAGCACGTACGTCGTCGCGTATCACATGGTCTATATCCACTCCAACTTCGGCTCGGCGCTCTATCTGTTCGGGTTCGCGGCGCTGTTCTGGCTGGCCGAGCGAGACCGCGACCCCTCCCTTCTCGCGCCCGCGTTCGTCTGCCTCGTCGCATTCTCGCTCCACCGCGTCGAAGCGGCGCTGTTCGCGGCGTTGTTCGCGGCGCTCGCGGCCTGGCCGAGCCGGCTCCCGCCCCGGCTGCTCGCCGGCGGCCTCGCCCTGTTCGGTGCGGTCGTTGCGGGATGGCTTCTGCGCCTCGGCGCCGCCATTCCGTCGACCAGCGACTTTCTGACTCCGGTGCGGTCCATCGCTCTCTCCCTCGCGGCGCTGACCCCACTCATCGCGTGGCCGCTCGTCCGCCGCCTGCCGGTTCGCATCCGCGACTGCCACCTCCCCTATTCGCTTCTGATCGCGACGGCGATCGGCCTCGCCCTCGCGTTTGCCCTCAAGCCGGGCCACATGGCGAGCTCCACCTATGCCTTGGCGGTCAACTTGTTGGGAGTCCACGGCCTCCTGTGGGGCTACACGTGGTGGGCCGCGCTCGCGTTGGCCGGGCTCTCGCTGGCGACGCCGCCCCTGCGCGTAGGTCGGCCGCTCTTCCTCGCGTTGCCGGCGGCGCTGATCCTGGTCATCCTGCTGAGCTTTCTCCGCCCGCCCTACCGGATCGGGCTGGCCGATTCGGGCAGCCGGATGTTCATCCACTTCGCGCCCCTCTTGTACTTCCTGTACACGCTCAAATTCGTCCCGCTGTTCAAACCGCGGGCAGCCGACGCCGAGGCGCCGCGATGATCGGCCGGAGTTTGTTCGGGAGCGTGAACGAGTTCGACGTCATCCTCCTGTCCGACTTTCGCTTTCAAGGCGGGACATCGCAGTCGAATGCGGAGGAGATCAAGGCGCAGGCGCGGATCGGCCTGTCGACCGGTCTGGCGCAGGTCGCGAGTCCGCTCCTGCGGCGGCCCCGCCCGATCAACCCCGCGATCCAGACCTGTGTAGACGAGCGGCTCGCGACCTTCATTCCGCCCGGCGTGCGGTCCAGGTGCCGGCTCTTGATCATCCGGCATCCGACGGTGCTCCTGCGCGGGCGAAAGGCGATGCCGCGGGTCGAGGCCGATCGCGTGGTCGTCGTCATCAATCACCCGCCCCGAGATGGAAAGACCGGGCGCCCCTACTACGAGCTCGCGCGCCTGGAGGAGGTGGTGCGGCGCAGCTTCGGCACCGTCGGGACGTGGTTCCCGATAGGCCCCCTGGTTCGCAAGGCCATCCTGCGCGAGGGGGCGGCCGCCCTCGCGCCCGAGGACTGGTGCAACATTCTCGATACCGCCGACTGGCGAACGGCGCGAACGTCCTACGTGAGCGACCGGCCGGTCATCGGCCGGCATTCCCGCGATTCGACCGACAAGTGGCCGACCCGGGCCGAGGAGGTGCTCCTCGCCTATCCGAACGAAAGCGAGTTCCGCACGCGCATCCTGGGCGGCGCCAACTGCGCGCGAGCGGTGCTCGGTTATCTGCCCGCGAACTGGGAGGTCATCCCGTTCGGCGCCACCTCGCCGCGCGACTTCCTGGCCACCATCGATTTCTTCGTCTACTACCACCATCCCGGCTGGGTGGAGTCCTTTGGCCGGATCATCCTCGAGGCGCTCGCCTCCGGCGCCCCCGCCATCCTCGCGCCCCACTTCGCCGATCTGTTCGGCGATGCCGCCATCTACGCCGAGCCGGCCGAGGTGCGCGAGATCGTCCGCGAGCTCTACCGCGATCGCGCGCGGTACGAGGAGCGCTCGCACAAGGGAGTCGCCCTGGTCGAGAATCGGTTCAGTCACGCGACCCACGCGCGCCGCCTCGAGAGCGCGATGCGGGGCGAGTTGGTCGCGCCCGGGCCGCATACGGCGGCGATGCGGCCGGGCGGTCTATGGGGGAGCCTCTCGCGCGCGGGCTCGCGGGCGCTGCGCACGGCTCGAATCGGTCGAACCGATCGACTCGCGACCGGCGTCCTGGCACCGGATAGCGTCTATCGGCTCCGCATCGCGCTGAGGGGGGTGCCGCCGAGCGGGCGCGTGCTGGTGCGCGGGACCTTCCAGGACAGCGGCGAACAGGTCTTCGAGGCCGCGGTCGGCCCCGGCGAGCGTGCGATCAGCCGCTATGTCGTCACGTCGGAGCGGCCCGAGCGCATCGAGGTCGCGCTGAGCTCCGAGGCGAACGGAGCGGGCCGCGCCGCCCTGTCCGGCCTCCGGGCCGAGCGGCGCGGAGAGCGCCCCAAACAACCGCTCTTCGACTTCGGCGATACCAGCGTCACGGCGGCCATGGCCACATACCCGGCGCGCCGCGGCGTCCTCCCCGACGTCGTCGACACGCTGATCGACCAGGTCGACAAGCTGTTCATCTACCTGAACAACTATGAAGAGGTGCCGGGCTTCATCCGCTCGCATCGGCGTCGCGAGCGGATCGCCTTCATCCTCGACCCGACCAGCCAGAGGCGCGCGGCGGCCAAGTTTCACTGGCTCCGCTGGGTCCGCGGCTATCACCTCGTCTGCGACGACGACATTCTCTATCCGCCCGACTACGCGGCCCGCATGGTGGCGTCAGTCGAGAGCCACGCTCGGCGGGCCATCGTCGGGGTCCATGGCGTCGTCTTCCAATCCACGGTGACCGACGCGAGGACATCGCGTCGCGCGGTGTTCAAATTCTGGGATCCGCTGCCGACGCTCACCCCGGTTCACTTTCTAGGAACCGGCACGATCGCCTTTCATTCCGACCTCCTCGCCGCGCTGGATACGTCGCCGCTTCACGTCTATCCCATCGCCAACGATGAAGTCCTCGCGGTCGTCGCCAAACAGGGCGGCGTGCCGATGACCTGCGTGGCGCGCCCAGCGAGCTGGCTCAAGCCGCACGCGCAGGTCCAAGTCGGAATCTTTCAAGAGCGAGCGATCGACCGGGACGAGCACGAGAAAGCGACGCGCCTGTTGGCCGATGCGAATCCATGGCCGGAGCTGCCGCCCCACCTGTGACGCCACTCGGGCGCGTTCACCGGGCGCCGGCCACCTTGGCCAGTTTCGGCTGCGGCTCCCCCCTGTAGGTGGCGATCACCTGGGCCGGCGAACCGGACTCCACGATCTGCCCCTTTTCGACCAGGATGGCGCGAGTACAGATGTCCTTGATCAGGGTGAGGCTGTGAGACGCCATGAGGACCGTCCCCGCCTCGCTCATCATCTCTTTGATGCGCTTGGTCGAGCGCTCCTTGAAGTCCGCGTCGCCCACGGCGAGCACCTCGTCGATGAGGAGGATGTCGGGGCGGATGGCCGAGGCGACCGAGAAGCCCAGCCTCGCCTTCATGCCGCTGGAATAGGTCCTGAGCGGCTGATCGATGAAGTCCTCCAGCCCGGAGAACTCGATGATGCCGCTCATGAGCCGATCCATGACCCGACGCGGATGGCCTAGGATGGCGCCGTATAGGTAGACGTTCTCCTTGCCCGACAGATTGCCGTTGAAGCCGACCCCCAGGCCGGCCAGAAGGGACACTTGACCGGCCCGTTTGGCCGCCCCTCGATCGGGCCGATAGACGCCGGCGATAACCCGGAGGAGCGTGCTCTTGCCGGCGCCGTTGCGCCCGACCAGCCCGAGCACCTCACCTTCTTTGACCTCGAGCGAGACGTCGCGCAGCGCGGTGAACTTCGGGTCGCGACGGGCTCCGATCCCGATCATGCGCAGAAAGGATCGCTCGATCGTGCCCACCGTGACCGGCTTGCGCGGGAACTCGATCGAGACTCCCTCCAGAAGGATGGACGTGTGGCTCATAACTTCTTGATCGTGAAGGCCTCGTATCGCATGAAGAACATCGATCCGAGGAGGAAGCTGAACAAGCAAAACCCGACCGAATAGGCGACGTGGCCGGCGCCGATGCCGAGCCTCTCCCCCGCGATGCCGTCGCGGACCATCGTGATCGGGACGGCCATCGGGTTGAGGAGCAAATAGTCGATCCACTTGGCCTTGCTGGGAGGCGCCATCTCCACGGTCCACATGACCGGGGCGAGGAACACGCCCGCACGCGTCAAGAACCGAAAGAAGAAGTCCACGTCGCGGTTGACCACGTTGAGGCAGGCCATGCCCATGCCGATGCCGAGGCCGAGCAGGGCGGTCAGGAGAAGCCCGACCGGAACCATGAGCAGATACGGGGTCGGCGGGATGCGATAGATGAGGAGGAGGGGAATCGCGACCAGGAGGTTCAGCAGCGTGAGCGCGAGCGCCGAGCCGACGCTCGTCAGCGCGAACAGCTCGCGCGGGAAGTAGACCTGCTTGATCATCCCCTCGTTCCTGGTCAGGCAGACGAGCGAGTCGCTCACCGCCTTCGTAAAGAACGACCAGGTGATGACGCCGAGAATCACCCACAGGGGATATCGGGGGTCCGGCTTGCCCGCGATGATGACGTAGAGGATGAAGTAGACCGCGGACATCATGAGCGGCTCGAGCAGCGACCAGAAGTAGCCGAGCGCCGAGTCGCGGTACTTGAGGCGGATGTCCCGCTGGATGAAATTGTAGAGGAGGTGCCGGTTCTCCCTCGCGTTTCGCCACATCCGGGCCGGGCCGGACCAAAAGCCGATCGGGGGGTTGATCTCGGTCAGCTCGGGGGGCCGGATGGCCGTCTCGCCCGAAGGCCCGACCGAGGCCAGCGCGGGCTTTACCGGCGCCTTCATTTTCTTCGCTCGCCGTGCGAGACGCGCGGCGCGGTGGTGAGGGCCGGCCACGATTCGGAAGCGCTGAGCTGGCGGCGGGTCTCGACCAGCTTCCGCTTGATCACGCGGCGCGTGCGGTTGAGGAGAGCCACTTCGGGTCCGGTGAGATTGCTGCTCCCGCGTGCGAGCACGCCGGTGGGCCTGGCGACCGACAGCGGCACCGGATTGGCCGGGACCGCCGTCGCGACAGAGGCGGGCTCCTCGTCGCCGTCGGCCGGCAGCGCATCGGGAGCGGCGTGGCCGCGCGTCTCCCACTTGGCGGAGTCGAGCGTGAGAAGGGCCAAGAGGGTCATGACCGCGTAGGAGACGGGCAGGACGATCGCCAGCGGGAGCGCGTCGAATGCCGAAACCCGGCGATCAGCCGGGAGCTTGCGCACCTGGGCGCGATAGAGAATGCCCAAGCCGGCCGCCCACACAACATGGATGGTCATGAGCGTCCAGAAGGTCCCGTTCATGAGCGACTGGAGGAGTAGGACCGGGTAGGCCAGGATGAGCGCGAAGACCGAGTAGTAGTGGACGGCGACCACCGAGTGGAGCCGCCACACGTGCGACATGCCGCCTACATAGTCGACGATGTTGGAGCGCCGCCAGCGCAGCTGCTGGGCAAAGTAGCCCAGGAGCGTGCTCGGCGCGGTCGTTCGGCAGACCGCGTCCAGGGTCATCGTGGTCTCGTAGCCGGCCTTGATGATCTGGCGGGTCAGGAAGCGGTCCTCGCCGTATTTGATGGCGACCCCGAGGATGTTGCGGCGCTCGAGCAGCGGCTCCAGCTCGAGGAGAACCGAGCGCCGGTACGCGGTGAGACACCCGGAGAGACACATGACCGCCCGGAAGGCGCGCTCCAGACCCTTCAAAAACTGATAGCCGAAGTAGTATTCCACGGCCTGCATGCGCGTGAGCCAGTTCTCGCGGTTGAGAATGTCCACGCGCCCGCCTACTGCCGCGATCCGAGGGCTGATGAAGCGCCGAACCAGGTTACGAACGGCGTCCGGGTCGAGGATCACATCCGAGTCGACCGAGACGATGATGTCAGAGGTCGACTGTCGGACAGCGCGGTTGATCGAGCACCGCTTACCGAGGTTCACCCGGTTGTGGAGGACGACGGCGCGCTGGGTGTGGCGCGACTCGTCCATGGCGTGCTGGTAGCTGTCGTCGGTCGAACAATCGTCGACCACGATGACGTGCAGCTTCTCGGCCGGGTAGTTCTGAGCCAAGATGCTGCGGATGGTCCGCCGGATGTTCTCGCCTTCGTTGAACATCGGCGTGACGACGGTGACCGTCGGCTCGTAGTCGTCGGCGACGTCGCTTTCTGCTTGCCGGCGGAAAAGGCGGGCCAAGACCGGGCCCGCGAACACCACGAGCCCCAGAGCCAAGACGGCGATGCCCACGCCGCTCATCGCCAGTCACCGCTTTGGCGCGCGAGCGGGCGCACCCGGGCCGCGCGACGAGCATTAGGTAGGAAAGCCATAACCCCTCAAGCCAAGAAAAATAAACGTAAACTGTCTAGTCGTCGGGGCGACCGCAACGTTCATATCACATCCGGTGAAGAGGTGCATGGCGTGCGCACGTAACGTCGTACACCATTCTTGCCCCCTAGGTGAGGGCCGCCCAGCTTTGCTATCCGCCCACATGGGCGGCCTCAGCGTGCAAGCGGTGGGCCGGCTAGACCGAATTGCGACGTGGATCATCTGCCACCTCCCGGGGCACCTTCTGCCGCCGCGCCCCGAGCCGCGATCGGTGGTGAAGGCCGCCCCGTGGGGAGTCGGTATGTGACGTACAGCGCCATATGTCGCTGCTTGAACGTGTTCTGCGGGCCCAGCAGCTTCGGAAACGCTGCCTCGAGCCCTACGTCGAGCCAGGGTGCTGGTGAGACCTGAATACCCAGGCCGATCGGCACAGCAAACGCGTCGCCGAACGTGACGAGCTCGCCGCGCACTCCTGTCTGGATGGTCGCGATCGCGCGAGCGCCGAGCTGGAGCTGGAAGTCGATCGGGACGTTGAGCTGGTCGCGGTTGCCCTGGTCGCGATGGGCGAGTCCGAACGAGAGATGTGGGTCGAGGACGAGCGCCGCGGCGCCGCGGCGCAGCCGCGCGAGAGCGCCGAGGCGCAGCGACGGCTTGAACGGCGAATACGATGCGGCCACCATGCGGACGCGACCGGCGACCGCGATGGCCCCCGAGCGAAGCGGCGTGAGCGCGTCGATCGCGGTGCCGTCGTAGGGGCGCGGGCAGCCCGATTCATCGCCCGAAAGGCACAAGCCGTTCCCGGAGTCGACCAGCGAGAGCGAACGGGCACTGTGGACGATTCCCAGGGTCAGACGGGCGTGGAGGCCGCAGTGAACGTCGGGCGCGAGGGAAATCGGCTCGAAGCGCTGGCGCACCGACAGGTTCGATTCGACGACCAGGGTCGCCTCGCATGCTCCCGGCGCCAAGGTCAGCGGCCGCACCGTCGCCGCGACGGGCAGCGGCGACGGCTGCGCCGGCGCCGACTCCGCGCGCACCGGCGCGACGGCGATGAGGAGTGCGAACGGGGTGAGGAGCGCAAACGGGGTGAGGAGCGCGAACGGGACTGTCCCGCCAGCTCCGAGCCAGGGCTTCGCGCTCGCGCGTTCAGCCGGTCTATTTCGACGGGGAACCCCGCCGACTTCGTCGGCAACCCGTCTGGCGGCGGGTGCGGTTGGTCGGCTCGACACGACCGAATCCTGGTCTAGCGGCGCGGGGTCCACTCTACATGGGTCCAACGGACGAGAGACGGCGCAGACAAGGCGATGCGGACAGCGCATATGTTGGTCGCCTGTGTACCTGTTTTCCGTTGCCCGGATCCGCGGTTTCGACCTGTGCTAGCCAGCACGACTGCGTCGAGCAGTCGCGCTGGCCGAATTCGCGCAGCGGAAGCGAGGAATTCCCGGCGCGAGTGCGGCCGTCCGGAGGGCTCTGCCCAATGATGGCCTGCCACGACTGCGTTCTGACGCAGTCGTGCTAGGAACGAGTCGTGATGCGTGCCGCGCTCCTCTGTCTCGTCGGGATGGCGGGCTGCTCACACCCGCCGCTCGCGGACATCGATGAGCTCTTCTATAAATAGGATGGAGCTCGAGTTCTATGCACGGCCAATCTCGACGAGAGCGCCGGGAACGACCTCGATAGCGTCGAGAGCGGCCTGGCCAGGGCGGCGGAGCGCGGCGAGGTGGTGTCGCTCTACGCGCACAAGCCGGGCGGTACGGTGCC
>Ga0187894_10004618_pt1 | contig 14636 bp, 11 predicted proteins | sample GBC1701081metaG_FD_136650 | JGI IMG/M metagenome (GOLD analysis project Ga0187894, IMG submission 136650) | White microbial mat communities from a lava cave in the Kipuka Kanohina Cave System on the Island of Hawaii, USA - GBC170108-1 metaG ...
CTCGTCCGGCAGGCGCACGACGAGGCCATGCGCCAGCTCGGGGTGTTGCGCGGCGAGTGGACCAATGCCGGCACGGGCGATCGCATTGCGATGGTCACGATGACGGGCATTGTGGCGGGCAGCATGGTCACCATCATCCTCGCCAACCGGCCGACGCGCGATCTCGCCTTCAGCCTGATCAAGGACAAGGATATTCCGATCCCAGGCGTCGATGGCCTGTCGTTCAGGATCATGGACCGTGGGGCCGGCGCGACCGTGCCGCTGGGCGTGCCCGGCCTGCGGGCATCGGGGCACCTCAACCTGCCTGCCGGCCAGGCACCCGACTACGGCGCCACGATCACGTTCGACGTGATGGCGTTCATGCGATCACGCCGGCGATAGGTTCTACTGCAGGCTCGCCACATCCAGCGCTACGCCGAAGCGGCGGCCGGCCTCCAGGAAGTCGCCGTACTTGCGATGCCGCGCGGTGTGCTGCACGCAGCCCAGCAGCAGCCAGTCACGCCCGGGCGCGCGGTTGCGACGCCAGTCGTCGAGGAGGCACTGCGCGATCTCCTGATTGTGGGGATCGTTGCCGATGCGCGTCGCGACCAGCGCCAGTCGTGCGATCAGCGGGGCGCGATCGGCGCCGCTGTCGAGATAGGCCCGGGTCCAGCCGACCGCTTGTACGCCGTCGAGCGCCAGGATCGCTGTATCGATGCGCTCCAGCAGCTGCCCGGCCGTCATCTTGGCGGCGCCGGCCGGCGCCTGCATGTCGGCGGGCTGCATGTCGCCGGTATGACGCTGATGCCAGGCGTTGCGGTTGAGGAAGGAGGCGGCAACGTAGAGCAGCTTCAGGCGCTGCGGATGCTGAAAGCTGTCGTAGAACCAGCCCAGGGTGCTGCAGTACTCGGCGCAGTGCTGTGGAATCGAGAAGTTGATGTCGTCCTGGGTGCGCACCAGGACCTGGGCAGCGCCGATCTGCAGCACATCCAGGATCTGTCGTGGGCCCTTGCCGGCCAGCAGCAAGGTGCTGATGTGCTCGATATAGGCCGGCTCCGGCTGGTTCAGCACGGCATCGATCAGCGCGGCTGATTCGTCAGCATCGAGCGGTGCGGTGTTGGCCAGCATCGCGCGTTCGCGTGCCGTCGTGCCGCTGTAAGGCACCGCGTGCAGGGCATGGCCTTCGAGATAGACGGTGACGGCGTTGCAGGCCATTTCGTAGGTCGAGTACCAGCGCGGACCCACGGCGACGTCGAGCGCGCCGGCGTAGAGGATGTCGTGCGCGTTATCCCAGCCCATCGCATCGCCCAGTTCGACAGTCGAACGTGCGCGAAAGGATTTGTGGCCCGTGGTGTAGGAGCGGTTCTGGAAGGCGCGGTCCTGCACGTCGATCAGGCCGGCGAAGACCAGTTCGGCCAGGACGTCGCGGCGCTGTGTAGGCTCCGCCATCAGGCCGAGGAACACGCGGTAGGCGTCAATCACCTGGCCGCGATGCACCAAGGTGAGCCAGTGGCCCAGGCGCTCCTTCAGGCTGCCGTCGAGCGCGAGCGGCTCCTGGTCGGGCCAGTAGACCACAGGTGCCGGCGGCGGTCCGGGCGGTTGCTGGAAGCCACGCGCATAGTGGCCGGGCGCCTTGACGATCTTCTGGTTCCAGATGTCGAGCCCGGTGGGAATGTACCAGATGGTCTGCGCCATCGGCAGGCTGGCCAACGGGGCCGGCAACATCGTCGCTAGGTTGAGCGTGGCGCGCGCGCTCAGCAGGCAATGGTCGTTGTTGACGAAGTTCACGTAACCGTCGTCGATGCGCTCGTGATACGGCACGTGCGTGTAGGGCGCATGGATGCGCACCGCTTCGGTCAGCAACTCGTTGAGCGGCCGGCCGGCACGCACGAGATCGTAGTAGACGTCGCTGGCGCCGATCTGGTCGCGCTGCAGGATGCGCTCTTCCAGCTTGTCATAGAGCGCACCGGCGCCATCGGCGCGTCGGGACGGGTTTGCCATGCACGACCTCCCGGATAACGGCGACAGGTTAGGGCCGTCCCGGAACGAAGAGCAAGGCGCCCCTGGCAGAGCCGGGGCGACGCTGGTGCATGCGTGGCGCGCAGTCGCGCGCACTCATCCGCTCTCAAGCGGGTGAGGTGGCTACCGGTTTGTCGCTCTTGGCCTCGGCCGCGGGCCGTTGTGGCAAGGACTTCCCGTGGTGCAACTCGGTCAGGAAGCGCAGCGCGGCGTGGCTGGGCAGGAAGAAGTAGCCACCCGCCCGCACCGTGACGAAGCTCTGCATGTTGTCCAGCACCACGGCGCCGGCCGGTGTCGGAATGGTGAAGACACGCTGGCCAAGGCACGCTGACGCGGTGATCGGATCGGGTTCGTTGTTCAGGCCGTGGAAGGACGGTGAGGCGATCCAGGATTGCTGCACGAACTCGAACTGCCGCTCCAGGTCGGCGCACAGGCCGACGAACAGCAAACCCTTCTCCTCCGGCCGACCGTCGGCGGCAGGCTTGACATAGCTGCGGCCGCGCCGCAGCAGGCGGTGGCGATTGGTGATGATCAGCTGCTTGGGGTCGCCCGGCTGCAGGCTGTCGCGCGGGTTGGCGCGGCGGATATGGGCGCCGAACGGGCAGGCGAAGCCCTGCGGATCTTCCTCGCCGAACTTGAAGTCATTGGTCGGCTCGCCGGCGGTGGCGCGCCTGCCCTTGCGCTTGGGTTCCTCGGGGCCGGACCGCTCGATCAACGGCGTGCCGTCGCGCCAGCGTCCCATCATCTTGGCCGCCACCCAGTCGGCGGTGATCTCGCCGCCGACCAGGGCGTTCAGGTTGGGATATGTCCGCAGCTCCTTGGCCTTGCTCTCGGTGAATTCATGGAAGCCCGCAACGTCCTGCTCCAACTGACGCACGGCGATGAACGTGCCGTTGCGCCCGAAGTCGCGCGGCACGTCGGTCGGCCAGCCGCGGAAGCGCGGGAAGCGGGAGGTGACCGTCGCGTTGTCAGCCGGTAGCAGGTTGCCGAGATCGGACTGCGGCGGCACGACGACGCTGGGCGGGAAGTAGTTCTGGTTGTTGCGATAGCCCAGAAGCAGTTCGCCCGGCTCGACGATGTCGTCCTTCAAAGCGCCCTTGGTGAAGCGCTGCGTGCCGCGGATCACCGGCTGCGAGATGCCGTCGCGATAGCCGAAATGCTCAAACTCCTTGCCGCTCCTGCCGACGGGCTGCGTCAGGATCACGTCGAGAAACGCAGCGCCGGGACCCAGTTCACGGCGATGCGCTTCCAGCGCGCGGTCGCGCTTGTCCCGTGAATCGGCGTAGATGAACAGCACCGCATCGGCCGTCGGGCGGCCATCGGCCGTTTGGCCGTCGGTCCAGCGCCAGGTTTCGGGCGCCGAAGATCCGACATCGCCCAGAATGCGGCTGCGGCTGGTCATGCCGGCCGTGAAGGGACCCGGGAACGTCTTCATGCCGTCATCGGGCACACCGAACTTGGCAAGACCGGCGGCTGAGAACGCAACGAAGGTCGCGACGCGATAGCCGCCCTCGTCCTTGATCGGCGGGCGGTCGCCGAAGGTGATGGGCTCGATGCCCGCGATGGGTCCCTTGCCATTGGGCGGCATCAGCCTGTCGAGCCACGTCGTGCAATGGTGCGCCTCGGTGGGCAGGCGCAGCACGACGCAGGCGGTGTAGGTGAGATCGCCCAGCGCGCGGAACACCATCGACTGGACCTCCATCGTCTCGATGGCGTAGTCCGGTCGTGGCATCGAGCCGAAGCAGTCGAGCCAGGCCTGGGCGGCGGTGTCGGTCCGGGCCCGCAGCAGCCCGTCGTGGATGAGCGCGTTGAGACGGATCTGGTCCGTCGTCAGGTGCGGAAAGCGACTGTACCAGAACTGTGTCGGGACCTGCTGGCGGCGGACCCAGCGCTTGAAGCGGTCGCCGTCCTGGGCGCCCTCCTTAACGAGCAGGCGCGTGCGCGGGAAGCCTACCCCATTGCTCCACGCCGCGCTCTGGCCCTGGTGCGCCTTGGTGATGAAGTCCTCGAGATAGCTTTCCCAGCTGCCGTCGAAGTTGGCCAGGAAGATCAGCCTGTCGCTGCCCGGCAGGCGGAACCACTTTGCGTAGTGGATGGTGCCGATGTTGACGACGAAGCCGGGGCGATACTTGTGGGCCACCAGCGTGCCGATGCCCCACATCGCCACCGCCGTCGTGAGCTTGCGGAACCAGCCGGGCTTCAGATGCGTCACGGCCGTGATGTGGTTCTGGGCGTAGCCCAGCGGGTTCTCGCGGGCGACAAGCTTCTGAAGAGCCTCCTGATCCGGATTCCGGTCGTCGGGCTGATCACGCCTCTCGCACCGGCGTAGCAGGAAGATGAATGCCCCGGCGATGGCGGCGAGCAGCAGGCCGGTGGCGACGACACCGCCGACGGCGGCCAGCACGAACCGCCCGACACCGGTCAAGGTATTCGTAATGAAATACTGGAACGCCAGACCCGGACCCAGCGACCAGTCGACCACCACGGACAGTGCGACGACCAGCGCGAACAACAGAACGCCCAGCCGCATGGCCTGCCCGGTGGCGGCGAAGCTCTTCCAAGCGTCGAGCGTGGTCCGCTCCTTCCACTCCGACAACGCCAGCTGGCGGCCGCTGGGGCGGATCAGGAAGTCACCGAAGTACGCGCCGCGATCCAGCAAGTTGCGCAGCGGTTCGTCCTTGGTCGCCTGGCGCACATAGTCGTCATCCTGCTGGATGAGTTTGCGCACGTGATCGACGATCCGGATCGGCCGGCTGCCGAACTCGAAATGCTTCTTCTGATAGTACTGGAGGGCATCGCGCGTGAAGCTCGCCAGGGCATCCTGACGGGCGATATCGGACACGGGCGTGTCGGGCGTGCCGTTGAAGTTCAGGCCGATCGCGCCCCAGGGCAAAGTGTGCAACTCCAGCGCATGACGGACCAGCAGGTCGCCCAATGCCAGGGCGCCGTCGTTCTGCGCGTGCTGGAAGATCGGCGCCAGCCAGGCCTCGGCGTGGCGTGCGACCGTGCGCAGCGCCTCATCGCGCGGCCCATCGACGTTGAGCTCCAGCAGCAGATGCGTCCGCAAGTCACTGCCGTCGACCACCGACAGGGAGGCGAAGTGCACGATGCCCGTGTCCTTCAGGCTCTGCGCGACGTCGGCCTGTGCCGGATTGCCAAGGGCCTCGATCTGGCCTTCGAGCTGTGCCTTCGCGGCGACCGGCACCGGCGCGCACACCATCACCATGGTCTGCGCCGCCGGCGTTGGGGTTTCGAACACCATGTCGAGCCGGCGCGGGAAGGGGCCGACCGAGCTCAGGCGGCCGTACCGGCCGGGCGCTGTACGCAAGCCGGGCTGCGACAGCAGGATCTCGAAGATGTCGGCCATCTGCTCGATGGCGAGGTGCTTGCCCAGGCACTCGTGCACGCCGGTGCCGAACATCAGATCCGGCTGCTGGGCGCGATCCAGCCGGAAGCGTCCGGGGATTTCGTATTTCCGCCGGTCGCGCAAGGCGGACATGGTCGCCACCATCAGCACCGAGCCGGCAGGGACCAACGTCTCGCCGATCGTGGTGTCCTGCCGGGCGTAGCGCCACTGTCCTGGCGCCAATGCCGGGTTGAGGCGCCCGGCCTCCAACAGGATCTTCTTGAGGCCGTCGCGATCGCCGGTGCGCGCCGTTTGCCGGGCCAGTGCCAGGGCGTTGGGACGGCGCAGCAGCTCCAGCAGGATCTTGGGGGCCGCAAGCCCGGTGGTGGGGATGAAGCCGGTCGCCAGTCCGACCAGGATCGCGCGCATCTCGCCATCGCTGGGCACGTTCTTGGACGGCGAGGACGCCTGCAGCGCGACCAGGCGGTCGACGATGGCATCCGGCCGCGGGTGCGTCGTGGCCCGCGCCTTGGCTCTTTCGATCGCGCGGTCCATCACGGCGCGCACACGCGCAGCGCCCGCGTGCGCTGTAAGGCGCGTCGCTTCCTTGCCGAACGGATCGGCAAACAGCAGGGCCGACAGCGCCATGGTGCTGTCGGCGAACAGGTCGGGGTCCTCGAGGTCGAGGCCGAAATAACGGCCGCAGGTCTCGGCGGTGACGCGCGCGAACAAGTCCTGCATGACGTTGAGCCGGCCGCCGGAGCCCGCGATCAGCGCCTTGGTGACATGCCGCGTGTGGGCGCAGACGGCAACGGCATCCTCGCGCCGCAGGACCTGGCGGATGGTCCTGTTCTGCGCCTCATGCTCAGGGCCCTCCATGCCGAGCGCAAAGTTGGTGCCGCCGGCAAGGTCGATCATTTCCCGGCCGTAGGGCACCTCGAAGATCTCGGGCTGCCGCAGCACTGCGACGACATCGTCATAGCGGCTCACCAGAACCAAGCGTCCGATCTTGGCGGTTGGCCAGACAGCGCGCAGGACCCAGAACAGCACCAGCATCAGCTGTTCGGTCAGCCTGGGGAGCAGGAACTTCACGATGCCGCTGCCACCCAGCCCCTTCTTGAGATCGAAAGCAGGCGCAAGTGCAGACGGTTTGGATTGGCCCTTCGCGGCCTCGATTTTGGCGTAGTACTTGAATGTCGGCATGTCCCACCTACAAGCCGCAACCGGATTTTTCGAGTAGGCCCTAACCCAGGACAGCCTCGGCGTCATCCTTCGATCGGCTGATGCGGCCGCCCGAAGCGATCTCCAGGCCGTCGATGAGGTGGTCTATCCACGTCCTGTCGAGGAACGGCAGCCACGTCAGATAGGCCACGTATTCTGCCGCAAAACCCGGTTTTGCCGCGACAAGCTGGTCGAAGCTCGATCGGGCTGCCGCGAGATTGCCGCTGTGGGCCAGCGCAGTGATCTTGATGACCTGCGCGTACCAGTATCCCGGGCGCCTGATCAGCGACTGATCGGCCCATTCGGCAGCCTCAGGCCACTGCTCGAGCATGCCGTGGGCGACGGCGAGCTCGCCGAACGTAAAGAAGATGTGCACGTCGTTGGGGCTCAGGCGCAGCGCCGTCCTCAGCACCGGCAGGGCACGCGCCGGCGCGCCGGCCAGATTGTAGCAGCTGCCCAACTGGGCATGCGCCATCGCCAGGCTGGGGTTGAGCGCGATCGCCTGCTGCAGCAACGCCTGGGCGCGCACGGGCTGACGCAGCCACATCTCGCCGATGCCGGCCAGCAAGTGACTGCGGCCATCGTCGGGGTCAGCGATGACGGCGCGCTGGGCAAGGCGGCGCATCTCGGCGATCTGGTCGGCAGATCCACGCTGCGTCCAGATCGCATAGTTCAGGCAGGTGGTGGCCTGGATCAGCGCTTCCGGTGAGTTGGGGTCGAGCTTGAGCGCCTCGTCGAACAGCTGCCGCGCGACCTCGGCATCCTGGCGGGTGAGCTTGTTGAGATGCCAGCGGCCGCGCCAGATCAGGTCGTTGACGTCCGGGCGCTCCGTATGGCGGTTGCGCGCACGCGTCTGCTCGGCGTAATCGATGCGGGTATCCAGCAGCGTGACCAGTTCCGCTGCCAGCTGGTCCAACGTGTCGCGCGAATGGGGCAGCGACAGCTCGATGCGTTGCGACCACAGAGTGTAGCCGCTGGTCGTGTCCGACAGGTTGATCGTCAACCAGAACGTGTCGACGGCACGGCGCAGGCGTCCCTCGAGCACGTATTTGGCGCCGAGGCTGCGGCCAATGGCCTTGAGATCAGCATTCTCGGCGCTGACCGAAAAGCTGGAGCTGCGGGCGATCACCGGCAGCCAGCGCAGCCGCGACAGGCGGTCGATCAGGTCCTCGCTGATGCCTTCGGCCAGGTAGTCATTGCCGGGGACGCCGGTCAGATTGAGAAACGGCAAAACTGCCAGCGACGGCGGCAGGCTGGGGTCTGCGACCATCTCGGGGACGCTGAGCGTCACGCCCGCAGGGTGCACGGCGTCGTGGCCGGTCGGTGAGCCGGTCTGCGAAATTTTGCCGGAGCGCTCGCTATCCGAAACGGCGGCCGTCGGGTCGCTGGCCTGCCGCGCCTCCAGCGTCCGCCGCTGCTCGCGCAGCCATTCCTCGAAGTCCTCGGCGCCGGCGATGTCGAACCCTTCGAGGAATTCGCCGGCCCGCCGCGCCGGGCGCACGCCGGCGACACCGAACATCAGGGCCCGCGCGTCAACGTCGATCTGGTCGAGGTCAAGCTTGAGGCGGTCGTGCTCGCTGATCAGCAGCGGCTGCGGCAAGACGTTGAGGCAGCGGCGCAGGGCCGTCAGCTCGCGGCGCAGGCTGCTTTGTGCCTGTGGCCGCTCGCGCTCGCCCCACAGCTTGTCCTGCAGCCAGCCGCGCGTGTGCTCGCCGTCGCTGGCCATGGCCAGCATGGCGATCAGCGCAACACCTTTCTTGCTGGTGATCTCGATCCGCTGGCCGTCCGGCCCGGTAAGCCGGAAGGGCCCCAGGAGGTCGAGCGCGAACGGGCGCTTCTTGCTCATGTCCCCAAAAAATATCTGCAAGCCCCAGCACTATATCACTTTTCACGCTCGCCGAGCGCAATCCGAGCGCTGTCGTCCCGGCTTTTGAGCCGCGGACCGTGAAACTCCTCGCATCACGGCAACACGCAGAACGGCAGCGGTCTGAAGAAGGGGGCGATGCGCGCCGGTCGGCACGGACAGAGGGGGCGAGATCATGGTGGCAGTATCAGTCCTACACGACATCAACGCAGCACCGGAGCGCGCGAGACCCGTGCTCACGGTCATGGTGTACAATCGCGATGAGGTCGGTGGCATCCCGCCTCATCGCGCGCCGGAGGGGCGGTCGTCCCGCCCCGTCGAGGGCGCTGGCGATGATCATGACGTGCAGCGCTATATCCAGAAGCAACTGGGCCGCGTGCTGCAGCTCATGCCCAGCCCGGCCCTGCTGCTGGATGCGCAACGACGCATCGTGACCGTCAATCCGCCGGCCGAAGCGCTGCTGCGGGAAGGCGACGGCGTCGTGATCGGCCCGGACGGTGGCCTGCAGGTCACGGCGGCCTTTCCCGCCGAGAGCAGGGCGCTGGGCCGTAGCCTGACGGCGGCACTGTCGGTGGCGGCCGGCGAAGACGTGCCGCTCTGTGGCCCGCTGCGCGTGTCGCGTCCCTCGGGGCGGGCGCCACTGCTGGTGATTGCCGCGCCCTTGCCGCCGGTACCCTCGGCGCTGCGCGAGGAGATCGATGGCATGGCGCTGATCCTGATCGTCGATCCCGAGGCGCAGCCGCGCGATGTCACCAGCGCGCTGCAGACCGCCGCCGGCCTGACGCCGGCCGAGGCCCGCGTGGCCATGCTGATCGGCGGTGGTTTCAGCCGGCCGCAAGCGGCGGCGCTGCTGAACGTCTCGCCGTCGACGGCGAACTGCCAGCTGGCGAGCTGCTTTGAGAAATTGGGCGTTCGCTCCCAGGTGAGCCTCGCCCGTCTGATGAGCGCACTGCCCGAGACCGTGTCGCCGATCGCGGCCGACGTCGGTCCGGTCACCGGCGCCAAGACACCGTGGCAGGGAGGCACGCGATGAGCACAGCGATCAACGACGGCGAGCCCGGCACGATATTGACGCGCGAAGGCGATCAGCAGTCCGCTAGCCGCTTTGTTGCTGCCGGCGGCGAGAGCGCCGGACACATCCTGGCGTTTCCCGGCGTCCCGGTCGCGCAGTTCGCCTCGGGCTCGTATCAGGCGCCGGCTTTCCCGTCGTGGCTCAGGCGTTTCTTCGCGGATCTGAGCTGAACCGCTTCAGATCCGGCATTTGGCGCCTCAGAGGGAAAGTACATGGCTCGCGGATATTCGTTGCATCTGGGATTGAACAGCGTGGATCCGTCGCATTACGACGGCTGGGCGGGACGCCTCAACGCCGGCGAAAGCGATGCCCAGGATATGGCCAGCATCGCGCAGGCAGCGGGCTTTACCGACCGGCGCGTTCATCTGACCAACCAGGCAACGTCGGACCGGTTCATCGACGACATGCTCGAGTTCACCCAGACCTTGGAAGAGGGCGATCTGCTGCTGGTCACATACTCCGGCCACGGCGGTCAGATCCCTGACGAAGCTTCCGACGAGGACGATCGCTACGACGAGACGTGGTGCCTGTACGACCGCCAGCTGATCGAGGGCGAACTGCGTCGCCTGTTCGCCCGCTTCAAGAAGGGGGTTCGCATCGTCGTTCTGTCGGACAGCTGTCACAGCGGCACCGTGGTCAAGCTGCGGCGCGATGCCGGGCTGCTACCGCTGTCGGTGTTCGCCAACCAGCTGGCGCAGATCGGCTGCGACTCGCCGTCGACGCTGTCGGCGGCACCCAGCCGTGCCGCGCCAATCGAGGTGACGACCGCCGCCTACAACGGTCAGCGCCGATCATACCTTGCCCTGCAGGCGGCATCCGCCGATGCCCGCAGGATCGAGCCGCAGGCCGGCGTCATCCGCATTGCGGGCTGCATGGACGATCAGCTGTCGCTGGACGGCAAACGCAACGGGCTGTTCACGGCCAACCTCAAGCGCGTCTGGAACGACGGCGCCTTCTGCGGCGGCTATCGGCTGTTCCACCAGACCATCGTCAGCCGCATGCCGCCGACTCAGACGCCGAGCTTCAGGACCGCCGGCAATGTCGGCGCCAATTTTTTGAACAGCAAACCGTTCTCGATTTGACGATCAGGCCGCGCCATCGCCGCGGCACGGCCTGGATATTTGACGCGGCGGCCTATCAGGCATGATCAGTGAGGACACCATGAAGACAATCCTTGCCGTCGCTTCCCTCGCGCTGCTGCTGGCAGCCTGTGGTGAACTGCAGTCGGCCAACCCGCAGGGCACGACGGATACCAAGCTCGTGGCGCAGGCGCCGGCCGTTCACTGACGCCGTGATCGTTCTGTCCCGAGCACGCCCCCTCGGCCTCGCTCGGGACCGGTTGCGAAGGGCCTTGCGGTGTGAACGGTCCGGGGGGCGATGCACCGTTGATCCGCCCGGTACGTCGTGGATGGGCCGCGACGCTGCAGGGTCCTTCGCTTCACTATCTGCAAACTTTCGCTGCAACGACGCTTCATGGTGAGCCTGTCGAACCATGAAGCGTCTCGCACCGACTGTTGTGCGAGAGCCTTCATGGTTCGACAAGCTCACCATGAAGACTTCCCCGGGATGACGGAGAGCTCAATCTCCGGCGCGGCGCAGCACGTCGAGCCGATCCAGCGCCGCTTGCAGGATCCACGCCGCGGCGGCGGCATCGATGCGTGCGTCACGCTTCTGGCGTGACATATCGTAGCTCTCGATCATGGTGCGCTCGACGCCGGCGGTCGACAGGCGCTCGTCCTGCAGGACCATGGGCAGGTCCGCGAAACGCCGCGGCACCCGTGTGCCCAACTCGGTATCGAGCGCCATCAGGTTGGCCACGAACTGACGCACCGACTGGCAGCGCGGCCCCTCGCTGCCATCCATGTTGAGCGGCAGGCCAACGACCAGCGCCGCGACCTCTTGCTGGCGCACGACCTCAGCCAGCTGTGCGGCGTCCTTCGTGAACTTCGTGCGCGCGATCGTCCTCAACGGCGTCGCAAGCGAGCGCAGCACATCGGATGTTGCAAGCCCGACGGTGCGTGTGCCGACATCAAGACCCAGCAGTCGGCCCTGCGCCGGCAGCGCGGCGCTCAATGCGCCAATGTCGATGAGCGCCATGCGGTGTCCTGATGGCCCGTGGCTGCATCGGCCGATACCGGCAGGCAATGCTCCATCCAATCGGCGACGAACGTTGCGACATCCTGCCAGCCGGGTTGGCCCACGATCCAATGGCCCTGGCCCGCGAACTCGCGATGCTCGGCAGCGTAGCGGCGGGCCACGCGGCGTACGACGCCCGGCGGTGTCATGCGGTCCTTTCCGGTGCCGATCACCAGTGTCGGGCAGGTGACGGCCGCAGGATCGACCCGCGCGGCACGCCTGCGGTCAAGGAAGGGCAGGCCGATCTCGACCAGCACACGGCCCGACTCGTGCACGAAGTGTGCGTAGTCGTGATCGCACGCCATGCGATCGACGCAGGTGTTGAAGGTGCCGGCCATTGCTTCCCTGTGCGTGGCGCGATGCGCCCGTTTCCACCAGCCCCATTGCATCTGGGTGCGCAGGAAAGCCCGCATGACCGACGGATACAGTGCAAATACACCCGCCGGCGGTGCGGGGCACAGCAGCACCGCGGCGGTGCAGGCCGCGCGCGCCGCCAGCATTTGCGCCAGTAGCCCGCCCATGGAGTGGCCGATGATCACCGGCTTGGCCGGCAGCGCCGCGATATACGCCTCAAGGTCGGCGGCATAGTCCAACAACGAGACCGTGCCGAGGCGGGGCGGTGCCGACAGCGGTGGCGCGTCGTGATGGCGCAGCGCCGGAGTCAACACCGTCCAGCCGCGCGCGGCGAGGAATTGCCCCCAGTGGCGCCAGACATGGGGCGTTGCCCACATGCCATGAATCATCACGACGTTGCGCTGCATGCCGCGAGCGACTCCTTATTTGAGGGTGGCATGAAGCGGTCACGTTACGCGCTGTCGGGCCGCAACAAAAGCGCATTGCCGTTTTTGGCCAAAGTTGCGATGCAGATTTGTTGCGCAGCATGGCGCAGCGAATCCTTGCCCCGCTTAGGCGGGGCAAGGGCATACATCCCAGACCCGCGACGATCGCGGCGTGTCGATCTGATAGTCGGTGTAGCGCAGCGTGAAGAAATCGCGGCCGAACTGCTCAGCCTGGGTTATCGGGCTACGCGGATCGCGGTCAACCTCACCGCGGGCGTTGCCCTGGCCATGCACCACGCCCACGAAGGTGGCGTGGGTGTACCGGACATACTCCTGGATCGGCTGGATGACCCCCGCCGACAGAGTCGGGTAGGCTTCCTCGGAACTCAGCACCAAGCCGATCCGCTTGCCTTGCATCCGGTGTTTGACCTCTTCCGCCTGTGGATAGGCGGCAAAGAGGTAGCAGGACATGCGGTCGAAGAACGCCTTGAGCTGGGCCGACATGCTGTACCAGTACACGGGCGTTGCCACGACGATGCCGTCGGCCGCCAGGAAGCGGTCGAGGAACAACGACGCATGGCCGTCGTCGATCGAACAGGTGCCATCGGCCCGGCGGCAGGTCCGGCAGTCGCGGATGAAGGCGCCGATGGTGTCGGCCAGATGGACGGTCTCGGTGTCATGGCCGCCGGCGGCAAGGCCGGTGGCGACTGCCGCCGCCAGCCTCGCCGAATTGCCCTGACGTCGCGGACTGGAACACAGGATGAGCGCTTTCATGGATCCTCGCTGAGGGTGCCGTCATGCTTGCGGCCGAGCCGCGTCATCGCCATGTGTGCGCGCAGCCGCACCAGTACAATTTGACTGGTTATGCTCTTGCTCGGGGTAACAGTCTCATGCCGCCGCGTAGTCTTGATCGCAGCCGTCGGGAGCTCTCGGAATTCCTGCGTTTTCGGCGTGAGCAGCTGACGCCGGGTGAGGTCGGCCTGCCGTCGGGCGGACGGCGGCGCGCCAAGGGACTGCGGCGCGAGGAGGTGGCGGCGCTCGCCGGTGTCGGGATCACCTGGTACACGTGGCTGGAGCAGGGGCGGGCGATCGGCGTTTCCGCCACCGTCCTCGACAACATCGCTCGCGTGCTGAAGCTCGATTCGGTGGACCGCTGCCATTTGTTCCTGCTGGCGCATCAGCGGCCGCCGCCGGCCGATGGCGGGTCGTGGGGCACCGTTTCGCCGCTGATACAGAAGGTCATGGACGACCTCGTGTTGCGGCCGGCCTATGTCATCAACCTGCGATGGGATGTCGTGGCCTGGAACCGGGCTGCCGATCTGCTGTTCGGGTTCGGTGCACGCGAAAATCCCAACCTGCTGTGGATGCTCTTCGCCGATCCCGACCTTCGCCGTCGTGCGCCGCAATGGCAGGGCGATGCGCCACGCCTGCTCGCGGATTTCCGGCGTGATTGCGCCAACGCGCCCAATGACTCGGCGATAGGTGCGTTGATTCGCGACCTGGAGCACGTATCACCAGAGTTCCACGCCTGGTGGCGCCGCCAGGACAGCGATGGATGCACCAAGGGCCTGGCGCAGGTCGAGGTCGACGGGGTTGGCCTTGTCGGCTTCGAGCATGAGAGGCTCGTTGTCGACGAGGATCGGCACCTGCGTCTTGTCGTCTATGCGGCGCTGCCGGCGAGCCCCGGTGCCTCAGCGCTCGAAGCGGCGTTGCATAATCTTCATATATAAATTTAATTAATTGCCTTAATATATTGATATTACAATTTAATTGTACAAATCTCAACAAATGAAAAACCGCATGCTACCGGGACCATTGCCTTGATGAATACCACAAAAGCGGTTAGCTGGGCGCGTAGGCTCTGTGGTGGAAAGGCTGGATCATGAACCCGCTCGACGTTGCCCGGGCCCTGCGCAGGGTCAGCGAGCGGATAGATCGATGCCACCCGGGCGAGGACGAAACGCGCGTGTCGATCGCTGGCGCCTGGGTCACCGTCAATCCGGCAAGCGACTCGCCAATCGTGTCGCATAATCGCAATCGGCTTCAGTATTTCGGCTGCACCCAGCGCGTGACGTCGCACGATCTCGATGCCGCCCTCGCGCCGTTCGAGCATGCGCGCATCCCGTGCTGCTCCGTTTGGCTTAGCCCCTGTCCCCAGGCGAACGCCATCCAGTCCTGGCTGGCCGAGCGCGGGTTTGCGCCGTTCACCGGCATACCGCC
>Ga0187894_10004619_pt1 | contig 14633 bp, 16 predicted proteins | sample GBC1701081metaG_FD_136650 | JGI IMG/M metagenome (GOLD analysis project Ga0187894, IMG submission 136650) | White microbial mat communities from a lava cave in the Kipuka Kanohina Cave System on the Island of Hawaii, USA - GBC170108-1 metaG ...
AGCTGTGCCGTGCCATAGGCGACGTTGAAGTGCGTGGCGATGCTGGGCAGCGCCGGCAGATAGATCGTCAGCGCCAGTTGCGAGGCAACGGTCGCGATCATCAACAGCCAGATCGGCGGCCGTACAGTCCGCAAACTCAACGGTCAGGACTCCAGGAAACGCTCTTGCGGCCAGCGCTGGCGCCAAGCCTTGCTCGCCAGGCGACCTCTATCAGCCTGACCGAAAATGGGGAAAGCGCTTCATGGTGAGCTTGTCGAACCATGGAGCGCCCCACCACGGCCTGTGCGGGCCTTCATGGTTCGACAGGCTCACCATGAAGGCTACAAGAGCGGCGCATTTCCAGTCAGACTCTATAGTTCAATGCTGGCCCGCCCCCGCGGGCGGAACACCCTCGAAATAGGTCGTGGCGTCGGCGATGGCGCGGTTCCGCGGCATGAAGGTGAACATGCGCACCGGCGAGGGACCCACCGCGACGAAGGCGTGGGGCACGCCGGCGGGAATCGCGATGGTGTGGTTGGCCTCGACCAGCCGCTGTTCGTCGCCGAGCCGCATGTCGAGAGTGCCCTCCAGCACGATGAAGATCTCGTCGACGCCCTCGTGCGCATGCAGGGGCGCGCCGGCACCGGGCTCGATCACGCTGTAGCCGGCGATGCAGTCGAGCCCCTGATCGCGGCCCGCCAGGACGAAATTCCGGTAGCCCGGGCGCCACGGGATTTCCTGCGCCTGCGCGTTCGGGATGACGGGCATGAGTGTCTCCTCCGGGAGCCGAACCAGGGCCGATGCCGACCCAGCTTCAGGTTAGCACGCCGACGCTCGAAGAAATCACGCCGCCAGTTTGTACGGCTGCAACAAGCTGTCGGCAGGAATGCCCCATTCGCGGTGAAGCTGCCATGCCATCTCGATCGTCATACGCCTTTTGCGCCGCAAGACCTCCGATGCGCGGGAAGCCGACCCCAGCAATCTCGCCAGATCCGTCTGCGTCCGCCCGGTCTGTTCCATATGAAACTTGACCGCTTCGATGGGATCGGGCGGATCGATCGGCCACCGCTCGGCCTCGTAGGCATCGACGAGGATGCCAAGCACTTCCAGCCGGTCATGTTCAGGCGTGCCGGGCTTGGCGTCCCAGAGCCGGTCGACTTCGGCGATCGCCGCCTTGTATGCCGCATTCGAGCGGATCGGCCTCAAACTGGAACGATCAACTGCCTTTCCCTTGCCGTGCATACCAAGCCTCCGTCACCGGTCGGAATCATCCGAGCCGTTGCTTCCAGCACTTCCAACAGTCAATGCATCAATCCGATCATAGCATGCGTTCCTATGAACTTGATGAAGGCGATCTGCGTTGAAAACTTGAACGCTACGATCAGCCGGTAGTTTCCGCCGCAAACCTCAAACCGAATTCGCTCCGTGTTCAACGCCTTGGCTCTCGGAAAAGATTGCAATACCGCCAGCGGACTTCTCCACTTTGCTGCCTTCGCAACACGGAACCATGCTTTCAACGGTTGCTCGGTTTCCGGATGCCTTCTCCAGAACGCCTCCAACGTTGATCGCTTGATTACATTCATTCACCGACATGCATATCATTTCCCAATCTGGGAAGCAAGCAAGACAGGCGGGCGACCGAGGAAGGGAACAAGGCTACCGCTCCGGCAATCCACAACTTATGGGGCTGTGGATTGCGCGGATGAATCCGGCTTGGCGTTGAGCGTTCGGCGCCGTCCTGCTACGCCGACGTGCCGTAGCGGCCACAAGCGGGCGCAGAACCATGTCATCGATCACCAGGGAACTTGCCGCTGTGCTGCGCGCCGTGCAGCGGCCGGGCGATTTCGTCACCGCGGGCACGATGGAGAGTCCGCCGCCGCGCTTGGAGGTCGACGGTGTCGGCGTCATTGCCTTCCCGTTCCTTCAAGTCCAGGCCGAGCCGCTCATCGCCGCGGCCGAGCGCGCACCCTACGGCCGCGGCGAGCAGACCCTGGTCGATACGCAGGTTCGGCGGACCTGGCAGATTGCCGCCGATCGGGTACGGATCGGCGGCAAGCACTGGCCCCGGACACTGGAGGCCATCCTGGCCGTGGTCGCCGAAGGCCTCGGCGTCGACAAGGAGATCACGGCCGAGCTGTACAAGCTGCTGATCTACGACCAGGGCAGCTTCTTCGTGAATCATCGCGACACCGAGAAGGTGCCCGGCATGTTCGGCACCCTCGTGGTTGTGCTGCCGTCGGAGTCCACAGGCGGCGAGCTCGTCGTGCGGCACAAGGATCGCGAGGTCCGGCTCGACCTCCGCTGCGACGACCCGGCGGAGGTGCGCTTTGCCGCCTTCTATGCCGACTGCGTGCACGAGGTGCTGCCTGTCACCGCGGGGTGCCGGCTGGTGCTGGTCTACAACCTGGTACGCGGCGGCAAAGGCTCGCGGCTGGAGCCGCCCAGCTACGATTCCGAGCAGGTCCGGGTGGCGGCGCTGCTGCAGGCGTGGGCGGCCGCCGAACGATCGCCGGACGACAGCGCGCCGGAGAAGCTGATCTACCCGCTGGAGCATGCCTACACGCCAGCCGAGCTGGGCTTCGACACATTGAAGAGCGTGGATGCGGCCGTGGCGGGCGTGCTGGCCGCCGCGGCGGCGCGCGCGGAGTGCGACGTGCATACCGCACTGCTGTCGGTCGTGGAGAGCGGCTTCGCCGAGTACAGCGGCCACACGCGAGGGCGCGGCCGCTGGGCCGAGCCGGAGCTCGAGGCCGGCGATGTCGAGGACCGGCTGGCAACCTTGTCGGAGTGGCGGCGGCCCGACGGCGGCCGGCCAGAGCTGGGAACCCTGCCGTTCGAGGAGACCGAGCTCTGTCCACCCGATGTCTTCGAGGACATCGATCCCGACGACGAGGAGTTCGAGGAAGCGACCGGCAACGAAGGCGCATCCTTCGAACGCACGTACAGCCGCGCGGCGCTGGTGCTCTGGCCGCGGCGGCGCTTGTTCGTCGTCCTGGCCCAGGCTGGGCTGGAGGTCACGCTTCCCTATCTCGCCAACCTTGTCGAGCGCTGGGCCGCCGCCGTCGAAGGTGAGAAATCGTCCTTGTGGAACGAGGCTCACACGCTCGCGTCGCACATGCTATCGCAATGGCCCAAGTACTGGTATCCGGGGCACAACGGCAAGCCGAGTGCAGGGACACGGTTGCTGACGTCGCTGGCCCGGCTTGGCGACACGGCGCACATCGAAGCATTCCTGGCCGAGACGATCGTCCGTGGCCGCTTCGAGACGAAGGACAACGATGCCATCCGTGCCGCGCTTGCGGCGCTGCCGCCCGACCAGGCGGTGTCACTGATCCAACGCACCATCTCGGGCGCCGCGGCCAGCGCGCTGGGCCCCTGCGGCGACCTGCTGGCCGGCATGGTTGCCGCGCTGCCGTCCGATCGCATCGCCGGACTCGCCGGTGCCGCGGCTGCCCTTGTCCAGGCCTTGCCTGGCGGTGAGCCCCGCCAGGCGCCGGACGGGTTGCCGCTGCGACGCGACAACGGGGTCAGCGCCGGGTTCGTGGCCGATCTCTTCAACGCCACCGTCCCCGTCGATGAAACCGTGGCAGGACGTGCGGCGGATCACATCCTGAGCTATCCCAAGACCTACGGCTGCGATGCGGTCCTGGTCCCTGCCGTGCGGCAACTGGCCGGGACGGCACGGATCAACGGCTCGGCGGCAGTGCGCCGGTTGCGCGACGCGTGCGTCGAGCACCTGAGGGCCCGGGCCGCAGAGCCCCTGGAATCGCCCAAGGACTGGCGACGGACGAGCGACATCGATTGCAAATGCGCCAACTGTGCCGAGCTGCGGCGCTTCCTCGGCCATCCCGCCGAGAAGAGATGGATCTTCAAGGGGGGCGAGATCGTTCGGCGGCATGTCGAGGGCACCATCCGCAACGCCCGATGCGATCTGGATGTAATGACCGAGAAGCAGGGACGGCCGTACAGCCTGGTCTGCACCAAGAACCAGGCCAGCCACGAGCAGCGCGTGAAGCAGCGCAGCCAGGACCTCGCGGACCTCGAGCTGCTCGGCAAGTGACTTGACGGAAGCGACGCGCTACCGTCGCCACATCCCACAGGACATGTGACGGAGGAACCGATGCCCAACCCGCATCTCAACACGACGATCCGCCTGCGCGACGGCAAGATGGGCGGCTACCTCGCCAGGCCGAAGAGCGGCAGCGGCCCGGGCGTGCTGGTGATCCAGGAGATTTTCGGCGTCAACAAGGTGATGCGCGAGATCTGCGACTCGTGGGCGGCCCAGGGTTACGTGGCCCTGTCGCCCGACATCTTCTGGCGCCAGGAGGAAGGCGTCGACATCACGGACCAGAGCCAGGACGAGTGGAACCAGGCCTTCGCGCTGTACAAGGGTTTCGACCAGGCCAAGGGCATCGACGACCTCAAGGTCTCCCTCGCCGTCCTGCGCGCCACGACAGGCTGCACCGGCAAGGTCGGCGTGACGGGTTACTGCCTGGGCGGCTTCCTCACCTACATGATGATGTGTCACTCCGACGCCGAGGCGGGCGCTGCGTATTACGGCGTCGGGATCGACGGCAAGCTCGACGACGCCAAAGCCATCCAGAACCCGGTCATCCTGCACATCGCCGAGAAGGACGGTTTCGTGCCGCCCGAGGCGCAGAAGAAGATCCGCGACGGGTTGAAGGACAACCCCCGCGTCACGGTCCACGGCTATCCGAACGACGACCACGCCTTCTGCCGCGTCGGCGGCAAGCACTACAACGCGGAGAGCTGCAAGCTGGCCAACGGCCGCACGCTGGAGCTTTTCGGAAGGTCACTGGTCTGAGTTCCGGCGGCCTCGCTGGACGCTTCCGCATCGGGGTTGCAGGGCTCGGGCGATGCCCGGGCCCATCGCGCCGGCAAAAAGTCGGGAAGCGATCACTGAAATGCCGGGCGCACACGGCGCTTCGGATCGCCAAAATTCAGCATCCAACAGACTTTCCGCGACGGCGGATCGGAGTCATAGTCCGGTGTCTTCCGCGCTGGAGATCGCCATGAATCGCCTGATTGCCCGCTTCTCGCCGCTGGCCCTTGCCGCCTTGCTGCTCGTGGCGTTGCCGGCCGCGGCGCAGGAATGCGATTCGCCGCCGCCGCCACCACCGCCTACGACGTCCAAGCCTGTGACCACGTCCTGATACCGGGCACCCCGGCTTTCGACGGGCGGTCGCGGGGGTCAGCTCATAGGAGCTGACGCTGGCTGGTCCACATTGCGCCTCACCCTGAGGAGGCCGCGCTAGCGGCCCTCTCGAAGGGTGGGGGCAGTCCCAATGGTTCGTTCGAGCCGTTTTCGGACCGCCGGTGCGGTTGCCGATCCTTCGAGACGCGCGCCTGCGGCGCGCTCCTCAGGATGAGGAGCCAAGTGAACAGCCAACGTCAGCGCGTATGGACGTGGCTCAGCTTCCCTCGCCCTTCACGAACTTCATCGATACGCCGTTCATGCAATAGCGCTGGCCGGTCGGCGCCGGGCCATCGTCGAAGACATGGCCGAGATGGCCGCCACAGTTGGCGCAATGCACCTCGACGCGGCGCATGAAGAAGCTGCGATCCTCCGTGGTGCCGACCGCCCCTTCCCTGGGATCCCAGAAGCTCGGCCAGCCGGTACCGCTGTCGAATTTGGTGGTGCTGTCGAACAGCGGATTGCCGCAGCCGGCGCACACATAGCTGCCCTTGCCGTATTCCTTGTCCAGCGGGCTGGTGCCGGCGCGCTCGGTCGCGTGCTTGCGCAGCACCTGGTATTGCTCGCGCGTCAGTTCCTTCTGCCAGTCGGCTTCAGATTTCTCGACCGGATAGGTCCCGGTCTTGGCGGTAACGGCCATGGGAGAACCTCGTGTGGCTTGCCGCATCAAGATGGCGCCGCGCAGCGCCGCTGAAAAGCCCCCCGGGCCGGCTTAAATCGATAGCCGCGCGCTATGGCGGCTGGAACAGGCCGCTCGGCCAGGGGCGCTTCTTCAGGCAGGGCGCGCCACCCCATCAGCGCTGACTCTGGTGGAGCCGCGCCGCTCCAGCGGCGCTCTTCGTTTGTTTCATTGAAGAAATGAGCGCCACTGGAGCGGCGCGGCCCGACCGAAGACGCGAACACGTCACTGACGCCGGAGGCTTGACGGCCATGCCGATTCGGCGTTGAAGGCGCCTCGCAGATCCATGACGCAACGTGCCACCACCGCCCGCAGCCTGAACGACCTCGTCGAGGCCGGCGCCCTGCCGCGCGCGGCGCTCGACGATCCCGTCCTGGCACGGGTGGCGAACGACTACGTCATTGCGGTCACGCCCGAGCTCCTGGAGCTGATGGACGGGCCGCCCGAGCACGATCCCATCGCGCGGCAGTTCGTGCCGACGGCGCACGAGGCAACAACGACGCCGGCGGAGCTGGCCGACCCGATCGGCGATCATGCCCACGCCGCCGTCAAGGGCATCGTGCATCGCTACCCCGATCGCGTGCTGCTGAAGCCGCTGCATGCCTGCCCGGTCTACTGCCGCTTCTGTTTCCGCCGCGAGCAGGTCGGCCCTGGCGGTGAAGCGCTTGACGATGCCGAGCTCGATGCGGCGCTGGGCTACATCGCGGCGCGTCCACAGATCTGGGAAGTGATCGTCACCGGCGGCGATCCGTTCATGCTCTCGCCACGCCGCCTCTCCCGCATCGTGGCTGCGCTGGACGCCCTCGCGCATGTCGCGGTGATCCGCTTCCATTCACGCGTGCCGGTCGTCGATCCCACGCGCGTGAACGACGAGCTGATCGCGGCGCTGAAGGCGGCCCGCGCGGCCGTCTATGTCGGCGTCCATTGCAATCACGCGCGCGAGCTCACGCCCGCGGCGCGCGCGGGCCTGGCCCGGCTGGCCGATGCCGGCATTCCCCTCTTGTCGCAGAGCGTGCTGCTGCGCGGCGTCAACGATTCAGTCGATGTCCTCGAAGCGCTGTTTCGGGCGCTCGTGGCGGCGCGGGTCAGGCCTTACTATCTGCATCATCCCGATATGGCGCGCGGCACGGGACATTTCCGCCTGTCGATCGATGAAGGGCAGGCGCTGATGCGTGCCCTGCGCGGCCGCCTCTCGGGTCTTTGCCAGCCGACCTATGTGCTCGATATCCCCGGCGGCCACGGCAAGAGTCCGATCGGCCCGAACTATGTCGCCGACGCCGGCCCGGACGGAAGGCGCATGATCACGGACTATCAGGGTGACTTGCACGACTGCGCTCACGAATAGATCACTGACGCTTTATTCGCCATTGCCGGTACAATTCGTGCGCTGTCGGATTCTTTTTTAAGCGATCGCGCCGGCGGCAACCCCCTTGCCCTTCCGCTGCTCGGATCAACTGTCCTCTTGCCCTCGAATGGTATGGAAACTGCTTGTAAAGGCGATGTCATCGATCGCGTAGCGGTCGCAAGTCCATTGACGTCCAAGGCGAGGGGAAGATGTTGATCAAGCGTTTGTCGGTGGCCCTGGCCGCGGCCGCCTTGTTGGGGGGCACTGCTTTTGCCCAGACGACACCACCGGCGCCCGAGCCGCCGAAGAAGGAGCACAACTTCATCCTCGGCGACATCACCGGCATTGCCACGTTGACCACGGATTACCGCTTCCGCGGCATCTCGCAGAGCAAGAACGACCCCGCCCTGCAGGCCGGCCTGACCTACGAAGCGCCGCTGGCGTTCATCAGTGTCTTTCCGGTGTCGATCTACGCCGGCTTCTGGGGCAGCAGCATCAACTTCTCGCCCGATGTCGACGAGTCCGTGGAAATCGACCTGCTCGCGGGTGTGAAGTTCAAGTTCTTCGAAGAGAAGATGGTGCTGGACCTGGGGTGGATCGGCTACCGTTATCCCGGCGCGCTGAGGGCGGCACATCTGAACTATGACGAGTTCGGCGGTTCGCTGTCGTACGATTTCGGCTTCGCCTCGCTGGCCGGCCAGGTCCGCTACAGCCCGAACTTCTTCGCCAGCTCGGGCTCCGCCTGGTACAAGCAGGCGATGGTCACGGTGCCGCTGAGCTTCATCAAGGTCCACGACAAGGTGTCGTTCAAGATCTTCGGCGGCATCGGGCATCAGGCGATCCAGCGCAACGCGCGCTTCTTCAACCCGGACTACTGGGAGTGGCAGGTTGGACTGGTGATGACGATCTACGGCGTCGACTTCGGCGTCACCTACGTCGACACCGACATCTCCAAGAGCCGCTGCAACGGCGGCGGCTTCAACTACTGCGCCCCGCGCGTCGTCCTGAGCCTCGGCAAGTCGTTCTGATCTCACCTCTCCCGCTGCGCGGGAGAGGTCGACGAGCGCACCAGCGCTCGGCGGGTGAGGGTTTCACACGAGGGCACTCTGCGTGAAACCCTCACCCGGCGCGCAGACGCGCCGACCTCTCCCGCGCAGCGGGAGAGGTGAAGATTCAAATCGCGGCCGGCGCAAGGCCGGCGCTGCGGCGGGCGGCCTGCAAGGTGTTGTGCAGCAGGCAGGCGACGGTCATCGGGCCGATCCCGCCGGGTACGGGCGTGATGGCGCGCGCCACCTGTCGCGCTGCTTCGAAGTCGACGTCCCCGATCAGCCGCTGCTTGCCGTCGGGACGGGCGACCCGGGTGATCCCGACGTCCATGACCGTGGCGCCGGGCTTGATCCAGTCGCCCTTCACCATTTCGGCGCGACCGGTCGCGGCCACCAGGACATCGGCCCGCCGGCACAGCGCGGGCAGGTCGCGCGTGCGCGAGTGCGCCACCGTCACCGTGCAGTCCTCGCGCACCAGCAGCTGCGCCATCGGCTTGCCGACCAGCACCGAGCGGCCGATCACGACGGCATCGGCGCCGGACAGCGTGCCCAGCGACTCCTTGAGCAGCATCAGGCAGCCCAGCGGCGTGCAGGCCACCGGGAAATCGAGCGGCCCGCTGGCGGCCTGAACGAGGCGGCCCGCGTTGGTGGCGCTGAGGCCATCAACATCCTTGGCCGGATCCATGGCGGCGATGATGCGGCTCGACGCGATGTGACCGGGCAACGGCAGCTGCACGAGGATGCCGTGGACCGCCGGATCGGCATTCAGCCGCGCGACCAGCGCGAGCAGATCCGATTCGGGAGTGTCGCCGGGCAGCACGTGGTCGAAGCCCGCCATGCCCGCCTCGTTGGTCTGCTTCGTCTTGCTGCGCACATAAACCTGGCTCGCCGGATCGTCGCCAACCAGCACAACGGCGAGGCCGGGCGTCACGCCCTTCTCCGCCTTCAGGACCGCCACCTGGTGCGCAACGCGCGCCCGCAGGCCGGCTGCGTATGCCTTGCCGTCAATGATGCTGGCCGTCATCCGGTCTCACTCACCACAGCGAAATCGGCTGCCGGGTCGCCAGAGGGATCAGGAAGGCACGCTGAATGAAATAGATGACCAGGATCAGGATCAGCGGCGACAGGTCGATGCCGCCGAAGCTCGGCAGGATGCGCCGGATCGGCCGCAGCAGCGGCTCGGTGATGCGCGACAGGAACTCCCAGATCATGCGCACGGCCTGATTGCGGTAGTTCATGACATTGAAGGCCAGCAGCCAGCTCATGATCGCCTGCGCGATCAGGATGAAGATGAAGAACTGCAGCAGGTAGTAGAGCACTTCCGCGAGCGTCGAGATCACCTGGGCTCTCCGGGAGGGGAGGAAAGGTCGCGGCAGGCATAACCGAGCCTCGCCGGGCCGGCAAGGCGCCCCGATGCCGGGGATCGGGCTAACAATGACGGCGCCGAAGCCACCTCCGGCGCCGTGCGTGTTCGTGCGGCGAGCCTTCGGGTCACGTCCGTGTGAGCGAGAACTCCAGGGCGCCAAAACGAAGCTTCTTCGACTGCGTGACCTCGCGGATGCCATGGCTCGGCAGGAGCTGGGCGCCGTCTATGGCGGTGCCGCCCGGCGAGCCGAGATCCTCCAGGCCGAGCCGGCCACCCGCCAGATGCAGGCGCGCGTGCGGATTGCCGATGGAGGCCTCCGGCACGATCAGGTCACCGCCGCCGCCCTGGCCGCTGACGATGTAGGTCGACTTGCTGTCGATCATGGTCAGCATGAACGGGGCGCCGCCAGGCCCCGGTGTCGACAAGGCCCAACCGGGTCCGCCGGCCGACGCCGGCCCGGGGGCGGCCCCCGGCCCTGCGGGCGGCGGCGCCGCGGGCGAACCACCTCCAGGCGCCGACATGGAGCGGCCGCCGATCACGGTGGCCTCCGGCTCGCCCGCGGCCGGTGGCGCGGCGGGCTGTTGGCCGTAGGACGGCGGCGGGGCGACCGGCGGTTGACCGTACGATGGCGGTGGCGGGGCGACCGGGGGTTGGCCGTACGACGGGGGTGGCGGTGCGACCGGAGGCTGGCCGTAGGACGGTGGCGGCGCAACGGGCGGCTGGCCATAGCCTGCCGGCCCCTGTGCCGCTTGCGGGTAGCCCGGCGGCTGAGGCTGGCCGTAGGGCGGTGGGGCTGGATAGCCTGCAGGGGGCGCCGGATAGCCTGACGGAGCACCATAGGGCGTCGGCTGACCCGGCACTGCCGCGCCCGGGATTGGCTGTGGCCCGAAGGGAAGCCCCTTGCCACCTTCCCGCGGCCAAGGGATCAGCGCGAAAGCCACCATCAGCACGACGACGCCAATCGTCCCGATCAAACCGAGGATCCCGATGCCCAGCACCATGTCCAGAATGCTCAGGACGACGTAGATGCCGGCGATCGCGGCGGCCACCCAGCCCGGGTAACCGGCTTTCTCAAGGACACGCCACCACAGCCAGACGAAGACGGCCAGTGTCCCGATCAGAAATACGAGACCGATCAGAAGGGCTCCGATCCCCGCGGCCATCATCAGCGGCCTCCCTGAACTTGACGCACCACATCCTGGAACGTCGAATGGACCGCGGCTTCTCCGGTCGGCCATGTCCGGAAAGCCAGCATCGCAACCACGGCAGCCCCTCCGACCGGCGGGATCAGGATCAGCAGGGAAAGCCAGGGATTGAAGCCGGCGCGCTGCAGGATCCGCCACATGGCGAAGACCACCACGGCCGCGACGACCAGCATGACGAGCAGGCCGATGCCGCCCATTTGCAGGAAATTGAGAGGCATGAGTCCTCCTGTCGTCCTTCCGACGCCGCTCAGAGTGTCGCGATGAGCTCGATCTCGACCCGCGCGTCGCGCGGCAGCCGCGCCACCTGCACGGTGCTGCGTGCCGGCGCCGGGTCGGGAAAATAGGTAGCGTAGACGCCGTTCATGGCCTGGAAGTCGCCCATGTCGGCGAGGAACACCGTGGTTTTCACGACCTTCCCGAGGTCGCTGCCCGCGGCCTGCAACACGGCCTGCAGGTTCTTGAGGACCTGGTGCGTCTGCGCCTCGATGGTATCGCCGGCAAACTGGCCTGTCGCGGGGTCGAGCGGGATCTGGCCGGCGCAGTACACCATCCCGCCGGCGACGATCGCCTGGGAATACGGACCCAGCGCCGCCGGCGCCGCCTCCGATTGGACTTTTTGCCTGCTCATTCTGGCCCCCACACCGGGCGCGAGACTCGCATGAGCGCACGCTCTCAGGCAAGTGTCCGCGCATCGCCGGGGCGGTTTTCCGAACCCCGGTGCCAACTTGACTTCACGCGCCCCCATCACCATTATCCGCGCCGTTTTCGGAAGGGGGCTGTAGCTCAGCTGGGAGAGCGCCTCGTTCGCAATGAGGAGGTCAGGGGTTCGATCCCCCTCAGCTCCACCATCCGACCGAATCGACAGACGGCGCCACAAGGCGCCGTCTGTCGTTTGGGGGTGCCTCTCCGAGCCGATCCCGTGCGGCGTGTCCGGTATTGAGTGGCCACCCTGCTTCGACGCAGGATAGGGGGATGCGCGTACGCCTGCCCACGGCCGAGCGGCTCGGCCTCCCTGCAAGCCAATACAGAACCCTCAAGCGGCTGCGCACGCCGGAGCGCATCCAGGACTTCGTCACGGCCCTGCCGACCAATTTCGAGCTGAAGGGCGATACCGCCCTGTCGGTGCGCGAGACCCTGCGGCAGGGCCATGCCCACTGCCTGGAAGGCGCCTTCGTGGCCGCCTGTGCGCTGTGGATCGCGGGCGAGCCGCCGCTGCTGATGGATATGCAGTCCGACCCCACGGACGACGATCATGTCGTGGCGGTGTTCCGCCGCGACGGTGGCTGGGGTGCGATCTCCAAGAGCAACCATGTCTGGCTGCGCTGGCGCGACCCGATCCACCGCTCGCTACGCGAGCTGGCGGTGTCGTATTTTCACGAGTACGTGCTGAAGGATCGCAAGACGCTGCGGCGGTATTCGCGCGCCTACGATCTGCGCCGCATCGACCCCAGGCTGTGGGTCGGCCGCGACGAGAACTGCTTCGATGTCGCCGACTGGGTCGACGCGTGTCGACACTATCCGCTGATCACACCGGCGCAAGCCCGCCGCCTGCGCCGGCGCGATGCCATGGAAGTGAAGGCGGGGCGGCTACTCGAATACGCCGCCCCCAATGCCAGGAGCGCCGTCAAATACTGATACCGGCCGCGATGGAATTGACCGCTTCATGGTGAGCCTGTCGAACCATGAAGCGGGACGCACCGCGGTTCGTGCGACGCCTTCATGGTTCGACCCGGCGGACGCTTCGCGTCCGCCTGAACTCACCATGAAGGCTACTTGGGCCCGCTGGCGGGACGTGAGGTCAGCGCGTGCTCCTGGTCTGCTTGCCGGGCGGCTGTTGCTGCTGGGGGGCGAAGCGCGACTGGCACTGGTTGGTCACCTGGTTCACCCGCTTCACGGCGTCCGTGTCATTCTTTTTGGCCGCCAGGTCCTTGTCCGCTTGCATGGCGACTTCCAGCGGGACGTTGGCCTGCGCCTCCTGGAGGATGCAGCTGCAATAGGCCGTGCACAGGCCCTCGCGCCCCTTGTACATGGTGTTGCCGGACTGGCAGGAACTGACGCAGGCGTTCGACCACTGGTCGGCGAATTGCTGCGGGTAGGCTGTTTGGGCCTGGGCTACGCTGGCGCCGGCAATCGCCAGTGCAATTGTCAGCGGGACTGACCAAATCGACCTCATCGTGTTCCTCCTCGGTTGCCATGTCGACGGGACGGAAGGCTCAAGCGCGATCTTGTTCGCCGCGTGTCCAACGTCAGGCGAAACGTTGCGTTCCCTCGGGATGGACTTCGCACCGGCCTGGGCGCAATCCTGCGGACCGACTGAGAGAAGGTGAGGGACGAAGCATGGCCGCCAGACGGGCATCCGCCACAGCACCACCGCCGCCCACCGCCGAGCGGCAGGCGAGCGTGGTGTGGGGCTACATCAGGGGCTTCCATGCCACGCACCTGATGGCGACGGGCATCGAGGCCGGCCTGTTCGCCGCCATCGACAAGCGCGGTGCCGCAACGCCGACGGAGATCGCGGCCGACCTCGGCCTGCATGCGCCCTACGTCGCGACGTGGTGCCGCACGGCCTGCGCCTACGAGCTGCTCGACGCCGACGGGCCCGAGCAATTCCGGCTGGCATCGTTCATGCGCGAGATCCTGGTGACGCGCGGCGATCCGCGCCATCTCGGCACGTACATCACGGTCATGCAGCGTCATGGCGGCCCGGACATGAGCGACCATGCCAGGCACTACAGGAATGGCGGCGTCTTCAGCTTCCAGCAGCACGGCCGCGCCTTCTCCGACCTGATCGCTGACACCACCGGCGGCCTGCACAGCTATGTCGCGCGCAAGTTGCTGCCTGGCGTGGCCGACGTGCGCGCCCGGCTCGAGGCGGGTTGCCGCCTGCTCGACGTCGGTTGCGGCGGCGGCGGCCTGATGATGCACATCGCCCAAGCTTGGCCGACCGCCCGGTGCCATGGCGTCGATGTCGACGGCTACGGCATCGCCATGGCGCGCGAGCGCATCGCCGCCGCGGGGCTCTCCGGGCGCGTGTCGGTGGCCCAGACCGGCGGCGATTCGCCGCAGGACCAGAGCGCCTTCGACGTCGCCCTCATGTTCGAGGTGCTGCACGAGATCCCCGTTGCGCACCGCGACAGCGTGCTGGCGCAGACCTTCCGCGCGCTCAAGCCGGGCGGCATCTTCTTCATCCTCGACGAAACCTACCCGTCGGCGAATGCCGACCTGCGCCGGCCCGAGTATGCGTTCGCGATCCAGACGGCGTACAACGAGCTGACCTGGGGCAACGTGGTGCCCACCCGTGAGGAACAGGACGCGCTGCTCACGAAAGCCGGCTTCCGCGACATCGGCCGCGCGCTGGTGGGCGGCATGTTCACCGTCCTGACCGCGCGCAAGCCGTGACGGCGGCGCAATGGCCGTGCGCACCAACCTTTCCGTTCACCTTCCTCCTCACCCTGAGGAGCGCGCCCGGGCGCGCGTCTCGAAGGGTGGGCCACCGCACGGGCGGCTCGAAAACGGCTCGAACGAAGCACCGCGACTGTTGCCCACCCTTCGAGACGGCCGCTGCGCGGCCTCCTCAGGGTGAGGAGCCGTGTCGTACACCCGAAGTCAGGGCACATGAGCGTGATATCCCGCATCGATCGCATCGCCCTGCCGTCGCCGGCGCCCGGCTCCGAACGGCATCTGCTGGTGCATCGCTTCGGCACGCCGGGCGCACGGCCCAAGGTGTGGCTTCAGGCCGCCCTGCATGCCGACGAGCTGCCCGGCGTCCTGGTATTGCATCACCTGTCGGCCAGGCTG
>Ga0187894_10004620_pt1 | contig 14632 bp, 13 predicted proteins | sample GBC1701081metaG_FD_136650 | JGI IMG/M metagenome (GOLD analysis project Ga0187894, IMG submission 136650) | White microbial mat communities from a lava cave in the Kipuka Kanohina Cave System on the Island of Hawaii, USA - GBC170108-1 metaG ...
GCCGCCGTAAAGGAAGACCGCCGCGGTCGAAAGCGCCAGGATCACGCCCGGCGCCGCGCCGGCCAGATACGAAGTCAACTGCATCGCCAGCAGCGATTCGATGAAGCTCCGATTGCGGCGGCGAAACCGCTCGACCTCGCTCGCCTCGGCGTTCGATGTCACAACCAGCCGCATCCCCATCAACGTCTCGATCAGGAAGCTGCCGATCTCCGCGCTGCGCTCGCGCGTCTGTTTCGCCTGGGCGGTCAAACGCCGCTGGTAACTCCGCAGGACGAAGATCGACAGAGGCGCGAGCGCGACGCTCAGAACAAACAACTGCCAGTTCAGCCAGAGCATGATCGCGACGCTCCCCGTGAGGAAGATCAGGTTTGAGACCAGCGAGAGCAGAGTGTCGGAGGCGACACGCTGCGCTTCGGCCACATCGTTGTTGATTCGCGAAACTATCTCGCCTAGCTTCGTTCGCGCGTAAAACCGCGGCGACAACTTCTGCAAATGCTCATACAACGCCAGCCGCATATCGAACAACACGTCGGCCGAGACAGCGACGTAACGGTACGAGGCCAGGATGCCGAACACGAACCCGAAGACTGTCACCACGATCATCAACAACGCGACCATGGCCAGCGCTCGCAGATCGCGTTGCAGCAAGGCTTCGTCAATCAGCAGTTTCGCGATGTAGGGTTGAACCAGACCGAGAATGGTCGAAAAGAGGCTGATCATGAGCACAAAGACCAGCCTGCGCCAATACGGCAGAACGAAGACGAGCGCCCGGCGGTATTCGCCGAGCATCGAGCCACGATGTGAATTTTGTCCGTTCATTCCAAATCGAGGATATAAAAAAACAACGCGTTAAGTTCTGATCACCACAACAGCTTCAACCCGAACTGCAACTGCCGCGGCGAATTGAACTGCGACGTAATCTGTCCGAACGTCGTCGCAGTGACGCTCAGGTTCGCCTGGGGCGGAGAGCCGAACCGAGGCGTGTTGAAAGCGTTCAATGCTTCGACGCGGAATTGCACGCGCATCCGCTCGATGGGCGTGAACTGTTTGAAGAGCGACAGGTCGAAGTTCCTGGCGCCGTCATTGCGGATGTTCACCGTCGGGCCGACATTGCCGAAGGTGAACGCCGCCGGTTGGGTGTAGACAGTCGTGTCGAAGTAGCGGTTCAGCCGTTCGTGGACGGGGCCTTTCAGCCGGGCGTCCTTGCCGTTGGTATTCGGTCGCGTCCGGTCACTGAACAATCCCGCCGTGTTGTTCGCGGTGATCGTCAACGGCGCGCCGCCGTGGAACGTTGTGATGCCGTTGAATTGCCAACCGCCGATCAATGCGTCGAGCAAGCCCGGCGCGCCGCCCCCGAACCTGCGTCCCTTGCCGAAAGGCAGTTCGTAAAGGTAGCTGATGACGAAGCGATGCGCGACATCAATCGTGGATAAGCCGCGGTCGCCGCGAATGTTGTAGCTGTCCTGATGGGTCAATCCCTCCTCGATGTTCTTCGCCCAGGTGTAATTGCCGTCAATGTGCAAGCCTTGCGACAGCCGCTTGCTGAAGGAGACTTGCAGCGCGTGGTAGTTGGACGAAGCGCCGCTCGAATAGAGCGGGGTGAGGTCGGTAAATTGCGGGTAAGGCCGCAACAACTGCCCCCGGCTGATTCGCTGTGAGGCGAAGAAGCCGCTGTTGCCGGCCAGTCCGAAGAACGGATTGTCCACCAATTGATTGAGCTGGGAGCCGAGCGAGAGATATTGCGGATCGAGTTGATTGAGAGTCAACCCGTCTTCGCCATTGCGCGAAAGTTGCAGCCCTCGCGCGCCGACGTAGGCGACCTCCAATGACATTTGCCAGGGCAGTTCGCGCTGGATGTTCAGATTCCACTGCTGGCTCCACGGCGCCACGGTGTCCTGCAACACGGATTGCAGGTTCGCTCCGACTTGCGTCAACAATCCATCGGCGGCGCCGGGCAACGCGCGGAAGCCGTTCGGATAGGGATTGCGCAGCAGGTTGAACGGCGTCAGCCCATTGTCCACTGTCGTCTGCCAGGGATATTCGATGCGGAAGCCGAACGGCCCGACGGTGCCTTGCGCGGCCTGATTCGACGGTCCGAAGATGTGTGAATAGCCGGCGCGGATCACCGTCTTCTGATTGAGTTGATAGGCCAGACCGAGACGCGGCGCGAGGTTGTTGGTGTCTTTGAAATATTGATGGCGAGGATTGCCGTCAACGCCGACGAAACGGACGCCGCCTTTCAGATTGGGGAAGGCCGACACCTTCGACGCGAGCGGCGAGGGCGCGTCGAGATCGAAAAAGTTCATGCGGTCGTACCGCTCGGTGCGCGGCGCGTCGTAATCGTAGCGCACGCCCAGGTTGAGCGTCAGCTTGGAGTTCACGCGCCAATCGTCCTGCGCGTAACCGGCGTAGTAGAAGCTTTGCGCCGCGACGTTCTTCCAACCCTGGATCAGCACGTTACTGGTCGGAGCGCTGCCGGTTCCGAGCAGTAGCGAAGCGATGCCGTGGCCCGCGCTGCTGCTGGCGGTGTTGGGATTGGGGCCTTGCGTGAAAGCCGTGGTAAAGCCGAAAGTCCCCGCGCTGCGCGCCTCCCAGACGTTGACGCGGATCAGGCGGACTTCGCCGCCGTATTTCCAGTTGTGATTGCCTTGCGTGCGCGTGAGCGTGGCGATGAACGGATAACTCATGAACGCGTTGAAGCGATGGTCGTTGCCGCCGAGATTGACGAAGCCGGTCGCCGAAAAACGCGGGAACATCTGGCGGTCTACCACGGCGTCAATCGTGGCGGGCAAACCGAGGCTCGACGGTTTGAAGCCCAGCCCCTGATTCGAGAAGACGAAGAGCGTCCGGGCGAACCCGATGCGCCCCGTCAACACGGTCGTGGGCGACAACGTGCGTGTGTATTCGGCGACGAAGTTGCGCGCGCGATTTTCCTCAATGATGCGCCCTTCGGCGATGGTGAGGTCTTCAGGGAAGGCTTTAAGCGGCACGCTCTGGGTGTAACGATGCGAGTAGCGCGCGAAGAAGGTCTGCGTCTCGGAGAGGCGGTGATCGATGCGGAAATCATAGTTGTCCAAATTGATCTGCGCCGAGCCGCTGGCGGAGTAATTGTTCGCGTTCGTCACCGGGTCGCCCGGTTGATTCGGCAGCGGATAGTACTTCAACACGTTGAGCGCAACCGGATCGAAAAGATTGGCGGGAATCTTGTTGTCCGGAAATTGATCGCGGATGAAGCCGCTGCCCTGCGCTCGCGTCGTGAACGGATTGAAAATGCGGATCAATTGTCCGGCCTGATTGCGCGTTTGCGAGAAATCGCCCTGCCGTTGCAGCGGCGTCGGCACGCTGAAAGTCATGGTACGGAAACCGCTCTCGCGCAAGCCTTCAAACGATCCCAGGAAAAACGTTTTGTCGCGCTTGATCGGGCCTGTGGCGTGGCCGCCGAACTGGCTGCGTTTGAAACTGCCGAGTTCCTCCCCGCGAGTATTGGCGAAGAAGTTGTTCGCGTCGAAGATCGAATTGCGCAGGAATTCATACGCGCTGCCGTGAAATTGGTTCGTGCCCGATTTGAAAACGACGTTGAGCACGCTGCCCAGACTGCGTCCGAATTCGGCCGGATAGGTCGCGCCCATCACCTTGAATTCCTGAATAGCGTCAACCGAGGGGAAGACAGAGATGCCGGTGAAACCGTTGACCGTCGGGAACGAAGCCGTCACGCCGTCAATCACCGTATCCATCATCGTCGGACGCGCCCCATTCACCGCGTAGTTCATCTGGTTGTAGTTGTTGCCGATGGTCCCCGTCACACCCGGCGTCAGGAAGATCAGCGAATAGACGTTGCGGTTGTTGAGCGGCAGTTCGAGAATGCGGCGGTTGTCTACGACCTTGCCGAGCGCCGAAGAAGTAGTCTCGAGTACGGGCGCTTGCGCGGTGACTTCGACCTGCTCGCTGATCGCGCCCAACTCCAGCGTGAAATCTACGACGGCCGTTTGCTGTATTTGCAAAACGACGCCGCTGCGGAACGCCCGGCGGAATCCGGCCATCTTGGCTTCAACACGATAGGAGCCGACGGGCAGAGGCGGAGAGGCATAATAACCTTCCGCGTTGGCGGTCGCATTCACGGCGCGGTTGGTCTGTTCATGGGTGATCGTGACCTCGGCGCCGGGAACGACCGCGCCATCGGGATTTTTGACCGTGCCGACAATTGAGCCGGTGAAGGATTGAGCTTGAATGTTGAGATTGAAACAGAAGATTGTGGCGACGACGCATAGCCAGATTCGCAAAGTTCTCATGCTGGACCTCCGGGGTTAGTTGCACTTCCGCGCTATCGAAATTGTTCGACTGAATACCAACGAGAACCGCTAGTTTGAAATTGATGCGCGGAGTATAGATGGTCTGACCTAATAATGCACGGCAGAGGCTGTTAATTCGCCGTTAGCCGGGAACTCGACCATCGCTCGCCGCAGCGAAGCGCACAGTAGGATTGGCCGATGTTTTCGCAGCTTGCGACAAACTCTTCCGGCGTTTCGGTGTTGAAGGTGAACATCTCGAAGCCCGGATTGGCCGCGATCAACGGCCACAACGTTTCGTGATCGAGATGATCGGTGTGGTTGTGGCTGGAGGTCACGACGTCAGTGAAATCGAGCCGCGCCGGATCAATCGGGATTTCGGTCATCCGGATGTGCGGCTTGTCAGTCGCGGCGTACTTCTTCGTCAGCGAATCCGACAGGTATGGATCAATCAACAGATGTTTGTTTTGCCACTGAACCAGAAAGCCTGACTGGCCGAGCCACCATAGGCGCCAGTGTTCAGTATCGCCGCTCGCGGCTTTGATGTCCGCGAGCAGCGAGTCATCGCTTAAAACTGGTTTGATCAAACTCCTACGCCTTCGCCTTCAGTTTCATCGCTTCGGGATCCCACTCGCAGATCCGGTTCTCGAAGTAGCTGACGTTGACCATCAGCGCCGGGGCCGCCGCGCGGAAACCGAAGGTCGCATCTTCCAAAACCTGCTCGCGCGTCCGCATCGCCTTGAAGAAGTTTTTGAAATGATCGAGCCGTTCGTCGTATCTCGCCGGAGCCGTGTACCTGACTTCGGGAATCTCCCTCAGCTCGGCTTCGCCCCTCGGATACTGTTTGCGATACTCGGCCATGAACGCCGTCTGAACGGCTTCGGAGAACGTGTCTATTGAAGTCCCGGGTTCTTTTGCCGGAGGTTTGCGTTTGACCACGAGGTCGTCGCCGAGTTCGATCACGCCGTCACTGCCGACGAAGCGATACGTCCACGTGCCCCAGCCCGTCTGGTCGGTTCCGCCGTCGGCCAGGCTGACTCTGAAATTCATGCTGAACGCCGGGCGCGCGTCGGTCCCCGGGTAATCGAACAGGCCGAGCAGCACGTCGGGCACGTCACGCCCATCGTTCCACAATCGCAATCCGCCCGTCGCGAAGACGCGCGAAGGGCCTTTGGAATTGGTGACGAAATGCGCGCTGGTAAATTGGTGAACGAACAGGTCGCCGCCAATGCCCGTGCCATAATCACGGTAATTGCGCCAGCGGAAGAATCGTTTCGCGTCCCACGGAACTTTCGGCGCATGGCCCAGGAAGCGATCCCAGTCGCAGGTCTCGGTCGAGGCGTCAGGCGGGATCGAATATTGCCAGGCGCTCATCGCGCCGCGCCGCCACAGGCTGGAATCAACCAGGTTCAGTTGGCCGATGATCCCGGAGGCGAGCAGATCTTTGGCTTTCTTGTAAATGATGGAGCTGACGAACTGGCTGCCGACCTGGAAGATCCGTTTCGTCTGGTTCTGCGCTTCGACGACCGCGAGACCTTCTTCGAGCTTCTGCACCATGGGTTTTTCGCAATAGACGTCCTTGCCCGCCTTCATCGCCTCAATAGCGATCCGCTGGTGCCAGTGATCCGGCGTGGCGATGATCACCGCGTCAATATCGGAGCGTGAAAGAACCTCGCGGTAATCGCGCGTCGTGAAGACGTTCTTGCCGAAGACCTCTTTGACGCGGACGAGGCGTCCGTCGTAGAGGTCGGCGGCGGCGACCAGTTCCACCCCTTTCACGCGCAGCGCGGTCTCGGTGTCGCCGAACCCCATCCCGCCAGCGCCGATCAAGCCGATCCTGATCCGGTCGTTCGCCGACACCTGTTGGTCGGATTCAGGCTCAGGTTCAAGAAAGAATGTTTTCGGCGAGCCGCCCGCCCGCGCGAACGAACCGGCGGCGATTGCGCCCGCGGCCGCCGTCTTGATGAATTTTCGTCGTGAATTTTTCTCAGCGTCACTCTCGGATTTACGCATACAAGCCTCCTTATTCTTGCAATCAACTGTTGATTTGTAATTCTTCGCGGACCCTCTTCACTCCGGCGACCATATTCTTCAACTTCTGCCGCGCGGCCCAGCGCGCGGTCTGGCTCAGCCCGCAATCGGGCGCAAACGACAAGCGTTCGGGCGGAGCGTATTTCAGGCAAAGCCGCACGCGATCCGCCACGTCTTCAGGCGTTTCGATGTAGTAGCTTTTGACATCAATGACCCCGACCGCCACGTCCATTCGTTCGGCGATCCGCTCGATGATTTCGATCTCGGCGAATTCGCGGCTGGCCATCTCCAGATGAATCTCGTCAACCTTGATCTCCAGGAACGCCGGAAACATCGGCCTGTAAGTTCGCTTGCCGACGGCGCGCGCTTTGTAGTTTCCAAAACAGGCGTGAGTCGAGAGACGACATTTACCGACCACAGGCTCGACCGTGCGGTTGAAGATGTCAACGAATCTGCGCGGATCTTCGCGATGCGCGTAGCAGCTCATCGAAGGCTCGTCTACGGTGATCTCGCGGCAGCCCGCTTCGACCAGCCTGATCAATTCGTCGCGCACAATCGGCAGCAGCGCTTCGGCGATGTCGAAACGGTCAGGGTATTCTCCATCCGGCAGCAAGCGCCCGCTCAACGTGTAAGGCCCGGGCGCGCTCGCTTTGAGCGCAGGTCCGGCGGGGGCCAGCCGTTGCAATCGCTTCCATTCTTCAACAACCCCCAGACCTCGTGGCGCGCGCAGTTCGCCGGTGATCCGGTGTTTGCCGCGTTGATCGTGCGCCGGAGGACCGAAGCGGCGCGTCAAGGTCTGCTCCAATTCGATGCCTTCCAGGAAACCATAAAACGACAGGTTGAAATCGAGCCGCGTCTGTTCGCCGTCGGTAATCACATCCAATCCGGCGGAGACTTGATCGTGGATCGCCGCGATCACGGCGTCTTCCTGCAACTCGGCGCGATCAGCTTCGCCGAATTGGTCGAGGTGTTGGCAGGCGAATTCCAGCCAGCCGGGAAATGGATAACTGCCGACGACGGTTGTTCTGAGAGGGCTTTCTTTCAATGCTTGCTCCGATTTAGAAAATCTTCGATTACTCTCGCCAACTCTCCGGGTTGATCTTTTTGCACCCAGTGATTGGCTTTTTTGATGACCGTCATTTTGCCGCGTGGCAGTTTTTGATCGGCGACTGTGGCCGCGTGTCGCTGGGCCTGCTTGACCAGCTCCGCTTCCGCGTCGGAGAACTTCGCAGGCTCTCCGATGACGAGCAACGTTGGCGCCGTCACGCGAGGATAGATCGCTTCAGCGTCGTATTCGCGGATAGCTCTTTCAAGCAGCGCCATTCGCGCGCATACGGGTGGTTTGGCCTTGCAGGGCGCGGCCGGCGGCGCGTCCGCGGGCGCCGCCTCAGGTTTCGGAAAGAATCCGCCTTCGATGAGCACGAGTGATTGCAAAGCGTTCGGATTCGCCGCCGCAAAAGTCACCGCCGTTTGTCCGCCAAATGAATGCGCTACCAGAACCACGGGGGGAAGCCGCAATCTTTTTATGAACGCCGTGAGATCGTCCGTCAATGTCTTGTTGTCGTAACCGTCCGCCGGTTTACCGCTCAATCCTGAGCCGCGGCGATCGAGCGCCAGAACGCGATGGCTCGCGGCCAATCGCGGCGCAATCGCCGCCCAGACTTGGGCCGTATCATACAGTCCGTGAACGAGCAATATTGGCGTCCCCTTGCCAGCCCATTCGAGATAGTGAATGCGGACGCCGTTGGCTTCAACGAAACGGCTGCGCGGACGCGCGGGCCGCTGTTGGGCCGAAATCGCGGGTTGATTTGCCGCAACGAAGACGATCAGCCAAAACAGAGCGCAAAGATATCGCGAAGAGCTTTTCATAACCTCATGATCAATCATCAGTGGATCACGAACCTGATTTCGCGATCCACTGATTCAAGTCTCCGAGTTCGGCGCTGACTGATGCGACACCATCACCTTCCACTCTCCCTGACGCCGGGCATAGACCGCCGTCCACGCCCCGCACACTCGTTGTTCGACGCCCCGATCATCTATCGCGGCGAACCGAAACAGCCCCGTCAACACCGCGACGTCGTTGCTGAGCGGCTCCACGAGCATTTCCTCCCATTCATTCTCGGTCACGCGGTTCGTCTTATAGAAAGCGTGGATCGCGATCGAGACCTCATCGAATGAGGCTGAGATGACTCCTTGCTCGACGACCGTCGCCGTCGGGCTGTAGCAGCGCAGCACACCTTTCGCATCCCCGCGTAACGAGGCCTGAACGAGTTCGGTGGCGGCGCGTTTCACGCTGGCAATGATGTTGTTGCGTTCGGACACAGTCATATGATCAATTCACACGCCATCCGGCGTCGACGCTCAAGACTTCGCCCGTGATGTTACGCGCGTCGTCACTGAGCAGAAAGACCGCAGCGCGAGCCACGTCATCCGCTTCGATCAAATCTTCCGAGAGCGGCTGTTTTGTCTTGATGAATTCGAGCAAGTCGGGATTCTGCTGCGCTCGCTGGCTCATCGGCGTGCGCGTGAGCGCGGGCGCGATGGCGTTGACTCGAATCTTGCTCGGCGCGTAGTAAGCCGCCATCGCCTGGCTCAGACCGATGATTGCGCTTTTGCTGGCGGCGTACGCATGCGTCGCGAAAAACTTCGGTTCCGGCGAAAACGCCAGCGCGCTGGTCATATTCAAGATCGCGCCGCGCAAGCCCCCGGCGCCGGCTGGTTGTTCCAACATTCGCCGGATGACGGCGCGACACATCAGGAAAACGCTCTTGGCGTTTGTTTCCATCGTGATGTCCCAGCCTTCTTCCGAGCATTCGTGGATCGGGCCGTCGCCGAATCTGCGGCCGCTGATGCCCGCGACGTTGAAGAGCGCGTCAATTCGATTGCGCCGGGCAAGGCAACTTTCAACGGCTTTCGCAACCTCGCCGGCGCGCGTCAGATCGGCGACGTGATAGCCACAGCCGATCTCTTCCTCCAACGCGCGGCAACTCTCTTCGTCGCGACTGATGACGAAGACCGACGCGCCTTCACGCGCGGCCAACCTTGCGGTCGCCGCGCCGATGCCGGTCGAGCCTGTGATCAGGCAAACCCTGTTTTGAAGTTTTCCGGTCATTGATACAAATGCGCGAGGCTGCGGCGATAGGCCTCGTAAAAGCGTTCGAGTTGCTCGGCCGCGCCATCGTCGCCGATGAACTGATGCGACGGCAACAACTCCGGCTTTACGCCGCGCTCGATCAATTTCTCGACCACCGAGCAGCGCAGCATATTGATGATCATCCCGCCGGTCACGGTCGAAGCCGGCCCGGTGCGCCATTCCAGACCTTCCAGCTCGACTACGCAATCGCCCGGCGGGCAGCCGTTGTCAATCACCACGTCGGCCACGTCAATCAACTTCTTGCCTGATGAATGCGCGGGCGTTGATTGCTCACAGTGCCGTCGCGAGCACATCGCGATCACGGGCAACCCGCGACGTCGCGCCCCCATCGCCATTTCGACGATCACTGGGCGAATCCCGCTGGTCGAGATCACGATGAACGCGTCGCGCGGGCCGAACTTGAAGCTCTTCAAAATCTCTTCGGCGTAGCCTTCGTATTTTTCAAGATAGAGCGGGGCGCGCAACCCATTCGCGCCGACAATCGCGGCGTGGTTGGAGAGCGCCAATTCGACCAACGCCACGAAGCCCGGGAAACATCCCTGCCTCGGCGTCATCTCTTCACACATCATCCGCGAATGGCCGGCGCCGAAGAGAAAGACCAATCCGCCGTTGGCGATTGAGTTGGCGCAAATCTCAGCGGCGCGTTCAATCGCAGGCATCTGCGTTTCGCGGACGTGATTGAGCAGTTGCAGTGTTTTGTCAAAGTAAGTTTGTGCTGCTGTCATTGAAAATGGTCGTTTGAATCAAAAGAGCGTTCGATGATGATCGGCGCCAAGCTTGCGGCTTACAGGGCATCAAGACAATCTGCGCACGCCGCTTGGAGCTTTAACTACGCCTTCCGCCGCGCTTGCGATAGCGGCAAAACATAGCCCCAAACCACGCAGATTGCTTCGCGCATTGTTGGCCGGATCGCGGCCTTCCTCAATCGCGCAGAGGAGTTCAGCCATCGCCCCGTGAAAACCTTCGCGGAACCACGTGCCTTCCAGTTGTGGTTTTGCATAGCTCCCAGAAGTGTATATCGTGACGGCCTGTTCGGACAGGCTCGGGCCAGCGCTCATGATCGTGCCTTCAGTTCCCGCGACGACGGTTCGGTCTTCTTGGCCATGCGTGACATTGGCGTTGAAGACGATTGACGCCTGGCCGTCTTCAAATTCGATGATCGCCTGGGCCAGCATCGGCGGTTTGGCGCGTTGCCCCGAAGCGCGCGTGGCGAACGCGCTGACTCGCCGAGCCTCCCTGTCTTCAAAAAAGTGAGCGGCCAGGTCGAACCAGTGAACGCCGAAATCGTAGAGGACGAGGCTCTCGATCTCTTCGAATTTCGTTCCGATGATCCAGTTGTGATCCCAATGCGCGCTGAAATGCGCGCTCATCAACCGCCCGATCAATCCCGCTTTCATCGCCTGTCGAATGAAGCTGAAATGCGGCGCCCAGCGTCCGTTTTGATTGACGGCCAGCCTGACTCCGCGCGCATCGGCCATCTCGACCAACCGTTCGCCGACATCCAGATCAACGACGAATGGCTTCTGGCTCAACACGTGTTTGCCCGCGCGCAGGGCCTCTTCGATGATCTCAACTCGATCTTCCGGGTGAGTCGCGATGTCAACGACCTCGATCTCGTCGCGCCGCAACAGCTCGCGATAATCGGTTGTGATGAGCGCGCCGGGATAAAACCTCTCCTGATAAGCGCGGGCTTTACCTTCGGTGCGATCGCACAACGCGGCCACGCGGAAGCCGGCGTGACGGTAAGCGTTCAGATGCTGCGCGGCTATGCCGCCACAGCCGATGACGCCGATCGCCGGATTGAGCTTCTTCGGATTTTGCGGCTGATATGGCAGAACGGGCGCTTCGATCTGCGCGCCCGTATGCGTCTTGCTCAAGCCGTAATCATCCGCCAACGTCTCGGTCATCGCGTCCTCAATCCAACAGCGGCGCCGTGCGTTTTTCGCGCGCGCTGATCACCGCGGTGTCCACGATCTGCTGCCCAAGGCGGCTGAGCGCGGGCGAAAGCGGCCCCCTTACGGGTTCGCCCGTTTCCAGGCAGTGGATCAGATACTGAATCGGGTTCTGATACGGCGGCTGTAACTGGTCCACCGGCGCCTCGCGCGCCTCAGGATGGTCTTTTGTTTGAATGCGAATTACCGGCTCGAAATCGTAGCTGCTGATCGTGCCCGCGCTTCCGACGATGACGAAGCCGCATTTCGGTTGCGGCTGATTCATCCAGGGATCGGTGAACGCGCCCCATCGCGTTTCGTATTTCGACAGGCCGCATTCGTAACGGGCAAGCGTCACGCTGTGTTCGTCAACTTCCAGCCCGATTGGCTCGTCAACGACGGTTGTGACTTCAATCGGCGCGCGCCCGCTGTGGAACCACGCGCCGAGCGTCACGCCGTAACCGAGGTAATCGAGCAGCGAACCGCCACCGCTCGCCCGCTTGTACCACCAACTGTGCGGCTTTTGGCGCTCGACCTCCTCATCGCTGACGGCGATTTTGTCCGCGAGGTGATAGAGCGGGCCGCGATTGCCGCCGTAATAGTGGACTTCGATCACGTCGCCGATCAGGCCTTCGTCAATCAGACGCTTCGCTGTACGGTGGCCCGGATACCAGGCGAGCGGCCAGTTGATAACCAGCGTTTTGCCCGTGGCCTCCATCGCGCGAATCATCGTGTCGGCGTCGGCGAGCGACGCGGCCATCGGCTTTTCCATCAGGATGTGGACCCCGAACGGCGCGACTTTTTCGACGTACTCCGCGTGGCGCGCTGTGGCGGGGCAAAGAATCACGACGTCGGGTTTCGTCCGCTCAAGGCATTGACGGTAATCGGTGAAGACGCGGTCGGGCGGAATGGAGAAGTTGGCCGCCGCCGTACTCATTCGTTCGGGCGCCTCATCGCAAACGCCCACGATCTCCGCGCGCGGATGCTCGTGCGCCATCCGCAGCAGATCGCCCATGTGCATATGGTCGAAGTTTATTCCGACTATTTTCATAACTGGCGAATTTCCCTTACCAACTCAGCGCATGCTCCGCCTTTGAGCCAATTTCCCACCAGGTCAGTCCGCTGTGGCGCGCGCGCATCACTTTGCCCATTCGTTGGGCCTGCGTGCGGAACAGCGGATGGCGCGGAATGCGGCGGATATACCACGCAGTTTCGTGAGGCTGGACATCAAGGTAGACCAGGCAGTAACTGCTGTGTCGCAAATCAGGTTTATAAAAATCTTGTGGTCACGGCTGAATAAAGTTGGTCGCCGCAAGGAGTGGAGCAACGGGATAATCTCATTACGATCTTTCAGCCCTTTCCTCCCAATCTCAGTGCCGATGTGGCGGTAGTGGATCTTCAAGGCGCGAAGCTGCCTGCGCTGATCGGCGTCAATGTTTTCATCGCAAACATTCATGCCGCGCGCCGTCGCTTTTCAATCTTCTCGCTTAAGGTTTGATTTGCAAGGTTGACTGCTTCCGCGATTGCTTCACGGTTGATGCTGTTGTCGTATGCTTCGACGATCCAATCCCAGTCTTTGCCCTCCGCTACATAGAAGAGCGCGCTCTCAACCATAATACGCGTGCCCTTGAAGGTCAGTTGACCATGACAAATCTCGGGGTCGGCGACAATGTATTGCCCAAATTCTCTACGCTTTCGCGCCGCCATTGTTTGAATCTCCTTTATCACTTTCGAGTTGTAGCGCGATGATAAGCGCCTGCCGCCCGTCTGTAAATAAATCCTCGGCGCTGATGACGATCCGGTATTGTGATGGCGCCGATTGGATCGGGAAAATTGACATCGCTCCGGGCGCCATAGAGAATGCTCGAGAAGCCGAGCGTATACCCGCGCGAAATCGAACGGAGACAGAGAGGTGAAGATGCGAAGACTTGAAGGCAAGGTCGCCTTGATCACGGGCGCAAACCGGGGCATTGGCCGTGGCATCGCCGAAGCTTTCGCCGCGGAAGGCGCGCTTCTGACTTTGATGGCTCGCGACTCCGCGTTGCTCAACGAAACGGCCGAGGCTCTGAAACAGAGCGCCGCCGATGTTCTGGCCGTTCCCGCCGATGTGACCGACGAGAGGCAGGTTCAGGAAGTTTTTCGTCAAGCGATGGATCGGTTCGGCCGGCTGGACATTCTGGTCAACAACGCGGGCACGTTTGCGGGCTATGGCCCGATTGACGCCGTGACGGTCGAATCGTGGGACAAGATCATCGCCGTCAACCTGCGCGGCCCGTTCCTTTGCACGCGCGAAGCGTTCCGAATTATGAAACAGCAGCGCGGCGGGCGGATCATCAACATCGGATCAATAGCTTCGCAGCGCGTGCGCCCGCATTCGGCCGCGTACAGCGCGACCAAACACGGCTTATGGGGGTTGACGCAGGTGACCGCGCTCGAAGGCCGCGATCACGGCATCTCGTGCGGCGTTTTGAATCCCGGCAACGTCATGGTCGAGAAACGCGCCGGCGAGTCCGAACCGATGATGAGCGTGGGCGACATTGCGCAGGCCGCGGTCGCGATGGCCGAGCTTCCGCCGCACGTCAATATGCTCGAAGCCACGGTCTTGCATGTCGAACAGCCCTTCCTCGGTCGCGGATGACCTTACGATGGAATGGTCGTCCGGCCTCGGGGATAATCTCGCCAGTCAATGTTTGACTTGGTTTTGCGAAACGTGCTAGAAGCTGCCCTGTCGGGCGCGGAAATCGTTCAACTACTCATCATTTTCATACTCAAAGCAGAGGCCTCCCATGCGAATCACAAAAGCGTTGGTATTGGTTGTCTTCTCTCTCCTGCTCTTCTCACCGGATTTTTCAGTTCACTCTCAAACGCAGGCGCCAGCTCAAGACAAACCGAAAGAGCCGCCGAAGGAACCGAGTGACGAGGGCATTCCCGTCACCGATCAACTGACAATCCAGAAATGCTCCTCCTGTCACAAGAAGGACGAGAAAGGCCGTCTGACCCGCATCTCGTTCGAGCGCCGGACGCCTGAAAGCTGGCAGCAGGCGATTAAAAGAATGGTTCGGTTGAACGGATTGACGCTCTCGCCCGAAGACGCCCGCGCCATCGTCAAATACCTGGGCAACAATCACGGCCTCGCTCCCGAAGAAGCCAAACCGGCGATGTATTTCGTCGAGCATCGAATGGTGGACGAGACCGTGCCCGACGAGAGCGTGCGCACGGCTTGCACC
>Ga0187894_10004621_pt1 | contig 14630 bp, 13 predicted proteins | sample GBC1701081metaG_FD_136650 | JGI IMG/M metagenome (GOLD analysis project Ga0187894, IMG submission 136650) | White microbial mat communities from a lava cave in the Kipuka Kanohina Cave System on the Island of Hawaii, USA - GBC170108-1 metaG ...
AGGTGCTTAATGACGTCTACCGCGATCTCGATATGCTCCAGCGGACGCTGCATCAGGCGGGCGATCTCTTTCCATTGACGCGTTTCGAGTAGCTTCAAATGGTTGGCGAGAATTTGCCAGGCCACCCCGCCCTTTCCATTGCGCGCCTCCATTTGCAGCATGAGGCATTCCTGCAGGTTCCGCGCGCCCACCCCCGCGGGGTCGAGCGATTGAACCACCCGAACCGCTTCTTCCAGATGAGCCACCGTGTGGCCCTCCTGGGCGGCGACTTCCTCCAGCGGATCGGTGAGATATCCACCTTCGTCGAGATAGCCCACCACTGCGTCGCAGGCGTCGCGCACGAACGGGTCCAGCACAACAAGGCTGAGCTGCGATTCCAGGTAGTCGCTTAAGGTGATCGGAGAACTTAGGAACGTTTCGAAGGAGGGCTTATCGGTAGACTCGCCCGCCGGCGTTTTATAGCCAGGGTCGAGATAGTCGTCAAAGAACGAGCCAAAGTCGATCTCATCGAACGGATCGGAGGCCGCCGGAGCCTCAACGGCTGTATCGACCGGTTCACCAACGGAGGCTTCGGCGGTTTGAAGCGCCTCAGCCGAGTCGTTCATCTCAAGAAGCTTTTGTTCCGCTGGATCGGCGATGCGCTCCGCCTCCAATATCGACTGCACTTCTTGCGGAGTAAGTTCTTCGCCTTCCGCGGAATCGTCCAGAACGGGATTCTGAGCGACTTCATCGAGAATGAGATCTTTCAACTCCAGGCGGTTCATTTGAAGCAGAGACACCATCTGGACCAGCCCAGGGGTGAGAATCTGCTTTTGCGCAACCTTGAGTTGAAGACGAGGAGACAGCAAACTCATCTGCCTTAATTATAGATGCCACACTAGCGAAAACTGGGCACAAAAATGCACTGGAAAACGCTTATTTGGTCGTTTCGAGGAAGGTAAATATGGCGACCCCAGCGGGATTCGAACCCGCGTTATCGCCGTGAAAGGGCGGTGTCCTAGGCCGGGCTAGACGATGGGGTCGTTTCGGGTGGCGCGGCTGCCCGGAGCAACCGCTTGCAAACCCTTAAAGGGTCTTCAAAAACGCGATGAGGTCGTCCTTTTCTTTCTTCTCCAGCATCTCTTCATAAGCGGGCATACCATTACCGCCCTGGTCGACCACCGCGCGGACAGTGGACTCGCTGACGGCCTTGCCATTGCCTAGCTTGGTCTTCTTGAAGAGGCCCTTGAGACCCGGACCCATCTTCTTTTCATCGCTATCCGCATTATGGCAAACGCCGCATTGCTCAAAAACTTCCTTGCCTTTAGCGGCATCGCCCGCTCCGGCTTTCTTTTCCTGAGCAAGGGCGGACATGCTCAAAACGGCAAGTCCCAAGGTGAACGAAAAAAATTGGCGCAGCTTCATACGCACCTCTCAGATTAACATAGCCCGGCGGGCTTCTGAGAGAGAAAGATGCTTCGTCGCGCTCCGGCGTTTCAGTGCGCTTACACCCGCCGGTCCATTCGAAACCGATGGAAAGGCTGAAGTTTGTCCAGGCCGGATTCCGCCTCCCCAAGTTTCCACTTGAAGAAGCTGCCTTCAATCGACTCCGGGGCGATATCCAGGATCGTGAACCCGTTGTGCTCGAGCGGCGGCAAGCCCGCTCGCACCTCCATTCCTACCGGCACTAACGGCGGAGTCTTGCGCCCAACGGAAGGCCAACCGGTAGGGCCAGTGCTAATAGGGCCGGTTAAAACAGTCGCCACCGGATTGCGCGACAAATCCGCGCTCCCGTTTCGGATAATCCGGCCCTCGGCAATCGCGTGCAAATCGCCGCTCAGGAAAAGCGGGATTCCGGCCATCGCGCTGGCGGCGGCAACAAGGCGATCATGCTGCGATCGCCAGCCGGTTTGCCAAAAGTATTTCTGCCTGGCGATACCGAGCTTGCCCGCGCTGTCCAGAACGTCGGGATACCATTCGCCCCATTTGCCCGCGCTCCAGCCAATGGGCGTCGACGGCAGGTTCACGACGTGCTTTGTTTCTCCCACCTTCATGCGCGAATTCAACCAGGCTTCCACCTCGGGTGGCACGAAGCCCGCAAGAGGGCCGCGCAGGGATAGGTTGCGGCGGCAGTCGTACATCATAATTTCGATCAGCTTGCCCCAGCGCAGCGATCCGTAGCTTTCGGAAATGCCTGCCGGGCGGTCCGCGTTGCCAATACCGGGAAGCACGGCGGGCCTGCCGGCAGCGGGAAGAAACTCCGGGTAATACATCGATTGAACGGTGCGGGCAAGGCGAACGTTAAAATCCGCGGGCGGGAAGGTAATGATATTCTCCGTCGCCTCGTCGTTTTCAAACTGATCGTGGTCGTCCTGCAGGAAGAAAACGGGAACCGAGCGGAAGAGAGTGCCATAAAGATCGGCAACTTGCGGCGTAACCGCGCGCTTCAAAACACCTTCGTTCGGAGTGCCTAAGACAGGGATCGTTTCGTTAAATGACCCTACTTTTTGCCCCACCGGCGTTTGGTCCATCCGGCGCGCGGCGACGCCGTTATGTTGATCCCAATAGACGTGATCTCCAATGGCGATTACCGCGTCCGGGCTTTGCGCGAGTCCGTTCGCGAGAAGCTTCCGGCGCAATGCGATGGAGATGAAAGTGCGGACCTCGGGGTGCCCTCCGGCACAGGTATAGACCAGCAGGCGCAGTTTCGAGACAGCGTCATCCGGGTGGGGCAGCGTACGCAACGGCCACGGATCGCAGAGTGGCTTGCGGCGGGAGTCTTCCAGACGCAGGTCGTAGCCGGTGGACGGCTTGAGCCCGGTGGCGTCAAACGACCAGAAGAACCCTTCGCTGTCGGTGCGCGTGCCCGGTACGCGGCGGCCCGCGATGGCGAGCGAGGGCGCGGCCGTAAGCGCACGGTTGAAGCTCGCCTTCAAAAGGATGCGGTCATGATTGGCTCCTGGCAGTAGATGGGCGACAGCGCCCGCATTCCAATCGGCGGCGCTCGCGGTTGCGGCGGCAAGCGACCCTGCTAAAAAATCGCGGCGTTTCATCGTCAAGCATTATATTGAGGAGATGCCTGCCGAAGGAACCAAAGCGCCCGACATAAAAGCCCAGGACGATCAAGGGAATGCATTCAAGCTTTCCGATCACAAGGGAACAATCGTCGTTCTGTACTTTTATCCGAAAGCCGACACGCCCGGTTGCACGACCGAATCCTGCGAGTTTCGCGATGAGGTGAAAGCATTCACAAAGAAGAAGGCGATCGTTGTAGGTGTATCGCCGGACACAGTAAAGTCGCAGGCGAAGTTCAAAGAGAAGTTCGGCCTTCCCTTCACGCTGCTGGCCGACGAGGACCACAAGATCGCCGAGGCCTATGGAGTTTGGAAAGAGAAGTCGATGTACGGTCGAAAGTATATGGGCGTCGAGCGAACCACTTTCGTGATCGATGACAAAGGCAAGATCGCGAAAGTATTCGAGAAGGTGAAGCCCGCCGGACACGCCCAGCAGGTCTTGGAGGCGTTAGCGCAGGTCTAGGGTCGGTGGACTACTTTATCCCCACCACCATCGAATCCGGACCTGCCAAGTGTTCCACGCGCGTTTCGCGGAACCCGGCTTCCTTCATCCACGCCGAGCAGTCCGCCCCGGTGTAGTCGAATCCGTCCGGCGTCTCGATCAACATATTAAGGCTCATCAGTAGGCCGGTGGTGTTGCGCTTCCGTTCATCGTCGATGATGGCTTCGTAAATAATGACAGCGCCACCCTCGGGAAGCGCTTCGTAGGCCTTTTGAAGAAGCATCTTCTTCGTATCCAGCCCCCAATCGTGCAAAATGTGGCCCATCGTGATCACATCGGCCTTGGGCAGCGGCGCCTCGAAGAAACTTCCGGCTTCAAAACGCAGCCGGCCGCTTAAATTGTTAGCCGCCACGTGAGCGTCGAATATCGGTTGGACAACCGGCAAGTCGAAGCCGATGCCGGTCAGATGCTCATTCGCCGCGGCCACCTGCACCGCGAGGTCGCCCTGCGCCGTCCCGACGTCCGCGAAGGTTTGATATTGCGTCCAGGGGAACTTTTGCGCGATCGCTTCATTCGCCGTCCGGCTGAGCCCGGTCATCGCGCTGAGAAACTGCTCCAGACGCGCCGGATCGGCATACAACGTTTCAAAGAGTGGAGCCATGCCATCACGCACCTCGTTTTGCGGCTGGCCGGTGCGTAGTGCTTCCGTCAAGCGGCCCCAAAACGGATAAAGCCGCGCGTTGCACATTTCGAGCATGCCGCCGGCGTAACTGGGTTTGGCGCGATCCAGGTAGAAGTCTGTTGCGTCGGTATTTTTATAGGTCGTGCGCCTACGGCGGAGAAAGCCCATCGACACCAATGCGTCAAAGAAGTCCCGGGCGCTGCGTGGATGCAAACCCAGCCTCTCGCGCAGCACTTCGTATTTCAACGGCCCTTTTGCCAGCTCCGTAAAAACACCCAACTCGACCGCGGTCAGAAGCGTTTTCGAAGACCAAAAGCCAAGACCCGCATCGAGGATCTTCTTGAGGCCCAGCATTCTTAGATTTGGCACGTCTACCCACGCCCTCTTTCGGTACGGGCCATGTCGTAGAGAGCGCGTATGTATCCGATGGAATAGCTCCAGCCGCCGTAGCGGCCGCCTTTCATTTCCGGCACGTGATCGGCAATGAGGTTACCGCGGAAATCGATCTCCACCAGCGTCCGCATGAGTTTCTTCATGTCGGTGTATCCGTTATCGATGAAGGTTTCGACGAAATACGGAATCGGCGCGGTGACGTTGCGGAAGTGTATCTTCCACAGCTTTCCGATTTTCTGAAATTCCCGCGCGGCTTCGAAAGCGTCGCGGCCCATGAACTTCCCACCCTCCATCCAGGTGCCGCAGCAAAGGCACACGCCCACGTTTGGAGAATTTGCGATTTCAAGGGCTTTCATGTAGCCGTCGAAGTTGCCGAACATATGGCGCGGGACGCCCGCAAGCTCTGGCACGGGCGGATCGTCGGGGTGTATGCCGATGCGAATCCCTTCTTCTTCCGCAATGGGTGCGACCTGCTTGATGAAGTAGGTGTAGTTCTCCCAGAGTTCTTCCTTGGTGAATTTGCGGCCATGAGAGAGCGGCGCCTCGAAGACCTTGCCGTCCCAGTATCCTTTGGCGGTCTTCTGATTAAAGGCGCGCGCCGGGGCGCCGCCACGAGTGGTTTCCCGCTCGCTCGACCAGATTCCGTTCCCCATATGGGCATAGGTGGTGTACTTCAGCCCCGCTTTCCCCAGGTTCCGCAGAAACTGTTTGTACTCGGCAATCTTGGCGTCGCGGCCGGGGAGATTCAGCGTAACTTCGGGCATGTTGTGAACGCTGCGATTCCCGATGTTCCAGACTTTGAGTCCGGCCGCGCCCGCTTTGGCGACCATCTTCCGGTAATTCTCGGCCGAGGCTTCCGCCGCGCCGGCATTGATATTGATCCAATCAATTCCCATTTGCCGGGCCCAGACGAGTTCATCGTCGGGCAGCGCGTGGGGCATCTGCAGCGAGATCTTGATTCCGGGCGCGAGTGGCTCCAGGGGCTTCTTGGCCGCCGGGGCGGCGGCCGCTGCCGCGGAAGCGGCGACAAAGGCGCGTCGTGTGGTCATATCCCGGACATCTTATGACAGTTTGCCCATTGGCATAGGTGTGTTTTTCTCCTCATGCCCTTTTCTTCCTGGTATTCTGTTCTCACGCGCCCAGCGGCAAGGAAGGCTGTGGACATTAGAGAATCTTAACCAAAGATTCAGAAGTGAGGGCTTGGACGTGAGTCATCGGGGATACGCCAGCCGGCTAGCGGCCGCACTGGCGGCGACGGGCATCATCTTTCTCGCAGTAGCGCAGGACGCCGCGTTGTTCGGTGTCAACTGCTCCTTTCAAACCGATCCGGTCGAGTTCTTGCAGCGGGAGTCTCGCAGCCGGTCGGATCTTTTCGAGCGCACAAGAAAGTTCTCTGGGTTGCGATCCGCCGCCCAGGCCAGGACAGTGGCGCCGTCTTCCCTTCCCCGCGCCAGTTTCATCGACACGCATATTTTCGACCGGCTGCAGCAAGCCGGAGTAGAATCGGCGCCGTTAGCGTCCGATTCCGAATTCCTCCGCCGCATTTACCTGGACCTGACCGGGCGCATTCCTCCGGCGGCGGAGGCGCGCGCATTTCTGGAAGACTCATCGACCGAGAAGCGGCGAGCGCTGATCGACCGTCTGCTCTACTCCGCCGAGTTCAGCGACAGGTGGACGATGTGGTTGGGTGACCTGCTCGGGAACACGCAGCAGGCCGCCAATTTCAACCGCCAGTTTCAGGGCCGCAACTCCATGCACCAGTGGATGCGCACCGTCATTGCGCAAAACAAGCCGCTGCGCGATATCGCCTACGAAGCGGTCGTAGCGCGGGGGAACAATTACGACGATGAGGCGGGCCCGGCGAATTTCCTGTTAGGTGGCGTTTCGAACGGACCGATTCAGGACACCTACGACCTGATGATGGTAAAAACCGTGGGTACGTTTCTGGGCATGGGGCAATACGATTGCATCGTTTGCCACGACGGGCGGCGGCACTTGGACCAACTCAGCCTGTGGGGCAAGACGGCTCTGAGGATCGACGCCTACCGCATGTCGGCTTTTTTTTCGCGCCTGCGGCGCATCGGCAACAACGACCCCCAAAGCCCCTATCTGAATTCCAACCACGTCTACGATCTCACCACCGGCGCCTACGATCTCAACACCAATTTCGGTAATCGCCCGAACCGGACGGCCATCGGCACGCTCCGCAGCCTGACGCCGGAATACCACTTCAGCAAAAACGTTCCGGCGAACAACGACTGGCGAGGCCAGTTCGGCGATTTTCTGGCCGCCGATCCAATGTTGGCGCGGAATTTTGCCAACCGCATCTGGAAAGAGATGTTCAATCTTGCGCTCATCGAACCCGTCGATGGGCTCGACCCTGCGCGTCTCGATCCAAAGAATCCGCCACCAGCGCCCTGGACGCTTCAGGCAACCCATCCCGAGTTGTTCGAAGAACTGGCGCAGGCGCTTCACAACAGCAACTACAATCTGCGCGAGTTTCTGCGGTTGATCGCCGAGTCGACCGCGTATCAATTGAGCTCACGCTATGACGGGCCCTGGGATGTGAACCACGTGCCGCTTTTCGCGCGCCACTATCCTCGGCGCCTGATGGGCGAGGAGATTCACGACGCGATTCAAACCGCGACCGGCGTGAAAGGCCGTTACACGGTGCAAGGCTGGGTAGACTCGGTGGAGTGGGCCATGCAATTGCCCGAACCGGTGGAACCCCGTTCCAATGGCGCGGTCGCAACGTTCATGAATACGTTCCTGCGCGGCAATCGCGACACGCAGGTACGGCGGCAGTCGGGTAGCATTCAGCAGCAACTCGCGCTCATGAACGATGCCTTCTTATACAACCGCGCACGCGTCGCCACGTCGCCTGTACTGCTGGCGGTCTCTCGCGTAACCGATAACAACGCCGCGGTCGACGAACTCTTCCTCACGCACCTGACCAGGCTTCCAAGCGAGTATGAACGCGCCAAGGCGGTGGAGCATTTGAAAAAGGCCGCCAACGCCGCCGCCCGCAACACAGCCATCGAGGACCTTTCCTGGGCCTTGATGAATAAGGTCGAATTCATTTTCAGTTATTAGGCGGGAGAACCATCATGCGCGACCGTTTTGGAATCGATTGGAGCCGCATCAACGGCGTTCACTTGCTTCGTCGCCCGCACCTTTCGCGGCGGGCGATTTTCCGCCATCTCTCAAGCGCGATCGGCGGATACTTTCTGCTTCCCTCCCGCCCGATGGAATCGGTTGCAAAAGCCGCCGGTGGGGCGAAGGGCACAGCGAAGTTCTGCATCCTCGTGAATATGGGTGGCGGCCCATCGCATTCGGACACCTTCGACCTGAAGGAGGGCGCCTGGACACCCGCCAACTTTCAGCCAACTTCCTATGGCGACACTCGTTGGCCGGTTGGCATATTTCCCAAGCTCGCCGAGCAATTGGATTCCGTCGCGCTGCTGCGTAGCGTTTTGAGTTGGACGGGTGTGCATGGCATCGGCCAGACGTGGTTTCAAATCGGGCGCAACCCCGTCCCTTCCGTCAATCGCTTCGCCCCGCATATCGGATCGGTTGCGGCGCTTGAACTTGGCCCCGAGCAACCGGGCAAGTTGCTCCCCGCGTTTTTGTCGCTGAACGGCAATAACATTCCCGAGAATGGCTACCTGGCTCCGGAAACCGGGCCATTCTATGTTGCTCCGGGCGGCAATGGGCTGGGAAACACAACGTTTCCGGGTGGAGCGCCCGCCTTTGACCGCCGCTACGGCCTTTTGCAGGACCTCGACGCCGAAGAGCGTTCGAGCGCGTCGCTCGGTTCAACAACGCCCGAAACGATCAACTGGAATCAAACCGCGCGCAAGCTGATGTACAACTCCGACATCGATAATGCGTTCCGATTCTCAAACGACGAGCGTTTGCGCTACGGCAATTCCGGTTTTGGCAATGCCTGCATCGCCGCGCGCAATCTGATTCGCGGAAACCTGGGCCCGCGGTTTATTCAGATCAATGTGGGCGGCTGGGACAACCACACCAATATCTATGGGGGCCCGCTGAACGCCGCCAACGCCGCGTCTGTATCGCGGCAATTCGACGCCGGTCTCGGAACTTTGATCGCCGACCTGAAATCAAGCGGGCTTCTGGATAGCACCTTGATCGTCGCCCTGGGTGAGTTCGGCCGCACGGTAGGCGCTCTCAATGCCACAGCCGGGCGCGACCATTTCCTCCAGCAGGCCGTTTTCATGGCAGGCGGCGGCATTCGCGGCGGACGCGCCATCGGGCGGACGGACGACCGCGCCTCGCTAACGCTCGAACCGGGTTGGAGTCAGGACAGAAACATCCGCAGCGAGGACATCGAGGCCACCATTTATTCCGCCCTTGGCATCGACTGGACCAAGCTGCGCTACGACTATCCGGCTGGCCGTGCCTTTGAGTACGTTCCCCGCGTCAACAACGAGGAGTTTTATCAGCCGGTCCACGAGTTGTGGAGCTGAACCTCGTCATCGTTCTGGTCTCGCCGCGTAATCCGCTGAACATCGGCGCCGCGGCGCGGGCGATGTCGAACTTCGGATTTCTCGATCTTCGCCTGGTAAACCCGTATGAGGTGGCCTTCCGCGAAGCCCGATCCGCCGTAGGCGCAGGGCACGTTCTCGCCACCGCGCGCGAGTATGGAACCGTTGCGGAAGCAGTGGCGGATTGCCAACTGGTCGTGGGAACGGCTTCGCTCGGGCATCGGGATCCCCAACTTCCACTGCGGCGATTGGAGCCCGGAGCTCGCCTCATCCGCAAGCAACCCGGCAGGACAGCGATTCTTTTCGGCTCCGAGAAGTTCGGACTGTCAAACGACGATTTGTCGCATTGCCATTGGTTGATGCGAATTCCCACGCGCGACGAGCACCAGTCCATGAATCTGGGCCAGGCCGTGGCGTTATGCCTGTATGAGCTGGCGCGCGACGGCCGCGCATTGTCAGCCAGCGCGCCGGCAAAAGCCGCGAGTTCGGAGGAGACCGAACGCATCACCCAAGTGTTTGTTTCCACGCTTTCGGCGTCCGGATATACGAATCCGAAGAATGCTCGCTCGACCGAATTAAAAATCCGCCGCATGGTGCGGCGCTTGAACCTGTCTTCCAAAGACGCGGAGATGTGGCTGGGCATGCTCCGGCAGATAGACTGGAAGCTACGCGGCAAGAGTTGATTCCAATGGCAACGGCGGCCGACGGATCGCTGGAAATTGTCCGGCGCTGGACGCCGGTGTCAAATTCGGTCGCCTTATTTTCCGCGGGCACGCTGGGCGTTTCAATGCGACGCGGCTAACCGCCGATAGCCAAACCATTCGCTGGCGTCACGTCCCGCTGCCCTTCCGTCCAGGCGGACGCGTAGCTGTCGCGGCTGTGCTCCACGGGCGGGTGCTGCGCCACGCCTCGAAAAGTCGGTCGATGTCGAAGCCCTATTTCGCAGTAACCGTTCGCCCCGCGAACCGGCGTTCCGCCCAAGGAAGCCGAGATCCAGGAACCATCCGAGCTGTCCGAACGCGCCTACGTCCTTCTTGGCATAGTGCTGCTACTGTGTCCTACCGGCTTTTTTACGTTCTTGCAACCGTTCCCCCTTAAACCCGCCGGAACAATTCACCGGCAACCGGGCGTCTTAGTTGGTGTCACCGCGCGGCGTACTTTCGATTGACTCACCCCTAAACCCCGTACGCCCGCGGTGGCGCCTTCTATTCAGGGCGAATCCCCGGAATTCCCAAGCGAATCCTGTAAAGTCCCGTTCGAGCAGTAACGTAGAGCGTCTGGGCATCGGTTCCGCCCCAGTGACAGTTTGCCGGAATCTCCGGGAAATGAATCGTGCCCAGATGCTTTCCTTCCGCCATAAAGATCCAGACACCATTCGGCCCGGTGCAATAGAGAGTTCCCTCCCTATCAAGCTTCATCCCGTCCGGCATCCCTGGCGCCGCTTCCTTCGTCACATCGGCAAAAACCGCGCCATTCGCAATTGAGCCGTCGCTCTTAACTTGAAAACGCAGCCAGATCTTGCGATCGCCATCGGAATTCCCCACATAAAGTGCCGACTCGTCCGGCGTAAACGCGAGACCATTGGGACGCTTGAAGTTCGCGTCCTTGTAAATCAGCTTCAACTCGCCGTTGTGCAGCCGGTAGACGCCGTTGAAGTCCAGTTCCTTTCGCGGGTCCTCATCCTGCTGCACGAAGCCGTAAGGCGGATCGGTGAAATAGAGCGCACCGCTGGAGTGATAAACCAGGTCGTTCGGCGCGTTCAATCGCTTTCCTTCGAACTTCGCCGCCAGCACCGTCAGCGAGCCATCCTCCTCTAAACGCGTCACACGCCCGTTGGAGTGCTCGCAAATCGTGAGGCGATGATCCTTATCCAGCGTCAGCCCGTTCGACCCAAGAAATGCCCCCGGCGGCAGGTCTGTCTTGTCGTAACCGCTGGGCTTGCGGAAAAGCTCCACATCGCCCGCGCCGTTTGACTCGCGCCACCGGAAAATGGAATTCGAGGGAATGTCGCTGAAAAGCACATCCTCGTGACGGGGCCTCCAAACGGGGCCTTCCGTGAATATGAACCCGTGGGCCACGCGCTCGATCTTCGCCGAAGAAGTCACAATCCGGTCCAGCCCCGCATCGGCTCGGGTAAGCTGAACGTCCAGCACCTCGGTGGTGGTACGCATCTGAGTGATTTTAACCTTCTCATGCTAAGCTACGCCCGATGTCTTGGTATCCAGGCGCTGAAAAAGAGCGCTGCATCGCTCCCGCAAAGCTGAGCGCCGTCATTTCTTCGATCTTCGAGCATTGCGGGATGAGCGCGGCCGACGCCGGCCTTCTAGCCGATTCGCTAACCGCCGCCGACCTCCGCGGCATCCATTCCCACGGCGCCCTGCGCGTTCCCGAGTACGTGGAAAAACTTCTTGTGAACGGCGTCGATCCGCGCGGCCGGCCAAGCGTGGTAAGTGAACGCGGCGGCGCACTGGTCGTCGATGGTGGAAACTCCATGGGGCAAGTCGCGGGGATGTTCGCCATGCGCGCGGCCATCGAGCGGGCGGCGGCGCAAGGCGTGGCCTTCGCGGCAACGCGCGGGTCGAACCATTGCGGGGCCATGTTTTACTACGCGGTGGAAGCGTTGCAGCGGAACATGATCGGCCTATGCGCGTCCAACGCTCTGCCGACGATGGCTCCCTGGGGCGGCATCGATAAGATCGTCGGCATCAACCCATTTGCCGCCGCCATTCCTACCTCCGTCGAACCGCCCATCGTGCTGGACGCCGCCTTCAGCTATTCGTCACACGGTAAGATTCGCGTGTTTCATCAAAAAGGAGAATCGATTCCGCCCACATGGGCATTCGATTCGGCCGGCAACGCCACCACCGATCCGGCCGCCGCCATCGAAGGTTTGCTGCAACCCATCGGGGAGTTCAAGGGTGTCGGGCTCGCAGTCGTGTTCGGCGTGCTGTCCACGCTGCTGTCTGGCGCTGCGTACGGAACCAGGCTAGGCAATATGATCGACGGTCCGGCCGCAGGCGTGGACGGACACTTCTTCCTCGCCATCGACATCGCCGCGTTTCTCGATCCGGCGGAATTCCGCGCTCAGGCGGACGCCGTTGTGCGCCAGATTCGCGAGTCGCGGCGGCGGGAGGGCGGGGGTCCGCTCTATGCGCCGGGCGGGATGGAATTCGAAACGGAATCCCGTTACCGCGCCGAAGGGATTCCCTTGAACGAGATCACCCTGAAAGGCTTGCGCGCGTCGGCACAAAGAGTTGGAGCAAGCGTCACGCCGCTGGATGAGTAACGGCCCTGAGAACCGCTCCCGCTGAAACGGGCGTTCACGGCGCGATAACAAGTTTCGACAAAGCGTTTTGATAGGGATGCGCGTAATGCGGCGCGTGGGCCGGTTTGCGTGGTCCATAGAATCGGGGCAGGAGGAAGACTGGCTCGAACGCTATGAATTCCACGAAAGCCAATATCATCGAGGTCTCGCAATTCGATTCCCCGCGGGATGCGAGCGAAGACCTGCAACAGAAGCTTCAACAACTGATCGCCGAAGCCGAGGCGGCCGAACCGGTTGCCGGTTTGCGCGCCAAGCGGGAAGGCGCGGCGGAAGGGGTTCGAACCCTCAAACGTGCGCATGCCCATCTGACTCAACGCTCGAAAGAGGTGCTGCAGAGCGTTCGCGAAACGGAATCGCGGATCGACGATCTGTTGATCGACTCGCCGGCCAACGCGGCTGAGCTGGATAAGGCCCTCAAGGAGTGTTCCCGCCGGGACACGGACTACCGCGCCATTTCTCGAGCCATCCTGCAGATCGTGGAGCGCCGCCTGCCTCTAGCGGAAATTCTTCAATTGGAAGCGGAAGCCGAAGAGCAATTTGCGCTGGCGCACGAGCTTTCGCGCGCGGCGCAGGACCGCATTCGGCGAACCGCCGAGATGCTCGCGCAGGCGGCGGCACATGAGGGTGAGATTGCTTTCGATAGCAAGAAAACGGCCTCCGGACACCTGCTGGCCCATGCGGCCGAATGCGAGCGCCGTGCGCAGGAATGTTGGCGTTGGGCCGATGAACGGCGCGCCCGGCATGGAAAGCTATTGAAGGAAATTTAGGAGATCGACAATGCGAAATGGCGAAACATTTCAGGACTTGATTCGCGGCTTGAACGATACACAGCTTCGCGAACTGTCGGGCGCGGCCGACCGTGAACTGCGCGAGCGTGAGCGCAAAATCGACTTGGCGGAAATCACGCCGGAACGGATGGCCGATCCCGCCTTTGCGGCGGCTGTGCGGGCCGAAGTGGAGCGCACCCTTCGCGAAGGGGACTAAACGCTTACCAGTGTACGTAGCCGCCGTCGACCATGAGTTCGGCGGCGGTTATGAAACTGGCTTCGTCGGAAGCCAGGAAAAGAATGGCGTTGGCGACTTCGACAGGCTCTCCTAACCGTTGCATCATATGGCGTGACGCGTTCTGCTCACACCAATCCTCGAACTTCATCCCCAACCTCTCCACCTCCCGGTAACTCGCGCTCGTCAGAATGCATCCCGGACAAACCGTATTGACCCGAATGTGAAAGGGCACCATGTCCAAGGCCATCGTGCGCGTCATCATGATCTCCGCTCCCTTGCTCGCGCTGTAGCAAGTGAAGTTTTTCTGCGCGATGATTCCGCTCATCGAAGCAACGTTGACAATAGAGCCTTTGCCACGCGCCTTCATGTGCGGAATGGCGTGTTTGGAGACGAACGCCGTCCCGTAAACATTGACGCCAAGCACGCGATCCCAATCCTCTTTGTTCGCGGTCTCGATTCCCTTTTGCGTAAAGTCGGCCGCGTTGTTCACCAGAATATCCACGCCTCCGAAGGCTTTCACAGCTACATCGGAAATGGATTTGGCCTGATCCTCTTTGCTGATGTCGGCGACTGCGGCTTCCGCTTGCCCGCCGGCCGCGCGCACCTTCTCCACCACCCCCTGCGCATGGGCCGCGTTGATATCGTTGAGCACCACCTTGGCGCCCTCTTCGGCGAAACGCAGCGCAGTCGCCTCGCCAATACCTGCGCCGGCGCCGGTAATAATGGCAATCTTGTCTTTTAGTCTCATAGGAAACGCTCAATGTAGCATGCTCCTGATAAACTCGTGAGTTTCATGACACGAGCCGTTTTCTACGATCAAAAGTTCCAGATGCGCGCAGGCGATTGCACGCCGCGCGACCCCGGTCCGGACGAAGTGCAAATCGCGGTGAGCCATTGCGGCATTTGCGGCACGGACCTGCACATCTTCCAAGGCCATATGGACCATCGCGTCAAGACGCCGCAGGTTCTCGGGCATGAGATGTCGGGCACGATCAAACAGGTGGGCGCGGATGTCGCAGGCTGGAAAGCAGGCGATCGAGTGACCGTCATGCCGCTCGACCCGTGCAACCAGTGCCCCGCCTGCCAAGCCGGCCACTCGCATATTTGCCAGAAACTCAAATTCATCGGCATCGACGCACCGGGCGCGCTGCAAGGCTTATGGACCGTGCCCGCTTACACACTGCACCGCCTGCCGGACAACATTTCGCTCGAACACGCCGCG
>Ga0187894_10004622_pt1 | contig 14629 bp, 16 predicted proteins | sample GBC1701081metaG_FD_136650 | JGI IMG/M metagenome (GOLD analysis project Ga0187894, IMG submission 136650) | White microbial mat communities from a lava cave in the Kipuka Kanohina Cave System on the Island of Hawaii, USA - GBC170108-1 metaG ...
CCATCGGCATCGGCTCATCCATCGGCATCGGCTCATCCATCGGCATCGGCTCATCCATCGGCATCGGCTCATCCATCGGCATCGGCTCATCCATCGGCATCGGCTCATCCATCGGCATGGGCTCATGTATGGACATCGGCTCATCCATGGGTTGGTCGGTCAACGGAAAGTCAGTCTCTTGAGAACCGCGGACATCAGGCCGGGGAATTTCCTGGCCGACCGGCTTGCCTCCACCCGAGGAGTCGCCGAAGTTGACCCCGTTCACATTGAGCGGCACACGCAGGAGCTGGCTGAGGGGGGCGCCGTCCACGTTGATCGGGCCGTTCAGGTGCGGCGCCTGCAGACGCCTGGTCGCGAACGCCTCCATCATGTCCGTCGAGCAGTAGATATGGAACATTTCTGGGCCGCGCCCAGGGTGCTCATGAGGACGGAAGAACGAGGGAAGCTTAGGAAGTTTGACACCGTTGTAGAACGAGCCCGTAATTACGCCGTTCACGGTTATCGCCTCATAAGGATGTCTGGCCATCTCTGGGCTTAACGTGCCACCCGACTTAGCATCCGGATCTCTGACATGGTCGTGCGCGGTTTTTTTGGTGTAGTCGCTGAGATCCCCGCGGCACCACCCCAAGGTCGCTTGCAGGTATTCCAGAGCGAGCTCGAGTTCCGCTATGGCTTCCTGGTCTCCCGCATTAGCCCTTTCAATGACGGATACGATGCCAACAGGCTTATAGCCGTCGGAATTCGCGCCACACGTAGAGATGCGGTTGCCTATACCATTAGTATTCGCGCGGCATCCCTGATCAGGCGTACTGCCTTCTCGATCAGCATGAGCGGCGCTTTGCCCATGCCCGGACCCGTGCTGTTCTCCTTGAGCGATGGCTGATGTCGCCGAGATGGCCAATGAGGCCGCCAGGGCAGTCGCGATCAGAATGCCGGGAACTTTTTGGCTCATCGCGCCCCCCTCGTACTCCCTACCTCCAGCATAACCCCTGAAGATCGCGTTTTTCAACAGCCAGGCCAGTCGCATTGCCGCGGCGACCTGGCTGTTTATCGCTTATATCCCTTTTAGACTAGAACGCTTCGTCGAAGGCGATGTTGCCCTCGACCCCGACCTGATAGGCGGAGACCCGGCGTTCGAAGAAGTTGGTCAGCTCTTGTACATCTTGGAGCTCCATAAACGGGAACGGGTTCCGCGCCCCATATCGAGCTGGCAGCCCTAGGTTGACTAACCGCTGATCCGCCACGTATTGGAGATAGCGCTCCATGTCGGCCACGCTCATCCCCGGCACACCGCCTCCCAGCAGGTCCTGCGCGAATTGCAGCTCGACGGCGACCGCTTCCTCCAGCATGGCCGTCACCTCCCGCTCCATGGCTGAGTCAAACAGATCCGGCTCCTCCTCCCGCACGGTCTTCACCACGGCGAAGGCGAAATTCATGTGCATGGACTCATCCCGGAATACCCAGTTGGTGCCACTGGCTAGACCATCCAGCAGGCCGCGGGAACGCAGGTAATACACATAGGAGAAAGCCGCGTAGAAGAACAGCCCTTCGATGCAGGCGGCAAAGCAGATCAGGTTGAGCAGAAACCGCTTTCGATCTTCCCGGGTACGCAACACGTCAAGGTCGTCAATCGAGCCCATCCAGCGGAAGCAAAACTCTGCCTTGGTCTTGATGGACGGAATGTGCTCTACTGCGGCGAATGCCTTGGCTCGTTCGGCATGGTCGGGCAGGTAGGTGTCCAGCAAGGTTAGGTAAAACTGGACGTGCACTGCCTCCTCAAATAGCTGCCGCGACAGGTACAGCCGGGCCTCGGGCGCGTTGATGTGCTGGTAGAGGTTAAGCACCAGGTTGTTGGCCACGATCACATCGCCGGTGGCGAAGAAAGCCACCAGCCGGTTGACCAGGTGCCGCTCGGCCGCGGAGAGCCGGGTCAGGTCCGGCACGTCACTGCCGAGGTCCACCTCCTCGACCGTCCAGGTGTTGCGGATAGCGGCCCGGAACATGTCGTAAAAGCCCGGATAGCGCATGGGTCGCAGGGTGAGGTCCATGCCGGGGTCGAGCAGCAGCTGGCGCTGGGCGCCAATCGAGCCAGTAGAAGTTTCGGGGATCATTGGCATGCCTCACATTCCTCAGGGTTCTCCAGCGAGCAGGACTCAGCGTCGGCCTGCTCATACACGGTGGTCTGGTTGATACGGGTGGCCGGTCGGGACCGCAGGTAGTAGGTGGTCTTCAGCCCCTGCTGCCAGGCGTAGGTATACATGGAGGCCAGCTTGCCGATGGTGGGCGTGGCCATAAACAGGTTGAGCGACTGGCTTTGGTCAATGAACGGGCCACGCTCGGCGGCCATGTCAATGAGTGAACGCTGCGGCAGCTCCCACGCAGTGCGGTAGATCGCCTTGAGGTCATCGGGAATTTCCGGGATATGCTGCACCGACCCGTCGGCCTGCTTGATGGCTGTCCGCACCTGTTCGGTCCACAGGCCCCGGGCTTTGAGGTCGGCGACCAAATAGGGGTTGATCTGCAGAAATTCTCCGGACAGGGTCTCCCGCTTATAGGTGTTGGCGACCTGCGGCTCGATGCACTCCGAGCATCCAGCGATCGAGCCGATATTGGCTGTGGGCGCGATCGCCACCACGAGCGAATTGCGCAACCCATGGGCACGGATACGCTGCCGCAGCGCCTCCCAGCGCTCCGGCTCCGCCAGCTCGTCCGGCTTGACGCCCCACAGGTCGAACTGGAGCATGCCGTCCGCGGCCCGGGTCTCGGAATACGCCGGGTGTGGGCCGAATTGCTCGGCCAGCTCACAGGAGGCACTCAAGGCGTGGAAGTAGATATCTTCGGCCACCTGGCGGGAGATGGCCCGCGCTGGCGGCGAGTCGAACGGCAACCCCAGCCGGAAGAGCGCGTCCTGCAGGCCCATCATCCCAAGCCCCACCGCGCGCCACCGCGCGTTGGACGCGGCAGCCTGCGATGAGGGGTAGAAGTTGAGGTCGATGACCCGGTCCAGGAAGGGGAAGGTAGTGCGCACCGTGGCCGCGAGTTTGTCCCGGTCGATCGCGCCCTCGCGCACATGGGCGGCCAGGTTGATCGAACCCAGGTTACAGACCGCGGTTTCCACGTCACTGGTGACTTCCAGGATTTCTGTGCACAGGTTGGACAGATGGACCACGTTCTCGGCGCGGGCGGTTTGATTGCAGGTTCGGTTGGCCGCGTCCTTAAACGTCATCCAGCCGTTGCCGGTCTGCGCCAGAGTGCGCAACATCGCGGTGTACAGCTCGCGGGCGGGCAGCTGGCGCGCGTACCGCCCTTCGGCCTCAGCCGCCTCATACGCCGCGTCGAACTCCTCTCCCCACAAGTCCACCAGCTGGGGAACTTCCTTGGGGTCAAATAGCGACCACACCGCGTCGGCCTGGACCCGGCGCATGAACAGATCCGGAATCCAGTTGGCTAGGTTCAGGTTGTGAGTACGCCGGGATTCCTCCCCGGTGTTATCCCGCAGCTCCAGAAACTCCTCGATGTCAGCGTGCCACGGCTCCAGGTACACACACGCGGCGCCGCGGCGGCGGCCCACCCGGTTCACCGCGGCTACCGAGGCGTCGAATATCTTGAGGAACGGCACGATTCCGCTGGAAGGACCATGGATACCGCGGATCAGCGAGCCACGGCAACGCACTCGTGACCAGGAAATGCCAATGCCTCCGGCGAACTTGGACAACTTCGCTACCTGCGCGAAGGACTCGTAGATCGCGTCCAGCTCATCACGGGGTGAATCCAGCAGGTAACACGAGGACATTTGCGGGTGAGTTGTGCCGGAGTTGAACAGTGTGGGCGAGCTGGGCAGGTAGGCCAGCGAGGACATCAGCCGATAGAACTCGATCGCCTCGGCCGGGGTCTGGGCCAGCCCACACGCCACGCGTAGCAGAAAGTACTGCGGGGTTTCCACAACCAGGCGGGTCTCGGGATGGCGGATCAGATAGCGATCGTACAGCGTGCGCAGCCCGAAATACTCGAATCGCTGATCAGCGGTAGGGTCGATCGCATCGTGCAGCTTGCGGCGGTGCTCTGTCACGAAGGCGGCGGTCGTGTCGGCGATCAACCCCAGCTCGTGGCCAGCGCGGATGGACTGGGGAAACGAGTACAGCTCCTGGATGCGAACCTCTTTGTCGATATAGCTGGCAAGCAGCCGAGCGGCCAGCCGGGAATATCGCGGTTCCTCCGCGATGAGCGCAGCCGCGGTCTGGATGGACAGCCGGTCCAGCTCGGCTGTGGTGGCGCCGTCGTAGAGCCCGCTGATGGTCTTGGTGGCGACCCGCAGCGGATCCACATCGGCCAGTCCGTCGCAGCATCGGTCCACCGCGCGCACAATCTTCATGACGTCCACTGGTTCGAACGAGCCGTTGCGTTTGCGTACCCGCATCTTGGAGGCGGCGGAGTCGGGCGGGGGACCGGATTCCGGTACGGGTGGGCGAATGTCGGCAGGCGGCTCGGCAAGCGTTGCCGGGGCATCGGGTGAGGGGGCCATGACGTCTTCCTTCGCGACTGGAGGCCAAGGACCATAACCCAGAGCGCGGGAAGGACACCACAGCGCAGACAACGTCCGCCGGTTATCCCAGGACCGCCCTCGAGGCCATAGATCACCGCGCGCGGCGCGCGCGGGCAGCGGGCAGGTCTTCGGACTCGCGGGCGACGCCGGTGAGTAGACCGGCGGTTCCTACTGGCCGTCGCTTCCCAGGCCGGCTATCAGCCCCGTGCTCAGCGCCGCGAGGCACTATGACGGCGGTCGTTCCCGCTCACCGCTGCGGGGCAGTCCCGGATTTCCACCGGGTTCCCTCTTACCACGGCCTAACCCCAGGGGTAGGCCGTACCAGCTGTGTCAGACAGCATATGTTGTGGTGGAATAAAGTCAAACACGCTAACCCCGCCAGGCGCGTCGCTCAACCGGCGCTTTCCGGCTGATGCTCTCCGGGGGACGACCCCCGTACCCCGATCCTTACGAATCTCGAATTCCATAACACCCCTTAACGAACGAGATGTTGCAACAACTACTAGAACCCGCCCCCCATTGCGGGGCTCTTAAACGTGCTGTCCGTCCCACCGGGCTCGTTTCATATCGATCCGGTCACCCGATAAGCGCAGCGGAGCTTCCTCGGCGCGGTAGCGTGCCAGCGCCTGGGCTTCGTGACCGCGCAGGGGTGAGCCATCAGCCTGAACCACCCGCCACCACGGTACTGCCGCGCCATAGTGAGACATGACCCACCCCATCTGACGGGGACCGCCCTCGCCTAGGTATTCGGCAACGTCCCCGTAAGACATCACTGCGCCTGGCGGAATCCGCTCGGCCAAGTCAAGAACTCGTTCGACAAATTCCGGGGTCGCGTTCCGATCATAGGTGGGCACTGCTCAGACATCTCTCAAAGCGGCGAGAAACTCCTCGTTGCTGTAGAAGCGGGTGAACCGTCCAGCCGCGAGGTCTTCGTCGGCTTCGCGCTCTCTGGCCTGCCACTCCGGGGTCCAAAACCACTCCTAATCCCGGGGAATAGGAATAACGGTGAGACAACCGTCCTCCACCCTTAACAACAGCATGCCACCCTCAGACAAGTTAAGTTCCTGCCGCACCGCAACGGGAATAGTGACCACTCCGTTTCGACGGATTCTCGCGGTGACATCCACAACATTCTCCCAAAACGCCAACAACACAGGTAACTCCCCTCCCATTCCGCCGCGACAATGCAATCAGCAAGCACCCAGGGTAGAAGAAACCCGTGCGAGAATCACCCCACCACCACACCTGTGGATAACCTCGCGCCACCGTACCGAACGGAAATAGTTAAGGACACGTGGCCATAGTCCAAGGCGCCGCTACAAGAAGCCACAATCCCTAGGGCGTTGCTTTCCTTAAGAAGGCGCGGCTAGCGGGAGGTCCTGGTCACGAGCGGCCCTGGTCAGCCGCTGATCGTAGGTGACCAACACAGTAAGCGCATCGCCGAGGGTCAGAGCAGCGGCAAGATGAACAGCGTCGAGACTGCGCAACTGACGATCAGGCAGGCGCCCAGCACGATCGAGAAGCTCCTCGGTCACCTGGACACGGGTGAGTCGGCGCAGCAAATCGGCGGCAACATCCAGGAAGCGTGCGTGGGCGCCTGACCGCCGCACCGCACGCACGATTTCGGTGCGAGCAAGAGCGGCAGTGACGTGCTTATCCTCACCCTGAGCGTGGAGGAAAGCCTCCAGGGCTGGAGTTTCCGGCTCAGGCAGGACGAGCTTGACCAGGGCACAGGAATCCAAATAAATCACCGGTCGTCCTCGTCCCGCATCTGGGCGAGCACGGTGGATAGCGGCTCGATACCTGGCTGCCCGGCAGGAGTCTGCCAATCAGCGAGCCCACCAGAGCCGGGGACGAGAACACCCGCACCGACCAGCTCATCGTAGGCGCGATCAGCTGGGGTTGGGGGCGCCAAGATTGCCACGAGACGGCCACGTTCCGTGACTTCCACGCGTTCCCCCCGCTTAACGTAGGCGACCACCTTGCTCGCATGCTGCTGCAATTCCCGTATCCCTACTCGAGTTGCCATAGCTCTTATACTACACAGATGTACGTCATCATGAAACACTTTGCGCGTCAAGTGACGCGACTCTACGGTCGCTAGTGACATGTGCCCCTCCGTTCCGTCGCGAGATATGATCAGAACGTACCTAGGCTAAAAGAAACCGGCGGAAGAATCACGCCACGACCACCCCACCTGTGGATAACGCATGCTGTGAATACACGCACGGTGAGCTGCCCAATGGGCAGAGCGGTTACTGACAACAAACCGCCCGCACGACTTCAAGGAGCGAGCTGGTCTACCATCCAGATCGTGCTCCTCCGGCGATACCGCAGCCGGTCATGCAGCCGACTGGCTCGGCCCATCCAGAACTCCACAACCTGGGGCACTACCCGTAACCCTCCCCAAAACTCCGGCAGCGGCACCGGGGTTCCTTCGGGATAGCGGGCTGACAACTCAAGGTAGTGCTGCTCCAACTCAGCGCGTGAGATAATCGTCGCGGACTGCTGACTCGCCCAAGCCCCAAGCTGGGAATCACGTGGTCTAGTACGGAAGTACTCCTCGCTGTCCTCGCGACCTAGCCACTCGACCGAGCCTGTCACCACGATTTGCCGGCCGATCTCATGCCACGGAAAGACCAAGCTAGCCCGGGGATTTTCAGCCGCTTCCCGTGCTTTGCGGGAGCCATAGTTAGTGAAAAAGACAAAACCCCGCTCGTCATATCCTTTGAGCAGCACAGTTCGCGCGCTGGGCTGACCGTCTGCCGAAGCGGTTGCCAACACCATAGCGTTAGGCTCGGCCAACCCAGCCCGGACCGCGTCAGCGAACCAGCGCGTGAACTGGGTGAAAGGCTCTGCCGCAAAGTCAGTCACGTCTAAGCCATCTCCCTGATATCCCTGACGCATGGTGGCGAGATCGAGAGGTCTCGTGTGATCCACCTACCCGTTGTAGCACGATATCGTGGGATACTCTCAGGTAACTACAGAGATAGTAGAGGTGTTATGTCAGATTTTGTTCCTGGTCTTGAGGGAATTGTGGCCTTCGAGACTGAGATCGCCGAACCTGATAAACAGGGCGGCTCGCTGCGCTACCGCGGCGTGGATATCGAAGACCTAGTCGGCCGGGTGCCCTACGAGAATGTGTGGGGTCTGTTAGTGGACGGACGGTTCCACCCCGGCCTGCCGCCGGCGGAACCGTTTCCACTGCCGATCCATTCCGGCGACGTCCGGGTCGACGTGCAGAGCGCGCTGGCCATGCTCGCTCCAGCGTGGGGCCTGCCACCACTGTTCGACAGCAGCGACCAGCAGGCACGAGAGGCCCTAGCTCGCACCGCGACAACGGCACTGTCGTATGTGGCTCAGTCAGCACGCAGGCTGGAAGCGCCCATAGTGCCACAGCGAGAAATTGACAAAGCAAACACGATCGTGGAACAGTTCATGATCCGCTGGCGAGGAGAGCCCGATCCCCAGCACGTCAAAGCGGTCGACGCCTACTGGACCTCCGCAGCCGAGCATGGCATGTGCGCTTCGACATTTACCGCGAGGGTGGTCGCCTCGACCGGCGCGGATGTGGCGGCATGTCTGGCCGGGGCAATCAGCGCCATGTCCGGCCCGCTCCACGGTGGTGCCCCCACGCGAGTGCTGCACATGATCGAAGAGGTCGAGCGCACCGGAGACGCGGCGAGCTATGTAAAGTCCGTGCTCGACCGGGGTGACCGGCTGATGGGCTTTGGCCATCGGGTCTACCGGGCGGAGGATCCCCGCGCCCGGGTGCTGCGTCGGACCGCGCAAGAGCTGGGCGCCTGTCGGTACGAGGTCGCGCTGGCCTTGGAGAAAGCCGGCTTAGAGGAGCTGCATCATCGGCGTCCTGATCGAGTATTGGCCACCAATGTGGAATTCTGGGCCGCCATCGTGCTGGATTTCGCCGACATATCGGCCGATATGTTTACCTCAATGTTCACCTGTGCTCGCACCGCTGGCTGGAGCGCCCACATTCTGGAGGAAAAGCGCACTGGGCGGCTGATCCGCCCCTCAGCGCGGTATATCGGATCCGGCCCACGCTCTCCCCAGCAGGTCGAGGGCTGAGGCCCTGTTCGGCTTTGTGGCCAGGTTTCGTCACGCATGCGTGACGAAACCTGGCCACAAACGGATCCTTTGCGTACAGCACTAGACTTGCGCCATGGCTGACATTGCGATTCCCGCTGGGTTTAAGCCCGTTGACGGCCGGTTCGGCCCAGGGCCCTCCAAGGTACGCCCGCAAGCCCTCGACGCCCTGCACGCCAGCGGCGCCGCGTACTTGGGCACTTCTCACCGCCAAGCTCCAGTGCGGTCCCTGGTGAGACGGATACGCGAAGGCGTGCGGACGTTGTTTGCGCTGCCTGAGGAGTACGAGGTGGTGCTGGGCAATGGCGGTACTACCGCGTTCTGGGAGGTCGCGGCCTTTGGATTGATTCGCCAGCGATCCCAGCACCTGTCGTTCGGCGAATTCTCGGCGAAATTCGCCGCGGTCACCCGCAAAGCGCCGTTTTTAGCCGATCCTTCGGTGATCGCCAGTGAGCCAGGAACTTCCCCGCTGCCGCGCGCCGAGGAGGAAGTGGACGCCTACGCGCTTACTCACAATGAGACCTCCACCGGGGTAGCCATGCCCATCCAGCGGATTCCCGGCGTGGCAACCGATTTCCTCGTGTTAGTGGATGCCACTTCCGCCGCGGGCGGTCTGCCCGTTGATATCCGGAAGACGGACGTCTACTACTTTGCTCCCCAAAAGTGCTTCGCCGCTGATGGCGGACTCTGGGTGGCAATCATGTCCCCGGCCGCGCTGGCCCGCGTGGAAGAAATCAGCACCAGTGGCCGATATGCGCCAACCTTTTTGGATCTGCCGACCGCGATCGCCGAGTCCCGCAACGACCAGACCTACAACACTCCTGCCGTGGCCACGCTTTTTCTATTCGCTGAGCAGCTAGATTGGCTGAACAACCAGGGCGGACTGCCATGGGCTGTCGCGCGTACCGCGGACTCGGCTAATCGGCTCTACACCTGGGCAGAAAAAGCGCCCTACGCCAGTCCCTTCGTGACGGATCCAGCGCAACGCTCGCAGGTAGTGGGAGTCATCGACATTGCGCCAGAAATTGACGCCACCGCAATCACGCGCACCCTGCGTGCCAACGCCATCGTGGACACCGAGCCGTACCGCAAACTCAGCCGCAACCAACTACGCGTCGGCATGTATCCAGCGGTAGATCCTGCCGATGTGGAAGCCCTCACCACCTGCATCGACTACATCGTCGAACGCCTTGGCTAAGCCCAGCGGTTAGCTATCGAGAACTCTATGACTTCTTGAGTGGCGCCCTGTCCTAAAGACACCGCATTACCCTCCCAGACCCGGATAAGCTCTCCACTGAGTGGCACTCCTGGAAGCATTAATGCTGCGCTACTGCTAAACTGTTAGCAGTAGCGCAAGAGGAAAGGGGCGAGGATGTCCGAAGCTATGTTCGTGAACATGCAGGGACGAGGGGTTATCGCGCTACCGGCGCAGCTGCGTCGTCGGTTTGGGCTAGACCGTCCTGGCGCGCAGGTCGAGGTGGTGGCACGGGACGATGGCGTCATCGAGCTGCACCCTCATCTCGCTGTGCCCGCCGACCAAGCATGGGTATGGACTCCCGCATGGCAGGAGCGCATCCGGGAAGGACTCGAAGATCTCGAGGCTGGACGCAGCGAGGTGTTCGGCAGCGGCGAGGCCCTGTTGAGCGCCTTGTCAGCCCGTGACAGGCAGTAGTGCCCACGTATGAGACGCTGGCCAGGTTCTTACAAGACTACGACAGGCTCACCTCTGAGCAGCAACGAGCGTTCCGAGAAGCGTTGAAGAAGTTCATTGCGGAAGTGGATCGTGGCCGTTTTCGGCGTGGGCTTCGTGTGAAAGGCGTCAAGAAGATGCCTGGACACTACGAGATGACCTGGGAACCTGACGGTCGCGCCATCTTTCGCTACGGATCACCAGTGCGATCTGAAACTCGACACGTCATTTGGGTCGCCATCGGCACTCACGACATCTTGCCTTAATCCCAACGCCACCAACGTAAGAGACATGATCTGCTGAAATGATCGCCCTGACCAGGAAGTTTGCCTATTCCGTTTCACCTAAACTGGTGGCATCGAGGTTAACGTGGATGTGACGGGACCTGCAGGCACGGACTGGAGCGACTACTTCACGCAACATGGCTACGCGCATGCTGAGCTGCTTGGCCGAGGCATGGAGGGCGTGGTTTACGCGCTCGGCGACGGGCTGGTCGGAAAGGTCTGGCTCAACCGCTCCGCGGACGAGCTACAGCTGCTGAAGGAATTTTACCGAGAGCTGAGTGCCCAGCCCCTACCGTTTTCCACCCCGGAAATTCTGGATGTTCAGACGTTGAAAAGTTCAGCGGTGACAATCGAACGCGAGTTGACCGGCAGATTGCTGCTGGAAGCCCTCAGGGCTGGTGAGGTCTCGGTGGAATCTGCGCAGGAATGCGTCGTCACTGTGCTGAAAGGTCTCGAGATGACGACGGGAGGCCCGGCGTCCCGGGCACTGCCGGTGCTTAACGAGACCGAGCCGTTGTGGCGCGGTCATGCCACGTGGGGCGAGGCAATGAGCGCACTGGCGCAACGCCGGGTCGATGCCTATGGCGACCAGCTGCGGGCGGCAGTTGCCCACTTCGACGCGAAAGCGGAATGCATCATCGGGTTAGCGGGGCAGATCCCCTCCTCCACGACACAGACCATTCACGGTGACGTGTGTCCGGAGAACATTCTGATCGACGCGGCAGGTCAGCCAATGGTGCTGCTGGACTGGGGTTTTCTCACCACCGAAGGAGACTTCGCCTTCGACGCCGCAACGGCGGCCGGGTTCTTCGACATGTATAGTCCTAACGCACGCCGGCGAGACGATGCGCTGATGCGCACAATCTCCGACACCTTCGGCTACCTCCACGAACGGCTTCTGCTCTACCGCGCTCTCTACGCCGTGATCGGCAGTAGTGCCTACGATGCCTCCGGCCAGGACGACCACTTCGCATGGTGCGCCGCCCAGCTCAACCGTGAGGACATCATTGACACCCTCATGAGCTAAAGGAAGACGCCGCCGCGACTCACAGGGACGTGCCGGTCACGCCAGGTCTAGGCCTATCTCGGACAGACCCATGTCAGAACCTGAGAGAGCGGGTACGTGCGCTGGAAGCTGATCGGATGCCAAGGTCGGAACGCCCATGCCGTCGAGCCAGAGTTGCTCGCCGGCAGTATATTCGTTCCGCGCGTTGTGGCGCAGCACCACGCAGCGGCCAGCGCCCAGGACCTGGTAGATGCGATCGCGACCCACCAGGGCAGTGCAGTCGGATAGCCCGATCACCTGGAGTTCAGGATGCCGTCGAGCCACCAGCCGCGACCAGTAGGTGATGCCGAACCGGTCGAAGTGGGGCGCCATCCCCACGGCGGGAACGAGCCCAAAGCCGGCCACGACACGTGGCAGCCGATGCCGCTGAATGGACAGGCGCCAGGCGCACAGGGCCATGGCTCCGGCCGACGATGCGGCCAGTGGCATCCCGGCGCGCCAGAGCGCCAGGACACGGTCGAGCACCGGGCCCATCAGGCGGGCGTCAAGCCGCCATGGCCGGCCTCCGGTGAGCACAACGAGATCGGGGTCTGTCAGCAGGAGCAATGCCCGCTCGGCCTCATCCGCGCCGCCGAGGAAACCAAATTCCACCCGGGCGCCAAACCGCGACCAGCAGCGCTGGGCCTCCTTGATCTTGAATGCCCGGCACCCAGGGGTGGTGGCGGCAAGCAACACCACCACGATCGGTCGCGCCACGCCGACCTCGGCCATCAGCCGCCGGTGGATCGGCTCGCTACCAGGTTGATGCTCATGGCCGCCGACGAGTGCGATAAGCCCGGTCATGGCCGTGCCTTTCGGCTTTGCCAGCTGCTAGACGCAAGGAGCATAGGGCCGGTTCCAAAGATGGGCAGCCAGTGGGCAATCAGCCGGTACGCTAGCACACCGGTGATCGCCGTTGTTGTCGGCACATCCAGCGCGACGTAGGTGGCGGTCATCCCGGTTTCGACGAATCCAACGCCAGCGAGCGGAATCGAGACTGGAGGTTACAGCTGTGCTTGCAGAATGGTATTCATGCCGCGACTTTTCCGGAGTCACAGGTGGCCTCCGTAGCGCCGTCGTCGTCCACTGCGCCGGCTGGTAATTTCCCCGCCCGTGACGCCGCGCGTCGTCGTCGCAGCAGCGACCAGATGACGAACGAGGCGATCACGATGCCGCCCACAACCCATGAGCCCGGCCCGGTGATGGCTTCCACGTGCCGGAATGACGCGCCCACGGCATAACCGATGACGGTAAACACCGTGGCCCAGGCCACTCCACCCATGACATTGAAGGCGAAGTGCTCGCGCTCATGGCCGAGGGTCACAACAACGCCGCCATCGCTCAGACCATCGTGGTGACCGAAGGCGCGGTCGAGAAGCACATCCGGAATATCTTCACCAAACTCGGTCTGGCTGCCGACGACCCCCACCACCGCCGCGTTCTCGCCGTCCTCATGCACCTACGCGACTGATCCTCCTTCATATCGCGGCGGATCCGACCGCTAGCGGCAATACTTCGTATGATCACTGTGATCGCCTACCGCGTGGATGGGTAGTTGTGGGGCGTTGCCACGTGGAAGACGACCGGATCGGATAGGCGCGAATACGAGGAGGCCGAACGTGATGGCCAAGGCTGAAGCCAAAATCGACCAGTCGTTGAGCGCCGTGCGCGCGAAATACGCTTCCGCTGAGAGCACCGCGGCCGAAGAAGAACGACGTGAGACTCCATCTCTCGGTAACCCACGAGAAACCTGACTGGGCAAGAATGATACAACACCCGCATCTGAAGCCAATGTGGGTTGTGCTAAGATTTTGTGGGTAATTATCGTCTGATAAGTGCTATCCTTCATGGGGAAGGAGGCTTTATGTCTGTGCTAGCTGCTGTCGTCATGGGTAATCGGGGAAGGATGACTCTCCCAGCCCCGGTACGCGCGGCGGCTGGGCTAGACGAGGGCGACGAAGTGGTCGCGGTCGCTGAAGCCCCCGGTCGGGTTGTGCTTACTAGCCGGGCCGCTATCCGTGCTGAACTCGACGCGGCGCTACCTCCTCACGATGCCAAGACACCCGACGCAGTCGCTACCGTCCGCGCCTACCGCGAGGAAGACATCACCGCAGCTGAAGAACACCTCGCCCGGGCCGAAATCGGCACTACCACAATTGGCAGAGAAGAGCCTGGTCCAGCCCTGTTACGCGCTGTGGGCATCACCCCGTGATCACCGGAACGACTAGCCGTCAGGCAACACGAAAGACCAAGGCAGCGAGTAAGACCGATCGCCGTATCGTTCTCGACGTCAGCGCATTGCTGGCCTGGTTGTTCCATGAAAAGGGTGCTGAGGTCGTCGAGTCTCTTCTTTCCCACGCTGTCATCCCACTGCCCAACCTCGCCGAGGTGCTCGTCACCGCTGCCGCTCGTGAGATCCGTATGAGCTCTGAAGCGCTACGGGAATGTATTATCGCCTACGGCGTGAAAGTCGAACCTCCCGCCATCGGTGACGAGCTACGCGCCGCCGAACTCATCGCCGATACTAGGGCACGACGCGTGGAACTCGGCGGCACTCTTTCCCTCGGCGACGGGCTATGCATTGCCGTCGCTGAGCGTCTCAAGCTCCCTGTCGCCAGCGGAGACCAACTCTGGAGCCAGCTAACTCTCAAGGTCGCCTTCCACTTCTTCCGGTAACAGGCAAAGCACTGCCGCTATCGTCTGGGACCGTCAGCGACGGGAGGTTCGGCACACCCGTAGTCGGCAAGCCAAGACAGCAACTGTTCCCGCGAGGTATGAACTAGCCGGCCACCGGTGAAACGGGCGTCACTAGTGACCTGGACAATCACAGAGTCGGGAGGCTGAAAGTTCTGCATGTCCGCGTCGGTGTCGAACTCTGCCTCAGCCAGCACCAAGCCGTGGAGAGGTGGATCGAAGACGTCAATGCCAAACGGCGGCACGCTGTATCGAGTCTTGGTCAGCAC
>Ga0187894_10004623_pt1 | contig 14628 bp, 11 predicted proteins | sample GBC1701081metaG_FD_136650 | JGI IMG/M metagenome (GOLD analysis project Ga0187894, IMG submission 136650) | White microbial mat communities from a lava cave in the Kipuka Kanohina Cave System on the Island of Hawaii, USA - GBC170108-1 metaG ...
CCCCTTCTTCGTCAGCACCTTCGTGATCGCCGCCGTCAACGTCGTCTTCCCGTGGTCCACGTGTCCGATCGTTCCCACGTTCAGGTGCGGCTTGTTCCGAATGAATTTTTCCTTGGCCATCGCGTCTCTGCTCCTCGCACTCTATCGACGATGAACGGGCGCGCCAGGGTCGCACACCAACCCCGGGAGGTCCGTCGTCTGTCCGTGGCGGCCGGAGCTGGTCGAGGCTTGCTGCGGCGTGAGCCGCAATCACCCGGCGGCTGGAAGAATGCTCCGAAGCCGGTGGCTTCGGCTCAACCCTTCAGATGCTGGGCAGCGCCCTAATCGTTCCGACCTATGTTCGTGCTGCGGTCTAATCTCCTTGGTTTCTTGCTCTGCAACTACCAGCGATAATGAGCGAACGCCTTGTTTGCTTCCGCCATCTTGTGCGTATCCTCGCGCTTCTTGACGGAATTGCCCTTGTTGGCGGAAGCGTCGAGAAGCTCCGCGGCCAGCTTCTCCTGCATGGTGCGGCCATCCGATCGTTCCCGGGCCGCCTTGATGATCCAGCGCATTCCCAACGCCAGAGCGCGATCGGGACGAATATCCACCGGTACCTGGTAGGTGGCGCCGCCGACCCGTCGAGACTTCACCTCGACCCGGGGCTGGACGTTCGACATGGCCCGGTCCCACACCTTGACCGGATCGTCCTTCGCCTTTTCCGCAACGATATCGAATGCTCGGTAAACGATGCCCTCGGCGATGGACTTCTTTCCGGACTCCATCACCGTGTTGACGAACTTCGTTACGCGCCGGCGCGTATCCATCGGTTGATCCGTGAACTTCGGATCCGGAAGCGGCCTTCTTTTTGGTACCTCACCCTTACGCGGCATCGGCGGCTTCCTCTCGATTACTTCGGGCGCTTGGCGCCGTACTTTGACCGTCCCTGACGACGGTTAGTTACACCCGACGTATCCAGCGTCCCGCGGATGATGTGATAGCGGACGCCAGGGAGGTCCTTCACGCGGCCGCCGCGAATCAGAACGACGGAGTGTTCCTGCAGGTTATGCCCCTCGCCGGGGATGTACGTCGTGACTTCCATGCCGTTGGTCAACCGCACGCGCGCCACTTTCCGGAGCGCCGAGTTCGGCTTCTTCGGCGTCGTCGTGTAAACGCGCACACACACGCCGCGCCGCTGCGGGCAGCTTTTCAGCGCCGGCGAATTCGTCTTTCGACGCACGGCCTCGCGGCCGAACTTCACGAGTTGGTTGATGGTGGGCATACGAAAGCGCAGGAGTATAGGGAGACGCGATGGGAAGTCAACGGATTTCACCGCGACCCCGCCACCCCAACCGCCGGCCCCGCCGCGGCGGCCCGACAGGCGTCAGGCCGATGCCCTACAAGCTCCCTACTCGTCGGGATTGAGCGCCACGGCCGCGACGACCGGGGCCGGTATCGGCGGCATAGCGGCGAGCTCGTCCGCCGTGGGCTCGTCCACGTGGACAGACAGCCGCTTGTAGGCCGCGAGGCCGGTGCCCGCCGGAATGAGCCGGCCCATGATCACGTTCTCCTTGAGGCCGCGGAGGTAGTCGACCTTGCCGCAGACCGCCGCCTCGGTAAGCACCTTCGTGGTCTCCTGGAAGGACGACGCCGAGATGAAGCTCTCCGTGGATAGAGATGCTTTCGTGATGCCGAGCAGCAAGGGCTCTCCCTGAGCTGGCTTGCCATTCTTCTGCATGACCCGCTCGTTCTCTTCCTCGAACACGTACTTCTCGACATGCTCGTCCACCAGGAACGACGTGTCGCCGACGTCGATGACGCGGATCCTGCGCAGCATCTGCCGCACGATGGTCTCGATGTGCTTGTCGTTGATCTTGACGCCCTGGAGCCGGTAAACCTCTTGAACCTCGTCGACCAGGTACTTCGCCAGCGCCTTCTCACCCAGGACCTTGAGGATGTCGTGGGGGTTCGCAGCACCGTCCATCAGCGGCTCTCCCGCGTGGATCTTGTCTCCTTCGCGCACCGAAAGGTGCTTGCCCTTCGAGATGAGGTACTCCTTCGGTTCACCCTTTTCCGGAGTGATGAGCACCTTCCGCTTGCCCTTTGTGTCCTTGCCGAAGCTCACTACGCCGTCGATCTCGGCGATGACAGCGTGCTCCTTGGGCTTGCGGGACTCGAACAGCTCGGCGACGCGCGGAAGACCGCCGGTGATGTCCTTGGTCTTGGTCGTCTCGCGCGGGATGCGCGCGATGATGTCGCCCGCCTCGATCTTGTCGCCTTCGGTGACTGTGATGTTGGCCCCGACCGGCAGGAAGTAGCGTGCGGCGTTCTCCGAGCTGGGAATCTTCAGGGTCTTGCCGTGCTCGTCCTTCAGGGAGATGCGTGGCCGCAGCTCCGCGTCCCTCGACTCGGTGATCATCTTGCGCGACAGGCCGGTCACCTCGTCGAGCTGCTCGGTCATGGTCACGCCCTCGATGACGTCGCCGAACTTCACCACGCCGCCGACTTCCGTGAGGATGGGAACCGAGAACGGATCCCACTCCGACAGAAGTTGGCCCTCTTTGACCCGGTCGCCGTCGCCGAAATAGAGCTTGGCCCCGTAGGTCAAGCCGTATCGTTCACGCTCGCGACCGGTCTCGTCCTGGATCGCCAGCTCGCCGTGGCGGTTCATGACGATGTAGTGCTTCTCCCGCTTGACCACGTCGGTGCCGTCGAGCTTGACCACGCCGTCGTAGCGGGCTTCGAGCTGGGACTGCTCGGTGCGCACCTGGCCGACGCCGCCGATGTGGAACGTCCGCATCGTGAGCTGGGTGCCCGGCTCGCCGATGGACTGTGCCGCAATGACGCCGACCGCTTCGCCGATGTTCACCATGTGCCCGCGCGCGAGATCGCGGCCGTAACAAAGGACGCAGATCCCGCGCCGGGTCTCGCATGTGAGCACGGATCGAATCTTGACGTGATCGATGCCCGCATCCTCGATGATGCGGACCTTGTCCTCGGTGATCTCTTCGCTGGACTGGACCAGCACCTCGCCCGTGTATGGATCGAAGATGTCGTCCACGGCCACGCGGCCAAGGATGCGGTCCCCCAGCTTCTCGATGATCTCGCCGCCTTCCACCAGCGCGCCGAGCTCGATGCCGTCCATGGTGCCGCAGTCGTATTCCGCGATGATGCAGTCCTGCGCCACATCGACCAGACGTCTGGTCAGGTACCCGGAGTTGGCCGTCTTGAGCGCGGTATCCGCGAGGCCCTTGCGGGCACCGTGGGTGGAGATGAAGTACTGGAGCACCGAGAGGCCCTCACGAAAGTTGGTCGTGATAGGGGTCTCGATGATCTCACCCGACGGCTTGGCCATCAGGCCGCGCATGCCGGCGAGCTGCCGGATCTGCTGCGCGGAACCGCGCGCTCCCGAGTCGGCCATGATGTAGATGGGGTTGAAGGACGGGACCCTCTTCTTTTCGCCCGTCTCTTCGTTTTCCACTTCCTCGGCACCGATCTCCGTCATCATCTCTTCGGCGATCTGCTCGGAGACTTGCGCCCAGATGTCGACCACCTTGTTGTAGCGCTCACCGTCAGTGATGAGGCCTTCGGTGTATTGCTCCTCGATCTCCTGCACGTCCTTCTGCGCGCTTTCCAAAAGCTCGATCTTCCGCTTCGGAATGTTGAGATCGTCAACGCAGATCGATATGCCTGCTTTGCTGGCGTAGCTATATCCGAGCGAGCGGAGCTTATCCGCAAGGAGGACCGTCTCCTTCTGGCCGCAGGCGCGATAGCAGCTGTCGATCAGATCGCCGAGCTGCTTCTTGCCCATGACCCGGTTGACGATCTTGAACGGCAGCGCCTTGGGCACGATCTCGTGCAGAAGCACGCGCCCCACGGTGGTCGGCACCAGCTCGCCGTTGACGCGCACACGGATCGACGCCTGGAGGTCCAGCTCGCCGTGGTCGTATGCCATCCGCACTTCCTGGGCGGAACCATAGACCCCCCTCGCGCGCTCGCCCTTTGCGCCCTCGTGATACTCCCCGCGGGCGAATGTCCGCTCGCGCGTCATGTAATAGAGCCCCAACACCACGTCCTGCGACGGCAGAATGATCGGGCGTCCGTTGGCGGGGCTGAGGATGTTGTTGGTCGACATCATCAGCACGCGCGCTTCCATCTGCGCTTCCAATGAGAGCGGCACGTGAACGGCCATTTGATCGCCGTCGAAGTCGGCGTTGAAGGCCGCGCACACCAGCGGATGAAGCTGGATGGCCTTGCCCTCGATGAGCAGCGGCTCGAACGCCTGAATGCCCAGGCGGTGCAACGTCGGCGCGCGGTTCAGGAGGATGGGATGCTCCTTGATGACCTCCTCTAGGATGTCCCACACCTCGGGCCGCTCCTTCTCCACCAACTTCTTCGCGCTTTTGATGGTCGTCACCAAGCCGCGCTCTTCGAGCTTGTTGTAAATGAACGGCTTGAACAGCTCGAGAGCCATCTTCTTCGGCAGACCGCACTGGTGCAGCTTGAGCTCTGGGCCGACGACGATGACCGAACGACCAGAGTAATCGACTCGTTTGCCGAGCAGGTTCTGCCGGAAGCGGCCTTGCTTGCCCTTGAGCATGTCGGAAAGCGACTTGAGCGGGCGCTTGTTGGGACCGGTGATGGTCTTACCGCGGCGACCGTTGTCGAACAGTGCGTCCACCGCCTCCTGAAGCATCCGTTTTTCGTTGCGAATGATGATTTCCGGAGCGTTCAGCTCCTGCAACCGCTTGAGCCGGTTGTTCCGATTGATCACCCTTCGGTAGAGATCGTTGAGGTCCGACGTGGCGAAACGACCGCCGTCCAGCGGCACCAGCGGGCGCAGGTCCGGTGGTATGACGGGGATGACTTCGAGCATCATCCACTCGGGCTTGTTGCCCGACTCCCGGAAGGCATCGACGACCTTCAACCGCTTGGCGATTTTCTTTCGCTTGGCCTCCGACGTCGCCTCCTTCATCTCCGCGCGAAGCTGTTCGGACAACGAATGGATCTCGATCCCGTGAAGCAGATCACGGATCGCCTCGGCCCCCATACCAGCGACGAACGACTCCTCGCCGAGCTCCTGGGCGGCCTTCATATACCGCTCCTCCGTAAGAAGCTCGCCGCGTTGCAGCCCGGTCTCCTTGGGATCGATGACGACGTACGACTCGCAGTAAAGGATCTTCTCCAGATCCTTGAGGCTGATATCGAGGAGGTTGCCGATGCGTGACGGCAGCGACTTGAGGAACCAGATGTGCGCCACCGGCGTCGCGAGGTTGATGTGGCCCAAGCGCTCGCGCCGGACCTTCGACTGGATGACTTCGACGCCGCACTTCTCGCACACGACGCCCCGGTGCTTCATGCGCTTGTACTTGCCGCAGTTGCACTCGTAGTCCTTCACGGGGCCAAAGATCTTCGCGCAGAAGAGGCCGTCCCGTTCGGGCTTGAACGTTCGGTAGTTGATGGTTTCTGGCTTCTTGACCTCGCCGTGCGACCACTCACGGATCTTCTCCGGCGACGCCAGCGAGATCCGGATGGCCGAGAACGACAGCGGATCCTTCGGCTTCTCGAAGAAGTTGAAAATGTCTTTCATCGTTTGACCTTTGCCCTTCGACTTTCGACTTTTCCGGCTTGCCTATCAATCCCTGAGCGGAGCTCGCGCCGCTTCCACCGTTGCCGTAGCCGGCGGAAGCGCGGAGGCCGACGCCGCTGTTCCCACCTTCGCCACCACCTCGCGCGCCATCAGCTCGAGAGTAGATTCTTGCTTACGGGGCGCATTGGGGTCCTCGATGAGCTCCACGTTCAGACAGAGCGACTGCAGCTCCTTGAGAAGCACGTTGAAGGACTCCGGAAGGCCGGATTCGAGCACGTGCTCCCCCTTCACGATGGCCTCATACATCCGGGTGCGTCCGATCACGTCATCGGACTTCACGGTCAGGAACTCCTGTAACCCATAGGCGGCGCCGTACGCTTCCATCGCCCACACCTCCATCTCTCCCAGACGCTGCCCTCCGAACTGGGCTTTGCCGCCCAGCGGCTGCTGCGTGACCAGGGAGTACGGCCCGATGGACCGAGCGTGAATCTTGTCATCGACCAGGTGGTGCAGCTTGAGCATGTACATGACCCCTACGGTCACGTCATGGTCGAACGCATCGCCGGTCTTTCCATCGAACAGCGTGGCCTGACCGTTCGTGGGGAGATCGGCCAGCGTGAGAGCCGGCTTGATATCGCTCTCCTTGGCTCCGTCGAACACGGGCGTCGCCAGGTGCACGCCCTCACGGACCGTTCGCGCCCAGCGCTTGAGGTCGTCATCGGCGAGCTCGTCGAGCAGGGCGCCGTGCTGCTCCTCCGTGAAGACCTTCTTGAGCTTTGAACGTAACGCGTCCCCCGTCCACTCGCGTTCGAGCATGGCGTCGATCTGCTTGCCCAGCTCCAGCGCGGCCCAGCCGAGGTGCGTCTCCAGGATCTGACCGACGTTCATACGCGACGGAACGCCCAGCGGATTGAGCACGATGTCCACGGGGGTGCCATCTTGGAGATACGGCATGTCCTCCTCCGGCAGGACGCGAGAAACCACGCCCTTGTTGCCGTGGCGGCCGGCCATCTTGTCTCCCACCGACAGCTTCCGCTTGATGGCGACGTAGACCTTCACCATCTTGATCACACCGGGCGGAAGCTCGTCGCCCTTGGTGAGCTTCGAGATCTTGTCCCGGTACAGAAGCTCGATGGCGTGAATGTCCTCCGTCAGCCGCGCGCCGAGCTGCTCGAGCTTCTCCTCCGCCTTGCCGCCGCCCTCCGTCACCTGAAGCTCCGGCCAATAGCGGGCCGGAATCTCATCCAAAGCGGGTCCGTCGATCTTCTGCCCTTTGGCACAAAGAACCTTGCCCTTGTCGTCCACCAGACGCACCGCCGTGGTCTTGCCCATCAGAAGCCGGCGCATCTTGGCGTGGTACGACTCGGAGACGATCTTCACCTCGTCGCGCTGGTCGGCCAGGAGCTTCTCTTTCTCCTGATCTTCAATGTCCTTCGCGCGCTCGTCCTTCTCGGTCCCCTTGCGGGAGAAGACCTTGGCGCTGATGACGATTCCTTGCACGCCCGGAGGAACCCGCAACGAGCTGTCCCGAACGTCGCCTGCTTTCTCGCCGAAGATCGCGCGCAGGAGCTTCTCTTCCGGCGACAATTGGGTCTCGCCCTTCGGCGTGATCTTGCCGACCAGGATGTCCTGTGGCTTGACCTCGGCGCCGATGCGAACGATTCCCGATTCGTCGAGATCCTTGAGCGCTTCCTCGCCGACGTTCGGGATGTCACCCGTGATCTCCTCTTTGCCGAGCTTCGTGTCCCGGGCGACGCACTCGAACTCCTCGATGTGGATCGACGTGAAGTGGTCGTTGCGGACGAGACGTTCCGAAACCAGGATCGAATCCTCGAAGTTGTAGCCGCCCCACGGCATGAAGGCGACCAGGATGTTCTCGCCGAGGGCCAGCTCGCCGCGCTCCGTTGCCGGGCCGTCGGCAATGACGTCTCCGGCCTTGACGTGATCGCCACGTTCGATGATGGGCTTCTGGTTGATGCACGTGTTCTGGTTAGAACGCTGAAACTTCGTCAGGTTATAGATGTCCGGCTTGGCCGAAAGCGGATCGCTCTCGGTCTCGACCGTCGGGCGCACGACGATGCGGGTCGCATCCACGGAGTCCACCACCCCGTCACGCCTCGCCACCATGGTGACGCCCGAGTCCCGGGCCACGATGCCTTCGATGCCGGTGCCGATCAGCGGGGAGCGCGTGCGGATCAGCGGCACCGCCTGCCGTTGCATGTTCGATCCCATGAGGGCACGGTTGGCGTCGTCGTTCTCCAGGAACGGGATGAGCGAAGCGGCCACCGAAACCAACTGGTTCGGCGACACGTCCATCAACGTCACTTCCTCCGGCTTTGCCATGACGAACTCGCCGTTATGCCGACACGAAATCAGGTCGTCGACGAACTTGCCCTTCTTGTCGAGCGCGGTGTTCGACTGGGCGATGTAGTGCCCTTCCTCCTGCAGCGCCGAGTAGAACTCAACGTCCGCGGTGGCTCGCGCGCCCTCGACCTTGCGATACGGGGTCTCGATGAACCCGAACTCGTTGACGCGCGCGTAGGTGGACAACGACGCTATGAGGCCGATGTTCGGACCTTCCGGCGTCTCGATGGGGCAGATGCGTCCGTAGTGGGTGGCGTGGACGTCGCGCACTTCGAAGCCGGCGCGCTCGCGGGTCAGACCGCCCGGCCCCAAGGCCGACAGCCGGCGCTTGTGCGTGACCTCCGAAAGAGGATTCGTCTGATCCATGAACTGTGAAAGCTGCGACGACCCGAAGTACTCCTTGACCACCGCCGACACCGGCTTGGCGTTAATCAAGTCGTGCGGCATGAGCGTCTCGATCTCTTGAGACATGCTCATGCGCTCCTTGATGGCGCGCTCCATGCGGACCAAACCGATGCGATACTGATTCTCCATCAGCTCGCCCACGGCCCGGACGCGCCGGTTGCCGAGGTGATCGATGTCGTCGATGGATCCCTTGCCGTTCTTGAGGTCGATGAGATACCGAACCGTCTCAAGAATGTCGCGCTTGGTGAGGACGGTGTTGTCCAGCGCCTCGTCGAGCTTGAACTTGTAGTTCAGCTTGAGCCGGCCGACCTTGCTCAGATCGTAGCGCTCGCCATTGAAGAACAGGTTGTTGAACAGGTTCTGAGCCGTTTCCAGCGTCGGCGGATCGCCCGGGCGCAGCCGCCGGTAGATCTCCATGATCCCCTCGTCGGGCGATTGCAGCTTGTCCGCAATGAGCGTGTCGCGCAGGTACGATCCTACGTTCAGATTGTCAATGAACAACACCTTGAAGGCGTTGATGTTGTGCTCGCGCAGCTCGTCGAGCTTGGCCTCGGTCAGCTCTTCGCTGCACTGCAGGATCACCTCGCCGGTGGCTTCGTCGATCACATCGTGCGCCGCCACCTTGCCGACCAGGTCGGAAACCTCGAACGGCAACCGTTCGACGTTCGAGTCCTTCAGCTTCTTGATGGCGAGCTTGGTGAACTTGCGGTTCTTCTTGACCAGGATTTCCCGGGAATCCGGGTGCCGGATGTCGCGTGTCGCCCGTTGCCCCGGAAGCAGGTCGTATTCCACCGACTTCGAGTATTTCTTGCCGGGCTCAAGATGAATCATCTCGGTGTCGTAGTAATAGTTGAGCAGCTCCTCGGTGGAGTAACCAAGCGCGCGGAGCAGCACCGTGGCGTGCAGCTTCCGCCGCCGATCGATGCGCACGTAAAGGAGGTCTTTCGCGTCGAACTCGAAATCGAGCCATGAGCCGCGGTAAGGGATGATTCGCGCGCTGTACAGCAGCTTGCCCGACGAGTGTGTCTTGCCCTTGTCGTGATCGTAGAAGACGCCGGGGCTGCGGTGAAGCTGGCTGACCACCACCCGTTCGGTCCCGTTGATGATGAACGTGCCGTTGTCCGTCATCAGCGGAATCTCGCCGAAGAAGACCTCCTGTTCCTTGACGTCGCGTATCGATTGCGAACCAGTCTCTTCGTTGGTGTCCCACACGACCAAACGAACGACGACCTTGATCGGCGCCGCGAACGTCATGCCGCGCTGGCGGCACTCGTCAACGTCGTACTTCGGCTTGTCCAGGCTGTAGGAGACGAACTCCAGCGACGACGTCTCGGAAAAGTCCTTGATCGGAAAAACGCTGCGGAAAACGCCCTGCAAACCCACATCCTCCCGCTTGTCGGGCGTGATGTCCTTCTGCAGGAATTTCTCGTAGCTCTGCTTCTGGATGTCGATCAGGTTGGGGATCTCGATGATCTTTCCGATCTTCGCGAAGCTCTTCCGTGCCCGGAAATTGTTTTGGATGCGAGACGCCATCGGTGCTCCTTGGCGCGATTAAGCCGCGCCGTCAAATATCCGGTAGCCGGATGCCGAGAGCCCAAAAGAAACGAGACGACACACGAGATCCCCCGGATATCCGGAGCGCTCTCGACTTTCAGTTTTCGACGCGCGGCCCAACTACTTGATGTCGACCTTCGCCCCGGCCTCGGTGAGCTTTTTCTTTATGGTCTCCGCGTCCGCCTTCGAGACCCCTTCCTTGACCGTCTTCGGCGCACCGTCCACCAGATCCTTCGCCTCCTTGAGGCCGAGGTTGGTGATCTCGCGGACCGCCTTGATGACGCCGATCTTGTTCCCCCCGGCATCGGCGAGCACAACCGTGAACTCGGTCTGCTCGGCCGCAGGCGCCGCCGCAGCGGCTCCCCCACCCGCGCCTGGCGCGGCGGCGACCGCCACCGGGGCCGCCTTGACGCCCCACTTGTCCTCCAGCTCCTTCGTCAACGAAGCGAGGTCGAGAACCGACATCTTGGAGAGGAAGTCAACTACCTGTTCCTTCGTCACATCACCCATTTCGGGACTCCTTGCGTGGTGCGTTCCGGGTTCGTTACGTTTCTCGAAAACCTATAAAGATGTGCGCCGGCCTCAACCGGGAGGCTGCTGCTGTTCGACCAGGGCGCGCTCACGCGCCGCCAGCAAAAGCGCGAAGTTCTGTTGGGCCGCCGTGGTGAGGCGCAGGAAGTTTTGAGGCACGGCGAGCAAGGTTGCAAGGAAAGTCGCGCGAAGCTCATCCCGCCCGGGCAACTTCGACAGGACCTCGACACCGGCCTTATCGAGAGCCCTGCCGTCCACGTAGCCGCCCTTGATGACGAATTTTTCTTCCTGCTTGGCAACCTTCGCCGCGACCTTGGCAGGCGCGGCCGGATCTTCGAACGAATATGCGATGGCCGTCGGCCCCGCCAGGAGCTTGTCGATCGCCTCCATGGGCGTCCCCTTGACGGCGATGCCGAGCAGGGTGTTCTTGATCACCCGGTACTCGCAGCCGTTGGCGCGGAATTCCCGCCTGAGGCTGGTATCGGTTTCCACCGTTATTCCGCGAAAATCGGCCAGAACCAGACTCTGCGCACGCGCGAGCTTGGCCTTCAACGATTCGATGTTTTCTTGTTTGACGGTCCGTTCCATGTCGGCTCTCCAGTCGCCTAACGGGCCTCGAACTCGGTCATGAGCGGCGTGGGATCCACCTTCACCCCCGGCCCCATGGACGTCGAGAGAGTGACCGACTTCATGTACGTACCCTTGGCCGATGCCGGCTTGAGCTTGAGCAGCGTTTCCAGCATGACCCGGGCGTTGTCAGTCAGCTTCTGCCCTCCGAAGGACACCTTACCGATGCGGGCCTGAACGATGCCCGCCTTCTCCACGCGGAACTCGACGCGCCCCGCCTTGAGCTCGCGCACCGCCTTCGCCACGTCGGTGGTCACCGTTCCCACCTTCGGGTTCGGCATCAACCCCTTGGGGCCCAGCACGCGGCCGAGACGACCGACCAGGCCCATCATGTCGGGTGTGGCCACCATGGAATCGAAGTCGGTCCACGATTCCTTCTGAATCTTCTCCACCAGATCCTCGGCGCCGACGTGATCCGCCCCGGCTTCCTGCGCCTCCTTGGCCTTGTCGCCCTTGGCCATGACCACGACCCTCTGGCTCTTGCCGGTCCCGTGGGGAAGGACGACCGCGCCGCGCACCATCTGATCGGCGTGCTTGGGATCGACGCCCAGCCGGACGGCGATGTCTACGCTCTCGTCGTACTTCGCAATCTTCGTCTCGGGAATCAGCTTGCAGGCGTCCTCCAGGGAATACCGCTTGGTGCGGTCTACCTTCGCCAGGGCGTTGCGATAGCGCTTACCGTTGCTCGGCATATTTATTGACCTTCCACTTCGATGCCCATGGATCGGGCAGTCCCGGCTATGGTCCGCATGGCGGACTCCAGGCTTGTCGTATTGAGGTCCGGCATCTTCATGGTGGCGATGTCCCGAAGCTGCTTCGCGGATATCTTGCCCACCTTGACCTTGTTTGGTTCCTTGGACCCCGATCCCGGCTTCTTTTGCGTCGACAGACCGGCCGCCTTCTTGATGAGGATGGGAGCCGGCGGCGTCTTGGTAATGAACGTGAAAGACCGATCCGAAAACACGGTGATGACCACCGGGATCGTCACGTCGTCCTTGGCCTGCGCCTGAGTCCGCGCGTTGAACTGCTTACAGAACTCCATGATGTTCACGCCGTGCTGGCCGAGCGCCGGCCCGATGGGCGGCGACGGGTTCGCCTTGCCGGCGGGAACCTGGAGCTTGATGTAACCGGTGACCTTTTTCATGAGGACGCCTCAGGCTGCGTGCGGATCAGCTCTTCTCCACCTGCGAATAGTCGAGCTCGACCGGAGTTGCGCGGCCGAAGATCGAGACATTGACACGGACTTTTTGCTTCTCGGGCTTTACTTCGACCACTACGCCGGTGAAGTTGGCGAACGGCCCGTCGATCACGCGCACCGTTTCCGCCTCTTCGAAGGACTGCCGGGGTTTCGGCCGCGAAGCCCCTTCGGTCATGGCGGTATTGATGTTCTGGATCTCGGTCTCCTTGACCGGCTGCGGATTGGTCCCGCCGAGAAATCCGGTGATCTTGGGCGTGTTCTTCACCAGGTGGAACGATTCCTGGTCCAGATCCATCTGAACGAAGATGTAACCGGGGAAGAACTTGCGCGTGGTCGATCGTTTCTGACCCTTGACCAATTCGACAACCGTATCGGTCGGGATGAGGACGTCGCCGAACTTTGCCTGCATGCCGGCCTGGCGCACCCGATCCTGCAGCGACAGCTTCGCCTTGTTCTCGTATCCCGAGTATGTGTGGACCACGTACCATTTGATCGCCATCGGTGGAGTCCCGTTCCGAATCAGCCCAGGAACCGGTTGGTGAGATACGACCAGATCGCGTCGAAGACGCTCAAGATCAGCGAGGCGATGATGACCGTCACCAGAACGACGATGGTGGCGGCGTAGGTTTCTTTCTTGCTCGGCCAGGTGACCTTTTGCAGCTCCCGGGTTACCTCGGTCACGAGCCCGAAGGCCCGCTCGTTGCGGTAGGCGTATAGCGCGGCGGCTCCGGCCACGAGGAATGCCGTCCCGGTCAGGATCATCTCGTTCGGCTTGGCGAAGTAACTCCATACCCAGTCGCCCGTGAGCAACAGGAGGTACGCCGCCAGAATCCCGGCGACCAGGAAGGTCAGGTGGACGTATTTGTTGGGGCCCATTGTTGTATTCGTCTTTGTATTCGTCCTGGCTCGCTTCAGCAGGGCAGGAGGGATTCGAACCCCCAACCCGCGGATTTGGAATCCGCCGCTCTACCGTTAGAGCTACTGCCCTAGATAGCGGTCAGCGGCCGCCTTTCATCACTACTTGGTTTCCCTGTGGTTCGTGTGCTTGCGGCAGCGGCCGCAAAACTTGGACAGCTCCAGCTTTTCGGCGTTCGCGCGCTTGTTCTTGGTCGTCGAGTAATTGCGCTCGCGACAGTCCTGACATTCCAAGGTGATGATGACTCGTGCCGCTGCCATTGACCTACTCCAGGATCTTGGTGACGACGCCGGCGCCGACGGTCTTGCCGCCCTCGCGGATGGCGAAGCGCAGCCCCTCCTCGCAGGCGATGGGCGTGATGAGCTCGATGTCCAGGTTCACGTTGTCCCCCGGCATCACCATCTCCACTCCCTCAGGCAACGTCACCAGCCCCGTCACGTCCGTCGTCCGGAAGTAGAACTGCGGCCGATATCCCTTGAAGAACGGCGTATGCCGTCCCCCCTCTTCCTTCTTCAAAATATATATCTCGCCCTTGAACTTCTTGTGCGGCGTGATCGTCCCGGGCTTCGCCAGCACCTGCCCGCGCTCGATCTCTTCCCGCTTCGTCCCCCGCAACAGCGCCCCGATGTTGTCCCCCGCACGCCCCTCGTCCAAAAGCTTCCGGAACATCTCCACCCCAGTGATCACCGTCTTGGTCGTGTCCCGGAACCCCACGATCTCGATCTCCTCCCCCACCTTCACCATCCCTCGCTCCACCCGCCCAGTCACCACCGTCCCCCGCCCCGAGATCGTGAACACGTCCTCCACAGGCATCAGAAACGGCTTGTCGATCTCCCGCTTCGGCTCCGGAATGAACGTATCGCACGCATCCAGCAGCTTCAGGATCGCCGGCTCGCCCACATCCGACGCGTCTCCCTCCAGCGCCTTGAGCGCGCTCCCACGCACGATCGGCGTCGTATCCCCGGGGAACTTGTACTTCGACAGCAGCTCCCGCAGCTCAAGCTCCACCAGGTCCATCAGCTCCGCGTCCTCCTTCGCGATCATGTCCACCTTGTTCAGGAACACCACGATCGAAGGAACACCCACCTGGCGCGCCAGCAGGATGTGCTCCCGCGTCTGCGGCATCGGCCCATCCGGCGCCGACACCACCAAGATCGCCCCGTCCATCTGCGCCGCCCCCGTGATCATGTTCTTGATGTAGTCCGCGTGACCCGGGCAATCCACGTGCGCGTAGTGCCGCTTGTCCGTCTCGTACTCCACGTGCGCGATCGCTATCGTGATCCCCCGCTCCCGCTCTTCGGGCGCCTTGTCAATCTGGTCGTACGCCATGAACTTGGCGAACCCCTTCTTCGTCAGCACCTTCGTGATCGCCGCCGTCAACGTCGTCTTCCCGTGGTCCACGTGTCCGATCGTTCCCACGTTCAGGTGCGGCTTGTTCCGAATGAATTTTTCCTTGGCCATCGC
>Ga0187894_10004624_pt1 | contig 14628 bp, 13 predicted proteins | sample GBC1701081metaG_FD_136650 | JGI IMG/M metagenome (GOLD analysis project Ga0187894, IMG submission 136650) | White microbial mat communities from a lava cave in the Kipuka Kanohina Cave System on the Island of Hawaii, USA - GBC170108-1 metaG ...
TCGCTCGGCATCAAGCAGCTCGAGGGCGACCCGTTCACCAACTTCATCGCCGGCCACGAGAAGAACAGCGTGGTGCAGGGCGCCGTGAAGTCGGTCGACGCGAAGGGCGCGGTGATCGACATCGGCGGCGCTGAGGGCTACCTGCGGGCCTCCGAGTTCTCGCGCGACCGCGTCGAGGACCTGTCGAAGGTCCTGAAGGAAGGCGACTCGGTGACGGCGATGATCATCAACGTCGACCGCAAGAACCGCTCGATCAACCTGTCGGTGAAGGCGAAGGACATGGCCGAGGAGACCGACGCCATGAAGCAGATGCGCAGCGAGAACGCCGCCAGCGCGGCTGGCAGCACCAACCTGGGCGCGCTGCTGCGAGCCAAGCTCGACAAGAGCAACCCAAACCCGCAGCAATAGCCCGAACGTCCTGACGATACGTGGAGGGGGTCGCCATGACGAAGTCGGAACTGATCGCTCGGCTGGCGCAGCGCTATCCGCAGCTGGTGGCGAAGGATGCCGAGTACGCGGTGAAGATGATCCTGGACGCGATGACGCACTCGCTCCTGAACGGTCATCGGATCGAGATCCGCGGCTTCGGCAGCTTCGGCCTGAACTACCGGCCGCCGAGGGTCGGGCGCAACCCGAAATCCGGCGAGAAGGTGCAGGTGCCGGAGAAGTACGTGCCGCACTTCAAGGCCGGCAAGGAGTTGCGCGAGCGGGTCGACGCGCTCGATCCGGACGCCACGCTGGTGATGCCCTCGCGCTCCCGGCAGGCGGCCCAGTAAAGCGCGCGGTCGCGGCGCCGACGCGACCGCTCCGCGCTGCCGACCATCATGCGCTTCCTGACCTGGGCGATCCGCATCGCCCTGTTCGTGGTCCTGCTCGCCTTCGCGGTGAAGAACACCGAGCCGGTCACGCTGCGCTTCTACTTCGACCTCGCCTGGCAGACGCCCCTGGTGGCGCTGCTGCTCGCGTTCCTTGCCGCCGGCGTGGCGCTGGGTCTCGTCGCCATGCTCGGCGTGTTTTTCGCGCAACGGCGCGAGCTGTCGCGGCTGCGGCGCCTGGAGCGGTTGCAGGAGGAGTCGCGCATATCGGTCGCGCAGCCGCCGACGGCCGAGGGCTGAGGGGCGCGCCGGTGGAATTCGAGATCTGGTGGCTGCTCGGCTTTCCGCTGTTCTTCGGCCTCGGCTGGCTGGCGGCGCGGGTCGACATCAAGCACCTGGTGCGCGATTCGCGCGCGCTGCCAAGCTCGTACTTCCGCGGCCTCAATTTCCTGTTGAACGAGCAGCCCGACAAGGCGATCGAAGCCTTCATCGAGGTGGTCAAGGTCGACCCGGAGACCATCGAGCTGCACTTCGCGCTGGGCAGCCTGTTCCGCCGGCGCGGCGAGTACGACCGCGCGATCCGCATGCACCAGCACCTGCTGGAGCGCGCCGACCTAGGCGCCGAGCGGCGCGCCGCGGCGCTGTTCGAGCTCGGCCAGGACTACCTCAAGGCTGGCATCCTCGACCGCGCCGAGGAAGTGTTCCAGAAGCTCTCCGAGGGCCCCCAGGCGGACGCGCATTTCGCCGAATCCCGCCACTTCCTGCTGGAGATCTTCCAGCAGGAGAAGGAATGGGCCAAGGCCGCGGCGATGGCCAGGCGCCTGGAGGCCGAGACCGGCGAATCGCGGGCGCGGGAGACGGCGCATTTCCTGTGCGAGCTTGCCGCCACCGAGACGACGCACTCGCGGCCGGATGCGGCGCGTGCCCAGCTGGAGGCGGCGCTGGAAGCGAACCGCAAGTCGGTGCGCGCCAGCCTGCAGCTCGGCGACCTGGAAAAATCCGCCGGCAATCTCGACCTGGCGGTCGAGCACTGGAAGCGCATCGAGACGCAGAACCCGGCCTACCTCGCGCTGGCGGCACAGCGGCTGCTGGAGGCGCACCGCGACGCCGGCCGCCTGGAAGAGGGCCTGACGCTGTTGACCGGCTATCTGGAGCGCTATCCGTCGCTCGACCTGCTGGACGCCGTGTTCCAGACCACGCTGGAGGCGAAGGGCGCGGAAGCGGCGTACAAGCTGGTGCGCGACGAGCTGCGGCGCAACCCCACACTGCTCGGCCTGGACCGGCTGCTGGAGGCGCAGATCGTCGGCGCGGCGAGCCCGGATCGGCGCCGCGACCTGGAGCTGGTGCGCAACCTGGTGCACAGCCATACGCGGCGCCTCGCGCGCTACCGCTGCGAGACCTGCGGCTTCAAGGCGCGCCAGTTCCACTGGCTGTGCCCGGCCTGCGGCGGCTGGGAGACCTATCCGCCGCGCCGCTCGGAAGAGTTCGATCTCACGCCATGAAGGGACAGGGATGAAAGTCAGCGTCGTCGGTACCGGTTACGTGGGCCTGGTCACGGGGGCGTGCCTCGCCGACATGGGCAACGACGTGTTCTGCCTGGACGTGGATGGGGCCAAGGTGGCGGCGCTGAACGACGGCCGCATACCGATCTACGAGCCGGGCCTGGAGGCGATCGTGAAGCGCAACCGCGAGGCCGGCCGCCTTGCGTTCTCCACCGACCTCGACACGGCAGTGGCGCACGGCGTGCTGCAGGTGATCGCCGTGGGCACGCCGCCGGGCGAAGACGGCTCGGCCGACCTGCAACACGTGCTGCGGGCGGCGCGCTCCATCGGCCGGCGCATGGACGGCTACCGCGTGGTGGTCAACAAGTCCACCGTGCCGGTCGGCACCGCGGACAAGGTGCGCAACGAGATCGATCAGGAGCTGAAGAAAAGGGAGGTGCAGATCCCCTTCAGCGTGGTCTCCAACCCGGAATTCCTGAAGGAAGGCGCGGCAGTCGAGGACTTCATGCGCCCGGACCGGATCATCGTCGGCTCGGACGAGGAGCGCGCCACCGCGATCCTGCGCGAGATCTACGCCCCGTTCCAGCGCAACACCGAACGGCTGATGCTGATGAGCGTGCGTTCCGCGGAATTGACCAAGTACGCGGCCAACGCGATGCTGGCGACCCGCATCTCGTTCATGAACGAGCTCGCCAACCTGGCGGAAAACCTCGGCGCCGACATCGAGGAAGTGCGCCGCGGCATCGGCTCGGACCCGCGCATCGGCACGCATTTCCTGTACGCAGGCGCCGGCTTCGGCGGTTCGTGCTTTCCGAAGGACGTGAAGGCGCTGCGCCGCATCGGCGAGGACGCGGGCCGGCCGCTGCGGCTGATGACGGCCGTCGAGCAGGCGAACGACGCCCAGAAGCGGATACTCGGGGCGAAGATCAAGGCGCGCTTCGGCAGCGATCTCGCGGGCAAGCGTTTCGCCGTTTGGGGCCTCGCCTTCAAGCCGAACACCGACGACATGCGCGAGGCGCCCAGCCTGACGCTGATCGCCGACCTGCTGAAGGCGGGCGCCCGCGTCAGCGCCTATGACCCGGTTGCGGGCGAGCAGGCGAAGAAAATTCTGTCTGGGGAAAAGAACGTGGAAGTAAGGAACACGGCGAAAGAGGCGCTGCGAGACTGCGACGCGCTGGCGATCGTCACCGAGTGGGCGGAATTTCGCGCCCCCGACTTCGCGGCGCTGAAGGCGGCGCTGAAGACGCCGGCGATCTTCGACGGCCGCAACCTGTACGATCCGGCGACGATGCGCTCTCTCGGCTTCGAATACTTCCCCATCGGGCGCACGCGGCATGAAAAGGCCTGACCCGCAGGCGGCCCGGGGCATCGACACGCGCAGGGCGCGTGTCCTCGTGGTCGGCGACGTGATGCTCGACCGCTACTGGTTCGGGGATGCCACGCGCATCTCGCCCGAGGCGCCCGTGCCGGTGGTGCTGTGGCGCAAGGAGGAGGCCAAGGCGGGCGGCGCGGCCAACGTGGCGGCCAACTGCGCCGCGCTGGGCGCGCGCACCCAGCTCCTGTCGGTGGTCGGCGACGACCCGGAGGGCGCGAAGCTGGAGCAGATCCTCGCCGCGGGCGGGGTCAGGGTGAACTTCAAGCGCGACCGGTCGGTTCGGACCACGCAGAAGCTGCGCGTGATCGGCGGCCGCCAGCACCAGCTGCTGCGCATCGACTTCGAGACCGCGCCCTCGCGCGAGGTGCTCGCCTCCAAGCTGACCGAATTCGAGGCGGCGCTGCCGGCCTGCGGCGCGGTGATCCTGTCGGACTACGGCAAGGGCGGCCTGGCCCACATCGCGCGCATGATCCGCAGCGCGCGCGCCGCCGGCAAGCGCGTGCTGGTCGACCCCAAGGGCGACGACTATTCGCGCTACAAGGGCGCGCAGCTGATGACGCCGAACCGCGCCGAGCTGCGCCAGGTGGTCGGCGCCTGGACCACGGAACGGGACCTGGAACGCCGCGCGCAGAAGCTGCGCCGCCGGCTCGGGCTGGAGGCGCTGCTGCTCACGCGCGGCGAGGAAGGCATGACCCTCTACCGCCAGGAGCGCGCGCTGCACATCAAGGCCGAGCGGCACGAGGTCTACGACGTGAGCGGCGCCGGCGACACGGTGATCGCCGTGCTCGGCACCATGCTCGCCGCGGGCCTGGCGCTCGAGCCCGCGGTGCGCGTCGCCAACCGGGCCGCTGGCATCAAGGTGATGAAGTTCGGCACCGCGGCGGTGACGCGGGCGGAGCTGTTTCCCAGATGAGCCTGATCGCGGTTACGGGCGCGGCCGGCTTCATCGGCTCGCGCCTAGTCGCCGGGCTGAACCATGCCGGGATCGGCTCGATCCTCGCCGTGGACAACCTGGAGAACGGTGACAAGGTGAAGAACCTCGCCGGCGCGGAAATCGAGGACTACCTGGACCAGCGCGAATTTCTGGCCCGCCTCCAGGCCGGCCATTTCGACGGCGGCCTGGAAGCGATCCTGCACCAGGGGGCCTGCTCCGACACCATGGCGACCGACGGCCGCTACGTGATGGAGAACAACTACGCCTACTCGAAGTCGGTGTTCGACTGGTGCCAGGACGAGGAGGTGCCGCTGATCTACGCCTCGTCGGCCGCCGTCTACGGACCCGGCCGCGAATTCGGCGAGACGCGCGAGAACGAGGACCCGCTGAACGTCTACGCGTACTCGAAGTTCCTGTTCGACCAGTACGTCCGCCGGCGCATCGGCGGCGAGGGTGCGCAGCCGGCCGCGCAGGTTGCCGGCCTGCGCTACTTCAACGTCTACGGCCCGAACGAGGCGCACAAGGGCCGCATGGCCTCGGTCGCCTTCCATGCCTATCACCAGTACCGTGCCGAGGGCCGGGTGAAGCTGTTCGTGGGCTCGGACGGCTACGGCGACGGCGCTCAGCAGCGCGATTTCGTGCACGTCGACGACGTGGTGTGCGTCAACCTGTGGCTGCTCGAGCGGCGCGAGGTGTCCGGCATCTTCAACTGCGGTACCGGCCGCGCGCAGACCTTCAACGAGGTTGCGGCGGCGGTGGTCAACACCGTGGACGGCGCCGACCTGTCGGTCGAGGACTTGGTCGAGAAGAATTTCATCGAGTACATTCCCTTTCCGCCGCAGCTGGTCGGCAAGTACCAGAGCTACACTCAGGCCGACCTGTCGCGATTGCGCGACGCGGGCTACGAGGGAGCCTTCCGCGCGGTGCAGGAAGGCGTCGCCGGCTACGTGCGGGAATTGACGAAAGCATGAACAGGACCATCGAAGATTTCATCGGCAATACGCCGCTGGTGCGGCTGCAGCGCCTGGACGCCGATGGCGGGAAGAACCGCAACGTCGTCCTCGCCAAGCTCGAGGGCGACAATCCGGCCGGCTCGGTCAAGGACCGGCCGGCGATGTCGATGATCCGCCGCGCGCTCGAACGCGGCACGATCAAGCCCGGCGACACGCTGATCGAGCCCACCTCGGGCAATACCGGTATCGGCCTGGCGATGGCGGCCGCGATCCGCGGCCTGCGCATGGTCCTGATCATGCCGGAGCACTTGTCGGTGGAGCGCCGCCAGACCATGCGCGCCTTTGGCGCCGAGATCATCCTCACGCCGCAGAAGGGCGGCATGGAGGGCGCGCGCGACCTGGCCGAGAAGATGGTGCGCGAGGGCAAGGGCGTGATGCTGGACCAGTTCGCCAATCCGGACAACCCGCTCGCGCATTACGAGACCACGGGGCCGGAGATCTGGCGCGACACCGAGGGCGGGATCACGCACTTCGTCTCTTCGATGGGCACCACCGGCACCATCATGGGCTGCTCGCGCTACTTCAAGGAGAAGAACCCGAAGATCCAGATCATCGGCTGCCAGCCCGAGGAGGGCTCGCAGATCCCCGGCATCCGCAAGTGGCCCGAGGCCTACCTGCCGAAGATCTACGACCGGGCGCGCGTCGACCGGCTTGAATACCTGAGCCAGGCCGATGCCGAGGAAATGGCGCGGCGCCTGGCGCGCGAGGAGGGCATCTTCGCCGGCATCTCCTCGGGCGGCGCGGTGGCGGTGGCGCTGCGGCTGTCGAAGGAGCTGAAGAACGCCGTGATCGTTACCATCATCTGCGACCGGGGCGACCGATACCTTTCGACCGGGGTGTTTCCGGATTGACGCCCGTTCTCGCTTTCGACATAGAGACCATTCCCGACGTCGCGGGGATCCGCCGCATCCACGGCCTGCCGGCCGACCTGCCGGACCGCGAGGTCGCCGAGGTGGCGTTCCAGAAGCGGCGCACCCAGACCGGCAGCGATTTCCTGCCGCCGCAGCTGCAGCGCGTGGCGGTGATCTCCTGCGTACTGCGCGGCGACGAGGGCGTGAAGGTATTTTCGCTGGAGGGACAGGAGCGCGACGTCATCCAGCGCTTCTACGACGGCATCGAGAAGTTCGTCCCCCAGCTCGTGTCGTGGAACGGCGGCGGCTTCGACCTGCCGGTGCTGAACTACCGCGGCCTGATTCACGGCATCTCGGCGCCCATGTTCTGGGAGACCGGCGACGAGAACCGCGACTTCCGCTACAACAACTACGTGTCGCGCTACCACTCCCGGCACCTGGACCTGATGGACGTCCTCGCCATGTACCAGCCGCGCAACAACGCCGCGCTGGGCGACGTCGCGCAGCTCGCCGGCCTGCCCGGCAAGATCGGCATCGGCGGCGCGAAGGTCTGGGAGACCTGGCTGGCGGGCGATGCCGCGGGAATCCGCGACTATTGCGAAGCCGACACCGTCAACACCTACCTGCTGTTCCTGCGCTATCAACTGCTGCGCGGGATTTTTTCGGCGGACCTGCACGAAAAGGAAAGGCAGCTCCTGAAGAAGTACCTGCAGAGCCAGGACAAGCCGCACTGGCGCGAATTCCTCAAGCTCTGGAATGATTCTTGAGATAGACGCGCTGGACGCCGCGGGCCGCGGCGTGGCGCGCCATGCCGGCAAGGTGGTGTTCGTCGAAGGGGCGCTGACCGGCGAGAAGGTGGAGGCGCGGCTGCTGGAAGCCAGGCCGAAGTTCGACCGGGCCGCGGTCACCTCGATCCTGACCTCGTCCGCGTCGCGCCGCACGCCGCGCTGTCCGCATTTCGGCGTCTGCGGCGGCTGCGCCACCCAGCACGTTGATGCCCGCACCCAGGTTGCCGCCAAGCAGCGCGGGCTGGAGGACAACCTGGCTAGGATCGCCAAGCTGACGCCCGGCTCGATGCTGGCGCCGATCCACGGCGAGGAGTGGGGCTACCGGCACCGCGCACGCCTGTCGGTGCGCTACGTGCAGGGCAAGGGCGGCGCGCTGGTGGGTTTCCGCGAGCGCAAGTCCACCTACGTTGCGGACATGCAGAGCTGCATGGTTTTGCCTGCCGAGGTTTCCGATTTGCTTGTTCCTTTGAGAATTCTCGTTGGCGGTCTTTCCATTCGCGATCGAGTGCCACAGATCGAAGTGGCCGTCGGCGACGCTTCGACAGTGCTGCTGTTCCGGCACCTGCTGCCGTTCTCGGCCGCGGACGAGGCGCTGCTGCTGCGGTTCGCCGGCGAGCACAGCGTGCAGGTCTGGCTGCAGCCGGGCGGCCCGGACAGCGCCAGGCCGTTGCAGCCGGCCGACGCACAGGAGCTCAGCTATGCGCTGCCCGAGTTCGGCCTCGGCATGCGCTTCGGCCCGGCGGATTTCACGCAGGTGAATCCGGCCGTCAACCGGCTGCTGGTGTCGCGCGCCCTGCGGCTGCTCGATCCGCAGCCCGGCGAACGCGTCGCGGATCTGTTCTGCGGCATCGGCAACTTCTCGCTGCCGATCGCCGCGCGCGGCGCCGGCGTCATCGGCTTTGAGGGCAGTGCGCCGCTGGTTGAGCGCGCGCGGCAGAACGCGTCGGCGAACGGCCTGACCGCGCAGTTCGAAGTCGCGGACCTGTTCCAGCCGAACCTCGCGCACTACGGCCGCTTCGACAAGTTCCTCGTCGATCCGCCGCGCGAGGGCGCGGTGGCGCTGTGCAACGCGCTGCCCGCCGAGTGGCCGCGTCGCATCGTCTACGTCTCCTGCGACCCCGCCACGCTGGCGCGCGACGCCGGTATCCTGGTGCACGACAAGGGTTTCGAGCTCGCCGCGGCCGGCGTGGTCAACATGTTCCCGCACACCGCGCACGTGGAGTCCATCGCACTCTTCGAACGCCGTCACAACGGAGGTAGCGAATGATCGTCACGCCCCTTTACGCCGGAATCCTGGCGCTGCGCGGCCACGGCGCGAGGCTGCGGGTCTCTGCCATCCTTTGAAATCTAGGTGGCTGGTGCTGGCGGGCGCCGCGGTTACGGTGGCCGTGGCCGCGGGGCTGTACCTGGAAGCCACCCGCGTCGACCTGGGCGCCGCCATCCGGCAATGCTCCGAGGGCTGCCGGCCGGGCTGGAAGGCGCGCGCGGGGCGGCCCGGCGCGCCCGAGCACGAACTGACCGACAGCGCCATCGCGGCGCTGTGCGACTGCACCTGCGAGAACGGCTTTCGCAGCCTGACGGCGGCACAGATCGACCGGATGTCGAAGATGCGGGCCGGCGAGGACCTGCGCGACGACGAGAAGGGGGCCTTCGACGACGCGCTGCGAGCCTGCTTCCCGGCGCTGACGAAGTAGGGGGCAAATAAAAAGGGCGCCCGCAGGCGCCCTTTTCTTGCGGCTGCGCGGCCGTCAGTCTTTCTCGCCGCCGAAGGCCATCAGCAGGTGCAGCAGGCTCGAGAAGATGTTGAGCAGGCTGATATACACGCCCGTGGTTGCCATCACGTAGTTGGTCTCGCCGCCGCGCATGATGCGGTTCAGGTCGTACAGCAGGAACAGCGAGAACACCACGATCACCAGCGTGGAGATCGTCAGCGCGAGCGCCGGGATCTGCAGGAACATGTTCGCGATCATGGCGACCAGCAGCGCCAGCATGCCGACGAACAGGAATTTCCCCATCGGCGCGAGGTCGCGCTTGATCGTCGCCGCGAGCGTGCCCATGCCGAAGAAGATCACGCCCGTGCCGGCGGCCGCGTAGCCCACCAGCTGCATGCCGTTCTTCATCGACAGCGCCACGTTCAGCAGGGGCCCCAGGAAGGCGCCCATCAGGAACGTCATCAGCAGCAGCAGGCCGATGCCGATCGCGCTGTCGCGGAACTTCACGATGGCGAACTGCAGTCCGATCACCGAAACCAGCATCGCAATCACGGTGATGATCGGGCTGGCCATCATGACTGGCGCGAACTGGATGCCGATCGCGGCGCCGATCACCGTCGGCACCATCGTCAGCGCCAGCAGCAGGTAGGTGTTGCGCAGGACCTTCTGCGACTCCGGCGCGATCGCCACGCCGGCGTAGCCGGTACTCACAGGTTGCAGTTCGGGTTGCATCTATGCCTCCTAGTATTGAACCTCGTATAAGACTACCAAAGCCCGGAAAGGTTGCAACTTCGGGGTTTCCGCCAGAACGCTAAAATATGGACGTTACAGGGTTTTTTCAAGTCCGGAGGGTTGGCAGAGCGGTCGAATGCGGCGGTCTTGAAAACCGCTAGCCCGAAAGGGCTCGGGGGTTCGAATCCCTCACCCTCCGCCAGAACCCGTCCCAGCAAGTCATCGTTTTCAGACGGCGCGAGTCATAAGTCGCAGGTCTCCGCCGGCGGCGGCCGTATTCACCGTGAAAGTGCGTTCCGTGGCGAAGCGGCCGAGGTAGTTCGGGCCGCCCGCCTTGGGCCCGGTACCCGACAGGCCCTCGCCGCCGAAAGGCTGCACGCCGACCACTGCGCCGATCATGTTCCGGTTGACGTACAGATTGCCCACGCGGGCGCGCCGGCGAATATGCTCGACGCGGCCGTCGATCCGGCTATGCACGCCCATGGTGAGCCCGTAGCCGGTCGCATTGATGTCGTCGATCACGCGGTCCAGGTCGTGGATCGCGAATCGGGCCACGTGCAGGATCGGGCCGAAGCGCTCGCCCGGCAGGTCGGCGATGGAGCGCACCTCGAAAGCGCACGGCGCAATGAAATGGCCTTTCGCAGGACCGGACGCGCTTTCGCCGATGAACCGCGAGCGGCCGCGCAGCTCGTCGACATACGACTGCAGGCCGCGCTTCGCCTCGGCGTCGATGACCGGGCCCACGTCGGTGGCCGGGTCGGCCGGGTCGCCCAGGCGCAGGGCCGCGAGAGCGCCCTGCAGCAACCCGATCACGCGCGCTGCAATCTCGTCCTGGACGTACAGCATTCGCAGGGAGCTGCAGCGCTGCCCGGCCGAGCGAAACGCGCTCGCCACCACCGCATCGACAACCTGCTCGGGCAACGCTGTCGAATCGACGATCATGGCGTTCAGGCCACCGGTCTCCGCGATCAGCGGAACCACGGGTCCGTCTCGCTCCGCCAGCGAGCGTGCAATCGCGCGAGCCGTGACATTGGAACCCGTGAATGCGACGCCTGCGATGCGCGGGTCGGCTACCAGCGCGCGCCCGATCCCGGCGCCACCGGTGAGCAGATGGAAAGCGTCCGCAGGGATGCCCGACGCCAGCAGCAGCTCGGCGATGCGAAAGGCCGTGAGCGGCGTCTGTTCCGCGGGTTTGGCCACGACCGTATTGCCCGCCACCAGCGCCGCCACGACCTGACCCGTGAAAATCGCGACCGGGAAGTTCCACGGGCTGATGCAGGCGAAGACGCCGCGCCCGTGCAGCGACAGCTCATTGCGTTCCCCGCTCGGGCTGCGCAGCGCGAGCGGCTCGCCGAACGTCACCCGCGCCTGTTGCGCGTAGTAGCGGCAGAAATCCACGGCCTCGCGTATGTCGGCCACGCCATCGGCCAGCGTCTTGCCCGCTTCGCGCGCGCACAGCGCGACCAGGTTCGGGAGGTTCCCTTCCAGGCGCTCCGCCAGGCGATCGAGCACGGCAGCGCGCGCCTCGACGCCGGCGCCGGCCCATGCCGGATGCGCGGCGTGCGCACGACCGATCGCGTCTCGCGCCTGCTCGGGCGTAGCGTCGACGACCTCTCCGATGACACAGCTCGCATCGGACGGTGAGACGACGCGCCGTGCGGGACCTTCGCAGTGCCGTCCCGAAATCAATGGGAAAGCGTTCCAGGGGCCGTCCAATCTCGCCACTTGACGTGCGAACGCCGATAGCGCGTCGGGATGTCCAAGGTCGTAACCGGTTGCAACTCTTCGCTCAGGCATATGCAACTCCGTGGGGATGGGCAACCGGGTCTCCGGCAGGTCCGACAGGAATTCAAATCCGCGCGCGAGCAGCGCACGGGGATCCTTCACCAGCGCGGCTTGCCGCACGTACGAGGTGCTCGCGCCGTTTTCGAGTAAACGCCGGACAAGATACGGCAGCAGGTCAGCCTGCGGGCCTACGGGGGCGTAGGTCCGCACTGCGCAGCGAGGCGCAATGCGCGCCAGCGCACGCTGCGCTCCGGCCCCCATGCCATGCAGGCGCTGGATTTCCGCCGGCCGATCGCCGGCAAACGCGAGCACGCACGCCAGCGTCACAGGATTGTGCGTGGCGAACTGAGGCCGAATCGCCTCCCCCGCGTCCAGCAGCCGGCGCGCGGCTGCCGCGTAGGCCAGGTCCGTTTTCCGCTTGTCCGTGAACACCGGATACGCCGGCAGGCCCAGTTGCTGGGCGCGGCCGACCTCCGAGTCCCAGTACGCGCCCTTGACGAGTCGCACGTACAGCGGTGACTTGCGTGTTTTCGCAATGGCGATGACGCGCTCGACCGTATCGAGGATGTCCCTGTGGTAGGCCTGCAGGACAATCCCGATCCCGGACCCGTCCCCGAGCGCCGCCAGCAGGTCGAGGTGCAGGGGCAGGCGCTCGGACTCCTCGGCGTCGATCGTGAGCTGGATCTCTGCGGCGCTAGCCGCCTGGCACAGTTGCCCGAGCCGCTCGAGCAGCAGACGCCGCGACTGCGCGTAGCCGGCGGCGTCGTAGCGCTCGTGGATCGACGACAGCTTGACCGAAATGCCATGCTTGCCGCGCGCCGCCGGATTCCCGGCGATGGCCTCGATCGCGCCGGCGTAGAGCGCGAAGTTGCGCGCTGCATCGGCGGCGGTGCGCGCACCCTCGCCCAGCATGTCGAATGAATAGACCCCGCCTTCGCGAGCGGCGCGCGCCAGCGCCGCCGCAATGTTCGGCGCAAAGACGAAGTGACCCGCCACCAGCCGAATCGCCCCATTGGCGATCGGCTCGCCGAGGGTCGCCAATCCGGCAGGCCGCAGCAGAGCCACGCGGTCGCGCAGCAGCGCGGCGCGGTTCGCGCGGTCCGGCGTGCGCGGCAGGGATTCAGCCAGCCGGATGGCCGCCTCGCCCGACGGCCGATCCGGGGGCAGCAGCCGGAACGCCGACTGCACGTCGAAAGCGAACGGTTGCGGGCCGACCATGAGCTCGCGCGCCAGCGCTTGCGCACGCGGCAGCCAGGCATCCAAGGGTTCGAGCCGCTCTCTCATGAATTTTCAGCATGCTATGCTGCGCCGAACAGACTTTTGTATGGTATATCGATGGCCTCTCCAAACACTCTTCGGAAACCGGCGCCCCGCACGATGGGCCGCCGAACTTCGTTCGCCGCGCTCGACCGCGCCGACCGTCAGATCCTGCGGCTGCTGCAGGCCGACGGCCGCATCTCGAACGTCGAACTGGCGCAGAAAGTGCACCTCAGCCCCGCGGCCTGCCTCGAGCGCGTGCGCGCGCTGACGGCGGCGGGATTCATCCTGGGCTTTCGCGCGCTGCTGAATCCTGCGGCGCTGGACGCCGGCATGCTCGTCTTCGTCCAGGTGGTACTCGATCGCACGACACCGGAAGTGTTCGACACCTTCAAGGCCGCGGTGCAGGCGCGCCCCGAGATCCTCGAGTGCCACATGATCGCGGGCGGCTTCGACTACCTGCTCAAGGCGCGCGTAAAGGACATGCGCGCCTACCGGGAGTTCACGGCACGCGCCGTCTGGGCCCTGCCCGGCGTGCGCGAGACGCACACCTACGTGGTGATGGAGGAAGTGAAGGAGACCGGCGAGTTGCCGCTGCGATCCTAGGAGAACACGCGCAGCGCGGCTGGAAGATTTGCCACATTCAGCTGACGCGCGTCCCGAAACGCCATTGCGCCGTCGGCCTCGTCGTTCACCAATCAGACGACTTTCACGCTTCCCTCGTAGTGATGGCACCGTCGAAGAGATTGACGATAACGAGACCAGCAGCCAAGCTACTTGCCGCGTTCGACGCCGGCAGGGCGCTGCAGGAGCTCGCTAGCTCGTATGAGCGCACGATGGGCGCTATCCGTGCCCGCCTCCTCAAGTACGGGCGCATCAACTCCTAAGGGACGCTAGGCAGCGGTCTAGGTCGAGCCGGTAGGCTCGGCGTTCGTTGTCCATAAAAAAGGAGGACTGTGCCCCTCGTACTCTCCCGGCTACTGCGTGAGATTCTTCAACGCGGCCAAGACAACATCGCCCCAAGCCGCCTGGACTCGTCGTTCGTAGGCGCCCAGCAGATCTTCCTGGGCATCTGCTTCCATCCAGCCCCGCAGACGTGATGCGACTTCGGCACGGTAAGGCAGCCCGCGCCCGTACAGGCCCTCGCAATCGAGCCAGAACGCATCGTCGTCGTAAAGCCTCGGCCTCACTAGCTCCGAGCCGAAGCTGCGGACGCACGCCAGAAGATTGTTCCTCCATGCCGGAATGTTCGCCGCCACTTCCCTGAGTAGTTCCTGAGCGAGCGCGAATCGCCGGTTGCCCTGCATGTTGCGAACAAGTTCCGACAATCCGTCCAGTGACTTCCGCGAGCGGTTCGTGACATCGACCGTCGCCGCCTGCCCGAGCAAGAAGTACAGATCGAGTCCGGTCCATCGACCTTTCCGTCGAGCCGTCGCCCATACCGTTCTCTGATGCGCCGTGCCGATCGTGTCTACGACTGTCTCATAGAACGGCCTACGACCTGCAGGAAGAGTGCCGTGTTGCTCTACAAACACGCCGAGCGCGCGTCCAACTTCGCGTCTCGCCTCGATCGCTTCGCGCTGCGTCCTATTCTTGATGAGCTCGTCGATCGCAATCACGACGTGTTCTATCCGTTCCTCATGAGACTTGCGGAGGCGCACGACCTTGTCCGCCAGCGCCTGCAGAACGCCTTTCGGGCTGTCGCTGCCTGAATTGAAGAACAGCACGGGTAGCTCTCCGATTCCGCGCTGCGCCAGAGCCTCCACCACCTGGCCGCGCTTTAGCTCGTACGCCTCCTCGTACGACTCCACGAGGTTTCCTTCGTCGTACGCCGTTCCAAGAACTTCGTTGAACCGGGGAAGCA
>Ga0187894_10004625_pt1 | contig 14626 bp, 12 predicted proteins | sample GBC1701081metaG_FD_136650 | JGI IMG/M metagenome (GOLD analysis project Ga0187894, IMG submission 136650) | White microbial mat communities from a lava cave in the Kipuka Kanohina Cave System on the Island of Hawaii, USA - GBC170108-1 metaG ...
AAGAAATTTCTGTTTGCCGTTAGGAGCCAGCCCGTTGCGAACGAGATTGGGGCTGTGACAGTGACGGCAGTGCAAGTTAAGGGTTATCATAATCGGAATAGTTTAGCTTATCATTCTGATTTGTGCCACTACCCACAAATCAATTTGAATTGGTATTATGCAAATCCTATTGATCTTGCAGCCGGTCGCGTAGCGACACAGTGAATTTAGCCGTGTAATTTATTGCACGGGACGCGAATGCAAAATCACCCGCGTCGCATCAGCGACGCTTGAATGAGCCTTTTGATAGCCAGTATGTATGATAAGGAATGGTCGCCGGGTTTAACCGGGGGGCCACGTCATGTCGCGTCCGCCGAGTAAATGAATGTGCAGATAATCCACGCTCTGTCCGGCTGCCGCGCCGGTATTGATAACCACCCGATAACCGCTTTCGGCAATGCCTTCTTTATTGGCAACCTTGGCGGCGGCAAACAACAAGTGTCCAAGCACGGCTTCATCTGATTTGGAAACATCGTTGAGCGATTCCGCTTCAAGGTTGCGCGGAATCAGCAGAATGTGGACAGGAGCCTGGGGATTGGTGTCCTTGAACGCGACTACTTCTTCGTCTTCATAGACGATTTGCGCGGGAACGTCTCCTGTAATGATCTTATGAAATATAGTCTGTTCTTCGGGCATCTAGTTTAATCCTCGCCATCATTATCAACTACATACGCGGAAACCGTCAAATTCCAAAGAAAATAACTCCGCTTTTCCACGCATTTTTTCAAAAGCCCCGGTTCTCAGCTATGATGCTTAGATATATGGAATGGCTTTGTCTTTCCGGCAGGCTGACTCTCTTTCCTCCTGCGGCTGCGCTGCCAGTTATGACTTACGGATTGATGCGGGTAATCAGGCGAATGCTTTCATCGGCGTTTCGGGAAGCGTGTTCCAGATGCGCCGTTGAATGGGCGCTAATGGTTTCGGTATGTTTCCAGCGAAAACCACCGACACGACGATAGAGGCGGATTTTTAGATTGGCAATCTCGCTGTTGATGGCATAGATTGGCTCGCTGTCCGGGTCAAGGTGTCGCGCCTGCAACATATCGCGCAGACGGCATTGGGCGCTGCCTTCGATATAGATTCGCGTATTGGTTGCCGAGAACGTCCAGAAGCCTATCCCCAGATGTTTGCGCCACTGTTCGGCAAAGCTCAACCGCCGGAAGCGGTACTCTTCGCCACGATGTTTGAGATAAAAGGATTGAATTGGCGGCAGCGTTGCCCCCGCCCGACGCGGACGCGCCGCCAGTCCTTCAAAAACCGTATCCGGGTATTTGTCGAAAGCGTTGGAATGTACCCAGAGCCATTCGTCCACCTGTTTGCTGCCCCAGAGGTGTGTCTGGCAGCCCGGTTCGTCTTCGATATAGATGGTCTTGCCATCCACTTCGACGCCGCCGGTAAACCGTGTGTCCAAATTTGGCGAACAGATGAAAGACGACGGGCGCACTAGCGAGATAAAGCTGCGCGGGATATGTTGATGCGTCGTTGCATTTGGCGTAAAGTGCAAATCCCAACTGATACGATGCCCGTCATTTTCGAGCCGTCCGGTGGTCTGCGAAGAAGACAATCGGGCATCAGCGATTTGCAGGTTGAATTGCTCTTTTTCACATTGGAAGAGAGCAATCGGGCGTTCCTGCATCAAGCCGACATGATTTTCGGCAGCTTTGCGGTCAAAGAATGCCGCCCATAGTTTGGCTTGCGACGGCGAAGTTTTCTGCGACGCTTGCGGAATTTCGATGCCGTAGCGGAACCAGAAGCCGCGTCCGCTGGCGCGTTGATTGAGCGTCAGAAACCAGACTTCATAATGTCCGGCGCTCTGCCCGTCCCACTGACAGAGATTATCGGCATAATTGACTGCAAGGCTCGAAATTGCGTTAGAACTGACCGCCATCGTTTCTGATTCTCACCTGATTGGGTTGATTCGTGCCGAGGCAAAACTAGGAACAAGTTTCAGAGGCAACTCAGCGCAGAGAAGTTACCCTATTCGGCGGCTTTCAAGCAACACTTTTACAGCATTGACGCGCCGATTGCCCAACGTGAATAATAGGCGCTTCGATTTTACGGCGCGAGGTAGTCGTGGCGACAGCGAATCAGAATCTTGAGATTGAGGTGAAATTGCCCTGTGATAGTCTCGATTGTCTCTATGAAGCAGGGCTTGACTTGACGATTGACGAACCGCGCCACTTTGAAGACAACTGGCTCTTCGACTTCCCGGATCAACGGCTCTATAAACAAAAAGCAGCGTTGCGGGTGCGCTCGGTGAACGGCAAAGGGTTGCTGACTTATAAAGGCATCGTCCGCGACAGCGAATCTTCGCCGCTCAAAGTCCGCGAAGAGATTGAAACGGCGGTTGATAAGCCAGAGCAGATGGTGACATTACTGGAACGGCTCGACTTTCATCGCTCGTTTCGCTATCAGAAGTTCCGCACCGTTTATCGCCTGACGATGCAAGAAGAAACCGTTACGGTCACCTTTGACGAAACGCCGATGGGCAATTTTATCGAGATAGAAGGCAACGAAAGCGGCGTCCTCGAAACGCTGCAAGCCGCCGGTTTTGGCGCTGACGACATCATCCGCGACAGCTACCCGGAACTACAGGCGAAACGCTGCGCCGAGCGCGGCGTGCCTCTGGAGGATTTAGTTTTTTAGTCCGTAGTCAGAAGAAGAAACGAAGAGGTAGCATAGGCTTCAGCCTGTGTGATTATAAACGGACACAGACTAAAGTCTATGCTACTTCTTCGGTGAAAAACTACAGACTAAGCGCTACGGGCTACGGACTACGGACTCTTATGAAAGCAATGATACTGGCAGCAGGATTCGGCAATCGCTTGTGGCCCCTGACGCAAGACCGCGCCAAGCCTGCTATTCCGTTTCTCGGTCGCCCGCTAATCGCCTATTCGGTTGACTATGTGAAAAATGCGGGCATCCGCGACATCATTATCAATCTGCATTATCAGGGCGATTCCATCAAAAAGGCGCTTGGCGATGGCTCTGAATATGGCGTTACGATCCACTATTCCGAAGAAGCAGTCATCCTTGGACCTTCGGGCGGCATTGATAAAGTGCGCGAGTTATTGATGGATGATGATTTCGTTATCGTCAACGGCAAAATTGTCACTGACATAGATTTGCGGGTGGCTATTCAAAGCCACAAAGAGCGCAACGCTATTGCCACGCTCGTTTTGAAAGAGAATCGCGCCCGTGAGCATTTCAGCATTGTCGAGGTTGACGAACGCGGTTGGATTTCGCGCTTTGCCGGATTCCCGAAACCGTCAGATGCCGCCGAAGCGGGTTCTGCGCCATTGATGTTTGTCAGCATCCATATTATGTCGCCGCGCTTATTTGACTACATCCCGCGCCACTGTTTTTCCGATTCGGTGCGCGATGTCTACCCGGCGGCAATGCGAGCCGGAGAAGCCGTCGTCGGTTATGTTGCCGAAGGAAATTGGTATGAATTTAGTACCCTGACGCGCTATCTCGAACTGAGCCTTTTTCTGCTTCATCAAGAAGGCAAATCAATAGTTCAAGGCGCGAACTGTCAGATCGCGCCGGATGCGGTCATCGAAGATGCGATACTCTGGGATGAGGTGACGGTAGAGAGTGGCACAACTTTGCGAAATGTCGTGCTGGGCGAGGGCGTGAGGATTCCGGCGGGGTCGCATCTGGAACGCGCTGTTGTGGTGCGCCGCGAAGTGGCGCTGAAAGGACCCGAAGAACGCCAGAAAGCGGAGATTGACCGCATCGAGGAAACGGGCGACAATCTAATCGTTTATTTGAAGTGATAAAGTTATGAGCGCAACCACCGAAGCCGGATGTTCACCGGAAATAATTGAATTAGCCGCGCATTGTCTCAAGGCACAGGCGGATGATGTGACCATCGCGCCGGTCATCGGTGATGCGTCAACCCGCGCCTACTATCGCGCCAGCGCCGGTAGCGCGAGGGTAATTATGGCGCTGTACGGAACAGCTTTCGATGAGCGTATACGCGCTGCCGACCGGCTTGCCGCCGCCGAAGCAGGCAATCCTTCAGCGCGATTGACTTTTGCCAGTGACCCCTGCGCTTATCTGGAAGTGACCAGTTTATTTCAGGATGCCGGACTGCCGGTTCCGCGCATACTCGCTTCGTCAGGCGTCAATCGAGCCATCTTTATGGAGGACGTGGGCGATGCGCGAATGCAGGACTGGATGCAGAATCGTTCCGAAGCGGAAATTAAAGATGCCTACCGGTGCTCTATCGAAATGGTTGTCACCATTCAGGAAGCGACAAAGCGGGCAATTGATACGGCTTCCATCTGCTCATTTCTGGCATTTGATGAAGCAAAATTGCGCTGGGAGTTGGGCTTCTTCTTCGTCAATTTCGTCAATAAATATCTCGGTTTGAAATTGACTCCAGCGGAATCAAACGCCATTCAACAAGACTTCAAGGCGCTTTGCGCGGAACTCTCTTCGCGCCCGCGTGTCCTCACGCACCGCGATTATCACACCCGCAATCTGATGATGCGTGGCGATGAAATCGTTATCATTGACCATCAGGACGCTCGCATGGGTCCGGCAAGTTATGATGTCGCCTCTTTTCTGAGCGACCCTTACGCAGGAATTCAGCAGCAGATTGCTGCCGAGATGCTCGAACATTTTATTGACAAGAAAGCGGCGTCTACTGTGCCACTCGAAAGCGTCACAGACTTCCGCCGCGAAATGCATCTGATGACCATACAGCGAATGCTCAAAGCCATCGGCACATACTCGTATCAGGCGGCAGTCGCCAACAACCGCGTTTATGTGGATTATATCGAACCGGCAAAGCAGGCGGCGTTACACTCTATGAAGACGTTGGGACAGTTTGACAGCGCCCGCGCCTTGCTCGAAAAAAGATAATAAAAAGTAGTATAGGCTTCAGCCTGTGTGTCTATAAAGCACACAGGCTGAAGCCTATGCTACAAGCTGCCGAACTCTCTTTCTTACCACCTAACGAAGTCGCATAGTTGGGTCGCCAATGAGAATCCACGTTTTCCGCAAATCGCCATCGCCGACTATTTCTTTGGCTCTCAGGGTCAATTCACCCAACGTCATAGCGCGGTCATAGGCTTCGTTGAACAACAGATTGAACGCCTGTTGATTCATCAGCGATTGACCGGATGGCTCGGTTAAAGCCGAAGAAGCCCACACGGCAACGGCTCCGCCTGACGATTTCAGCAGCGATTCCGCCAGCGAATCGCCGCCGATGTCCTGAAAATAGCCGTTCAAACAGGTCATCATAATAAACAGCGACAAACTTTGCCGGTTCTGTAATGCGCTGCTGTCGTCAGCCGTCAACAGATTGCCGCGCCAGCCTTGAATGTTGCCGTGTCCGGTGAAATTGACGACCCTTTTGCCGCTATTAATTGCTTCAAGAATGCGACTTCTGGCGGTCGCGTCGTCCCCCTGACTGCGGTTGATCTGCTCAACGCCAGCGCGGTTGCCAATGATGTCGCGGAGTTGCGCGGTGGCGTTCTCAAAATCGTAAGTATCATTGGCGTCGGCAACCAGCAACACCTGATTGGCAGGGCGCGAGCTTTCGTAATTGATCAGCTTGCTGACCACTGCCCGCGCTTCATCGGCAGTGCGAACCGGCAAGCGTCCGATGCTCATCTCTGCCAAGCCGTCATTATCGAAATCGGCAAACCAGTCATCCGAAGCCGATTCAATATAAAAAGTGTCAAGCAGTTTCGTCGGCAGATAATCGTGGTTGCCGAAGCCCAGATAGTTCTTCGGGTCGAAACTGGAATCGCCTACGAATAAGATGTAGCGCGGCTGACGCTGCCAGTTGTTTTTGGCGTAAGCCAGAAAGTCTTTGATTGCCTGCGGCGATTTTTGCCCGAAATTGAATTCGTCGTATATGTCCTCAACGTCAATGGACAGGGTAGCAAAGCCTTGACTCTGGCGCAGCGTTTTCAAGGGTTCAATGCTGCTCATAAAGTTCGACGGTGCAAGGATGAGCAAATCGGCGGCATTATTCGTTTGTCGCAGATTGGACGGGCGATTCCCGGTTATCGCCAGAGCCGTCTTCGTTTGCTTGTCGCTGACGGCATATAGCGTCCGTTGTCCATCGCCTTGAACTTTGAAGATAACGGCGTAACCTGTACGGTCTGGTACAATAGTCGCCTTTACTTCCTGCGGAGAATTGGCGTCTGAAATATCGAAGAGTCGCACCTGCGGCGTGCTGAATCCGTTCAGGTTAATCTCTGCGCCGCCTGTCGCCGTAAAGCGCAATGCCTCATTATCGGCGATATAGGTATGGGCGTAAGTGAGGCGAAGGCTGTCAACCAGACTGACATCACTATCGCCGCCCTGTGCCGTGAGCCTGACGGTATTCTCCCCTTCACGCACCAACGAAGCGGGAAACTTCAACGCCGCGCTGCCGGAGGTTTGGCCAGTGAAACTGAGAGAACCGACGGCAAGACCGTTGAACTGTACGCCTACCGAATGCTGAGATTGGGAGACGCCTTGCAGCGTTACTTCCAGATTTGCTGTCGAGCGCGAGGCGGTATCAACGTGCTGAAGCGTCAGGGTCTGATCTACCGGCGTGCGGGCGACAACCGCGCCAAAGAAGTTCTCTTTATCGCCATTTTTGAGGGCGGAGAAATAGATGGTGCGGTCTTTGCGTTCCACTGTACAGGCGAAACTGCCCGCCGCGCCCGCCTTTGCTGCTGCTTGAATCTGAGCGATACGCTTGCCCGGTTGCTTGCTTTCAACAAGCCAGTAAACCCGCGTATCAGTCGCCGGGGTTTGCAAGGCTACAGCATAAAACTCAAGTGTATCGCCGCCATCGAGTTTGCCATCTTCTTCGCCTTTGACCATAATCGCCTGTTCCTGCCCGTCAACATAGAGTTGCAGATTGCGCGGGTCAACGTCGGGGCGCAATCCGGCGCCTAACAATTCCGCTTGCGTGACGCGATAATAGCCCGATTGGTTGATGGCGATTTTAACGCTTGGCTGCGTTGCCCAATCGTTGCGTGACGAAGCAGGAGAAGCGGTTCGGCTATTGGTCGCGGACATTGTTTCAACAAGCTGTGTGACGCCGCGCTGCGTGTAACCGAGACGGCTGAGAGCGTCGGCGCGGCTCTGTCGTGCGGGAGCGCCCGCGCCGCGCTGCGCTGTTACCGCATAAGATTTCGTGAAGCCTTTGAGGTCAATCTCTTCAATCCAGTATTTGCCGCCAGAAGTCTTGTCCCACCACGAATAGGCTTTGCCCGCCGTGAGCGATGTGCTTTGTCCGGCAGCGAGCGCCGAGCCAGCGATTAAATCACTATTCAAACGAACCCGCTTGCCGTTATCATCGCGGTAAATGTTGAAGCCGAGATTGTCCATTTCAAAGCCGGTCTGCCATTCGATAAATGCGCCGTTGTCATAGCCGGTCGCCTTCATACTCGAAGCCGCAGAGTTGCTCAGATTGGTGGCGGTCGGTTGCCTGCCGAAATTGAGGAATCGGGGTTGCGCGAAACCATTGGTATTGCCGCCATTCAAAACATAGCCGGTTCCCGTCCAGCGTGTCGTAATGGTGTTATTCCGACGGGTGCGGGCATAATCGCCCCAACGATTCCGGCTGGTGAAATGTGTCCCCGTGGCGACGCTTTGCAGTTGCAGCGGATTGATTGCCGTTGGCGCAGTGCCGCTTAGAGAATCAGAGACAAAAACGCCCAGTGTCGGCAGCGTCGCATTGCCTCCCCAATTGATTGTGCCGCCTAAATTACCGGCGGAGTTTGGCGCAACCGAAGGACTCATATACGCAAAAGACGAACTGAAGATGCCAAACTCTGAATCAATCGTTTTGTTAGACTCGTTGAGGACGAGGACTCGCACATAAGGATAGGTAAAAGTTCCCAGCCCATCAGCGCCTTGAGCCGTATTCCACATCATGCCAATCTTGCCGCCCGCTACCCAGCCAGCCTGCAAACGCGAATCGAGGCTGGCGCACATATTGAACCCCGAAGTATCCGGGCAACTGTAGCCGCTCGAAATGAAACTGGCATGATTGACATCGTTTGAGGTTACGGCGGACGCCGCCGCGCCATCCGCCCAAGTGTAAACTCTCATTTGCGAAGTCGAGTTATGTCTGAAGAAGTACAGCGTACTGGTCGCGCCCATCACCGGCGAATACATCGCGCCGCCGGATAAAACAAAGCGTGCCGTAGTGACCCCACCGCCCGGAGGAGTGACCAGTTCACTGAGCGGAACGCGGACGATTTGCGAGCCTCTAAAGGCATTGCCACTCGTAAAGACATTGCTGGCGAAATAGACGTAGTTATTCGATAAGGAAATATGCGGATAATCGTACCAATCCGAATCTATAAAGGGTGCGCCGACATCTTCCGGCTTAATATCAATATAGTTCCATGCCCCTGACGGATTGGTTGTCCACGCCAATCTGCCGACATTCCCAGTGCCATTATTGATATATTGCAAATACCATAGAAACAGCCCATGTGTGGAAGCATAAATGGCATCCTGATCGCAACAAAAGCCGCCATGTATAGTCGGGAAATAGGTAAAAGGATCACGATGGGTAAAGCTTGAGCCGCTGTTTGTCGAATAGGCTGCAAACCAATTAGCAGTGTAGAAAACATTTGTACCATTCTCTGCCACCGCCGGTTCAGAAATGGCTGACAGGTAAGAGGTAGTAAAAGGCACACCGGAAAGTGACGTATTGGTTGAAACCTGAATCGCCGGAGGCGCAGTAGGTTGCGCCGGGCTGGTCTCCTGCAACGGCGTATTGCTTTGCCGCGTAATAAACGGACCTTCGGGAACTTTGGGCATTGCTTCCTTCGCCACTCCCGGATTCATGCCTGCCTGCGCCGCTTTTAAGCGCTCCAAGGAGAGCTTTTCGTCGCCCGCTTGCGGGTTGTAAGTCGCCGTCTGCACCGGATGAACGGTTGTAAATCCGCCTTCCGTCACCTGTCCGGTTGGTATAGGTTCAGCCTGCTTAGGCTTGATGCCTGCGGCAGTGCTGCGCGGACTCTCTCCGTAGCTTTCCTTTTTCGCTTCCGGTTGCCGCGTCGTTGCTTTCTTCTTCGCTTGCGCGGACTTCTTGCTATCGGCGCTGACAGCGAGGTTGGGAAGGATGAGAACGCCGGAAATGCCGATTATTATAGCCAATAACCATAATGCAGGTCTTGACGGGAAGCAGTTTTTGGCGTCAATTGGGTTTACGCGGAAGGATGGCGGTTGATTAGCGTCTCTCATGGTTTGTTAGCTCCTGCGAAATAGACTCAGACGGTATTGCGGTTCTCTTCTGTGAGGATCGAAGTGAGCCGATTCGTAATTGACACGGATGCTCGGTTATGGACTGTAGAGGCAGTTTAGCAAACCATCACTGAGGAGCAGTGGAGAGAATAATTCATTAAACAGAGTAGTGTTAGCGCCGCCAGAGAGCAATAGTTTTGTAAGGTGAAAGACGGCGAGGAAGACGAAATCGGTCAACTTCAAACTTGCATACGCTTATTTTGCGTACTTCGCATAAGCCAGCGCCAGTTTGATGTCGTACCTGTTTTTTTTGTAATCCGGTCCATTGTAGCGTTTGGCGAACTCCGCCCAGTAATGGTTGCGGAGTTCATCATCGAGCGAGATATTGATGATGTACTTACAAAAGGCTTTTAACTGTGCGCCTTCATGTACCTGCATGGCTTTGTAATATTCATCAATGGATGTGAAGCCGCAAAGCGGGAAATTAAAGCCCATAATTTGAAACTTTCCATAGCTGGCTGACATCAAAGCGGCTTTGCGGTCTAACTTTATCGCCGCTTGCAATCGCTTTACTTCACCTTGCCCGCGAATGTCTGGTCGCGCCCTTCGTATAGAACGCTCTTGTCCAGCGCGGATAAGAGATGGTCGGGTGCTTGGCGTCAAATTTCCCATCCGTGTAGCGGTGAAAGATGTGTCCTTCAAAAAGCATCTTTACTTTGCCGTCGGTCAGAAACCCGTTGCCATTGCTTTCGACCTCCGCCACCGCTTTTATTGCCGCCACATCGCATTTTAGTTGTTTTGCTGCTGCTTTGTAGTCAGCTTCCGTGAGCAGTTTCGACATCTCTGCTTTTCTCGCTTTTTTATTTGATATATCTGAACGGTTCATTTATAGTACCTTTATTGTATGCTGATTGCAACTTCACGTTTTGCTAAAAACGGCTGAATGTTATTTGAAACAAGTGAGCGTCGCAAGACAAAGAGATAAATTATGGCTCGAAATCATTGTCGTTGGTATCTGCCGCAATCTTCGCTTGCAGGTTTTTGAAATGGTCAATGATGCGTTGCGCTTGTTGTGCGCCGACAAAGGGGCGGAGTTCGTGAAAGCTGGCTTCAGAAACTTTCTTGAGACTGCCGAAATTTCTCAGCAATCGCGTTTTTAACTTTTCGCCGACACCGGGAATGGAAGTCAACTCGGACTGGAAATCGCGCATCGCCCGCCGCTTGCGGTGATAGGTTACGGCGAAACGGTGCGCTTCGTCACGAATCATCTGTACCAGATGCAGCACCGGCGAATGATGGTCAATGCGGACAGGTTCCTCGCGCCCTTTGACAAAAAGTACTTCTTCGCGTTTGGCAAGCGAAGCAGTAGCTAATGCCTCAAGTCCCAATTCGCTTAATGCTCTCGCTGCCGCTGCCAGTTGTCCTTTGCCGCCGTCAATCAAGACCAGATTCGGCAACGGCTTGCCTTCTTTCAACAAGCGTCCGTAACGCCGCCCGACGACTTCGTACATGGATTGAAAGTCGTTGGCTTCGCCTTCGACTGAGCGCACTTTGAATTTACGGTATTCGCCTTTCTTCATCTCGCCGCCGACGCAGACGACCATTGAAGCGACATTCTCATCGCCCTGAATGTTCGAGATGTCAAAACACTCGATGCGTTCCGGCAGTTCCGTGAGTTCCAATGCCTCGCGGAGTTCCTGTAATACCTTCGTCATATCGGGGCGCTGGACGCGAAAACGCTGGTCGAAATTGAGGCGGGCGTTCTTTTCAACCAGGTCAATCAAATCGCGTTTGACGCCGCGTTGTGGTGATACGATATGCACACGCCGCCCGCGCAGATTTGATAGATACTCTTCGAGCAGTTCGCGGTCGTCAAAGTCTACAGGTACGTGGACTTCACCCGGCGCGTAATCGCCGCCGGTGTAGTATTGCTTCAACGCCTGCTCGGTGAACGCCGACGGGTTGAATGGTTCGGCTATATCTTCCCAGAAAAATTCGCGCTTGCCGACGACTTTGCCTTCGCGCATGGTGAACAGAGACAGCGCCAGTTGATGCGCTTCGCGGTAATAGCCGAAGATGTCTACGTCTTCATCGGAGACGGTCATCATCTTCTGCTGCTCGCCGAGTTTGCTCATGGTGCGGAGTTGGTCACGATACCGCGCCGCCGCTTCAAAGCGCATTTCGTCGGAGGCTTTCAACATTCGCTCTCGCAATTGCTCTTCAAGGTCGGCGGTCTTGCCCTGTAAGAGCAACTCCACATCGCGCACCGTTTCGTTGTAATGTTCAAGCGTACAGAGTTCTTTGACGCAAGGACCGAGACAGCGTTTGATGTGATATTCGAGACACGGGCGTTCGGCTTTGCCGTTAATTTCCATCGTACAGGTGCGGAGTTGAAAATTGCGGTTGATTAAATCGAGCATCTGCCACGCCAGCGCCGGCGGCAGAAAGGGTCCGTAATACCGCGAACCGTCCTTGAGTATCTTTCGCGCAATGATGGCACGCGGGGCGCTCTCTTTCGTTAGCTTGATATGTGGATATTGCTTGTCGTCTTTTAACAGAATATTGAAAGGCGGGCGGTGACGTTTGATTAAATTGCATTCGAGCGCGAGGGCTTCGATTTCATTATCGGTAACAAACAACTCAACATCGGCAATCCGTGACACCAGTTCATTGGTCTTGGCATCGTGTGAGCGTGATGATTGAAAGTATTGCCTGACGCGATTGCGAAGATTTTTCGCCTTGCCGACATAAAGGATATTGCGGCGCTCATCACGATAGATGTAGCACCCGGGCTGGATCGGCAAATTGGCTAGCTTCTCAGATAATGTCATCGCTATTCGGGATTTCTTGTAGCAGTTTGTCTCTGTCTGCATAAACCCAACTTCCATCAGGTAAAAACAGACACCATTGCGGCTGTCCTTCAACGGTTGAAAAGGAATGAATCCAAATGCCGCGTGTCAACTGCACAACGAGTTCAGGCAGCCTGCCGCAGACCGCAATTTCAACCACGCTCAACCCTTCAAGTTTAGGTAAACCATTGTTGATTTTTCGTTGGCTGCTAAAACTACCGAAAAGAATTGATTTCGGACGCTCAATACGCCAACTCCACTCAATCATTAAAGTAGCATCGCCGTTTTCTCTTCTTATTGGTCCTTTCGGGTAATTTTTATCTGATAACTTGCCGAACTCAAAGAAAATCGCAGAGCCGTGACCTTGCCATGTACGCGATACGGGCATTCCAGTAAGAGGATGGGCTAACAGATGAAACTGCTTTGTTGAAATAGGTACTTTCATCACAGCTAACAATCAGCTAATCAATTTTCGCAACAGTGCGATATTTGCCTTCTGAAAAATTGAAACGGAAGTTGCCGCCAAAGCGCGGAATGTCAGATACGCCGCCGCCTGATGCCAGCGTCGGTACTCTCAATGCCCCCTCGAATTGCGAATAGTCAATCGTTGCCTGAAACGATTTCAACTTCCCGGCGTTCTTGTCCAGCACACTGAGATTGTGCAGGCTGTCTATTTTGATGGTCAGGATTTCACCGGTCTGCGGGTCGAGCATAACCACACCGGATGCTAACGGACGGTCGGTAATTTCGGGCTTCGGTTTGAAGCTATACCATCGCTCATTCTTCCGGTCGGCAACCAACTCTTGATAATTATAAAGATTAACCTTTTCCGGCAATAGCGGGAAGAATGCCAAGTCCCACACCGCGCCGAACGACAGCAGGGTTTTATCATCAGCGCCGACTTTGCCTTTCGGATTGCCCTGTTTATCGGTGTCGGCAATGACGCGGACATTGACCGGTGTTTGTCCCGTCTTGTCTATCTGCACCGCCGGTTGCACGTCTACCGTGGTTTCGCGTATCTCCTCGAATTGCTCCTTGCCATTTTTGATTTTGAACCGTTCGACGCGAATCTTCTGTTCGTAGCGGCAACGGTCACGCACATAGAGCGAACGGTCTTGATTGGCAGCGGCTTTGCAGATGAGTTCCGGCGCTTTGCAGTCGTCAGCATTGTCGGTGGGCAATGCCAATGAGGAAAAGCCGCATAGCATAATGAATAGCAGACTGAAAATATACCTTGTCAACTTCTTGACTCCCCTTTTGTTATTCGTGTAAAACCTTTGCTTCGCAGTAAAAGTATAATTGACTGCGAGATTCAACGGCAAACGCCTCGTCAATCCGTGTCGGACATCCCAAGCGTTGCCGCGAATCATCATTCAAACACGGAGATAAGATGCAACCAAAATATAAAATTATCGCTATTGTCGCGCTGTTTTTTTGCTTTGCGTTCGTCAACGCCTGTGCGACTAAAAAGTATGTCCGTAATCGCGTTGGCGAACGGGTGACGCCACTTGAGAATCGTACCGGCGAACTGGAAGAAACTTCGCGGCGCAATACGCAGGAAATCAGCCGCGTCTCCCGCGATGTGGAAGATTTGAAACAACGCACCGACCGCGCTCAACAACAGGCAGACCGCGCTGCTGCTACTGCGGAACAGGCAAATACGCGAGTCGGCGGCGTTGAAAAGTCGGTTGAAGATTTGCGCTCCAATCTCGATAAATACACCCTGCAAAAGACTGTGACGATTCAATTTGAAGCGGGCAAATCAGAGCTTTTGCCGGAAGCCTCAGCGCAACTCGACGAAATTGCTTCACAAGTGAAGAGTAAGAATGGCTACCTGCTTGAATTGCAAGGCTTCGCTTCTGCCGAAGGCAAGCTGGAATTGAACGAACGTCTCAGCGAGGCGCGTTCCGAAGTGGTGAAGCGATACCTCGCCGAACGCCACAATATTCCGCTGTTCCGCATTTCGATTATCGGTCTGGGAACTAGCCGCCCGGTAGCCGATAACGAAACCAAAGAAGGGCGGATGCAGAATCGTCGCGTCGAAGTTCGTCTCTACACCAATAATGCCGCTACTCAGTAAGCAGTCGGCAGTCGGCAGAAAGCAGAAGGCAGTCGGGAGTAAATTTGCGGCTTCGCATTGGTGGAATGTTCACCTAAAGAAATCAGTCCTCAATACGATGCTTGAATCCTTTGCTGCTTACTGCCTTCTACCCTCTGCCTACTGCTTTCTGCCGACTGCCGACTATGAAATTCGGAATCAGCCTGCCTGTCAATAAGCCTTTCGATGCTGTCGCGCTTGGCTTGAATGCCGTTGACCATATCATCGTTGTACCAAACTATCCACAATTCAATACCAAGATAAAATTCACTTCTCATAGCTTGCTGGCGGGCGGGCAATGCGCGACGGCAATGGTGGCGCTGGCGCGATTGGGGATGCGGGCGCGGTACATCGGCAAAGTCGGCGACGATGCGGAAGGCAAGTTTCAATTACAAACGCTTGCCGGTGATGGCGTTGAAGCCTC
>Ga0187894_10004626_pt1 | contig 14625 bp, 12 predicted proteins | sample GBC1701081metaG_FD_136650 | JGI IMG/M metagenome (GOLD analysis project Ga0187894, IMG submission 136650) | White microbial mat communities from a lava cave in the Kipuka Kanohina Cave System on the Island of Hawaii, USA - GBC170108-1 metaG ...
GGGCTATGCCCGCTGATGTGCGGAAAGGCTTTGCTTTTCCGTCAGATTTCATCAAGATAGTGAGAGGCTGCGCCTCGAACGCGAAAGTGAGGCGTAGCCTCGTGCAGCTTGGTTGCCAAACGCAAAGGCAGAGCCTTTCCGCACATCAGGCGGCGAAGCCGCAGTATTACGGCATTCATTTTTCAAAGACCATTAGGCGGGACTCAAAACATTTTCTGCACTCTAACTTTATTCTTGTTACTTGCGACTTGCTTCAAGCCCTGAACCTGAACTATCAAAACCGGGTTGCACTCTTACAACACCAAATTGTCTGTCTTCCGTTTCTTTGTGCGCCGCCATTATCCAAACGAAATTAATCGGATGTCCGGGGATGGATACGTTAGGATGAAAACCGCCCGGCATTAATACGGCATCACCATCGCGCACGACAGCCGCGATTTCCGGTTCTTTCGTGTTTGAATAAACGAACTGAACTCCGAAAGCAGGCGCGGGCATATCGTAATAAACATAAAGCTCTTCAAGCATGGCGGCGTGTTCGTGCGGGGGCCAGCTTGTCCAATGTCCGGATTCTGATTGTCTGACTCCGGCAAGAAGGCGTCCGGCTTCAACATTTTTTCCAATCAAGATATTGATTGTGCGTGAGTTTGAATCTGCGCCCGTTTTGAATTTTAACGCTCCGTCTTGTTCTACATCGGCGTAACGAACAATCTGAACGGGATAATTCCCTTCCACCTTCGCCGCGCATTCGACAAAGTCAACGCTTTCATCTGTTGTTATTTCAACGCTTGAACCACGCGGTAGATAAATCGAATCGTAACGACCAAGTTCATATTTTTCGCCCGCCACCGTTACATCCGCTTTACCTGAAAGACAAATTAAACCGACTTCGTTTGATTCTGTTTCAAAAGAGACACTTCGATTTTCCGCGTCCAGAATAATGCGCCCGTAATGAAGGTGTTTCATCGCGCTATTGTCGGGAGTGATTGAAATGTTTCGCCCTTTGTTCTTATTAGTATCTCGAAAAATCATCGGCTGGCAATGTAATCGAAGGAATGGAAACAATTGATGAAGTCGGAGCGTGTCTTTTTGAACATATTAAGAAGGTTGCAAGCGGCGAAGTCTTGGCAAAAGCTGAAATACACAAACACAGGGAGTTTCAATTCTGGGCTGAACAGACCGTCTCGCTTTGATTCATATTGAGATTTAGTTAACGGGCAAATTCATGATACGAGATATGACTATTTGGTAAGGCTAGTTTTAGCTTGGCAAAAATCGGATAGCTGATATTTGTATCAACGATTCGTAAGTGTTCTAAGCCCTTCATATTTTGTAAAATCTCAAAACTTAAATCACCCACTTTTGTCCCCATCAAATCTAATCTTTTTAGCATCTTTAATCCTTCAAGATGCCGTAAACCTCTGTCTTCGATTTCATTATTGAGCAATGATAATTCTTCTAAACAAGTCATGTTTTTAATAAATGCCAAGCCATCATTGGTAATTTTAGTATCGCCAATATCAAGCCAACGCAAATTGGAAAAATGGCTTAAACGAGAAAATGTGTTATCGCCCGTTTTAGTTTCCCAAAGCGCAAGCCCGGTTAGACCTGTCAGACTTTCAATGTTTCTCAATTGGATGTCGTCAAACTCATGGCTTGAAGTAATTGATAACTCTTGTAAATCATCTGCGTTCAGGTGTGAAAGAGGTGTTAGATCAAACATTGCCTTATAGCTAACACTTAACCACAAATTCATTTTGCAGGGGATAGTGATTTTGCCTCGTGCTTCGGCATATTCCTTCCATTCTCCAGGCTGTACCACATTTGAAAGGCGCAGAATTCCTATTGAACGGTCTGATGGAAATTTAATCGTTCGGAACCGTTTTGCAGCATTTCTATTTGAACTGAACTCTAAGATTTCTGTATAGATGTATTTGCCTATAAACTGCTGTTCTTTTCTTCGCCATTTAATTTATCGTCGTCGTGAAATTCCTCTGCCTGAGCTTTTTGTGCGAGTTCAAGATGGTCGTGCATTGCTTTTCGTGCGGCTTCGGGGTTTCGCTCACGTATAGTTCTGTAAATCTGTCTGTGCATCTCCGCCGATTCTTTCAAATCCGTAGCGTTTTTTACGGTCTTGCTTCGGAAATCATAGAGTATTGTGGCGACCATGTTCATCAATGCCGTTAAGATACGATTTCCTGATGCGGCGGCTACCATCTGATGAAAACTCATGTCGTGAAGAAGATATTGTTCCGGTTCATCAAGTGTAGCGTACATATTTGCAAGTTCTTCTGCCATCGCGGCTAGTTGTTCGCCGGTTGCGCGTTCGGCGGCAAGCCCCGCAATAGCCATCTCAAGAAACTGGCGTGCCTCAAACATTTCTTCGGAAGAAAATCCGTGAAGTGCCGCCATAAGACGCAAAGGACTGCTATCTAGTGAAGGCGATGCTTCTGCCTCTACAACAAATGTTCCTGCCCCCTGCTTTGATTGAAGAACGCCGACAGCCGCCAGCGAACGAATTCCCGCACGAAGCGTCGGGCGGCTGACACCTAACAATTTTGCAAGGTCGCGTTCGGGCGGCAATTTATCACCCGAACGTAAATCACCGCGTTGAATCATACAACGCAGTTGCTGTACAACCTCTTCGGAAGTTGTACCGCTTCTTTCTGCATCAATAGTTTTGAAAATGCTGACGTTGGAATCATTCACAATTATTTGCCCAAGGTTAAAATAAGACCGCAAAACCGCACTGTATGAAACCAAAACCTATTTTATAGTTTGTTCAATTTCTTAAAGCTCTGCTTATCTTAACAGTTTGCCCCTTTTTATTGAATCTCAGGTTTGTAATACTTTTCATCAAAAATTCTAATCTCAATAATCACGTTCGCATTCCGTTTGACCAAAGTCGGACCGGTGAATGCAGGGTTACCCGTATAGGAAACGCCTGGTGCCAGGGTTACCAATTGATATGCAGCACCGTCAATTAAAGGCAATTCACTAATCTGTTTATTATCAATAACAGACCCCGTGTTTACCGTTCCGGTTTCCAAGGTCAATGCTGAACCCTGAACAGTGACGGTTGCCGTCATACCGATCGTCATTCCAACATTTAACGTCAGTTTATCAGCTACGCGGACTTCAATTCCTTCGCGCAGTTCTGTATTGAATCCATCCCGGATTACTTTCAATGTGTATTTTCCCGGTTGCAATAAAGGGAAAGTATAACTTCCGTCTTCACCGGTTACGACATTGGTGGTGATGTTCGTCTCTATATTCTTGATTTCGACTGTTGCCCCTGCCACTGCTGCACCGTTAGGGTCTGTGATTGTGCCTGAAATAGCCCCGCGAAACTCTTGTGCATTCGCCGTAGTTCCAATAAACAAAACAAAAAGCGATACCAAGACAAAAATGCCATAGTTGAACGCACTCTTTTTCATTACTTTGTTCCTCACTTAAAAATTATGGCTCCGCTATGAACTATCCAAGCCATAGTCGGAAACTGAGTTGTCTATAAACCCTACCAAGTTAAAACAGTTGATAGGGTGACTCCGAAACTGACTACCAAAACCTGCTTGTTCTTATTGTTGAAATACCAAGAAGTGTGTAAATACAAGTAACAAAATTCTGATAATTGCCCTTCTGATTCATATTTTCATCATCAAGGTGTTAAAGTCATTTGGTTTTACCAATTAATCAAACCAAAACAAAAGCAACTTTTTATCAAAACCGGAAATTACTCTTTCAGAGTTGTTTTATTTAATTGACCTAATCTGTATTTGTTTAATCAAGCAACAAATAACACCTATTACATCAATAATAAGCTAAATAGAACAGATATAAACGCTAAGTTTATCTAGGGAAGTAGCCTTTCTCACCACTGTTTCTCACAACTAACTGTTATTGTATTTCCCTTTTGAAGGCGTAGGCATTTTGTTCCAGCGAGTTTAATTTGTCAAGCACATTTATTTACCAATTAAGCGACAAGTCATCAAAGGGTATGACCAATTCAAATAATTGAGTGAACTTTCAATATGGCACTCACGGCGAAATTGCTTTAACCCAAAATCTTGAGCCAAAGTGCGTTTCCGTTAGTTATTTCAAACGACTAAATAAACTTCATCGCCCGGGTAATATAATTATTTGTTATGATTCTCTTAAAAATATAAACTTCACAAATCAGAATTAAAATTGTACTGTCTGTTGCTCTTAAAGCAGTGAATGCTGGCTTTGTCCGATTTATTTGCGTCAAACGAGTCTTTTGAGTAAGGCGGTAAACTTAGTTTTGCAATACCCGTTAACCAAACAAAACGAATTTGCTTTAGCCCAGACGAGTTATTTCAAAGAACCGCCGCGTGGTGCAGAAATTCTCGTCGAATCTTTGTTGCATGAAGGCGTTAAAGACATTTTCGGTCTGCCCGGTGGAGCAGTATTGCATATTTACGATGAACTTTGGCGGGCGCGACATCGCATAACACATTATCTTGTCAGACACGAACAAGGTGCGATTCATGCGGCAGACGGCTATGCCAGAGCGACAGGCAAAACAGGCGTTGCATTGGTCACATCCGGTCCGGGCGCAACAAACGCAGTTACCGGAATCGCAACCGCTTATATGGATTCCGTGCCGATTGTTGTTATTACGGGACAAGTTCCCACAGCATTAATTGGTACAGATGCTTTCCAAGAAGTTGACACGGTCGGAATAACGAGACCATGTGTGAAACACAACTATCTTGTGCGTGAAGTATGTGATTTAGCCGCGACTGTACGCGAGGCTTTTCATCTTGCACAAAGCGGAAGACCTGGTCCTGTCGTCATTGATATTCCGAAAGACGTTACGGCACATACCTGCAATTATTCGCGTTTGAGCAACACGAGTTTTCCTTTTACAGAAGAGGCGCACCTGCCAAAAGTAAGTGATATTAAGCGGGCGGCTCGGGCGATATTAAACGCAAAGCGTCCAATCCTGTATGCGGGCGGCGGTATAGTCACATCTGGTGCGGCTGATTTATTACGAACTTTTGCTGAAGAGCTACAAATGCCCGTGACGCCTACATTGATGGGATTAGGCGGGTTTCCTTCCGCACATGAACTTTGTCTGGGAATGCTCGGGATGCACGGGACTTTTACGTCAAATAATGCCGTGCGTGAGTGTGATTTGTTGTTCGCTGTCGGAGCGCGTTTTGATGACCGTGTTACAGGAAAATTCGCCACTTTTGCACCGAACGCGACAATCGTTCACATAGATATTGACCCTGTAAACATTAGCAAAAACGTCAAATCGCACGTTCAAATCGTAGCCGATGCGAGTTCTGCGTTGAAAGCCTTGCTCAAAGAAATCAGAGAGCAAGAGATCACAAATTCTTATCAGGAATGGTGGGAACAAATCCGCAAATGGCAAAGCCTTCGTCCGTTGAGTTATCGCAATACGGATGACAAACTCAAGCCGCAATCTGTTATCGAAGAGCTTTACGACATTACAAACGGCGAAGCCGTGATTGTGACTGATGTGGGACAACATCAAATGTGGGCAGCGCAGTTTTATCCATTCAAACGTCCGCGTCAGTGCATCACCAGCGGCGGGCTTGGAACTATGGGCTTCGGGCTTCCTGCGGCGATGGGCGCGCAACTTGTTTTGCCGGACGAACAAGTGATTGCCGTAGTCGGTGACGGCGGATTTCAGATGACGAATCAGGAAATTTCAACGGCAGTCCAATACAACATTCCGCTCAAAGTTTTGATAATGAACAACGGTTATTTAGGAATGGTTCGTCAATGGCAAGAACTTTTCTATGACCGTGCATATTCAGAAGTTGATTTATCCGTTGCGCCTGATTTCGTAAAGCTTGCAGAAGCTTTTGGTGTTGGCGGTTATCGGGCAGAAAAACCAAGCGAATTGCGCGATGTGCTCAAAGTATGGATTGAGCATCCCGGCGTTGCAATTCTTGATGCTGTTGTTGCTCAGGAAGAAAATGTTTTTCCGATTGTCCCTGCGGGTGCAGACGCCCATCAGATGATGTTCCAAAACGAGGGAGTTTGAAGATATAAATTTAACTCTGCGTTCTCTGCATCTGTGGTGTGAAATTATCATTCAAAAGAAAGTTTCACGCCACAGACGCAGAGAATGCAGAACAAACTAAAAGCGAGTTAAGAGTATTTCCTTAAAGTGTGGTAATGCGTCATACGATAACAATTATTGTTGCGAATCAACCCGGCGAGCTTTCGCGCATCGTCGGGCTTTTTAGCGCACGCGGTTACAACATAGAAACTATCTGCGTAGGCACAACACTAGACCCCGATTGGTCTAAGACAACGATTGTTACCAAAGGCGACGAACAAGTCGTAGAGCAGATTTTGAAACAGTGTTTACGTCTTGCCCGCGTCCGTGAAGTCCAAAATGTAACTGCGCGTCCACACATTGAACGCGAAACAGCTTTGATTGATGTCAGGGCGAAACCGGGCTTTGAACGCCAGGAAGTTTTGAATCTGGTAAATGTCTTTCGCGCGAAGGTTGTTGATATTTCTTTTGACCGCCTGATTATCGAAACGTCCGGCAATCGTGAAAAGGTCGAGAGGTTGATAGAACTTCTTTTACCTTTTGGTATCAGAGACGTAACACGCACGGGCTACATTGCAATCAATCGCCTTTCGGAAACGAAAGAGACACAAGAGGAGATTGAAGAAGAATTTGTTCAGGTTTGAAAAATAGTTTTGAGTCCCGCCTTCAGGCGGATATTCGTTTGGAACAGCCGCCTGAAGGCGGGACTCAAAACTCAAAACAATTTTTTTGGAGTTTATATGAAAATTTATTATGACAGTGATGCTGATTTGGATCTTTTGAAATCGAAGAAAATTGCCGTTATCGGTTATGGCAGTCAAGGTTTCGCGCAGGCAAATAATTTAAGAGATTCAGGTTGCGATGTAATTATTGGTTTGCGCCCTGACAGCGGGTCGCGTGCGAAGGCGGAAAAAGCGGGTTTCAAGATTTCGGAAGTTTCTGATGCGGCAGAAGAGGCTGATGTCGTAATGATGTTGGTCCCGGATGAAAAAGCTCCAAGCATTTACGGCGAAGAAATCGCGCCTTCAATGATGGCCGGAAAATACTTGGGTTTCTCGCACGGCTTCGGTGTTCATTACGGCTTTATCAAACCGCCCGAAGACGTGAATGTTTTCATGGTCGCGCCGAAAGCTCCGGGACATCTTGTCAGACGCGAATACGAACGAGGCGCGGGAACGCCTTGCTTACTTGCAGTTCATCAAAACCCATCGGGCGACACAAAAGAAATCGGATTGGCTTATGCTTCGGCTGTCGGCGGCGGACGCGCCGGAGTTATTGAAACAAACTTCAAAGAAGAAACCGAAACGGATTTGTTTGGCGAACAGGCTGTTCTTTGCGGCGGTTTGACGGCGTTGATAAAAGCGGGTTTTGAAACTCTGACAGAAAACGGTTACGCCCCTGAAATGGCTTACTTTGAATGCCTGCATGAAATGAAGCTCATCGTTGATTTAATGTACGAAGGCGGCATTGCGGCAATGCGTTATTCTGTCTCGAACACAGCACAATACGGCGATATGACGCGCGGTCCAATGGTCGTAAACGATGAAACCAAACGCAGAATGCTAGAGATTTTGAAAGAGATTCAATCAGGTGCTTTTGCGCGTGAATGGATGAGCGAAAACACATCGGGCAAAAAGAAATTTTCTTCGCTCGAAGAACGCGGCAACACACACGACATTGAGCGCGTCGGCGCAAAACTTCGGGCAATGATGCCTTGGCTCGAAAACAATAAACTTCTGGATAAGACCATAAATTAAACGGAGGAAGACAGGCGAATCCCCAATGTTCGCGGTTAACTCTTTAGCTTGTTACTCGCAGAAAAAACAAGCTAAAGAGTTAACGACAAAGGAAAAATTTACAACGGACTAAGGCTTTTACTTCAATTGCCATCGGCATCGTTTTTTGGAATGTGCATTGACAGGTAATCACACTATATGTTACCCATTGCCTTAACGGGCTGGTGTTAAATGTCTCAAGCCCCTTCTAAAAAAGAATGTCGAATTATTCATTAAAAACGGAAACCAAACGGCTAAAAACTTTAGCGCGGCTCTGGTTTAGTGTTTTCGGCATTTGCAAAAAACAATCTGTTTCGTCTTTCACTTCGCTTATCGTAGTCGTAGTTGTAATCATTATTAACATCATTACTCAAAATGGTGGCGGATGATACCTACTCCTTAAAAAAGCGAACAAATAAGAAGCTTAAAGGTCATCATCCTAAGATAAGGATGATGACCTTTTTAAGTTTTAGCGACAATAAACTATGACATTAACTGCAACTCAAAATTCAATCGAACAAGAAGCATTACAACAAGAAATGACCGGAGCGCAGATACTCTGTGAAGCTTTGTTGCGCGAGGGCGTTGACACAATTTTCGGTTATCCGGGCGGCGCGGTTCTACACATTTACGATGAACTTGCGCGAAGACAAAGGCAAATCAGGCATATATTGGCACGACATGAACAAGGAGCAGTTCATATAGCGGAAGGTTATGCAAAAGCTTCGGGAAAAACGGGTGTTGTGCTTGTTACGTCAGGACCGGGCGCGACCAATGCGGTCACGGGAATTGCAAATGCTTACATGGACTCCACGCCTTTGGTTGTCATCAGCGGACAAGTTCCAAGAAAGATGATTGGCACAGATGCTTTTCAGGAAATAGATACCGTAGGCATTACACGCTCTTGCACAAAATCCAGCTATCTTGTTCAAAACGCGAGCGATTTGGCGAGCATTGTTAAAGAAGCTTTCTATCTTGCCCGTTCGGGCAGGTGCGGTCCCGTTTTGATAGACATTCCCAAAGATGTCACAGCAGAAAAAGCATCTTTTGTTTACCCCGATGAAGTAAAACTAAAAAGTTATTCTCCGAATCTTTTCGCCGATGAAAAAGATGTCAAAGAAGCAGTGTCAAAAATTCTCAAAGCGGAGAGACCGATTCTTTATGTTGGCGGCGGCGTAATTCATTCAAACGGTGCGGACGAACTTTTGCAGTTTGCAGAAAAACTTTCCCTTCCTGTAACGCCCACTTTGATGGGTTTGGGTTGCTTTCCTTCGGGGCATTCGCTTCATTTGGGAATGCTGGGAATGCACGGAACATACTGTGCAAACATGGCGATTTCAGAGGCGGATTTGATTATCGCCGTCGGAGTTCGGTTTGATGACCGTGTGACGGGCGCACTTGATAAGTTCGCACCACGTGCCAACATTATTCACATTGATATAGACCCTTCTTCGGTCGGCAAAGTCGTTCGTGTACATATTCCTTTGGTAGGCAACGCACGTAGTGTGTTACGGCAAATGCTTGATGCTCTTAAATCTTTTCAAGAGCCAAACACTGAACTGCTTTCGGATTGGTGGGACAAAATCGAAGAGTGGAAACGATTCGCGCCTTTGACTTACGAACCCTCGAAAGACGTTATCAAACCACAACACTTGTGCGAAGAACTTCATCGTCTGACAAATGGTGACGCAATTATCGCAACCGATGTGGGACAACATCAGATGTGGCTGGCTCAATATTATGGTTTCAAACACCCCCGTCACTCTCTTACTTCAGGCGGGCTTGGAACAATGGGCTATGGCTTTCCGGCTGCATTGGGGGCGCAAATAGCATTTCCCGAAAAACAGGTAATAGCATTCGTGGGCGACGGCGGATTTCAAATGACTGCACAAGAATTGGCAACCGCCGTACAGTATCAGACAAACGTCAAAATTGTTGTGATGAACAACAATTTCCTTGGCATGGTGCGGCAATGGCAGGAGATTTTTTATGGCAACAATTATTCGGAAGTTGATATGCAGTGTCAGCCCGATTTTGTTCTGCTTGCAGAAGCTTTTGGCGCAAAAGGTTTCAGGGCGAAACATCCCAACGAGTTAACAGAAGTCTTGCGACGCGGATTAGAAACGCCGGGTGTCGTTGTGTTTGATATTGAAGTCAGTCAAGAAGCAAATGTTTATCCGATGGTGCCACCGGGCGCCGGGTTAAAGGAGATGGTTTTAGGATGAGACATACACTTTCAATCACAGTTGAAAATCGTTGCGGCGAGTTGGCACGAATCGTCAATTTGGTAAGCGGAAGAGGTATGAATATCGAAAGCCTCTCAGTGAGTGAGACATTGGAAACCGGCGTTTCTAAAGCGACTCTCACGCTTTTTGGTGAAGAGCAACAAATAGAACTTTTGCTCAAACAGCTTTCGAGACAAGTCCGTGTGCTGAGCGTCTGCGATATGAACAACATTCAACACTTTGAACGCGAAATGACTTTTGTAAGTGTCAACACGCCCGAAGAGTTTTCAAGACAGGAAATCCTGCAACTCGCCGCGTTGTTTCGCGCAGAGGTTGTTGATGCAAATCAAAATGCAATTACTCTGCAAGTCTTTGGCGAGAGAAACAAGATTGATTGGATGTTGGAACAATTGAAGAAATTTGAAATCAGCGAATGTATCCGTACAGGTACGGTCGCAGTTCCTAAATTACGAGGAGAAATATGAAAGTCTTTTATGATCATGATGCAGATTTGAATTATCTGAAAGATAAGAAAATCGCGGTTATCGGTTACGGTTCACAAGGTCACGCACATGCCAACAATTTGAAAGAATCAGGTTTTGAGGTCGTCGTCGGATTGAGCGGGAACAGCGAATCAAAAGCGAAAGCGGAAGCAGTAGGTTTAGAAGTTCTCTACACAGCCGACGCAGCCGCGTGCGGAGATGTGATTATGGTTTTGGTACCTGATGAACTTGCGCCTGCTATCTATAAAAACGAAATTGAGCCGAATTTGAAAGCGGGAAATTATTTGGCATTCGCACACGGTTTTTCGATTCACTTTGAAAAAATCGTTCCCCCATTTGATGCAAATGTTTTTATGGTCGCACCAAAATCACCCGGACATCTTCTGCGCCGCGAATATACACAAGGGCGTGGCGTTCCGTGTTTGTTCGCGGTTCATCAGGATGTAAGCAAAGACACGCGTAATGTGGCTCTTGCTTATGCTTCTGCTATTGGCGGCGGACGTGCGGGCATTCTCGAAACAACTTTCAAAGAAGAAACCGAAACGGATTTGTTTGGCGAACAAGCTGTTCTTTGCGGCGGTTTGACTGCCTTAATTCAAACAGGTTTTGAAACTTTGGTCGAAGCAGGTTACGCACCTGAAATGGCTTATTTTGAATGCCTGCATGAGATGAAACTCATAGTTGATTTGATGTATGAAGGCGGTGTGAACAATATGCGTTATTCCGTTTCAAATACTGCTGAATATGGTGATTTGACACGCGGGTCAAGAATAGTAAATCAGACAACAAAAGAAGAGATGAAGAAAATTCTGGCTGAGATTCAAAGCGGTGCTTTCGCAAACGAATGGATGGCTGAATGTGAATCAGGCAAAACGCGCTTCAAAGAGATGGAAGCGAACGCAGGCAATCACCCAATCGAACAAGTCGGAATGCGTCTGAGGGAAATGATGCCTTGGTTGCAAAAGGATAAGTTGGTTAATAAAGCTAAGAACTAAAGGTAAAAAGTAAAAAAAATATGGGATTCGATAATACAAAATTGTTGTGGATGAACGGCGAGTTCGTCGAATGGGATAAAGCGACATTCCACGTTTCGGCGCACGCACTTCATTATGGTAGCGGCGTGTTTGAAGGCATACGTTGTTATGAAACATCTGCCGGTCCGGCGGTGTTCCGTCTCGATGCACACATTCAGAGGCTTTACACTTCGGCTTCTTTTTACGGAATCGAAATTCCTTACGCGCAAAGCGAACTTGAAAAAGCCATTTGCAGACTGATTCGGCTCAATGGTTTTAAGGACTGTTATATTCGTCCGATTTGTTTTTTAGGGAGTCAAAATCTTTCCTTGAACCCAAGAAACTTTCCCGTTGAAGCGGCAATTTTGGCATGGTCTTGGGGGAGTCTTTTGGGAGCGGAATCCATCGAAAAAGGCGTGCGCGTAACAGTTTCGCCCTATCAAAAATTTCATTCGTCAATGATGCCCACAACTGCAAAGGCTTGTGGTCAATACCTGAATTCAATCATAGCTGTCCGCGACGCAGTCGGGCGCGGATTTGATGAAGCATTGTTGTTGGATAAAGACGGATTTATTGCAGAGGGCGCGGGCGAAAATCTTTTTCTCATAAAAGACGAAACAATTTTTACTAACGACGAAACGTCATCAATCCTTTTAGGAATCACAAGAGATTCAGCCATTCAGATTGCAAAAGACATGGGATACAAAGTCGAAGTTAACAAATTTCGCTTGGAAGATTTATTAGATGCCGATGAAGTTTTCTTCACAGGCACAGCCGCAGAAGTCACGCCCGTGCGTGAAGTTGACGACAAAGCAATCGGCAATGGAAAATGCGGGGCGATTACAAAGAAAATTCAACAAACCTTTTTCGCGGCTACATCGGGAGAAGAAAAACGGTATCAACACTGGCTGAGTTTCGTAACTCGAAAGGAAAATGATTTTACGCCGCACCTATCTTTTCAAACTTTAATCGAAAACAGATGAACGACAACAGAATAAGCAAAAACATAACGCAGGGCGTCGAACGCGCACCGAATCGTGCGATGCTTCGCGCCGTCGGTTTCTCGGACGAAGATTTTCAGAAACCTATCATCGCCGTTGCAAATGGTTACAGCACAATTACGCCCTGCAACTTAGGTTTAGGGCGTTTGACGGATAGAGCCGTTAAATCGCTTCGACAAGCCGACACCATGCCGCAGACTTTTGGCACAATCACAATCAGCGACGGGATTTCAATGGGAACCGAGGGCATGAAGTACAGCCTTGTTTCCCGCGAAGTCATAGCAGATTCCATCGAAACAGTTTGTCAGGGTCAGAGCGTTGACGGGTTGATTGCCATAGGCGGTTGTGACAAAAATATGCCGGGTGCGATGATTGCGATTGCGCGTTTGAATATCCCTTCGATTTTTGTTTACGGCGGCACAATAAAAGCCGGACATTACAACAATCAGGACTTAACTGTCGTCAGCGTTTTTGAAGCGGTGGGACAGCATAGCAGCGGCAAACTATCTACTTCAGATTTGCAGGAAATAGAACGCCGCGCTTGTCCGGGCGCGGGTTCATGCGGCGGGATGTACACGGCAAACACTATGTCATCCGCGTTTGAAGCGATGGGCATGAGTCTTCCCTACTCATCAACAATGGCGGCAGAAGATGAAGAGAAATCCGTAAGTGCCGAGCGTTCGGCTTTTGTTTTGGCTGAAGCCGTAAGAAAACAAATTTTGCCGTCAGACATTCTCACACGCAAGGCTTTTGAAAATGCGCTTGCCGTTTTGATGGCGGTCGGCGGTTCAACCAACGCAGTTCTACACCTTCTGGCAATCGCTCATTCCGCAAGAGTTGAATTAACGCTTGATGATTTTGCGGAGATGAAAAAACGCGTTCCCGTCTTTTGCGATTTGAAACCTTCGGGGCGATATGTCGCAACGGATTTACATAAAGCCGGCGGCATTCCGCAAGTGATGAAAATGTTACTTGCGAACGGATTGCTTCACGGCGACGCGCTGACAATAACGGGTGAGACAATCGAAGAAGTTTTGAAAGAAATCCCCGAAACGCCTTCACCCAATCAAGATGTGATTCGCCCGTTTGATAATCCGCTCTACGATGAAGGTCATCTTGCAATACTTCGCGGCAACTTAGCGGAAGAAGGTGCTGTTGCAAAAACAAGCGGAATCAAACAGGCAAAAATTACAGGACCGGCAAAAGTTTTTGATGCCGAAGAAGAATGCCTGCAGGCTATTCTTTCGGGAAAAATCAAAGCGGGCGATGTTGTGGTAATTCGCTACGAAGGACCAAAGGGCGGACCCGGAATGCGCGAGATGTTATCGCCTACATCGGCATTGATAGGGGCGGGGCTAGGTGATTCAGTCGGACTCATTACAGACGGAAGATTTTCAGGGGGAACTTACGGGCTTGTCGTCGGTCACGTTGCACCCGAAGCTGCTGTCGGTGGAACACTTGCTCTTGTTCAGGAAAACGATTCAATAACAATTGATGCTTCGCAAAACTTGCTTCAACTCAATGTTTATGATGAAGAACTTCAAAGACGCCGCACTGATTGGCAACCACCAAAACCGCGTTATGAAAACGGAGTGTTGTCAAAATACGCTCGCCTTGTTTCTAGCAGTAGCACGGGCGCGGTAACGGATTAAACTTAATTTGTGTGCGAGTTGTCGGAAATTAAGTTTTAGAGTAGTTGTGGTTTTCTCTGCGAACTCTTGCGCTCTCTGCGTGAAATCATTTTCCCAAAGAGACATTCACACACAGAGAGCGCAAGAGTTCGCAGGGTTTGCGAATTTATTGAAAAAGAGTTTGGAGTCAAATATCGAGCCAAAGGCGTAGTCCCGTTATTGCACCGCATCGGGTTTGAGTATAAGAAAACCGAGCAAGTCCCGTGCAAGGCAGACCCGCAATCACAAGCCGCATTTATGTATCCTTTCGGCAAAGTGGCGTGACGAGAAGAAAAAAGGTGTGATTTGAGGTTGACCTTTTCGTAAGTTTCAATAGAGTCTCACGCCACCGTGTCAAAGCCCGATGAAACTTCAAAGACCGA
>Ga0187894_10004627_pt1 | contig 14624 bp, 12 predicted proteins | sample GBC1701081metaG_FD_136650 | JGI IMG/M metagenome (GOLD analysis project Ga0187894, IMG submission 136650) | White microbial mat communities from a lava cave in the Kipuka Kanohina Cave System on the Island of Hawaii, USA - GBC170108-1 metaG ...
CCGTTCTTCAGGACGTCCAGCAGCGGCTGCTTGTAGGTGGTGCCGTCGGGCGCCGATTGCGCCGGCGTGCGCGGGTTGGTGAAGGCCGACTTGATGAAGCCGTTCCATTTCGTCTGGCCCGTGGCGCTCTCGCCGTGGTCGGACTCCGTCTTGGCGTCGTACTTGTCGATGATCTTCTGCGCCGTGCCGTTGTACTTCTTGAGGATCGGCGCGACGTCGGTGTTGAGCGCAGCCTGATTGGCATACTGCTTTGCCTTCAGCTGCATCAGATCGATGAACAGGTCGCGCGCGATCAGCGCCACGATGTCGTAGTGCCCCTGTTCGTGCTTGAGGATCTCGTCGGGCGTCCGCAGCTTCTTGGCGTTGATCTCGTCCATCTTCTTCCAGCTCTTGCCGGCGTCGAACGTGATGGTGATCGTGATGTTGTCGTTCACCACGAACATGCCGGACGCCGCGTCCTTGACGGAGGTGACGGGCGGCAACGAAAAGGTCGCGCTGGTGAACGCGAGGTGCGAACTGCCGGCAGTGGGCGTGCCGGTAAACTCGGCCCAGGTGAGCGTCTTGAAAAGACCGACCAGCTTCGATGGCATCGTGGTGTCCTCCCAGTTAGTTTCTTGCCTGTAATTCGTTCTTGCCCCGTCGTCGTTTCTTCCTTGTTAATTCCCTGCTGCAAATTTCGCACAAACAGCGGGTTCGGACAATGCGGCGGCCGCCGTTGGCGGTGACATTGCGCGGGCAAAGCGGTCGTGCGCTTTGTGCGCAGCTTCCCGGCTTCAAGTATGCAAGGCTGGCGCCGGCGCTTTCCACCCGGCGACCCGGTTTCTCCCCATGAGCTCGGCATCACCCCTGCTTCCCGACGCCACGCGCGCGCTTGCCACCTTCGCCGCCACGCTGGACTTCGACGACATTCCCGCGCCGGTCGTCGACCACATCAAGCTCAGCTTTCTCGACGGACTGGGCGTGTGCCTGCACGGCAGCACCCTGCCGTGGACGCGCATGGTGCGCGACGTCGCGCTGGCCGAAGGCGGCAACCCGATTGCCGCGCTGTGGGGCCACGGGCAGCGCACCGCCCTGACCACGGCCGTACTGGTGAACAGCACCGCCGGCCATGCTTTCGAGATGGACGACATCCACAAGGAGTCGATCCTGCATCCCAATTCGCTGGCGGTGCCGGTCGCCCTGGCGCTGGCCGAAGCCGACCCGACGCGCAGCGGCCGCGACATCGCTGCGGCGCTGGTGGCCGGCTACGAGGTCGGCATCCGGATCGGCAATGCGGCCACGACGGCACTGTTTCTCAACGGCTTTCATCCGCAGGGCACAACAGGCGCCTTTGTCGCCGCGGCCACCGCCGGTCGCCTGCTGGCGCTGGATCCACAGCAGATGCAGAACGCCCTGGGAATCGCCGGCTCCCTGGGCGCCGGCCTGATGGCGGCCCAGGAAGGCGCCATGGTCAAGCGCCTGCACTGCGGGCGCGCCGCGCAGGGCGGCCTCTATGCCGCGCTGCTGGCCCAGAAAGGTTTCACTGGCATCGCTGACGTGGTCGAAGCAGGCTACGGTGGCTTCCTCAGCGCCTTGGCCCGCACCCCCAACCCGGCCCGCCTGATGCAGGATCTGGGGACCGACTGGGAGGCGGCGAAGGTCGGCTTCAAGATGTATCCCAACGTCACCAGCATCCACGCCGCGCTCGACGCCCTGCGCACGATCCTGGTTGAGGTGCCGCTGTCGCATCGCCAGATCGAAAGCATCGAGGTCGGCTGCGGCCACATGACGTTGGTGCACACGGCGTGGACCTATCAGCCCGCCGGCGTGACGGCGGCGCAGATGAACATGTATTACGGCCTGGCCGTGATGGCCCTGCGCGGCGACATCTCGGTGGTCGACTACACGCAGGACAAAATCGCCGATCCGGCGGTTCTCGCGTTCATTCCCCGCATCAGGATCTTCATCGACGCGGCGCTGGAGGCCATGGGTCCGGCGCTTCGGCACGCGGCGCGGCTGACGGTGCGCACCGGCGATGGCCGCGAATTCAAGCGCGAGATCCTGCACCGCCGCGGCAGCCCGGAGAACGCCGTCGACCGCACCGCGATCGAAAGGAAGTTCGACTCGAACGTCGGTGCGCTGTTGGCGCCGGGTGCGATCGAGCGACTGAAGCGGCTGGCTGCCGATCTGGAGCATCTGGCGGATGCCACTGAGATCATTCGGATCATGGCGACGCCGATCAAAAACTAACCGGATGGGGACAACGATGCTTTCCGACACCAGCGACCGCCCTGGCGCGCCGGCGCCGACAGGGCGCAGCCTTCGCGCGCTGCGCGTGCTGATGATCGCGGCTCTGCCGATCCTGGCCGGCTGCACGGTGGACAGCCCACCGCCACAGGCGGCAGCGACGACGGCCTCGCCTGATCAGGCGTTGATCGCGCTGAACAAGCAGGTGCGCGCCAACTATGCCGAGTCCAAGCGCGCGCTGATGCTGCGCGCGCGGCCCGCGATCGTGGTGGCATTCGATGAGGCGACGCTGCTGCGCGCCGGTCAGCCGGCGGAGACCGAGTCGTTCACGCCACCGCTGTACCACCGCTACAAGGACGTGGCGCACGTGGCGCTGGGTACCTGGGCGACACTGGCGCCATGGGTGGATCGCTCCGACCAGACCTGGGTGGCGCCGCTCAACGCGCTGTTGCAGCAGGCGCGCGCGGCGCGCGCCACGCTCGATGCCGTGGGCTTCCCGGCCGACCGGCTGGCGCGGCAGCGGCTGATCTTTGATCAGTCCATCGCGCTGATGGAACAGACGCTGGCGGCGGGACGGGTGGACGGCACGACGCTGGCCGGTTACGCGCGCATCCTGGCGGCGCCGGTGCTGGCCAACGGCGATGACGCCGCGGCGCTGCAGATCGATGGCCTGCACGCCGTGGTCAGCCGCTGGCGCGCGGCGCTATCGGCCGACGATTGGCGCCGGCTGTATGTCCTGGTGCTGGGGCCCAAGATGCCGCGCGCCGGCAACCTGTCGATCCAGTATTTCCAGCGCGTGATGGGTCGCGGTGAGCTCGACCGACGCCTGCTTTATACTGAGGGGATTTTCGATCGCGATGCGGCGTTGGGGCTGCTGGGCACCGTGGTGACGGACCGCACGCTGGCGCGCGACTTTTTCGGCGATCCGATGCGCATGGACCGCGACTTCCTGAGCGACGGCGCCCGCAAGCGCCTGGATCGATTGTTCGATCCAGGCGGGCGTTAAGCTGTTACGGCCGGCTACTTGGTGCCGGGGGTCCGGATGACCTTGCCGTCCGGCATGATGATGTCGCCGGGCTTCTGGTCGGCAGCACACGGGCCGACATACCTGGTCTCGACCGTCGTGTTCGTCGTCACCGGCTGCTGACCGGGCGCGGGCGTCATCGTGGAGGTGATCTTCGCCGTCACCTTCGACGAGAAGTCGCCGCTGATCACCGACTTGGCCGTCGAGCTCATCTGGCCAAACTGGCACGAGGTCTCGGTCTCGTAACCCGCCGATGTCTTGGTGATCGCCGGCGGCTTGCAGTTGCCGCCGGCCACGGCCGCCATCGCCATCGAGTCGGTCTTGTCGTCAATGCACTGCTTGACGACCTGCGGTGACGGCATGGAGCCCCCCGTCATCGTCGTCTCCCAGAGACCGGCCTTGCGCTTGGGCATCTCCTCAGCCTGCGCCGCGACGCCCAGCGACAGGACACAGGCGACCGATGTGAGGAAAACAATGCGCTTCATCTCAGCTCCTTGATTGAGGGGAATGACCCGGTGATCACCCGGGACCCCGCGCTAGTTAAGGAGCGACAAAGTGGCGACAAAAAGAACAAATGAGTAATCGTTTCGTCATGCCAAAATTAGCATAATCGTGTAAAAGCTCTCCCTTCCGCCGTCGCCCGAGACCGATCGCATGCGCCTTCCTGCCCTCCGCGCCAAGTTGCCCGCCCTGCTGCGGGTCACGGCCGTGGCGTGCGTCGTCGCACTGGCCGTGCTGTCGCTGCTTCCGGGCAAGGAGTTCGTGCGCACCGACCTCGCCAAGCTGGGTCATGGCAAGCAGCTCGAGCATTTCATCGCCTATTTCGGCGCCACGACGATCCTCGGTCTGGCCTATCCGGCGCGGCTACGCCCGCTGATCCTGGCCCTGGTGCTGATCCCCTATGCCGGCATACTGGAAATCGCCCAGCTTTACGTGCCCGGCCGCGGCGCCTCGGTAATGGACTTTTCCGCCAGCGCCGCCGGCATCACCGCCGGCGCCCTGCTGCTGCCGCTAGCCTGGCGCACGCTGGCCCTTGCCTTTACTCTGAGTCCGATCGCCGTCACGCGCGAGCGCGAGCAGCGCTGAGACTGCCGACGGGGTACACCGGCAAGGATCTCTCATGCCGGCATGAGGTCGGCGCGTCTGGACATTCGCGGCCGTCTCGATATTATGTGCATATACACATAATGGAGCCCGGGCCGACATGCACGGCACCACGCCTCATCCACTGCTGATCGCGCGGCCGCTGCCCACCATCCTGCGGCTTGCCGGCCCGACGACGGCGGTCATGTTCCTGCAGAGCGGCGTGAGCATCGCCGAGATGTACGTGGTGGGCCGGCTGGGCACGCCGGCCCTGGCCGGCTTCCAACTCGTGTTTCCGTTCCTGATGCTGATGACGATGATGGCGGCCGGCGGCATCGGCGGCGGTATCGCGTCGGCGATCGCCCGCTCCCTGGGTGCCGGCGATCGGACCCGGGCGGCAGCGCTGGCGGTGCATGCCCTGTTGATCGCGACCGGTTTCGCGCTGTTATGGACGGTGGCGATGTCGCTGGCCGGGCCCGCGGTGTTTCGCGCCTTCGGCGCCACCGGCGAGACGCTGGATTTCGCCCTCGCCTATGCCACGGCGCTGTTCGCCGGCGCCGTCGCCCCATGGGCGATGTTCGCGCTGTCGTCGATCCTGCGCGGTACCGGCGATGTGGTGACACCGGGCAAATACATGCTGCTCGCGTCGGTCGTGCAGATCCCGCTGTCCGGCGTGCTGGTCCTGGGCACCGCCGGCTGGGGGCTGGGCGGTTGGACCGGGCTGGGGATCGCCGGCGCTGCCGTGTCGATGATCGCGACCAGCCTGCTGGCGGCCGTCCTGATGGGGCACCGCCTGTGGCGCGGACGCGCCGGGTTCGTGCCATCGCTCGCCGGCCACGGCCTCGCCGCCGCGGCATTCGCGCCGATCCTGAAAGTCGGGTTGATCTCCTCGTTGTCGGCACTCCTCGCCAACCTCACGACGATGCTGGTGAACTTCGCCATCAAGCCGTTCGGCGACGCCGCGATCGCGGGCTACGGCATCGGCGCCCGGTTGGAGTTCATCCTGGTACCGCTGTCGTTCGGTATCGGATCGGCGCTGACGACCCTGGTCGGCATCGCCGCCGGTGCCGGCCGCTGGGACCGCGCCCGACGCTTTGCCTGGACCGGCGGCATGATGGCGGCGGCGCTGACCGGCTCGCTGGGCTTCGCCGTGGCGCTGTTTCCCGGCGCCTGGGCCGGCATGTTCAGCAGTGATGCCACGGTGCTGCAGGCCGCCACGCACTACCTGACGCGCGCGGCGCCGTTCTATGCGTTGTTCGGGCTTGGCATGTCGCTGAACTTCGCGGCGCAGGGCGCCAATCGCCAGGCGGTACCGTTCGCCGCCAGCCTGCTGCGTACCCTGATCGCCGGCGTCGGCGGCTATCTGCTGGTCGTGGCTTGGCACGGCACCTTGCCCAATCTGTTCTGGCTGATCGGCGTCGCGATCCTGCTCTACGGCGCCATGATCGGCGGCGCGCTGGCGCTGCGGCCATGGGGGCCGCGCGGCGCTACGGCGACGACGGCCGGCCGCTGACCGCGAGGCCGATGCCGAGCGCGATCAAGGCGATGCCGATCGCGTGGTAGAGGTGGACGTCCTCGCCGAGGAAGGCGATGGCGAGCACCGTTCCGAACGCCGGCATCAGGTGGACGAACTGACCGGCGCGGTTGGCGCCGATCAGCTCGACGCCGCGGTTGAAGCAGAGATAGGCCAGCAGCGACGGGAACAGCGCGACATAGGCCACGGCGGCGATCGCGACATTGGTCCACCGCATCGGCGCGCCGGCCAACGTCTCCCAGGCATGGAACGGCAGCAGCATGACGGCGCCCAGCGCGAACGTCGCGGCGACGAAACTGAGCGGATGGACGGCGGGACGACGGCGCAGCAGCACCGAATACACGGCATAGGAAACGACCGCGCAGAACACCCAGAGATCGCCGATATCGACCGCGGTCTCGGCGATCGCCAGCGGCGATCCGCGGCAGGCGATCACCAGGACGCCGACCAGCGATACCAGCACGGCGATCAGCTGCATCGTGCCGGTGCGCTCGCGGAACAGGAGGAACGAGCACAGCAGGATCACCAGCGGCATCGCCGACTGCATCAGCAGCGCATTGATCGCGGTGGTCGATTGCAGGCCGATATAGACCAGGGTGTTGAACGTGGCGACGCCCAGCGCCGACAGCAGCAGCACCAGGCGCCAGTGCCGCAGCAGCTCGGGCAGGTCACGGCGCAGGTGGGGCGCGGCGAAGGCGATCACCAGGACAAAGCCTCCGGTCCAGCGCCAGAACGCCAGCGCCACCGGCGGCACGGCACCGTGCACGGCACGTCCCAGGACGAAGTTGCCCGACCAGAACAGCGCCGTCAGCACCAGCAGCACATAGGGCGAGCGCCACAGCAGGCGGCCCGCATCGCGGACGAAGGACATGGGGTGATTCCGGAAAGATGACGCTGGGCGACCTGATGAGCTGACGATAGACGTCACGCCATCAACGGCCTCCGTTCAGGAGGCCGCGATCGTAAGTCGCCGGAAGAGAATTGTCGTCATCACGGCGCTACGTTGCGTCGGCATAGCGCACGCCGTCAAGCCCGGTAACGCCGCCATCCTCCCCAGCTTCGCTGGGGAGGTGCTCCGAAGGGGCGGAGGGGAGGCGTGGTGGATATTAGTAGCCAAGACCTCGCCGGCTCCCCCTCCGGCCTTCGGCCACCTCCCCCAACTGCGTCGGGGGAGGATGCATCCACCTAACCCCTCAGATCCTTCAGCAGCGGCAGCACCTCGGCGGCGACCTGTTCGATCTGGGCGTCGCGCTCCTCGTAGGGGCCGACCAGGTCGAGCACGAGGTGGCGCACGCCGGCGGCGTGGAATTCGCGGATGCGCTCGGCGATCTGCGCTGGCGGACCCAGCGCGCAGTAGCGTTGCGCGGCTTTGCGGAAGTCCATCGCGTAGCGCACGCTGAGCGTTTCCGTAGCCGCGTCGAGCGCCTTCTCGTACGTCGTGTCCAGCCGCGTGAACAGCAGGTGGCCGGTGCCGAAGCGCGCACCGCTGCGGCCGGCGGCATGGGCCGCGTCGGCGATTGCTGCCAGGCTCTTGGCGTACATCTCCGGTGTTACCACGTACGAGATCCAGCCGTCGGCCAGACGCCCGGTGCGCTTGAGTGCGCCCTCGGAGCGGCCGCCGCACCAGATCGGCGGACCGCCGACCTGGCGTGCCGGCGGCAGCATGTGGACCTCGGGGAAGGGATAGAAGCGGCCCTCGTGCGCCACCGGTTCGCCGGTCCACAGTTTGCGCAGCACGGTGATGGCTTCGCCCAGCCGCGCGCCGCGCTCGCCAATCGGCACGCCCGCCAGCGCGTACTCCTTGGGGAACTCACCGCCGACGCCGACACCGAAGATCAGGCGTCCTTCGCTGAGGTGATCCAGGGTCGCGACCTGCTTGGCGACCGGCCCGGGATGGCGCAGCGGCAGAAGATAGACGCCGGTGCCGAGCAGCAGCCGGCGGCTTGCCACGGCGGCCTGCGCCAGCAGCACCAGCGGGTCGAGCACGGGAATCGCAAAGGCGATGTGATCGCCGACCCACAGCGAGTCGTAGCCACTGCGGTCGACCAGCTGCACCAGCGACACCAGCTCGTCGATGCGCGGCAGCCATGGGCCGGTCGCGGGTTCGGTGCGACGCAGGATGGTCTGCAGACCGACCTGCAGCCGGTCCTCGAGTACAAGCGGCATGGCATCCTCCCTACCCGGCCCGTCGTCGACGCGGCCATGGTACACGGATGACGCCTCAGACCAACGCTCCTTCCAGCGAAGCACGGTGGCGAATCATCCAGGCCACGCTGCGCGTCTGCCAGGCGATGCCCCAGACACGCGGCGCGTATTCGGTGTCGGGCGTAATCTGCTGTTCGATCACCTCGTTGGCGGCGCTGAGCGCCGCGACATCGATGATCCGGGTCATGAGCAGCCGCCGGTCAGCGGCGGCGAGGCCGTAAGCGTCGGCGAGCAGGCGCACCTGCGCGATGGGGACCGCGGCGTCCGGCAGACCGTTCATCGCCGTGACATCGTCATCGTAGAGGTGCGCGTTGTTCCAGGCGACCTGAGCCAGCTCTGTCAGCGGATCGACGGGCCCCACCGCCTCCCAGCCAATCAGCGCCACGGGATAGCCATTGCGCGCGATGATGTTCCATGGCGCTGCATCGCAATGGCCGATGATCTTGCGCCCATCGCCGATATCGCGGCCGAACCACGGCCGCCATCTCGCATCGGCCGATGGTCGGAACGCCGCAGTCGCATCGTGCAGCCGGCGGATCATCCGGCCGATCGCAATGATGGCGGCGTCGGTCCACGGCGTCGGGTTCACGATCTCGCCGTCGATATAGGTCAGAGTCTCGCGGCTGTCGGCCGCGAAGCCCGAGCCGACGACTCGGGGTGCTGCGTCGAACCCCACCGCCTCCAGATACCGCAGCAGGGCATGCACCGATGGCGTCCATGGCCCCGTCTCGCGCAGCACCGTGGCGCCGCGGCGGACTACGCTCGTCCGACCGCCGCCGCTCAGTGGAACGTCGGGTTCTGGCATCAGTACGGTTTGTCGCCGGCCACGGTCACGCGATTGCCGTAGCGCCGGTGCGGCCAGTAGTCCCACATGGCGCGGTGCTGGGCGCAGCGATTGTCCCAGAACGCGATCGAGTTGGGGCGCCAGCGGAAGCGGCACTGGAACAGCGGGTTCTCCATGTGCTCGTAGAGGTAGCGAAGAATGCCGTCGCTCTCATCGCGCGGGATGCCGTTGATGCGCACGGTGAAGCCGCGGTTGACGTAGAGGCTTTTGCGGCCGGTCACCGGATGCGTGCGCACGACAGGATGCTCGGCGCGCGGATAGGTCGGCTTGTCGGCGACGCCGAGATTGGCGTAGGTGCCGCGATAGACATGCTCGCCGTCATGGAACGCGGTGAGGCCTTCGAGATAGGCCTTCATGCGATCCGACAGCGCTTCATAGGCGGCATACATGCTGGCGAACAGTGTATCGCCGCCCTCGTCCGGGCATTCCTTGATGTAGAGAATGCTGCCCATCGGCGGCTCGGGATCGCACGAGACGTCGGTGTGCCAGCCCTCGCCGTTGGCGCGCGTCGAGTTCTCGTCGGCCGCCACGATCATCAGTTCCGGCCGGCCGGCCTCGTGCGGGGCCGCCGGGTGCACATGCAGGTCGCCGAAGCGGCGGCCGAAGGCAACGTGCTGGTCCGGCGTCAGCGTCTGGTCGCGAAAGAAGATCACCAGGTTCTCGGCCAGCGCCCGGTGGATCTCGTCCTGCGTGCGGTTCGACAGCGGCTGCGCCAGGTCGACGCCGTCGATCTCGGCGCCGATGATCGGCGTCAGCTTGCGCACCACGATGCTTTCGTAAGGCGTCGCATCGCGCGCGCCCTGCTTGTAGCGGGGGCCGCGGTTGCCGCGCAGGCTCGTGCTCTGCATGGTGTCCTCCTATTCGACTTTCAGGCCGGCGGATCGGATGATCTTGCCCCAGCGATCGATCTCGCTGCGGGTGAAACGGCCGAACGCGTCGGTCAACGCCAGCTCGCGCGGACCGCCGCCCAGCGCATCGAGCCGCGCCTTCACATCGGGCGCCTCGATGGCCGCCGCCGCATCGCGCGCGATCTGCTCGACGAGCTCAGGCGGTGTCGCGCGCGGCGCGTAAACGCCCGACCATGTCGTCAGCTCGAAGCCCGGCATACCGGCCTCGGCGCTGGTCGGCACCGAGGGCACCGTGGGATAGCGCGTGGCGTAGGTGATGGCCAGTGACCGCACAGCGTCACGGTCGACCAGCGGCTTGGCGCCCACCACGTCGACCGTCATCAGCGATATACGCCCTTCGGTCAGATCGGGGAACGCCTGCTGGTTGCCCTTGTAGCCGACGTAAACGATGTCGACGCCCGCCTGCTGGCGGAACATCTCCGACGCGATGCGCGAGGGCAGGCTGCCGGCGCCGAAGTGGTAGCGGCCGGGCTCCTTCTTCAGGAAGGCGATCAGCTCGACCAGCGATGTCGGCGGCAGCGCCTTGCTGCTCATCAGCACAAAGGGCGACATGCCCAGGCGTAGCACCGGCACGAAATCGTTGACCGGATCGTAGGGCAGCTTGTCGTACAAGGCCGGGTTGGCGGCGTGCGTCATCGCCGAGGTGGCAAGCAAGGTGAGACCATCAGGCCGGGCGCGCGCCACCAGTTCACAGGCGATCAAGCCATTGGCACCGCCGCGGTTGTCGATCACGATCGGCTGGCGCCACATCTGGCTCAGCTTCTCGGCCACGATCCGCGTCGTGACATCGACCGAGCTGCCGGCCGGCAGCGACGTGACGATGGTCACGCGATCCCGGGGAAAGCTCTGGGCGCGCGCCACCCACGGCATCGCCACGACGCCGGCCGCCCCCGTCAACACGTTCCGTCGGCTAACACCTCTCCCCGCGAGAGCGGGGAGAGGGAGGGGCCCGCGCGCAGCGCGGAAAAGTGAGGAGTTCGACCGACCAGTCTCGGCAGGGGAGCGCATGATTTGATCGTTCCTGCCCCTCACCTTCCCATGCCTTCGGCTAAGCCGACGCATCGGCGGCGAGTGCCGCGATCGCGCCACGCATCGAATCCTCGATGCGGCCGCGCGACGCCGCCTCGGCGGCGTCCGCATCGCCCGCCTCCAGCGCCACCAACGCCGCCTGCCACAGCGACAGCGACCGACGCCGACGCTCGACCGAGGCCAGCGACAGGCGCGTGTAACGCAACGTCTGCAGCGACAGCGAAATCGCCAGATCGGCGAGCCGCCCGTTGCCGCACGCGCGCGCCGTCATCAGGCTGGCGCGGAAGACCGTCTCGGCATAGGCGGCGCCGTCGGCGTCATCGACATGGCGCGCCAGTTCCTCGACGGCGGCGCGATAGCTGCGCAGCACTTGCGGATCGCGCCGCTCGGCCAACCGTCGCGAGACGATGGCGAACAAACCGGCACGCACCTCAAACGTCTCGGCCACCTCTTGCGCGCTGAGCTGCGTCACCTCGGCGCCGCGCCGGGCATGGATGCGAACCAGGCCTTCCTTCTCCAGCAGCCGCAGCGCCTCGCGGACAGGTCCGCGGCTCACCGCGAACTCGGCGGCGAAGTCCTGCTCGACCAGCCGCTCGCCCGGCGTGTAGGTGCCGTCGACAATGCGATCGCCGATGCGCGCCGCGATCTGCTCGGGCAGCGACAAGGTGAGCCTCGGCATCGCGCCGAACCAGCGGAAGGCGACATAGCCGTCCCGCGCCGGTGATCCAGGCGGATCGGGCGAGTCCCCCGTGGGGGCTATGGCCGGCATCCCGAGATCTGCATTCATATTGTTAACAATCTTAAAGAACACACACACCGAGGTCAACGGTCTCGCTCGGAAGCGTGCGACAATCGCCCACAAAGAGTTGGCTTGACCCTCACCCGAGCGTCGTTTACCTACCGCAACTGTGCAAAGCCGCGTTGCAAAAACAAATGGTGCAACGCAACAAAAGGCGCACGTGTTTCGCCACCTCATCGCTTTTGTCTCTGCCGGAGACGATACCTTACGGCAGGGCATAGGAGATGTGACGGCGTCGCAAAGAGGAAACGGGCATGAGGCTGGAGTCGACGCGTACCGCCGCCACACCGGCCGAGACGTTTCCGCAAATCCTCGCGCAGAACGCCCGCCAGCGTGGCGATCGTCCGGCGTTTCGCGAAAAGGACTTCGGCATCTGGCAGATCTACACGTGGCGCCAGGTCTACGAAGAGACGCGCGCCTTCGCCGCCGGACTCTCGTCGCTGGGCTTCGGGCGCGGCGACAGGCTGATCATCGTCGGTGACAACCGGCCCCGTCTCTATTGGGCGATGAACGCGGCGCAGATGCTGGGCGGCATTCCCGTGCCGGTCTATCAAGACTCGGCGGCGACCGAGATGGCCTACGTCGTCGAGCACGCCGATGCACGGTTCGCGCTGGCAGAGGACCAGGAGCAGATCGACAAACTGCTCGAGATCCGCGCTCAGGTGCCGAGCCTGCGCACGCTGGTCTACGAGGACGAGCGCGGCCTGCGCGACTACGAAGGGCTGCTGTCCTATCGGCAGGTCCAGGAAAGCGGCCGCGCGTTGCAACAGTCGAAACCCGCCTTCCTCGACGGTGAGATCGCGCAGGGCCGCGGCAGCGATCCTTCGGTGATGCTCTACACCTCGGGCACCACCGGGCGCCCCAAGGGCGTCGTGCTGACCTACGACAACCTGCGCAAGAGCGCCGAGAACGCCGCCACGGTCGAGGGCCTGACCGAGCGCGATGAACTGCTCTGCTATCTGCCCATGGCCTGGGTCGGCGATCACATCTTCTCGTATGCCCAGGGGCTGATCACCGGCTTCACGGTGAACTGCCCCGAATCGGCCGCCACCGTGCAGACCGACCTGCGCGAAATCGGCCCGACCTATTATTTCGCGCCGCCCCGCATTCTTGAGAACATCATCACCAACGTGATGATCCGCATGGAGGATGCCGGCGCCGCCAAACGCTGGATGTTCCGCACGTTCATGGCACTGGCGCGCCGCGTCGGCGGCAAGCTGCTCGACGGCAAGCCCGTGGGCCTGGCCGACCGCCTGCTCTACGGACTGGGCGAAGTGCTGGTGTACGGGCCGCTGAAGAATACGCTGGGCCTCTCGCGCGTGCGTGTGGCCTACACGGCAGGCGAGGCGGTCGGGCCCGACATCTTCAATTTCTACCGCTCGCTCGGCATCAACATGAAACAGCTGTACGGGCAGACCGAAGCCAGCGTCTTCGTCACCATCCACCCCAATCGCGACGTGCGGCTGGACACGGTCGGCAAGGTCGTGCCCGAGGTCGAGCTGCGCATCGCCGACAGCGGCGAGGTGCTGTTCCGCGGCCCCGGCGTATTCCACGAGTACTACAAGAACCCGGAAGCGACCGCCGAGACCAAAACCGCCGACGGCTGGGTACATTCAGGAGACGCCGGCTACATCGACGACGACGGTCACCTGCACATCATCGACCGCGCCAAGGATGTCGGCCGGTTGACCGACGGTACGCTGTTTGCGCCCAAGTTCATCGAGAACAAGCTGAAGTTCTTCCCGCACATCAACGAGGCGGTGGCGTTCGGCGACAAGCGCGACTTCGTAACGGCGATGATCAACATCGACCTGACCGCGGTCGGCAACTGGGCCGAGCGGCATGACATCGCCTACGCCAGCTACCAGGAGCTGGCGGCGCGGCCGGAGGTCTACGGCCTGATCGCCGAGCAGGTGGCGCAGGTCAATCGCGACCTCGCCCTGGATCCGCGCATGGCCGGCGCACAGGTCAGGCGGTTCCTGATCCTGCCCAAGCTGCTGGACGCCGACGACGGCGAGCTCACGCGCACCCGCAAGGTGCGGCGCGGTTTCGTCGGTGAACGCTACGCTGCGCTGATCGCGGCGCTCTACGACGGCAGGGCCACGGTCCATATTCGCACCGAAGTCACCTTCGAGGACGGCCGCAAAGGCATGGTCGAGGGCGACGTCGCGATCCGCGATATGGGTGGCGCCGAACCGGCGCCCGTACGCAAGGCGGCCTGAGCATCATGGCACGTACCTCGCACGCAACGGCTGAAGTCCTGCTGTCGCTCGACAACATCTCGCTGAGCTTCGGCGGCGTGAAGGCGCTGACCGACATCAGCTTCGACATCCACACGGGCGAGAGCCGCGCCATCATCGGTCCCAACGGCGCCGGCAAGTCCTCGATGTTGAACTGCATCAACGGCTTCTATCACCCGCAGGAAGGCCGCATCACCTACAAGGGCGTCACGCGGCGTCAGATGCGCCCGCACGAGGCGGCCGAGCAGGGCATCGCCCGCACGTTCCAGAACATCGCCCTGTTCAAGGGCATGTCGACGCTCGACAACATCATGACCGGCCGCAACCTGCGCATGAAGACCGGACTGCTGGCCCAGGCGCTGCACTGGGGCCCGGCACAGCGCGAGGAGAACGAGCATCGCGCCTTCGTCGAGCGCATCATCGATTTCCTCGAGATCCAGCACATCCGCAAGGTGCCGGTCGGCCGCCTGCCCTACGGCCTGCAGAAGCGGGTCGAGCTGGGCCGCGCGCTGGCCGCCGAGCCTGAGTTGCTGCTGCTCGACGAGCCGATGGCGGGCATGAACCTCGAAGAGAAGCAGGACATGTGCCGCTTCGTGCTCGACGTGAACGACCAGTTCGGCACCACCATCTGCCTGATCGAACACGACATGGGCGTGGTGATGGACATCTCCGACCGCGTGGTGGTGCTCGACTACGGCAAGAAGATCGGCGACGGCACACCGGACGAGGTCA
>Ga0187894_10004629_pt1 | contig 14618 bp, 11 predicted proteins | sample GBC1701081metaG_FD_136650 | JGI IMG/M metagenome (GOLD analysis project Ga0187894, IMG submission 136650) | White microbial mat communities from a lava cave in the Kipuka Kanohina Cave System on the Island of Hawaii, USA - GBC170108-1 metaG ...
CGACGGTGGGCGACGGCGTGGCGATCATCGGGCGGCCCGGAATGGGCACGCCGATGGCCGCCGGGTCCTCGATCTTCAACGCCGCCTCACCGGTCTTGCCCCCGGTGGTGGCCGTCACCGTCACGATGCCGGGCTGCTCGAAGCGATGGCGCAGCAGGAAGTAGGGCAGCGGGATGCCGTCGGTGTGCAGTTCGGCCGGCACCTCGACACCGCCGATGGTGAACGTCACCGGGCCCTCGGGTTGCAGCGGCCCGCTGGCATCGTCGTTCAACAGGGCCAGCGTCACCCGTTCGTCGAGGCCGCTGGCGTGAACATAGGACGCCACGACCAGGTTCAGCCGGGTGCCCGGACGGTTGACCTGGGTGTCGTCCGGTTCGGGCACGGTCACGGTGGCGCCGTCGTCGCCGCCGCCTCCGCACGCGGCCAGGACGACGGCTCCGGCCCCGGCCAGCAGGAAGTTCCGTCGGGTGAGGGCGGGCACGCCGTCAACCTATCGTGCACGTGTGCTCGTGAGCTTTCGCGTCGATGAGCAAGACGTCGAGGTGGCCGACGACGGCGCCTCGCTGCTGGAGGCACTGCGCGACCGCCTGGGCATCCGCTCCCCCAAGGACGGGTGCAGCCCGCAGGGCCAGTGCGGCTGCTGCACCGTCTTGATCGACGGCCAGCCGCGCGTCGCCTGCGTGACACCGTTGCGCCGCGTGGCCGGCCGCTCGGTGACCACGCTCGACGGCCTCGAGCCGGCCGTCCGCCTGCGGTGGGCCGACGCCTTCACCGTGGCCGGGGCCAGCCAGTGCGGGTTCTGCACGCCGGGGATCATCGTGCGGCTCTCCGCACTGGCCGATCTCTCGCCACCCAGCGTGGAGCAGGCCCTGGTCGCCCACCTCTGCCGCTGCACCGGCTGGCGCGCCATCGTGGCCTGTGCCGCCGGTGCCGGCGCCGGGGCGCCGTCCCCGGCGGCACCGGCTCGCGACCGCGACCTCGCGGCAGCGGCGAGGCGGGCCGCCCTGGAGGGCGGCCCGCCCCAGTCGGTGGGTGCGATGGTGGCGCTCGGCGCCGCCGGCTTCGCCGACGACACCGCCCCGGGAGACGCGCTGGTCGCCGTGCCCGACGGGCGGGGGGGCTACGCCGTCGGCGAGACGTTGACCGAGGCGCGGGCCCGGGCCGCCAAGGTGCAGGGCCGCCGGTCCGGCGGCTCGCTGGTGCACCCGGTCGAGCTCCCGCCCGGCCCGTGGCACCGGGTTCTTCGCACCACGTGGGTGGAGCCGGCCTACCTGGAGCCGGACGCCTCGTGGTGCGTCCCCGGTGGTGAGCCGGCGTCACCGTTGGCCAACGGCGGCGCCTTCGGTGGCAAGGTCGCCTCCCCGGCGCCGGCGGCGGCGCGCCGCCTGGCCGACGAGCACGGCCGGCCGGTGCGGGTGCTGTACTCGCGTGAGGACGTGGTGCGCCTCGGCCCCAAGCGCCCACCGGTGGCCGGCGGTGTGCGCGCCGACGGCACCGGCGTGCTGCGCGTGGCCCACACCCCGGGGGTGGCCGCCGCCGTGGCGGCGGCCACCCCCGGGATGCGGGTGGAGGAGGTGGACGTGGCCGGTCCGCCCACCTCGGCGGCCCTGCGGGCCGCCGGGTGGGCGGAGTCGGCCGTGCTGGTGGCGGCGGCGCGCGGGGAGGCGGTGGTCGCGGCCCCAGGGGGCGGGCGGGCCGACGCCGACATCGCCACCGACGGGTCGGTGCGGGTGTCGGTGTGGTGCGGCGACCCGCTCGACGAGGCGGTGCTCCGCTCGTACTGCACGGGCGCCGCCCACATGGCGTTGGGATGGGTCCGCCGCGAGGGTCTGGCCGTCGACCGGGCCGGGGTCCCGCTGGACCTCACGGTGCGCTCGTTCGGCATCCTGCGGGCCAAGGACACGCCGGAGGTCGACGTGCAGATCAAAGCCGACGGCGGCCCGCCACTGGCTGTCTCGGACGCGGTGTTCGCCGCCGTGGCCGCCGCCGCCTGGCGCTCCGACGGCTACCCTGCCGAATGGCCCACCCGCCGGTGACCCCCACCGCCGGTGACCCCCCCGCCGGCTACCCCCCCGCCCCGAACTTGGTGCCAAAATGGTCGCTCCAGCGACCATTTTGCCGGCCGGAATCGGCCCGGTGAGCCGGCCGGTCGGGCCCTACTCGCCGTGGGTACGGGCGGGCGACTGGGTGGTCACCTCCGGCCAGATCGCCCTGCTCGACGGAGCCTTGGTGGGCACCGACGTCGCCGCTCAGAGCGTCCGGGCGCTGGGCAATCTGGAGGCGGTGCTGGCCGATGCCGGGGCCAGCATGGCCGACGTCACCAAGACGACGGTCTTCCTGCTCGACATGGCCGACTTCGCCGCCATGAACGAGGTCTACGCCGAGCATTTCGGCGACCACCGGCCGGCCCGGTCCACCGTGGCGGTGGCCGCACTGCCGCTGGGCGCGCTCGTCGAGATCGAGGCCTGGGCCTACAGCCCCCAGCGGGACTGACCGAAGCGGTAGCCGACCGAACGCACCGTCTGGATGAGGTGCTCGTGCTCGTTGCCGAGCTTGGCCCGGAGCCGCCGCACGTGGACGTCGACGGTGCGGGCGCCGCCGTAGTACTCGTAGCCCCACACCCGTGACAGCAGCGTCTCTCGGGTGAAGACCTTGCCCGGGTGGGTGGCCAGGAACTTCAAGAGCTCGTACTCCATGTAGGTGAGGTTGAGCGTGCGCTTGGCGATGGCGGCCTGGTAGGTCTCGAGGTTGAGCACGAGCGGGCCGTACTCCAGCAGTTCGGGACGTGTGCCGCGGCCGGTGCGCCAGAAGAGATGCTTGAGCCGGGCCTCCAGCTCACGGGGTTGGATGGGCGACAGGCAGAAGTCGTCGAACAAGTCCTCCCGGAGCTCGAGGTCGCTCAACTGGTGCCCGGCCACGAGGAGGAGGAGCGGCTCCAGCGGCAGGTCGCGCTGCTTGCGGATGGCGCGGCACAAGGCGAAGGCACCCTCGGCGTCGCTGTCGGCGCACACGATGGCGCCCGCCCACCCGTCCTCGGGCTCGATCCGCGTGGCCGACTCGGGTCGGGACGCGGCCCGCCACGGATAGCCGCCGAGGTCGAGGGTCTGGACCAGCTCGGGCGGCGGAGGATCTGGGAACAGCAGGAGCGGTTGCACGGGCGCCCTACAGCGTGTGCATGTAGCGGTCGAGCTCGAACTGGGTGACCTGCGCCTTGTAGTCGGCCCATTCGGTGCGCTTGTTGCGGAGGAACCATTCGAAGACGTGCTCGCCCAGGGTCTCGGCCACCAGCTCCGAGCGCTCCATCTCGGCCAGGGCGTCGGACAGGGACCCGGGGAGCGACGTGATCCCCTCGGCCAGGCGCTCCTGTGCCGTCATGTCGTAGAGGTTGGCCGCCGCTTCGGGCGGGAGCTCGTAGCCCTCGGCGATGCCCTTGAGCCCGGCCGCCAGGACGAGGGCGAATGTGAGGTACGGGTTGCACGCCGGGTCCGGTGCCCGGTACTCCACGCGTGTCGACTCCTTCTTGCCGCGCTTGGCCACCGGCACCCGCACCAGCGCCGAGCGGTTGTTCCGGGCCCACGAGACGTACACCGGCGCCTCGTAGCCGACGACGAGGCGCTTGTAGGAGTTGACCCACTGGTTGGTCACCGCAGTGATCTCGCGGGCGTGGCGCAGCAGGCCGGCGATGAAGCTCTTGCCGGCGGCGGACAGGTGGTACTCGTCGGCCTCGTCGTGGAAGGCGTTGGTGTCGCCCTCGAACAGCGAGAAGTGGGTGTGCATGCCGGAGCCCTGCACGCCGGTCATCGGCTTCGGCATGAAGGTGGCGTGGACGCCGGCCTCCTTGGCGACCTCCTTGACGACGAGCCGCACCGTCATCACCGAGTCGGCCATCGTCAACGCGTCGGTGTAGCGCAGGTCGATCTCGTGCTGGCTGGGCGCGTCCTCGTGCTGGCTGTACTCGACGGGGATGCCCATGTCCTCGAGGGTCAGTACGGTGCGCTGTCGAAGGTCGCTGGCCAGGTCTTCCACCGTCAGCTCGAAGTAGGAACCCTGGTCGAGTGGGGTGGGGCGTCCGGGAGCGGCGGTGTCGGCGAAGTAGAAGTACTCCACCTCGGGCGCCGCGTAGAACGAGAACCCCTTCGTGCGGGCCAGGTCGAGCTGGCGGATGAGTACGTGGCGCGGGTCCCCCTCGAACGGCGTCCCGTCGAGGTTCTGGACGTCGCAGAACACGCGAGCCACGATCGGGCTGTCGGGCCGGGCCGGCAGGATGGTGAAGGTGGTGGCGTCGGGGCGGGCCAGCACGTCGCTCTCCTGGACCCTGCTGAACCCGTCGACCGCCGAACCGTCGAAGGTCATGCCCTCCTCCAGGGCGTTCTCCAACTCCGCCGGCGTGATGTTGAAGGCCTTCGGAATGCCGAGCACGTCGGTGAACCACAGCTGGATGAACCTGACACCCCGCTCCTCGGCGGTCCGCAGCACGTAGTCCTGCTGTCTCTCCATGGGGCCAGTGTCGCACCAGATCCGGCCCGGCCCGGCTCCGTTCACAATCTGTTCACGCCGCCACCTCGTCGGACCCCTGCCATAGATGGCAGGCTGTCGGCCGATCATCCACCCCTCGAGACAGCAACTTCCGGGAGGAACAACCGTGCAGGAACGCACCGCCGCCGACGTACTGCGCCTGGCCAGCGACGAGGGCGTCGAATTCGTCGACTACCGCTTCTGCGACCTCCCGGGGCTCGTCCAACACGTCAGCGTGCCGGTGTCGCAGATGACCGAGGACGTCTTCAGCGAGGGCCACGGGTTCGACGGGTCGTCGATCCGGGGCTTCCAGGAGATCCAGGAGTCCGACATGATCCTGGTGCCCGACCCCAACACCGCCTACCTCGACCCGTTCCGCGCCCGCAAGACCCTCAACATCCACTGTTTCGTGCACGATCCGATCACAGGCGAGCCCTACACCCGGGACCCGCGATACGTGGCCAAGAAGGCCGAGGCGTACCTGTCCTCGACGGGCGTCGGCGACCGGGCCTACTTCGGTCCCGAGCCCGAGTTCTTCGTCTTCGACGACGTGCGCTTCTACTACCGGGGCAACTCCTCGTTCCACCAGGTCGACTCGGTGGAGGGGACCTGGAACACCGGCCGCGACGAGGGCCCCAACCTCGGCTACAAACCCCGCACCAAGGAGGGCTACTTCCCGGTCCCGCCGATGGACCACTACCAAGACCTCCGGTCCGAGATCGCCGCCACGCTCATCGCGCTGGGGATCCCGGTGGAGCTCCACCACCACGAGGTCGCCTCGGGCGGTCAGGGCGAGATCGGCATGCGGTTCGACACGCTGCTGAACATGGCCGACAAGCTGGTCACCTTCAAGTACGTGGTGAAGAACGTCGGCCTCGCCTTCGGCAAGACCATCACGTTCATGCCCAAGCCGCTGTTCGAGGACAACGGCTCCGGCATGCACACCCACCAGTCGCTGTGGCGTGGCGACGAGCCGCTGTTCTACTCCGAGACGGGGTACGCCGGGCTGTCGGACATCGGGCGCTGGTACATCGGCGGCCTGCTCCAGCACGCGCCGGCCATCCTCGCCTTCTCCAACCCGACCACCAACTCCTACAAGCGCCTGGTGCCGGGCTACGAAGCCCCGGTCAACCTGGTCTACAGCCAGCGCAACCGGTCGGCGTCCTGCCGCATCCCGCTGGCCCAGAAGAGCCCCAAGGCCAAGCGCGTCGAGTTCCGCTGTCCCGACTCCTCGTCCAACGCCTACCTGGCGTTCGCCGCCATGCTCATGGCCGGGCTCGACGGCGTGCAGAACCGCATCGAGCCGCCCGATCCGGTGGACAAGGACCTGTACGACCTGGCGCCCGAGGAACTGGCCATGGTGCCGCAGGTGCCGGCCAGCCTCGACGCCGCACTACTGGCCCTGGAGGCCGACGGCGACTTCCTGCGGGCCGGCGGGGTGTTCACCGACGACGTGATCGAGACCCACATCGCCTACAAGCGTGAGCACGAGATCGACGCACTCCGCCTCCGCCCCCACCCGTACGAGTTCCACCTCTACTACGACATCTGAGCGGGAGGGCTGTTGAGCTGGGGTTTCGCGCCTCGGAGGCCGCCTCGTGACACGGGAGTGACACATGGGGCGGCTTCCAGCGCGTCGGCCAGGGCCTGGTCCACCGCCTGGCGAGCCCTGCTCTCGCTCGACGGCATGAGGTGGGTGTACACGCGCAGCGTGAAGCCCGGGTCGGCATGGCCGAGGTACTCGGCCAGGGCCCGGACGCTGGTGCCGGCCTCCAGCTGCACGCTGGCGTAGAAGTGGCGCAGGGCGTGCATGCCGTTGGCGCGGGTAGGGCCCACGCCGGCCGCCCGCAGCGCCGGCTTCCACACGTGGCGGTTGAAGTAGTTGCGATTGACGAGCTTGCGCTCCCTGCTGGTGAACACCAGGCCGTCGATCGTCGGCGTGGCGCGCAGATGTTCGGCGAGGACGCCGGCGACCACGTCCGGCAGGGGGACCTCCCTGGTTTTGCGGCCCTTCGGGGGAGCGATCGTCGGGTGGCCGGCCAGCAGCTTCACCTGCTGGCGGACGAGGATTCGGTGGCGGAGGAAGTCGATGTCCTCCACCCGGAGGCCGAACACCTCGCCCTGGCGCAGGCCGCAGCCGGCGGCGACGACCGGCAGCGCCCCGCCAGCGGGTCGGCTGGGCGGCGACCACGCCCGCTACCTGGTCCAGCGTCCACGGCACGACGCGGTCCTGCTCGACTGCCGGCGCCCGGACCGATCTCGCCGCGCAGGGATTGCGTGCGATGAGGCCGTCCTCGACGGCGGCGCCGAGGATGGCCGACAGGTTGGCCAGCATCACCCGCACGTACCGCGGCGCTGCCCGCTCCTGGCGGTCCCGTAGCCACGCCTGGACCATCGACGGCCGGATGTTGCGCACCTCCAAGCCGCCGAAGGCCGGTAACAGGTGGACCCTGAGGCGGCTGGCCACCGCCTCGCGAGTCGAGGGGTCGAACGTCTGGCTGGCGAGCCAGTCGGCGGCGAAGGCACCGAAGGTCACCCGGCCGGCAGAGGGATCGACGTAGGCGGCATCGAGCGTGCTGGCTTCGATCCTGGTGAGGAACCGCTCGGCGTCCACCTTGCGACGGAAGTTCCTGCTGCGGCTGGCACCCTCGGGCGCCCGCCACCGGGCGCGCCACCCAGCGCTGGTCCGGTCGATCGACGCCATGCGCCGCTCCTCCCCGCCGCGCTGGGGTCGCGCGGCCGTATCGGGTGAGGACGGCCGACTGCGTCGCTCCGGTCGTCGAGGAGCGGGGCCACGCTGCCCTGTCACGGAGTTCGTGCCTCGGGCACCCGGACGGTCGAGCGAGGCCGTCCAAGCGACCAGTGCCGACTGGCGGTACCGCACGTACCGCCCGACCCGAAGGAAGGCCGGCCCCCGGCCGAGGTAGCGCCAGTTGGCCAGGGTGCCGACAGGGATTCCGAGGTAGGCGCCGACCTCGTCGGGGGTCAGCAGCCGATCGAGGTCGCGATGAAGAACCATGTCCAGCTACGCCGCCGGGCCGCGGAAACCTCGCGAGGCGATCCCGACTCGTGGCGTGGCTAACACGGCTTCCCCTGTTGGCCGGACGCGGAGGTGACCCGACACCGGGGAACGTGCGAGAACGCGGCGGGGGCGAGCGCCCGCGTGCCAGGACGCGCGCGGCTCGATCCGGCACGGTTTCCACGGTTGGCTCCCGTGTGCTGGAGGGACGCGTTCGCGGTCAGCACTCGCCCTATGCACCCGCGCTCGCGTGTCGTGCACTCGCCCTGTGCACCCGCGCTCGCGTGTCGTGCACTCGCGGCCCGCCAGACGGTGTTTTCTGCCCACCCCTCCCCCGGAGACACCCTTGCAGGTTCCGCCTCCGGCGAACTTGCGCGAGCTCCCGGGACCGCACGGCCGCCGGCTCGTAGAGTCGAGGCCGTGATGTCGGAAACCGGCGCCAGCCCCCGGTCCACGGTGGAGCCCGCGCTCGGTATCCGGGTGGTGCTCGGCGTCGCCCGGCTCGGTGAGGCCGACCTGGCCGGTTGGTGGTCGAGCCAGGGACTCAACCCTGCCGTCCGTTTCGCCCTGGCCGGGTTCCGCCGCACCGGGGCGGTTCTGGGAGCCGAGCTGGCACTCCTGTCTGCCGAGCGGCGGCACCGCCAGGTGCTGCCGCGAGCCAGCGCCGTGCACCTGTTCTCGCCCCACCTGCCCTACCTGGGCTGGGCGCAGGCCGACCTGGCCGAGCAGAAGTCGGCCGGCCCGTGCCCCCTCCTCGACGAACTGTCCGCCTGGTCGACGGTCGAGGAGGCGGTCGCTGCTCTCCGGGCGTGGCTCTCCCCCGGGACGCCCGAGGACGACCCCGTACACCTCGGCGTGCTGGCCGGCGGCTACCTCGCCGCCGCCGGCGAGGGCAGGGCGCTGGAAGCCGAGGACATCGACCATGGCAGCGTGGCGGTGTGACGCCGGCGCGGTACACGTCCAACCTCCAAAAGGGCGGGGCCCTGCTCGATGTGACCGCCCGCGTTGTCGCCGCCTGGGAGCCGCACCGGACGGTGGCGGACAACCTCGCCCGCGTGCAGGACACCAACCTGCTCGGTGCCGCGTCGGCCGTCCGCCGGTGGGACCTGGTCGAGCGTATCCTCCGGCCCCGCTACCTCGATCCCGGGCCGCACGTGATCCCGGCCCTCCAGGTGCTCCTGCGGACCGACCGGGCCGCTTTCCGTGACGCCTGCTACTTCGAGACCAGCCGCACCGAGCCGCTGCTGGCCGGCTTCGCCCAGGGGGCGCTGTTCGACTGGCGGACCGGCGGGCGCAGCGCCGTCTCGGTCCAGGACGCGCAGATGTGGCTGGGGCGGTTGGCGGCGTCCGGCGCGGCGCCGGCCTGGTCGGAGGCCGTCTGCACCCGGCTGGCCCGGGCGCTGCTCGCCGCGCTGCGCGATTTCGGCGTGCTGGCGGGCCGGCCGAGCAGCCCCCGCAAGGAGATCGGCCACCCCTACCCGTCGGCGGCCGGTTTCGCCTACGCCTGCTGGCGCCTCCTCGAGCTGGGGACGACGGCGGCCAGCATCGAGGCGTCGCCCGTGTGGCGCCGGTGGCTCCTGAGCCCCGGCGACGCCGGCTCGCTGATGGCCGACCTGGCGAGCCACGGCGTCATCCTGCTGAACCGGGCCGGCTCGGTGACGAGGATCGAGTGGCGCGCCGCCACCCTCGTCGAGGCGGTGCATGCCGCGGCGTGACGGCGGTGTCGATCCTGCGCTCCTCGACGTCGGGCGACAGGTGGTCGAGTTCCATGACCACGGTGGCGGGTCGTCCGTACCGTGCTGGGTCTACGTCTACCCGCCCGGCGAGGAGTACCCGGTGCGGGCGGAGATCGTCCGCATGGCCGCCTGGCTGGCCGCACCCGGCCGGGACGTCGAGTGCACGTCGGTGTCGCTGGCCGACGTCTGCTGGGAGGCGATCGACGAGTCGGGCATGTACGACGAGCTCGTCCGCCAGGAACAAGAGGCCGCCGGCGACGCGTCGGCCCAGGCCGAGGTCCACCGGTCGGTGGGCCAGCTCCTGCGCCTGCCGCCGTCGCTCACCGAGCGGGTCGCCCGGCGGATGCCCTCGCCCCCGGGCCGGTGGGCATGCGTGCTCTACCGCTCGGGGGCGCTCTACCCCGGGTACCGCACGTCGGCGCTCCTCGACGACCTCAAGCTCCGAAGTGGCATCCGCGTCCCCGCCGTTCTCCTCTATCCCGGGACGATCGAGGGGAACTACGGGTTGCGCTTCATGGGCAAGACCGAGCCCGCCTACGGCTACCGCGCCATGATCGTGGCCAGGGGCGAGCGAAAGGAGGCGCGGTGACGCTCATCGGCGACCTGTTCCGCCGTGACATCGACCGCACGATCGAGGAGGTCGTGAAGGTCGACGTGGCCGACGACGCCGTGGTTGCCGCCGAGATCGACGAGTACGTGGTCACCGAGCGCATCCGGGGCGAGATGGAGGACGTGGTCCGCGAGTACGTCGACTGCTTCGACGACCGCTCGGACCGCACCAACGTGTGGGTCTCGGGCTTCTTCGGCTCCGGCAAGTCGAGCTTCGCCAAGGTGCTCGGCTACCTGCTGGAGAACCGGCGGGTAGCGGGCCGGGCCGTCGTCGACCGGCTGGCCGAGCGGGTGGACTCGCCCACCCTGCGGGCCCTGCTGGGCCGGGCGCTGGACCCGAAGAACCGAGGAACCGCGGTCACCGCCCTGCTCGACCTGTCGAGCGCCCACGACGTGGAGACCGAGGAGCACGTCGTGCTCCCCGTCTACCGGGCCGTCCTGCAACGCCTCGGCTACGCCCGGGAGCCCGCACTGGCCGCCCTGGAGTTCGACCTGGAGACCGACGCCCGGCTCGACGCCTTCGTCGCCCGGTTCGAGGAGGTCCACGGCCGGCCGTGGGCCCTCGTGCGCCACACCACCCTGGCGCCCAACATGGCCTCGCGGGTGCTCCACGAGACGGATCCCGCCACCTTCCCCTCGGCCGACTCGTGGGCCCGGGCTCCCACGTCCCCCACCGTCGACGCCAACTGGTTCGCCCGGCGGGCCGTCGAGCTGGTCGAGCGCCGGGGCGGGGGGGCCCGGCGGCTGGTGATGGTGGTCGACGAGGCCGGCCAGTACGTCGCCCGCTCGCGCGTCCGCATGCTCGCCCTCCAGGGCCTGGCCGAGGCCGTCCAGAAGCAGCAGGGGCGGCTGTTCCTCGTCACCACCAGCCAGGAGCGGCTGGAGGAGGTGGTCGACTCCCTGGAGGGCAAGGGCGTCGAGCTGGCCCGCGTGCGGGACCGCTTCCCGATCCGCGTCGACCTCACCGCCTCCGACATCCGCGAAGTGGTAGGGCTGCGGGTGCTCGACAAGTCCGACGCCGGCCGGCGGGAGATCGAGGCGCTCGTGACCCCCGTCAAGGAACGGCTGGCCGCCAACCTCCGGCTCGCCTCGGACCGCCGCTCGGACGAGTTCTCGGCCGACGACCTCGTCCGCCTCTATCCCCTGCTCCCGTACCAGGTGCAGCTCCTCATCGACGCCGTCACCCAGCGGCGCAGCCAGCTCCGGGCCGGCGCGCCTCTCGGCGGCTCCAACCGCACGATCATCCAGCACGCCCAGCAGCTCCTGGCCAACCGCCGCGTGGGGCTGGCCGGCGCCGCGGCCGGCGCCCTCGTCACCCTCGACCGCTCCTACGACCTGCTGATCGACGTGATCGACTCGGGCCTTCGCCACCAGGTCGACCAGGTGGTGGACGACCTCGGCGCCACGAGCACCGAGGCCCAGATCATGAAGGTCGTCGCCCTGGTCCACGGCGTGCGGTCCCTGCCCCTCACCGCCCAGAACCTGGCCGTGCTCCTCCACCCGGCGATCACCGCCGAGAGCAGGCGGGCCGAGGTCGCCGCCGCCGCCGAGCGGCTGGTGGCCGCCGGCTGGCTCCGGGAGACCGACGGCGGGTACCAGCTCCAGTCGGCCGAGCAGAAGCAGTGGGACGAGAAGCGCCAGCTCGACTTCCGGCCCGGCGACGAGGTTCGGGAGCGCCGGCGGATCCTGCGCGAGGAGGTCGGCGCCCGCCCCGCGGTCACCGCGGGACGCCTGTTCAGGATCGGCCTCGTGGTCGACGGGGAGCAGCTGGCCGACGGCGACGTCGTGGTGGAGCTGCACGCCTTGAGCCAGGAGGAGCACCCCGACGAGCTGGTTCCCGCCACCCGCGAGGCCGCGGCGGCCCATCGCGTCGTGTGGTGGTTCCGGCCCGGCGACGACGCCTGGTCGGCGCTGCGCGAGGTCTTCCGCAGCCGAACCATGGTCGAGCGCCACTCGTCCTCGTCGGCGTCAGACGCCACCCGTGAGCTGGTGGCCGACGAGCGGGGGCGGCAGCGCCGCAACGAGAGCCTGTACCTGGAGCGGCTGCGGGCCGACCTGCACGAGGGGGGCGTCGTCTTCCAGGGCGTCGCCGGCGAGCCGCCGAGCGGCACCCTTGTGGAGGCGGTCCAGTCGCTCGTCAAAGGGCATCTCCCGGCCATCTACTCCCACCTCGACACCTTCGCCGCCAAGATCGACGCGCGCACGCCGCTGGAGGTGGCCCGCACCGACGACCTCGGCCTGCTGCCCGCCTCCCTCGGCGACACCGGCATCGGGCTGTTCACCGTCACGCCGTCGGGAGCCGAGCTGGTCACCGATCGGGGGGCGCTGCGGGTGGTGGTGGACGAGGTGCGCCGGCGCGACGACTACGGCCAGCCGGCTACCGGGCAGTACCTCGAGCGCCACTTCGGCGCCGCCCCCTACGGCGCGTCGCCCGAGGTCGTCCAGGCCGTGGTGGCCGGCGCGCTGCGGGCCGGCCTGGTGGAGGTCGTCTACCAGGGCCAGCGCATCACCTCGGTCACCGACCGCCGCCTCGACAGCGTGTTCCGCGGCGTGGCGCCGTTCCGGTCCGTGGTCGTGCGCCCCCCGGTCGAGACCGGGCCCGACCTGCCGACACGGTCGCGCCTGGCCGAGCGCCTCACCGAGGTCACCGGCCAGACCTGCCCGGTGTCGCTCGACGAGCTCGCCAACCGGGCGCGAGCGGCCTTCGGTGGCGACCGCCAGCCCGTGGCCGAAGTCGTGAGCTTCCTCAACGGCGCCGGCGTGGCCGTCCCCTCGGCCGTGGCGTCGGCGCGGCTGGTGCTCGGGGCCATGGGCGACGACGACGCCTACCTCGTCACCGAGCTGGCCGCCGGCTGGGACGACCTCCAGGCCGGCCTGCGGGCCGTGCGCCCCGTCCGGGACCTGATCGCCGAGGACCCGGGCCTGTTCAACCGGGCCCGCTCCGCCGGCGCCCTCCCCGACCCCGAGCTGCCCGAGGGCGCTCGCACCGCCCGGGCCCGCCTGGCCGACCTGCTGCGCGCCGGCGACCTGGTCGACCACCTGCCGCTGGTCCGGGCCCTCACCGCCGAGGTGCAGGCCGCCCACCAGGCACACCTCGACGGTGCCCACAAGGACGTGTCGGCGGAGCTGGCATCCCTGCGGGCCGATCTCGCCGCTGAAGCGACCGGCGTCGACCCCGCCGCCACCGAGGCCGCCATCGCCGCCCGCCTGGCGGCGCTCGACCCGGCCGGCGCGACCACGGTCGAGCAGGTGCTGGCCCGCCGCGCCCGCATCAGCGAGGCGGTCGAGCAGGTACGCGACGACCTCGACGCGCTGCGCTCGACCGGCCGGGTGGTCCGGGTCGACGTGGCCGCCGTCGCCGCCGAGGTCGGGCCCGGCCCGATCGCGTCGATCGACCAGCTCGACGCCACCCTCGACGCCCTTCGGGCCCGCGCCCTGGCCCTGCTCGACGAGGGCCAGGAGGTGCGGTTCACGTGAGTGAACCGCCCCGCCGGGACCCGCTCGGCGCCGACGAGCGCGAGGCCCTGCGGCGGGTCGTGGGCAGGCTGCGCGCCCGCCTGGAGGGCGAGCTGCGGCGCACGCTCGCCGGTACCTACGGCATCCGCACCGGGGCTGGTGCGCCGGAGGACGAGTCGCGGCTCAAGCTCGACCCGGCCCAGGCGGTGGTGCGGGCCGAGCTGGTGGGGCTGTGGGAGGCCCTGGGCCGCGACGCCGAGCGGCTCGTACGGGAGGCGGCCTTCACCCACACCAACCGGCTCGTGGGGATCCGGGTGGCCGAAGCCCTGGACCTCCTGCCCGAGTCGCTCGCCGCCGGCCGGCGCTCCAGCGGGTTCCGCCAGCTGCTGGAGGTGGCGCCGCTCCTCGGCGCCGACGACGACGCCGGCTACTGGGCCTACCTCCAGCTGTGCGGCGACGAGCTGGCCGGGGAGTGCCCGCGCCTGTTCGACCCGCGCAACCCGCTGCTCCGCCTCCGCCCGCCGCCCTCGGCCGTCGACGAGCTGGTCGCCCTGGTCGACGAACCCGCGCTGGCGCGGGCGTGGGGCGCCCCCGACACCCTCGGGTGGACCTACCAGTTCTTCAACAGCGACGAGGAGCGCTCGCAGATGCGCCGGGCCCACGCCCAACCCCAGGACTCCCGCGAGCTGGCGGTGCGCAACCAGTTCTTCACCCCTGCCTACGTGGTGGGATTCCTCGTCCACAACTCCCTCGGCCGCCGCCTGGCCGAGGGCGGCTTCGCGGAGCTGGCCGGTGAGCTGGAGTACCTGGTCGACCGCCCCGAGCCGGGCGACCAGCGGCTCGACCTGGCCGAGGTGCGCGTGCTCGACCCGGCCGTCGGCTCCGGGCACTTCCTGCTCGGGGCCTACGACGTGCTGGAGCGGGCCTGGGCGCTGGCCGGGGTGGCCCCTGGCGACGCCGCTCCCCGGATCGTCGCCGCCCTGTGGGGCATCGACATCGACGCCCGGGCCGCCCAGGTGGCGGCCGCCGCCATCGTGTTCCGGGCCCGCCGGCACCGGCCCGGCGGCACCCTGCCCGCCCCCAACGTGGTGTGCGCCCGGGGCGTGCCCGGCGGGCCGGCGGCGCGGGCCGAGCTGCTGGCCTCGGTCGACCCGTCGCGCCGCGCCTTCCTGGCCGAGCTGGTGGACCAGCTCGACCGGGCTCCCGAGTTGGGGAGCCTCCTGAAGGTGGACGAGCTGCTCACCGGCGAGGTGGCCCGCCGGATGACCTTCGGCGGCGGCGGA
>Ga0187894_10004630_pt1 | contig 14617 bp, 14 predicted proteins | sample GBC1701081metaG_FD_136650 | JGI IMG/M metagenome (GOLD analysis project Ga0187894, IMG submission 136650) | White microbial mat communities from a lava cave in the Kipuka Kanohina Cave System on the Island of Hawaii, USA - GBC170108-1 metaG ...
AATTCGCTCCGTTCACTGTCACTCAACTTCACCGGTTTATCCTGGTTGCGCATGATATACTCCTCCCACAATCACTTGAGTATACCCTTTTTCATTACCTACATTTATGGTGAAACACTAGCCATGAAGTTACTGACTAAACCGACAGCACCGACAACCGACAATACTGACAAAGAGTCGGCGGTGTCGGTGAGTCGGTGATACCGACACGTTCTTAACATTTGGGAGTAACCAACCGTGAACCACACGCAAAGAATTGCCCATGTTGCCCGACAGCGGCGCAGCCTGACCAAAGCGGTTGTCCGCGAGGCTGTTGAGCGTTATCTGGAGGTGCTGGCAGAGGAAATCGCCAGCGGAGCATGGGTAGACATCCCCGGTATTGGTAAGGTGCAGGTTAGCCGCGAAGAAGGCCAAGGGTATGTGACCTCGATCACCTCAGGCGGGCAGCGTGTCCGTCGTCAGGTGCGGATGCGCCTGCGAACCAAAATCCGCCTGTACGAGAAGTTCAGGCAGCGGTGTCGGCATGATAAGGTGGTCGTTAAAGGGGAATGTACGTAATGCGGTTGGCGAGTTCACCCGGTTTGCTGGCAAACAGTGCGGTCAGGATTTCTTCGATGGCCTGTCCAATGGGCAAATCGTCGCGGACTTCAATCACACCAGGCATCGGCAGCCCCGCTCGAATACGGTCATAGGTGTGTTTCGTCATCGTCTCGACATCGTGTGTTAAAAGGATGCGATCCTCTTTCGCTGCCCATTCCAATACGACGGGATCAGGCGCTTGATAGAGGTGGGTATCCTGAACCCGAACAATGTCCAGTTTGGGTTCCACCCGCAGCAAGCCCCGCAGGACATCCCCGTGAAAATTCTCATCCGCGAGCAGGCGCATCGCAGTCACGCCTGCTTGCGCTGTTCTTCCAGGCGTGCCAGCAGCCGTTCGCGCAGCGGATCATTGGGATGGTCAGCCTCATACGCTCGCCGCGCCTCATCCGCAAGCTGCCGCTGCTGACGCACATACGCATCGACCTCCGCGCGATTCTGTAAGTAATAGCCGACGACCAGGTAGACATCGGACAGGTTCAAAGCGGAATAATGATGGGCAATTTCCTCAGGCGACGCGCCGCGATGGAAGTCAGCGATCACCGCTTGCAGCGTCACCCGGGTGTTCCCAATGCGGATCACGTCCCCTTCATCCATCCGCAGCGGGACATTGACCGCCGTTGGCATGACAATCATGGCAGGTTCCTTCATCTCATCTTTCCTCTAGTGTAGCACATTCATCCTCCCCAACATGAGTGCCTTTCGCACTGCCGCCGGCGCGGCGAGTGTACGACGCGAGGGACACCCACCGTCCAGCACCAGCGGGCAGGTACGCTGGCACTACCCTTCGGGCAGTACCACCGAACCACCCGCCTATCCCTGCGGGATTGCTGGACGGTCCCCCCTTCAGCGTCGTGGGCGCGGGTTGAGCGGCAGCGCTCGCCTGCGCTGGCAGATTCCAGCGGTGTGACGAGGGAGTGTTCGTCATGACTTCTGATTTCCGTTCTTATGTTCGCAGTCAGATTAAGCCGTTTCCGCGTGTCGCAACCTACCCAACATCGTGGGCAGAGCAGCCCCAGACCTTCGAGCAGATTTACGATAACCTTGTCCATTACGCCACCAACGTGATGAAAGGCAAGGGCGTCCACCGCACCAATTACCTACCGGACTGTATCCAGCATGGGTTCATGGCGCTCTGGCTTGAACTTGTCGAAGATAACAACTTCCTCGCACAGAAAACCCGCCAGCAGGCGGTGTTTCTCGTCTTGGCGCGGTGCAAGATTTCGACACTGCGTTACTACGACGACAAATTCGACAGCCTTGAGGAGCTGATGAGCTACGACTGGCGCAATACGTGGGATGAACACACCATCACCGGGTTTTCAGCTCCGAGCGGCTGGTGGAACTCGGTGGAGCAGTGGGCAACCTGGGCAGCAGAGATCGACATCCGAATCGATGTTGAACAAATCATGCAGAAGTTGGCGGCAAAATACGCTGACTCGTTCAAGCATCTGGTCGCGCTGTATGCAGTAACGACACAGGTGACGCGCAAAGACGCGGCAGCGCTGGCGGGAGTTACGCCCTGGAACTGGCACAAGACTTACGAAGAACCGATGCTGCAAGAGGTGCAGTACGAATTCGCGCAGGTGTTTCTGGAAGGCCACAGTTACACGCTGCCGGAGAAGCTGCCAGCGGAGCGTCCGAACACGGGACGTTTCACATCACCCTATCGGGATTGGCGCGAGCAGTACCAGCAGGGACACACCGCGCCCGCCGAGGCACTGCTGGAACAGTATCGCCATACCATCTGCATCGCCGGGGCGATCCGGGCACAGATTGAAGGCAAGACCTATCGCCAGGCGGCGCTGGACATCGGGCGCAATCCGAACACGTTCCCGAAGTACATGAAGCGTGCCGCGAGAATGCTGTCAGCGGCATATGTCTGACCTCAACCGTCCTGGCTGTGACGCTAAACCGGCCATTCATACTTACTGGAATACTGACAGTTGGCATAGCCACCTTGAGCCGAGCAGTATGCCAATATCGGGGAATGACTTATAACTGATGTTACGCAGATTCGCGTTTTTCCCCGCCCCAAACCCCTCTCCCACGGGGACTTCCTTCGGTCGCCCGCTTCGCAAGGAGGGACTTCAGCACGGCCTTGCTCCCCCTCGCTACGCAGCGGAGAGGGGGATGGGGAGTGAGGATAAAGGTCAACTGCGTAAGGTGAGTTATAATTGAGATGAGGGGTGATGGCGCATAATTCGCGAGAATGCACCCTAATGGAATAAGTTTTTATTCGACAATAAAGTAGAGAGGAATCGTCCATGAAAATATATCATATGTGTGATACATGTCACACTGTCCATGCGACTGAGCATATTGACGGTCCAGATTACGTGGTCGAAAAAATGTTATCAAGGACTCCCAGAACCACAGGACGATGTCCAAAAAAGGGGTGTGGGGGTTTTGTCTACCGTGTCAAAGAGGACGAAATACAGCAACTAAAAAAACTAAAAGCGAAATCACAGAGATCGTGGTTAGAGAGGTTGTTCAATAGAAAAAAATGAATATGATCTTCCCTTACTGATCCAGTTGCTTCTGAAACACGAGAGGCTCTTTCGCCGCAAAGTAGACTATCCCCCCACTGCTTAGAGCACTGTCATCGCAGCTTCGATTGCCGATGTCATAACCAATTATGAAGCCCGGTTTATTGTCGTCCTTATTTCCGCTGCTAGGGTAAGCGCGAGTGCCGAATTTAGCCGCCTAACCGCTGCCGAACTTTAGCAATGGTTTCATCCACCATTTTGACCTCGTGCATTGCGCCAATTTTCGCGAAAATGGTGTGAGCTTGTTGGAGATATTCAATCGCTCGTTTGTACTCCCCAAGATTGGCGTAGGCGGCCCCAAGGTTGAACAAACAAAGTCCTTCGTTCCCTGTATCGCTGATTTCCTGGCTGATCGCGAGTGCCAGCTCTTGATACTCAATCGCTTGGTCGTACTGCCCAACAATGAAATAGGCATTCCCCAAGCTGAGTAGGTTTTTTGCCTCGCCCTCCTGGTCGCCGATTTCGCGAGCGATCGCCAGTGCCTGCCGGTAATGTCGAATCGCCTGCTCGTACTGCCCAAGATAGAAATAGGCATTCCCCAGGTTGCCCAGGTCTTCTCCCTCACCTCGTCGGTTGCCGATTTTGCGATTGATGGTAAGCGCCTGCTGATGATGCTCAATCGCCTGCTCGTACTGCCCGAGTCTCTCATAGACATTCCCTAAGTTCCCCAGGCGGCTGCTAGCACCGTGCCAGTCGTTGATTTCGCGAGCAATCGCCAACGCCTGCCGGTAATGTCGAATCGCCTGCTCGTACTGTCCTAAAATGTAGTAGTCACTCCCTAGATCGCCCAACCCTGCGCCTTCCCCTTGCCTATCGCCACTCTCGCGAGCAGCCTTCAACCCTTGCTGATGATACTCAATCGCCCGCTCGTACTGGCCTAAAGCACGATAGGCACTCCCCAGGTAGCCCAGGTGTGCGCCTTCATACCCTAGATTTTTGAGGTGTCGTGCGGCGACTAGCGCCCCATCATGCCAGGAAATAAGCTCAACTGGTTTGAGACGCAGGTTGAGTAAGCGTGCGCCAGCAAGCGGATAATTGTTGCATAACTCCGCCGTATCATCTTCCTGAGCATGACTCAAAGCCCACGCTTGCCCGTGCTGAATTTGTCCCCACTCAAGGTTAAACTTTTGTAATGCAGGTACGATGTTGTCGCCACCTTGCTCATAGAGGTCATTAGCATCGCGCAAAATGTCCAAATAATATTGGGCATATCTCTGTTTGGCTTCTCTAACTTCCCGTTTACTTGGCATAGGATTTCACTCCTTGCGCTAGTCATCATCTTCGAGCAGGGATTCGGCGTGCTGGACGAGGAGGGCGTGCATCCAGAAGCGCCCTTGCGCGGGCAGCGGTTCGAGCAAACCGAGGTCGACCAGAAGGCGCACCGTGGGCATCGGGTCGTCGACTTCCCATACGGCTTTCATGGCGTCGCGGTCAAAGGTGGCCGGCTTGGGAGCGAACGTGCCGAGGAAGGCGTAGGCATCATAAGCGTCGGCGCTCTGGCGTTGCAGGTAATCCGTGCTTTGCTTGAGCAAAAGGCTGACGGTGGGTGTCGTGCCGGTCTTGGGATCGAAACGATTTTCCGGCGCGACTTCGTCCAATAGCCTGTGGTTTTCTCGCAGATCATCAATCAGCTTGAGAACGCCGTCCATGCCGTATTTCGTTTCGGATTCGAGGACGCGCCCGGCGACGCGCAGCGCCAGCGGCAGCCCTTCTAGGTCGCGTACCAGCACGGCGGATTTGTCGGAATAGGCTCTGACCACCGTTGGGGCAAGCTGTTGGAGCAGTTCCAGCCCTTTCTCGTCGGACAGGACACCAAGGCGGTAGCAATCTTCGGGGCGCGTTGCTAGGTGTTCGCAAACAGAGAGCAGGCGGGTGGTGATGAGGATGGCGCATTGGGGACCGGTAACGCGAAAAGGCGCGGCATCCTCGGCTTGCCATACGTCATCCACAATCAGCAGCATCCGTTTGCGCTCCAAGATGGCCCGCAGGCGCGACATCATTTCTTCCACTGTAGGAAGTTGGGCGATGTCGGGAACGCCCAGGGCGCGCCCCCAGGCGGCGAGTTCCGAGGCGGGCGTGGCACGCTCCCCCAGATGCGCCCAGAGTACGCCGTCGGGATACTTGCCGTCTTTGCCCGTCACTTCGGGATCATACGCCAGCGCCGTGACCAGCGCGGTTTTGCCGACACCGGGCCAGCCATGCACGATGGTGATGTCGCGCATAGGTTCGGACTTGCAGTCTTGCGGGATGCCGAAGCGCAGTTTGAGGCGGCGCAGGTCGTCTTCGCGCCCAATGAGCAGTGAGGGACGCGGCGGCGCAGCGGCGACAGGGGCTTGGGATTTGTCCTCCGGTGGAGGCGCAGTCGTGACATGGTGGCGTTCTTTCCAGCCGACTAGCGCGTGAGTCAGTTGGGCGGTGAAGTTGTCCACCGTTGTGAAGTACGCGCGAATGAGGGTCGCGTTAATCCGGTCTTTGAAGGCTTTCAGGCGTTCGTGATTTTGAAAGTCGATGGCGTCGACGGGCCAGGGGTGCTGCGGATCGACCAGAAAGCACAGGCGCTCCAAAGGTTGCCCGTCGATCTGTTTCGTACCCGCAAAGTCGAACTCGATTTCGGTCACGCTTTTGTCGTAACCCTTTTCGATGTAGCCGTAGCGGTGGGCAAAGATGCCGACGTAGACGTGGGCATCATCCAACTTGCGCTTGCTGCCCTCCGTCGCGCCCATGCCTATCGCGGGAAAGTTTTCCATCGCGATGGGGACCAAGCCCAACTCGTTGCAAACTTTGAGCGCCGCTTGGCGGTAATCGCCCAGGTCGCGGCTGGTGCTGCTGATAAAGACGTTGGGCATAGCGACCTCTTCATTTGACTTGTTTCACTTCATCTTTTCATATCGAATCTAACGCTAAATGGCGAGACGGACAATGTATCGAGATATTCGCTGCGGAAAGTGCCAGTGCGGCTCTCAATGAAGGGATTTTCCCACCAACTGCCAGGGGTGATGGTATACCTTATCACACTGGCGATCACGTAGCCACTGCTGGAAGGCATAGGCGATGAACTCCGGCCCATTGTCGGTCCGCAAGTAGGTGGGCGCACCGGGCAGCAGGAACAACCATTCTAAGACCTGAATCACCTGCCGTATAGCGGTCTCTCTTTCAATCGTACTCGGTGGCTATCTGTTTCGACGATGCAAGCCGCTGCCCGAAGATGGGTTTCAGGTACCGCAGGACTGGTTGAGCGATGGCTTGCTCTACATCCCGGATTCGCTGCTGGTGCAAACACTCATGTGCCAAGCTGCCGCCGAATTTGCGCGGCATATTGTGCCGCCCGCACATCTCCCAGTTGAGAAGCCTTCTCGAAATAGGGAAGAGCTTCTGCCAATTTGCCCTGATTGGCAAGCAAAGCACCGATATTACTGCAGGATTTAACATCGTTGGGGTCGAGGCGCACCGCTTCGCTATAGTCGTCCAGCGCTGCCTCGTACCGTCTCAACGCTTGATAGGTAACCCCCCGGTTGTAGTAGGCTTTGGCATGGTTGGGGTCGAGACGCAGCGCTTCATCGAAGTCCCTCAACGCTGCCTCATAGCGCCCTAATACCTTGTAGAACACCCCCCGATTGATGTAGGCAGACACATAGCCAGGGTCGAGACGCAGCGCTTCATCGAAGTCCCTCAACGCTGCCTCATACCGTTCCATCGCCTGATAGGTACGTCCCCGGTTGTGGTAGGCTGCTGCAAGGTTGGGGTCGAGGCGTAGCGCTTCGTTGAAGTCGCTCAGGGCTGCCTCATACCGCCCCAACTCATGATAGGTGAGCCCGCGGTTGTTGTACACTACAACATTGTTGGGGTCGAGGCGCAGCGCTTCGTTGAAGTCGCTCAGAGCTGCCTCATACCGTCCCAACGCCTGATAGGTATTTCCTCGGTTGTAGTAGGTTTGAGCCAGGCCGGGGTCGAGGCGCAGCGCTTCGTTGAAGTCGCTCAGGGCTGCTTCGAACCGTCCTAGGGCATGATAGGTAATCCCTCGGTTGTTATAGGTCTGGGCAAGGGTTGGGTCGAGATGCAGCGCTTTGCTGTAATCGTCCAATGCTGCCTCATACCGTCCTAGGGCATGATAGGTAGCCCCCCGTTTGGTGTAATCCCCTGCCGTGAACTTCTCCTCGGCGGGATCTGGACGCGGTGCTTGCTTGAAGCGCTCACCATAAACTCGCGCCAGTTTGGCGAGTAGCATTGCCAACGTTCGCATAACGCTCCTCACGTTTCTTTGCCGTACAACGATTCAGGGTCGGATCAAGCGACTTCAACACCTACCGGCCACTTAGGATCGCTGCCGCTTATCCCACATCTTTTACGGAAATCACATTCGCCAGCGGCAGCCTCTGCCTCCAAACGGGTGATGACTTTGTGTTTCGATAGACATTGCCCATGCAAGTATTCGGCTGAGTCAGGTCAGCCAGGCTTTTGTCTTCCTGAACTAAATCATGGAAGTCGAGTTCGGCTAAGTGGCCGAGCAGTCGCTGTTTATGACAAATCTCTAGCAGGCTTTGTTCGCGCACATTACCACAGCGAAATTCACGATCCGTCAGCACATGACAGGGGAACACATCACCGTTAGGCATAATGTTGAGGAACTGCCCGACACCACAATTGGAACACGTTTCCGGCTCAGGTGGGTCTGGTGGTGGTGGCTGATCGGGATAACAGCGTACCCAGGCCCGCCGCACGGCTGCCTGGGCCTCCTTCGCGTTTGCCCGCCAATCCCAATGTCCCTTGCCGCGTCCAATGGGTCGGAAACCGTTGAGATTGATGCGTGTGATATTCTTCTGGATGAGAAAAACCAGCAGTTCTTCCAAGTCAGGTAAACTGTGTGACGTGATAGTGACCAATACTTTCGGCTCGAAACCAACAGCGTAGTAGGCTTCCAGCCCCCGCACCGCCGCGTCGAAGTTGCCCGGACCGCGCAGGGCATCGTTTCGCTCTCGCATAGCATCCAGACTTACGCGCACCTCGTCGGCCAGACCGACCAATTGATGCGCCAGTTCCGATGTGACCAGATGCCCGTTCGTGTTCAGACAGCGTAGGATGCGGTGTTCTGGATCAGCGTCGCGCAGGTTGCGCAACAAGTCCAGAATATCCGGGCGTAGCAGCGGTTCGCCACCGGTGAAAACGACCTTTTGCGGGCGTACTGCCACCATCTCCGGCCACAATCGCGTGAAATCGGCTGTTGTCATTTCATCCGGCAGTGGCTTGCTGGCCGAAAAGTAGCAGTATTTACAATATAGATTGCACGCCTTTGTGACATGCAAAAAAACATTCCGCAAAGTAACGGTTTGAGTTGGAGATGTTTCCGCCTCTAGCCAGGGGAAAGCAGGGGTGTCCATTAGGCTTTTTCCCCGCGCCGGATGAGTTCTTGACGAGCAAGCTGACGCACTCGTGAGCAGTCGATTGTGGCTGAATCTTCCTGTGCCGCATAATTACAATATCGCAATGAAACTGCGATAACCGAGTTGCTCAGGCTAGCAACTCGACGCGGATCATTTAAACTGAGTGTGCGCGCAGTACGACCGAGTATGCTTTGTATGGCTTCTATAACATTTGCCGGTATGTCCTTGTTGTCCAAACACCTGACTAATGCTCCAAAGGCTTGCGAGTCTCCTATTCTCCCCAGTTCGAGCGCCGCTAAATTTTTACTTTCTAGACTGCCAGTTTTCAGCACTTTGATGTTTTGTTCCTGTTTTTGTGCGTTTTCATGGGCCAACCGTATTTGCTCCTCTTTTTCCGCCCGTTGTTGTTCTTTTCTGCCCTGTTGCACTAGACGCTGCACTTCTTCTACGCCCTGTTGCACTAGACGCTGCACTTCTTCAGGGGGCATAAAGTGACTGAGAGCTTCCGCCGCTATTTTCCTCATAGCAGGACTATCGTTTAATGCAGCGATGAGCTGTCGGGTAGCCCGGGTGTCCCCTAGCTGCCCTAGCGCTTTCGCTGCGCACTCACGGACAGAACTATGCTCATCCTTAAGGGCAGCGATGAGCGGTTCGACCGCCTGGACATCCCCAATTTCTCCTAATGCCACCACTGCTGCCATCGTCACGCGGAAATCCTGGTCCTTGAGGGTGTTCACCAGCGGCTCTACCGCCCGCCTATCCTTAATTTTGCCCAATGCCTCTGCCGCGTCCAGACGCACCCCACTGTCCCTATCCCTGAGGGTGTTCATCAGTGGCTCTACCGCCCGCCTATCCCGAATTTCTCCTAATGCCACCACCGCTGCCATCCTCACATTTCTCTCTTTGTCCTTTAGCGCGCTCACCAGAGGCTCAACTGCCCGTGCATCACCGATCTGCTCCAATGCCCGTACTGCCGCCTTTCGCACATTGCTATCTGCATCCTTAAGGGCACCCACTAGCAACTCGACCGCTCTTGGATCGCCAATCTCCCTCAATGCCTGAGCTGCTGCCTTCTGCACATCCAAGTCCGAATGCCTGAGGAGGATTTCGAGTATTTCGATGGGGGGTTCGATGGTTGTTCGTCCCACTCGCACTAACATTGTCGTCGCTGCTTCGCGCACTTTTTGGTTTCTGTCCATAAGCGCCATACTCAATGGGAAGGTGGTTGCTGCTCCAATTCTGGTCACTACTGCTGTCAGAGCTGAGAATGCAGCCTCCTCTATATCCGTTTCTCCCAAATTGCTGAGAGCCACCATTAAAGGTCCTACAGCCCTTTCATCACCAACCTCCCCCAGAGCCTCAGAAGCAGCCTCCTGTACACTTGAATCCTTCTCATAATCCAATGCCTTAATCAATCCCTGTATGTCCCGCTTTGCCTTCAATTTTTCAATATTGGGCGGACCAAACAATCCAAAGAATGGCATGATATTTTCTCCTCGAATACGATTGAACTATTTATGCTTGCTCCCCGCGCCGAATGAGTTCCTGACGGGCGAGTTGACGATGGTTTGAATAATCGACATCGGTTACTCTCGTCTTGACCTCCCTAAATCCACAGTTTTCGTACTCAGTTTGAACCCTTGTCAGATTATTAAGAAATAGTATATTATTTAGATTAAAAGAGGCGATTTCAGTTGGTTTACTTTCAAGAAGGGTAAGCAATGCTTCTGCGGCTTGTTTGACGAAAACCATGTGTCTGCTTCTCTCTATTGGAGATGAGCTATTCTCTGATATTTTAAGTGTAGCGATTAAGGGTTCGACAGCGCGTGCGTCGCCAAGCTTTCCTAGCGCCCAAGCTGCGTCCGAACTTCGGTTTAGCATGGCGATTAAAGGTTCGACGGCTCGTATATCCCCGATCTTTCCCAATGCCCTGGCTGCGCTGCTACATACCTCATCACTGGTGTCCTTAAGCATGGCGATTAAGGGTTCGACGGCTCGTGCATCCCCGATCTCTCCCAATGCTTCGGTTGCTTTCTGACGGTTGTCTTGAACCGGGTGCTTAAACATGGCGATTAAGGGTTCGACAGCGCGTGCATCCCCGAGCTTGCCCAACGCCGCGGCTGCATTCCGACGGGTATCTTGATCGGAGTGCCTAAGTATGGCGATTAAGGGTTCGACAGCGCGTGCGTCACCAAGCTTTCCTAATGTCCAAGCCGCCAACGTGGCTTGGCGTACCGTTAGTTGAGAATCCTTAAGAACGGCGATTAAGGGTTCGACAGCGCGTGCGTCACCAATATCTCCTAGTATCCCCGTTGCCGAGTCCCACAAATCATTGTTCGAGTCGCTAAGTACACTCAACAGTGGCTCCACAGCAGCAACTCCAATTCGTACTAATTCTTTTCGCGCTACTTCACGAACTTCATAACTTGTGGCTCCCAATTGATTCACATACTTCTTTGCCGCGTTTTGCTGAGCAATCAGTTTTTGGTCTTCCTCGGCCTTCTGGACAAGTCGCTTCACTTCCTCTACCGGTAGCAAATTAGTGAGAGCTTCTACCGCCGCTTGATGGACATTTCGTGTATCATCTCTAAGGGCAGTGATAAGCGCTTCCTTAGCTCGCCTATCACCAAGCATTCCCAGACTCTTTGCCGCTGCTGCTCGTACATGCGAGTCCCCATCTTTGATGGCGGTCCCCAGGTATTCCAAAGCGCGCACATCTCCAATCTCCCCTAGTGCCTGCGCTGCTGCCTCTCTCATTTTCATAGCTGGATCTTTGAGAAGTGCTATCAGTGGCTCAACAGCCTCGATACTTTTAAGGGCGCCTAGCGCCGATGCTGCACTGTGTCTGACCAACGCCTCTTGTAGCGTCCCACCTTTCCCATACTGGAGTGCTTTAATCAAATCCTTCACATCGCCTTTCGCCTTCAACTTCTCTATATTCGGCGGACCTCCAAAGAGTGGCATGTTCTTTTCCCCTTTCACAATTTTGAATGGCTCATCTCAGCAAGCCAGCACTTTAATAATTCATGTGCAGCCTGGGCTTTATCGTGCCAATCACAGAAAGTATTACCGATTAGGGTGTAGCGGGGATGTCCCGCCCAGGCGTGCGTGCATAGCCTGTCTGTCTCAGCAGCTTGCTCCAGCGTTTCCGGGCGATGAGCGTCCGGCCAACGCTTGTAGAAGGCTTCTGCGCCGATAGCCGCCGTTTGCAGGTGAATCACACCATCATAGCGCTGGAAATGTTCTTCTCGCCTCATACCAATAAAGGCGAAAAACTCCTGCTCGTTCCACTCATTCCGAAGCCAATACGCTAATGGGTCGAGTGTCCCGCGATGACAGAGCAACACCTGACCGGGTTTGGCGGCCTCGGCGCAAATTTCCTCCATAGCGATTTGAAGATTTACAACGGTGCGTTGAAAGGATTTTTCGCGTCCGTTGAGGCCCGATCGGAATAGGAGGGGAGCCGCTTCGGGGACGAACAACCAGCGTTCGGCGTAGGGGTCTTCGGCGCGCAGTTCGTTCATTAGCGTGGTTTTGCCGCCGCCAGGGCCGCCAGTTAATACAATGCGAGCGAGTTGTATCACGAAACCTATTTACAGGAATCTTGTCTAAATTGGCATCAATAATATTTTATCCCAATCGCGGCAAATCGCGCATGTCGGTTGAGATATTACCTTTGCACTCCAGACTATCTCCCCTCACATTGATGCAAAATGCCTGGTTAGGAAACTCTAACCACAAAATGTAATCTTTCATCGCCCAACTGTAGGATTACACAGGTTTGGCAGGGGTGGTGTGATAAGCTGTGATTGTTGGATCGCGTACCGAGAGGAGGGATACCCCATGGTCACAGCAGTCATCATCGTCCTTGTATCAGGTTAGAGGAAACTGGCTTGAAGTCTGATTCGCCGAACCATGTGAAAACACTACAACCACATAGCGGGCAGGGCGTGAACCTTGAAACGGTTTACCGCTCTCTGCTCAACATCATTGCGCGCCTGGATGAAACACAGTACACTCAGAGTGTGTTGCGCCAGACCACCGAGCGGGAACTCGATGATCTGGCTGACCCGGCGAGTGCTGTAGACACATCGCAGGGCTGAGGAGATTGTACACGATTACGCCTCATTCCTGTTGAGAGTCGATACTCGCAGGGATGGGGCGTTTCTGATTTCAGGGAAAGGAACACCAGCTTATGCCGCGCTACCAGCGCCCCCGACAACCGATTGACCCTTATAAATCCCAACCGCTTCCCTTAGGTCGCCCGGTGGCGGTTTACTATCGCCAATCTTCCGAAGGACAGATTGGCAACATCTCGACCACCCTGCAAACAGTGGATATGGTTGAACATTTGCAGCGTCAGGGCTGGCAGCGCGACCAGATACTCATGATTGATATGGATGCCGGCATCAGCGGCACTAAAAAGATCCTCGAGCGTCCGGGTATGTCGTATCTCTACACCCTGATCGAGAACGGCGAGATCGGCTTGTGCGCGGCGCAGGACGTAGACCGCTTCTTCCGCGATCTGACCCAGATCGAAACCAACATCTTCATTGATGCTTGCAAACGCAGCAACGTGCAGGTCCTCACACCGACGTTCGTATACGACTTTGCCCACCCAATGCAGGGGCGCTACCACATGCAGATGTTCCGCGAGCAGGCGCAGCGGGCAGCGGATTATCTCGAATTTCACATCAACGGCAGGCTGTTGAAAAGCCGCCAGTTTATGATGCAGGGCGGACAGTGGGCGGGCAGCAAGACGCTGCTGGGGTATATGGTAGACAAACGCACTCACCTGCCCACTGGCGAACCCAACCCGGATCGTCACCGCTACGTGCGCTTCGAGCCGCACGCCGATGTGGTGGTGAAGTGGTTTGAGTTGTTCAAGCAGTATCAGGGCAATCTGAAACGCACCTGGGAACACATCGAGCAGCATGGACCATTCATCCCGGAGTTCAATCAGATCACCCTTCCCGATGGATTTGCGCTGTATACCAACATCCGCAAGCGTTCCCGCTTCACCAACGGCTTGATGCTCTCAATGGCATCGCTGGGTGAACTGCTGCGGAACGCGGCTTACATCGGTCACTGGGCGCACCAGGGGGTGATGGTCAGAAAGCACAATCATGAGGCGATTGTGCCGCTGGACGTGTTCCTGTATGCCTTCAACAAACTCTCGCCGGTGGATTTCACCGGCGACCCCAACCCGGATTACCAGCCCTACCGATCCCTGACCCGGCACGAAAAGGCAGACCGCCCCGTAGAACCGCCGACGTACACGGGTGTTGTGTTCTCACCGGACATTCCCAACGAGCCGCCGCACCGCATGACGACGAACTATGACATGGACGGCCCGGCATACTACTACTACCTGACGGACGGCTACAAACGCACGTATATGACCCTTGCCAGCGAACTGGTAGACCGTGCGGTTGACCGAATGCTGCTGGAACGGCTGGAAGCGACCACATTGGATGAAGAAGTGTGGCAAAGAGCCTTAGAAAGTACCCACCAGAGCGGTCATGTCGATGTCCGGCGCATCGAGAACGCTATCCGTGGCACCGAACGCGCACAGAGCGCCATTGTCGAGAACCTGAAGGTGGTGGCGCTGCCGGAACTGGTCAGGCAGATGGAAGCCAGCTATGCCGCGCACGAGCAAGACATCGCACGACTACGGCGCGAGTTAGCTGAATTGCAGCAGGATAACCGCCACCAGCGCGTTCTGTTGGAAGCGCGTCCGGTGCTGGAGATCGTGATTGCCCGCTGGCGCGACGTACCGCGTACCTCGCGGCGGGAATTGTTTGATGCCTTCGCGCAGCGGGTTATTGTGTCCAAAATCGACATGATCCACCGCCGCATAACGGTGTGCTGGCGCGATGGCAGCGAGTCGTCAGAGGTGGTCAAACCACCGCGTCGCAACTTCTCCTGGTCGCCGGATGAATTAGACCGTCTCCGGCAGATGGTCGAGGACAGCACTGACCAGGTGGATTTACTGAAAGCCTTCGACGGCGTGACGTGGCGCAACCTTCAGGAACGCTACGCTTATCATTTCGGGGACGGACGCTGGTTCGCGGGCTACACCGGTCAGCGTAA
>Ga0187894_10004631_pt1 | contig 14615 bp, 11 predicted proteins | sample GBC1701081metaG_FD_136650 | JGI IMG/M metagenome (GOLD analysis project Ga0187894, IMG submission 136650) | White microbial mat communities from a lava cave in the Kipuka Kanohina Cave System on the Island of Hawaii, USA - GBC170108-1 metaG ...
ACTTATTTGAAATAACCGTTTTGTCGCCAACGGCGACTAACAATATAGCGCAGGGTGAGCGAAGCGTAACCCTGCGAACTACGAACACCAACGAGTTTCCGTCTCCGAATGCAGACCAACATTGAATAAATATGATGTTCGTCACCGTTGGTGACGGAAAACTTTCTGCATCCGACGTAGGGTTGCGGCTTGATAGCCTTACCCTACGCTATATTTTCAGTCGCTTTCAGCGACAAAAACAAAAGTGTCCAGACATCAGATTCAACACCATAATCTAAAATTCAAAACGGAGAGTTATAAAACTAATGCCCCCCTCAATTCATAGTGATTTTTGTTTTGGAAAAGTTACAGGTGGTTTTGAAATATCTTACTGCCTATCTTGCGGGAATATAACTTTGTGTCAACTGTAAATTTCATTCCGGTGTAATCGGTCGGTTATTGGGTGTAAAAGTACGACGGGCTGCCAGCCTGTCGAAAAAATGCTAAAGAAAAAAGAACAGCGACAGGCTGCCAGCCCGTCGTACCCCAATGACCGGCAGATTACATTCCGGTTCAGATTTTCGTCTTTCTGAATATAGCGTCCTTCAACTTCTACGGTTTGAAACAAAGTTCTGCCGTTGCTTACAACCCAACCTTATTGCAAAATCATCTCTGCCTGGCATAACGCTACGAAAAGGAATGTAATGATGCTTTGTAAAAACAGAATAAGACGATTTTCAATCTTTCTTCTTTCCGCAATTTTTTTGATTCAAGCTTCGGCTACCGTTAAGGCACGACCTTTACAGTTTCAACAGCTACTAACCGAATTTACAACCGACAAAACCAAGAAAGGCACAGCCGAACTTCGTCCCCCGCGTGTTTTTGATGTTCAGCATTATGTCATTCGCATCGCCTTTAATCGGGAAAAGAAAACTGTTATTGGCGATGTAACCGTTCGTCTTAAACCGCTGGCACAGGGCTTAAAAACTTTTAGCCTCGATGCAGGTGATGAAGAAAGATTCAAAGTCGAATCAATCACGCTCGAAAATTCAAACACGCTTTTGACCTACAAATTAAACGACGAAAAGCTTCAAATTACGCTGGACAAAGCTTATTCTGCAAACGATACAATCGGTGTTCGCATCGTCTATCAGGCTCAACCTAAGCGTGGTCTGTATTTCATCAAACAATCTAAAACCAGAGGTTACGACGCTCCCGCTCAAATCTGGACACAAGGCGAACCCGAAGACAATCATTTCTGGTTTCCCTGCTACGATTACCCTGACGATAAAGCCACCACAGAACAGTTCATCACAACTCAGGGAAATGAATTGGCTGTCGGCAACGGTGCGTTGCAAGAGACAAAAACCAACATAGACGACACAAAAACTTTTCACTGGAAGATGGATGTTCCCCATGTCAGTTATCTGACTTCTTTGGTCGTGGGCAATTTTGTAAAACTCGAAGATACATATAAAGAAACCCCTCTTGAATATTATGTTTATTCGGGGAGCGAGGATTTAACGAGAAGGGTGTTTGCACAAACGCCGCAGATGATGAAGTTTTTTGAAACCAAGTTTAATTTCCCGTTCCCTTACAAGCGTTATGCCCAGACAATCGTAAACGAGTATTCTTTATTTGCAGGAATGGAGAACATCACAGCAACAACTTTATCCGATAACATAATCCTTGAAGACGACGCAGACAGAAGTTACGAAGCCGAAGAACTGATTTCACACGAACTTGCACACTCTTGGTTCGGAAATCTTGTAACGTGCAAAGATTGGTCGCACCTTTGGCTTAACGAAGGCTTTGCAACATTCATGGAAGCCGCTTACAGAGAACATACAGAAGGACGCGAGGCATATGTAAAAAAAATCAGGAACGATGCCATGGCTTACTTTAGTTCGGAGGCATATGGTCGCCGCCATCCGCTTGTAAACAAATTTTATGGTAACCCCATGACAATTTTTGATTCAACCAACTATCAAAAAGGCGGTTTTGTAATCCATATGTTGCGCCAAACGGTTGGTGAAGAAACTTTCTGGAAAGCATTGAATCTTTATCTGAACGAATACAAGTTCAAATCGGCTGAGACAGCAGATTTACAAAGAGTCTTTGAAAAAGTAAGTGGGAAAAACCTGATGTGGTTCTTTGACCAATGGGTTTATAAAGCTGGCTTTCCGACACTTAAAGTAAGTTATAAGTTCATTGATAAAACAAAACGCTTACAGCTTACGATTGAACAAACTCAAGTGGCAGATGACATTACTCCGACTGTCTTTCGTCTTTTTGCGGATGTTCAGATTGTGACCGACAAAGGAACGCGAACCGAAAAGGTTGAAATCAGTAAACGTTCGCAAACCTTTACTTTCAAAGTAAACGATAAGTTCCTGCAGGTGTGGGTTGACAGAGATTACAACTTGCTTCGTCTGTTGAATTTTCCGCAAGCTCAAGAACAAATGAAAAGAGTTGCATAGTTCAAAGTTCAAAGTTGTAGGCACTATTCAATTTTAAACTTTGAATCTACTTTTATGGAAACAAATCAATCAACAATTCTTACTTACTCGGTTCTGGTTGGTTTGTCGCCGCTTGTGCCCGTGCCTTTTGTTGATGATTGGTTAAAGAACTATTTTCGGCGGCGAATGGTCAGGAGTCTTGCCGCCGTGCATCAGCAGATATTGAACAAAGATGCCGTAAACGCTTTGACAGAAGAAAAAAGCGGCTGCTTTCTCGGTTGTCTTGGTGCCGTAATACTTTACCCTTTGAAAAAAATCTTTCGGAAACTTTTCTATTTTCTCGAATGGAAACGCGCAGTTGATTTAACAAGCCACACATATCATTACGGTTATGTTGTTGATTTTGCTTTACACGAAGGTTATCTGAAAAGTGATGTGGATAACTACGAAACCGTTCGCAAATCAATTGATGAGGTTTGCAAACATACCCCTATAAAACCAATCGAAACAATTGTTACTTCTACATTCAATCAGTCGAAAAACCTGATTTGGTCGGGCGTTGAGATAATGGAAAAAGCCTTTCGTAATATGACACGCAAGGCAACTGACGAAGAGAAAAAAGAAGCCGTTAAAGCCATTGAAGAAGAAGAAAAAGAAAAACTGGAAGGCGTGACGAGCAAACTTTCGCGGGCTATCTCAAGCGTGCCTGAGGAACATTTCAAATCAATACGTGAATGTTTTACCACTGCGATGAAAACGTCAGAACAGCTATCTCAGGCGGAGCGCGAAACCTGACAGGCAACCCGCTTGTTCCCACTCCTGTTGTCACAAAAAGATTCTTTCCCTTTTCAATAACGTGACCTCTTGCATATTTCTGACCAAATTGTGACGGTACAATCAATGCACCGACAAAAGGGAAATTGACCTGCCCGCCGTGCGTGTGCCCTGCAATTGTCAAAGAGATTTTTGATGGCAGTTCGGGAAAAACATCCGGATTGTGTGTGATGGCTATAATTATTCCTTCCGAATCTATTTTTGACAGGGGTGGGTTCAGATTTATGGGCTTGCGCGTCCAAAAATCAGGAACACCCAAAATCCAGACTGTCTGCTCGTTGATTACAACCTTTGCAACATCGTTTTCCAATACTTTTATTCCGACATCTTCCAAAGCATTTTGAACTTTCTTGCCGTTGTACCACCAATCGTGATTCCCGATTACAGCATAAACTCCGTACTTTGCTTTTAAGCCTTTCAGGTTTTTCACAATTGTCTCAACAGGCATATTCAAATCTTCTACCTTGTAACTCTTTTGCGAGACGAAATCTCCAAGCAAAAAAATAAAATCCGGTTCTTGCACGTTTGCGGTTTCGACAACCCTTTGAATTTTTGATTCGCCTACATAGAACGAACCGCCGTGAATATCAGAAATCGCAACGATTTTCAGATTATTCAACTGCTTAGGCAAGTTTGAGAGTTTGATTGATTGTTCGTTTATAACAAGGCTGTTTGGTTCAAAAACAAAAGCCCAGAGAAAGAGCACGACCACTATAAAAACCACCGCGCCGAAAAAACAGATAATATATTTCTTACGTTTTGAAAGAGACATTTATTTTGAGGGGATTTGAAACCAACTTTCAGGGACTTCTGTATTTATCTTTACCTCTTTTGCTTTGAATTCGGCGTAAAACGCGCCGTAAGGCGTATCCAATCTCTGAACAAATTTCACAGGAATCAGCACGCCTTCATATTCTTTTAATTCATCAACCTCTGCACCAAAAGTGTAGCCATTATAAGGAATCTCGAAACTCTTAACGCGCCCCGTCTTGGCATCCAGATAAAAGTTTGTAGTATTTCCATCAGCGTCTGAAAAACTAAAAGCGCGCATCTTGTTTTTATCCGGTAATGCTGAAACCGAGTATCCCGATTCACCGAAATGCTGAAACGCATTCAAACCGAATTTTGAAGTTGGCGGAATATCCACGCCCTGAAAAGAGTTCCAAGTCTGTTGCCCGTCGTAAATTTGTGTGAATGATTGAATTGATTTCACTTCCAAACGGGATTTCGCTCCGACATTTGCCATGACAAATGAACCGCCGAAGGATTGCGTCGAATTCGGCGCATATAAACTCAGCGTGCCAAGCACAACAAGACTTTGCATCTTCTTAAATTTTTCGCCGCCGAGTACATCGAACGCAATCTTTGCTAATTCTTCGGGCTTTGTTTGCGGCGTGATGTTTACGATTTTAACCACATTGTTTTTTGCTTCGGGTTTCTTTTCATCTTTCGGTTTTTCTTTTTGCCCGAATGAAATTGAAAATGACAAAAATAAAACGGAGAGTATGGAAACAAACAAAGAAAATTTAAACTTCATCAAAACTCCTGTGACATTTACAGACAAAATTTCCGTCGAACCATTCAACCATAGACAGAACATTTGCGGTTTATCTATTTTTTCGGTTGGTTCTTCAATTTTCCCATTTCAGGCGGGGAAGTTACTTTCAGATGCCCTTTATCATCTTTATAAACCTTGAACTCCACATCTTTTACTTCGCCGTCAACCAAGATTCTGAGGGTAAAAGATTTGTTATGTCCTTGCCCTTTTACGCGAAGCGGCAGGAAACCAATAACATCCATACTCCTGTAAGCCGTGTAATGTTCTTGGTCATATTTTTCGTAACCGAGAACATATATTCTATCGAAGTCCGGCGGATTATCTTTGCTAGCTTGAGAATTTGTTTCGTTATTTCCCTTTTCTAAAATCACCCAAGACCCGGGGCGTTGTTCTTTGCCTGCATCTCTGTCCCTACCTTCGGACTTATCAGCGGATTCGCTGTCTCCGTCAAGACGACTCCACGCAACAAATTCGCGACCTGAGCGGTAAAAGATTATATCGCTCGGAACTTTTAATTCGACTTGTTTTCCGTAAATCCATCCTGCGGGTGCAGGTGAGACCGAAGGGTCAAGCCGGACTTTGTACCAAAGGTCTGTTGTTTCTTGGGGAATCTCTTGTCCTTCAGCGTCTTTGGCTTTCTTTTTAGATTTGTTATGTCTGCTTTTTGATGAGTTGTCTCTGTCCAAAGTGATGTCATCCGCGGGGTCAAGTTTGGGTTTTGGAACACGTTTCCAGCTGACTATCTCAAAAACAGAACCGCTTTCTAATTGCATCAGGATATTTTCGTTGGTCGTGTAGTCGGTAGAAAGCCTAAGGTTTGAACTTGCCCTTAACTGACCTGCGGCTTGAGATGGCGTGTCTTTGTCTTCGCTTTGAATCTTACGCGATTGCTCTAACATCTCTTCCGGTATTACGTTTCGGGCTTCAATCCATCCTTCTGTTTCCTGATCGTCTTTTGTGATACGAACATGAAACCAACGCTCTTTTACATCTTCGCGGTTCTGGTCTGTAACTTCTGTTTCTTCTAAAATATCAACAACATCGCCGCGACTCACTTCTATTAACTCAGCCGCAACGACAGCATATGAACTGCGAACCTGTGTGCGTTTTGCAAGGACTATCCCCGTGCGGTTCGACCCCGTTATTGTGTTGCAACCCGATAATGCAAACGCAAACAATCCCAACAAAACGCCAATTAATAATTTTCGGTTTTGCACAGCTTTCATATTCATAATTCAAACCTATTTCTTTTACTTTTTACTACGGAAGAGGTCTGCATTGTAACCTAATTTTTTTAACAAATCGCGTTCAGAACGTGACAACTTTTTATTAATTGTAATTTTTGTTTGCCCGTACTCTTCGGCAACATCAAGTCCAAACGCCGATAACTCTTTTGCTAAATCAATTTTGACGGGTTTTTCGATATAAGCGTTAACAAACTCACGCATTCCCTTGTAGCCTGCCAAAATCTCAATCACCGCCGTGTTACCGTCTTTACCCTGCACGTTTTTGTTGTGAAGCCGAAAGAGTTCAGCAAAAACATTTTCGATTGAAAGTTTATTTTCGCTCTTTTTTCGCAAGTGTAAATCATACAAACACGCCGTTAACATCCCTTTGTTGTATATCAAATCATTTGCCCCGACCCATCTCTGTCTTGAAACAACGGGCAAAGAAAAAGTATCACGCAGAGAGTCGTTTTTGTAGGCATCGAACGCACGGGCAATCGAATTCAGATAATCCTGAAAAGTTACATAGTTCAAACGCCTACCGGCATTCATTGATTGATAGATAGTAAAACCTTCATAAAACCAATCGTATTCGCCTTCAAGCGCGAGACCGTTTGGCAACCAAAGATGAAAGAGTTCGTGTGCCAGAGGCAAACTCATATGAATCAATGCCGAAACCTTCGATGGCATTTTGCCTGATAAATAAACCACCGTCCGTCCGCGTGTTTCAGCACTCCATCTGGTAGCACCGAACGCTCGCGGAAACGGAAGAAAAACCAGCATTGAGTTTTTTACGGGAACACCGCCGTATATGTTTGTATGATCATTCAAAATTTGAACAGCCAAATCTCTTGCGTCTTCATCTTGAAAATACCATTTGCCCACAGCGACAAAACTAAAGTTCATTTCCCTTATTGACTGTTGCCGTATTCGCACCTCTTTGCCTGCAACAAAAACAGCACGGGCAATATCATCAACCTTAAACTCAAATGCACCGTCTTCATTTTCGACACTTGCTACTTTCCAGTTGTTTGGCAGAACAAAGGTTAAAGAAACAGTTTCACTCTTTTTCTTTTCACTAAATACGAGCGGCAACAAGTCGCCGGGCAGAAACAGACCGCATTCTTCCGTAAGCCACGAAACTAAAGCTGAATCTGACGTATCGTAGGGCGGTTCCAGATTTACTTCATAACTGAAATTTACTGCTGGGCTTTCCGATTCATACTCACCGATTGAAAGCTTTTTTACCGCCAACATTTTCCCTTCTCTTGATTTCAGTTTTAAGTTTTCCACTCTTTCCGCAAGTTTCTGTACCCCTGCGTAAGATTTGCGAAACGACCATTTTGATTTAGGTTCTTTTGTTTCACCTTCGACATTGACCCGTGGCACAGGCAATAGGGAAAGAATTTTTATTTCAACCTTTGAAGTTTGCGCGTTTGATTGCGAAAAACAAAAAGATAAAACCGTGAAGGCGAAGATAAATTTCAATGATGTTGTTTTGAATAAATAGTTACTTTTCGTGACGTTCATCGTATTTACAGAGGCTCAATCTAGCACAAGTTGAATTGTTTTGTTAATGAATATCACAGATTCCGCGTCTATATGTTATACGGAAATTTTCGGAACTTAACGCTTATTTTAACCGTTTAGCATTTCGTCTTTTTATTCCACAGCTTTTGACAGGCTTAAAACGCGAATCTAAAATCGCCACAGAATTTCAAAGGGCTAACGTAAGGCTTGTTTTCAAACAAGGATTCAGTTATGAGTTTGGTAAAAATTTTAGTCATAACAATTGCTTTATTACTTTCAATATTGCTCTTTGGACGTTTCTTTTTTTAGAGCGTGAAAAGCAAATCGAAAGTGTCAAAAATAACGCATAACATATTTGCGCCTCTGTGTTTTATTGTCTTCACTGCGCTCTTAACTTTCGTTTCAACCAATGCACAGGATGACGAAATCATTAAAGTAAACACAAATCTTTTAACAGTCCCCGTACTTGTCACAGATTCAAAGCAAAGAAGAATCGGTAATTTAACTCAAGAAGACTTTTCTCTTTTGGACGACGGACAAAAAGTTCCTATAACACATTTTTCAGCCGGAGCAGAAAAAGTGTCTTTACTATTTGCTTTAGACGCATCGGGTAGCGTAAGAGAGATTATTGAGAAAGAACGTGATGCCGCCGTGAATCTGTTTCGACATTTTGGAACGGGTTCGCAAATTTCCGTTCTTCATTTCAACGATGTCATAAGTGTGGCAGTACCATTTACGAAAGATTTGAAAAGGGCTGAAAAGGGCTTTGTCATTCCCGCGCAGGCAAATCGCAAAACAGCAATTTTCGATGCGGCTTTATCCGCAATAACCGTTTTTTCATTGAAAGATAGAGACCCGACAGAACGAAAGATTTTGATTCTTTTCAGCGACGGTCTCGACAATTTAAGCAGAACGAAATCTCAAAATGTTATCGAAGAAGCAAATAAAACCGATGTCTCGATTTACATTTTGCATCTGCCGATTTACATGGCTGACGGCAATGAATTGAAACTCAGGAAACCATCAAAAGGTTTTCGTGATTTGGCAGAAAAAACGGGAGGGATTTATTTCATTTTAGGTGATGTTCAGACATCGCTTTTGCCAAACGCCAGATATGATTTGACGAAAGTTTTTCAAACCATCGAAGACGACTTAAAAAGTCAGTACATCATCGGTTACTATCCTGAAGATTTATCAAACAGCAATAAAACACATAAAATCTCTGTTAAACTAAACGCGAAAGCAAAACAGAAGCTTCGCGTCCGTTTGTTAAAAGAAACATTTAATATGAAAGGAAATTAGTCGGTAGTCCGTTTCACATTGACCACTGACCAACGAATCATGGACGGTTTATTAAAAATCAAACGAGCATTACTCAGCGTATCTGATAAAACAGACATCGTTAAATTCGCAAAGATATTAAAAGAATACGATATTGAAATTATCTCGACGGGCGGAACTGCAAAAACGCTTCGTAACGAAGGAATCGAAGTTGAAGATGTTTCCGACATTACGGGATTTCCCGAAATGATGGACGGCAGAATCAAGACTTTACATCCTCGTATTCACGGCGGTTTGCTAGGTTTAAGAGATAACGAATCTCACATTGCGGCGATGAAAGAACATGACATTAAACCGATTGACATGGTTGTCATTAACCTTTATCCGTTTGAGGAAACAATAGAACGCGATGACGTAACTTTACCCGAAGCAATCGAACAGATTGACATTGGCGGTCCGGCTATGATTCGTTCGGCATCGAAAAATTATAAAGATGTTGTCGTCGTCACATCGCCCGGAATGTACGAAGTCGTAACCGAAGAATTAGAAAAGAATGACGGTGCGGTTTCGCTTCCGACGCGAAGCATTTTCGCGGGGTTAGCCTTTCTGCAAACCTCAAGTTATGACATGGCGATTGCCAACTATTTAAGCGATACGATTGGCGAAGATTTTCCGCTTCCCGATGACTTTGAAAAACCGTCGGACGAAGACCTGGAAGAATTTGCGAGCATGATGGGTTTACCATCTTCTATTTTTGAAGAAAACGGAAACGGATTTATCAGCGAGGAAGATGAAGACGAAGATTTTGATTTCGACGGGGAAGGTTTTGAAGAAAGCGAGGAGATCCAACTTTATCCTGAAGAAGTTTTAGAAATGGAGAAGCGTTTTGATTTACGCTACGGTGAAAACCCGCACCAGAAAGCCGCGCTTTACGAAACGGGCGAAGAAGGCGGCATCGCAAATGCCGAACTTCTTGGCGGCAAAGAGATGTCTTTCAATAATTATATTGATGCAGATGCCGCATGGCGGCTTGTTTGTGAATTTGATGAAATCACATGCGCCATCATCAAACATACAAACCCTGCGGGCGTAGCCACAGGAGAAACAGCCGAAGAGGCTTACCGCCGTGCACTTGAAACCGACCCCGTTTCAGCTTTCGGCGGAATTGTCGCGTTCAATCAAACCGTCGAAGCTTCGACCGCAAAAGCGGTTACTGAAATCTTCACAGAAGTAATTCTAGCTCCGAATTATGATGACGACGCACTTGAAATCCTGAAATCGAAAAAGAATTTAAGAATCCTGCGTGTTGATACGGACGGTTACGAACTTGAAGACGCAATCGAATACAAACAAATCAGCGGAGGAATGTTGATTCAAACGGCGGATAGCCACGTTTTGACCGAAGATGAGTTAAAGGTTGTTACAAAACGTGAACCAACAGAAGAAGAAATTCGCGCAATGCTTTTTGCTTGGAAGGTCTGCAAACACACAAAATCCAATGCGATTGTTTATGCAAACCGTGGACAAACCGTTGGCGTTGGTGCGGGTCAGATGTCGCGTGTTGATTCCGTAAAAATCGGTGCGATGCGTGCGGGTATTCCACTCGCCGGAACTGTCCTGGCTTCGGATGCTTTCCTCCCGTTCCGCGACGGAATTGATGAAGCCGCAAAATACGGCATTACGGCAATCATTCAACCCGGCGGTTCAGTACGCGACGAAGAGATAATTTCATCAGCAGATGAACATGGAATTGCAATGGTATTTACAAACATACGCCATTTCAAACACTGAGGAATGATAACTGCGAAAAAGCACAAGAAGGATATTTCAATTCAAACTTAATGATTTTTCTTGTTTTGTTATTCCTTCTTTTTACGGCTATTGATTTAAGTATTCCAAAATTTTGGTTACGCAAAACAGAAAAGCCCTTGCGGTTATTGCAATCAAAGGACTAGAATGCGTTACGAGTTTTATTTCGTGCGTCTCTCCCGTTGGTTAACCATTTCGGAAAGGAGTTTTATATCAATGAATAAGCTATTCAAGTTTGCTTCTTTTAGTTTTTGTCTTGCTCTTTTTGTTCTTTGTTTTAGCGTTGTTACAACAAAAGCGGATGATGTTTCGCGTTATGTAATTTCTGCGAAAGCAGGTGCGGTTAATTTCCTGTCGGGCAACGTCACCGTAGAGCGTAAAAAGGACGGAACGACATCAACCTTAACTTCTAAAGACAAAATTAACTCGGGAGATGTAATCACAACAGGCGCAACCGGACGCGCAGAAATTACTTTGAATCCGGGTTCTTATCTGCGTGTCGGTGAAAATTCTGTTGTTGAATTTACAAACACCAATCTCGACAACCTGATTCTGAATTTGAAAAAAGGAAGCGCGATTGTTGAAGCCGCAGGAAGTGACAGCCTTTCAATTGTTATCGAAGTTGTTACGCCACAAACAAGAGCCTTTCTTGTCAAAAAAGGTATTTACAGAATCAATGTCATGCAAGAACAAACAACTCAGGTTCAAGTTTGGAAAGGTCAGGCTGAAATCGGCACAGGCACAATTCTCAAACTAAAGGGTTCAAAACAAATCACAATCGGCGCGACAACGGCGGACACTGTAAAACTTGAAAAGAAAACGCAAGATAATTTTGATTTGTGGAGCAAAGACCGTGCGAAAACTCTGGCAGATGCACGCCAGTTGATGGAAAGAAAGAATGTCACACTTGCAATGACAAACTATTACAGCGGTTTTAGACAAAGCAATTGGGGATTCAGAATGCCCATGTACGGCTCATGGTGTTTTGACTCAAGATTAGGGAACTTTCTCTTTGTTCCCTTTGATAACTGGGCGTGGGGTTCGCCATATGGCTTTAACTATTTTGATGCGAGCTTTAGTTGGTCGTTCTTCGGTCTTCTAAGCCCATTTGGTTATTATTGCCCGTATCGTTGCGGCAGTTACGGCTATGACCCGATTTATAACAACGGCGGAGGCAACCAAAATGGCGGAGGCGGAGGTGGAAATACCGTCACCAATGACCCGAATTCACCTGTCAAAGTTCGTATGTCGCCACCATCGCCAACATACAGAGAGCCATCGGAACCACAACGCTTTCCGACGGATTCAAGACCTGTTGTGATGCCGCCTTCGTCACCTTCATCTGCGCCTGCGTCTGCACCGTCAAACTCAGGTAATAGTCCCGTGAAGATTAAAGACAACTAGAAGCAGTTTTTTTCATTACTCCTTTTCAAAATAGCCCCGTTAAGTTTCTAACTTTTCGGGGCTATTTCATTTACCACCTTCAATGCAAGTTCCGATACTGCGGCAATTCCGAAATCGTTTGTTACGGTATCACTGACGATATAAACATTTGGCAAATTTGTTTTGTAAGTGAAACCCTCTGTTGTTTTTGTAAAGACCATTCCTAAACGTCTTCGTGTTAATTCGTAAAAATCCTTAGGCGTGAATGTTTCTATTATTTCAACATTGTCCCCCAATTCAGGAACGATTAAATTCAAATGACGCCAAGCTTTTTCAAGATGCGTTTGGTCTAATTCTTCGACTGCATCCTGGCTTTCCTGAAACTGAAACCAATCTTCCGGGTTAGCGAAAGTAAAAACTGTTACCGCCCGTTTTCCGTTGTGAATTTTTGGCGAAACTGAAATCGTTAATAAGGATTTCTCAGTGTCTTCCCAATCGCATACTGCAAGAAGCAGTTTAGACGGAAATTTATTGATTACTTTCTCATCAACAGACAAGAAAATCAGATATGAGCTTTGTCCTTGAACATTTTTTAGTCTCTGTCGAATAACGCTTGGTGTTCGGTTCAAACCGATGAGCCGACCGAATGTATCCCATACAGAAAGATTGCTCACAATCGCTTTTGTTGATTCGACGCGCTCGCCGTTAAGCAAATCAACTCCGACAGCCAAACCATCAGAATCAAATGCAAGCCTGAGTGCCGGAGAATTTAATCTGACAACTCCGCCATTTTTCTTAAAAGAAGCAATTAAAATATCTGAAAGCGATTTTATCCCGCCTGTGATTGTGTGCATTTCTTTTCGCGTATAAAAATTGTTGCCGAAAATCTGTTGCTGCGCGGAAATAAAGGAACGGAAACGTGTGGAAAGATTTTGAAAATTTGAGAATTCTTCTTTTTTATAAAACGCGATTGCATCATCAGCACATTCAGGGAAAACAGTACGGATATAATCTTCAACCTCGTTAATGCTGTTAGTAATCGAAATCTCAAAACCGTCAGGCAAACAAACTGTATAGGCGGGATTTAATAATATTGTTTTTGGCTGTTCAGTTTTTAATTCATCAAAGATTTTTTGATAAATCTCACCTTCAGTCCAACCCGAATAAACTCCAAACCCTAGTTCAAATTCATAGCCGAATTTTTCAAAAACAGAAGCACAACCGCCGACATTATCGCCTCTTTCAATCAAACATACGTTGACGCCGCGTGCCGATAACAACGCGGCTGTCGTTAAGCCGCCGATGCCGCCACCGACAACAATTACTTCGTGCGCCATTGTTTAAATTAAAAGATGTCTTATTGCCGTTTCTAAAATTATTAACGCTTGTTGCGGTGCAGGTGTCTCAATCTGTTTCTCTATGGAAGGTTGGGCGACAATCCCGATTGCCTGAATACCATTGAATACAAAATGAAGAATAATGCAGGGTAGCAATCTTCCCGTTACAGCACGAACGACCGTAATACCTACGCTCATAATCATTATTGCCGTTATCACACCAAGACTATCTTTATATTGCGGAACATGAATTAAGGCAAATAAAAGCGAAACTTCAATAACGGCAATAACTGAGCGGTTTTCCTTCAGAGAAGTCTTCCTTATCAAAATTGAAACGCCCGCACAAATTATCGCTGTGATGAAAACTTTTATCCACAGAGGTTTGTTACCCCACAAAAACGGTAGGGTGATTACAAGAATTATGCCGATAAATAACAATGTGCCCCCGGGCAACTTTCTGGCGGCTGGATAAAGCACACCGCGATAAACAAGTTCCTCAGCAAGAGGAGCACTGAAAGCCGCAATGAAAGCAAGTGCAAAACGAGCCGATTGTGACGACTTAACCATCCGGTCAATATCCGTTACGCCTCCGCCTATTTGATATGCTACTAAACCGCTGACCACCAATAACCCGATAGCGACACCAATGATAATTACTGTTTCTTGCCAGCCTTTCCATTCCAATCCCAGCCATTTTACGAAAGGCTTTTTGTTCATGTTTGTAACAATCATCCAGACAATCCAGATTGTTGCAATGTGCGCCGGAATAGCCGAAATAATACTTACTAAAACAAAGGTGGGATTACTCATTAATGCTTCCTGGTCTAGTGATTTTCCGCCAGCCTGAAGCGGTATCATTACGGGAATTACAAACAATACTTGGAAAATAAAGATACAAATGATGCTCAACGCCCATGTACCCACACCGGCAAATAAACCCCAATGCGGATTATCGGGGTCTATCTCTGAAACTTTAGCGGGTTCAGGATAAACAGGCGGAGGTGTCCACTCTGGATCAATTTCGTTGAGTTGATATCGTTCTGTCGGATTTGTGTTCATATAAAAAAATAGTAACTGATTAGGTCATCAACCAGCGGTTGAAAATGGCGTTCATATTTGTAGCCCACAATGCTAATCGTGCGACTGATGATTCGCGGCATCGGAGTTATCGAAGATAACGACATACTTTTTCAGTTTGATTTTTATGTCGCCATTTTCA
>Ga0187894_10004632_pt1 | contig 14613 bp, 12 predicted proteins | sample GBC1701081metaG_FD_136650 | JGI IMG/M metagenome (GOLD analysis project Ga0187894, IMG submission 136650) | White microbial mat communities from a lava cave in the Kipuka Kanohina Cave System on the Island of Hawaii, USA - GBC170108-1 metaG ...
ACTGCGAGCTGGCGGGATTGAAGCTCAACGACGTGGCGCAACCGCTGCGCGTGGCGCTCACCGGCGGCATGATCAGTCCGACGATCGGCGAGACGCTGGCGCTGCTGGGGCGCGATCGCACGCTGGCGCGGATCGACGCCTGCCTCGTGCGGGGGTGAGGGCTGCATCAGAACCGCGAACGGATACGAGCAGATGCATGCGGATCGAGCGGAATCGAGGGGATCGATTTTTTCACTGGATTCCCGCTTTCGCGGGAATGACGAACGTCACGGGAATGACGCATTACGGAGGAATGACACAAGTCGGGGGAATCACACATTACGCGGGAATGACCTGATTTTTTCCCCCTTTTCAAGGGGGGACCAAGGGGGGTTTGTAGCCCTCCCGCCGTGTGCAACCGAGAGCGACTGATTGCCTTTCCACGCCGCGCCTTTGCCTATAATCGCCGCCGACCCGAGGGCGAGCGTTTCGTCCACGCGCTTCATGACACGGAATCCCATCGCATGGATGGCGAACGATCGCTCAATTTCGTCGAAGAGATGGTCGCGGCCGACAACGCGGCGCGGCGCTGGGGCACCTGGCCGGACGGCCGGCCCAAGGTGCTCACGCGCTTTCCCCCGGAGCCCAACGGCTACCTGCACATCGGCCACGCCAAGAGCATCCATCTGAACCACGGTCTGGCGCAGGCCAACGGCGGCGTCTTCAACCTGCGGTTCGACGACACCAACCCGGTGGCGGAGGAGCAGGAGTACGTCGATTCGATCGTGCGCGACGTGCGCTGGCTCGGCGCGCGGTGGGCCGGCATCCGCGACGACGACCCGGGGGCGGGCGTCATCTTCTCCTCGTCCTACTTCAAGCAGATGCACGACTGGGCGGTGCGGCTGATCCGCAAGGGAAAGGCTTACGTCTGCGACCTGAACGGGGACCAGGTGGCGGAATACCGCGGCTCCCTTACGCGGCCGGGGCGCGAAAGTCCCTTCCGCAACCGCAGCCAGGAGGAGAATCTGGACCTCTTCGAGCGCATGCGGCGCGGCGAATTTCCCGACGGCGCGCGGACGCTGCGGGCCAGGATCGACATGGCCCATCCCAACCTGAACCTGCGCGATCCGATCATGTATCGCATCCTGCACGCATCGCATCACCGCACGGGCGGCGACTGGTGCATCTACCCGATGTATGACTGGGCGCATGGCCTGGAGGACTCGATCGAGGGAATCACCCACTCCATCTGCACGCTGGAATTCGAGAACCATCGGCCGCTCTACGACTGGTTCATCGACGCGATCAACGAGGGGGAATCGCAGCCGATCCATCATCCTCAGCAGATCGAGTTCGCGCGGCTGGCGCTGACGCACACGGTGATGAGCAAGCGGAAGCTGCTGGAGCTGGTCAAGGGCGGCCACGTCCGCGGCTGGGACGATCCGCGCATGCCGACGCTCAGCGCGCTGCGGCGACGCGGCTTCACGCCCGAGGCGATCCGCGATTTCTGCATCGACGTCGGCGTGGCCCGTTTCACCAGCCGGATCGACGTGGTGCGGCTGGAAAACGCCGTGCGCAGCGATCTGAACCGCCGCGCGCCGCGGCGCATGGGCGTGCTGCGGCCGCTGAAGGTCACGATCGAGAATCTGCCCGCCGGACAGGTCGAATGGCTCGACGCGGTGAACAATCCCGAGGACTCCGCGGCGGGCACGCGGAAGGTTCCCTTCTCACGCACGCTTTACATCGAGCAGGAGGATTTCCGCGAGGAGCCGCCCAAGGGATATTTCCGCCTCTCGCCCGACCGGGAAGTGCGGCTGCGCTACGCCTTTTTCATCACCTGCCGCTCGGTCGTGAAGGATGCAGGCGGCGCGGTGACGGAGCTGATCTGCACCTACGACGCCGCGACGCGCGGCGGCGACGCGCCGGACGGCCGCAAGGTCAAGGCGACGCTCCACTGGGTCTCCGCCGAACATGCGGCGGCCGCGGAGGTGCGGCTCTACGACCATCTCTTCCTCGCCGATAACCCCGACGATGTGCCGGAGGGCGTGGACTGGAAAACGCAGATCAATCCGGCGTCGCTGGAAATCCTCCGTCCGGCCTACGTGGAGTCGAGCCTGGCGGAGGCGGCCGTGCGGACGGACGCGAGCGGCGCGCTCCAGCCCGACCGGTTCCAGTTCGAGCGGCAGGGATACTTCTGCGTGGACCCGGATTCGCGGCCCGGCGCGCTGGTCTTCAACCGCACCGTGTCGCTGAAGGACACGTGGGCGAAGGTGGAGAAAAAAGCATAGCGGCCCGGCTAGAACTCCACGCTGTATTTCGCCGCCATTGCCGCGCGAATCTTCGCGCGGGCGGCCTCGATCTCCATCAACTGCTGCGTGGCCTGTTGCAGGATCTTCCCTTTCTCCTCGGCCACGGCGGCCCGGCGCTGGCGGGCGGCGTTCTGGCGATCGACCACGTTGTTCTGGTCGTTCTTCACTTCGAGGTAGTAGGTCACGGTCGCGTCGTTCGAATAGGGATCGAGCACGCTCTCGCTCCGCGCCCGGGCCTGCAGGCCGCCCACGCCGAGAGAGGTCGCCACCTCCATCAAGCGCGAGTTCACGCTGGCGCCCCATTCAATCAGCGCGGGATCGACGTTCAGAATCGGAAGACGGCCGATGTTGCGGGCATCGCGGGCCACGTAGGTCGCCCCCTGCGTGAGCGAACTGGCTTTGCGCACGCGGGCCGCGAACGTGTCGATGATCTTCGAGACGGCCCGGTAGTACCGCTGTGACGCGGCGGCGGCGTTCGCCGTCCCGGCCTTCTCCGCCTTCTCCTTGTCTCCCGACAGGCTGGCGGAACCCTCCGGCGCGTCGTCGATGCCGGTCGGACTGGGGGGATTGATGATGCTGCAAAGCTGGCGCAACCCCTCCGTGGAGAGCGCGCCGGCGGCAGTGATCGCGTTTCCATCCGCCGTGAACTGCCACGAGGCGAAATCGGCGATGGAAGCCCCGGTGCGTTCGAGAATCTCGATCACGAGCGGCTTTGTGATCGAGATGATGTCCGTCGCGGGCTTGCCGAGTTCAATGACGCACGTGCCCGTGATGTCGCCGGTTACTTCGACGGCCAGCGTCAGGCCGCGAATGCTTGCGACCGCCTCGCTGACCTTGTGCGCGTCGATCTTCGCGCCGCTCAGGCTCTCGAATTCCTCCATGTCCAGCCGCTTGCGGAATCGCTTCTCGCTTACGGCGTCCTGGAGGTCGAACGCAAACAGGAACCCCGTCCGCGGAGTGATTCGCTTCGCGGCCTCGCTCAGGTAGGGAGAGAGCGTTCCGGCCATGGAGCCGGTCTGGCTGCCCCATCGCGTCGCGAACTGCCGATCGGCGGGGCAGACGACGCCCAGGATGTGATTGTCGAGCTTGACGTAATAGGCGTTGGTCGGCGTCCAGGAGGCGCGCTTGCCGCCCAGAATCTCAACGAAGCCGCTCGCATCCCTGGCGATCCGATCGACGGAGACGTTCTGGGTCGTCTCGATCACCGCGACTTCCCAGATCGGATTGACGCCGACCGGCTCGATCCAGGAGGCCATCAGCACGTGCGTGGCGTCCGGAGGAACCATGATCGGCCGCGTGGCGTAGGCGTCCGACATCTGGTCGCGCCATTTTTCCTGCTGGCCGAGTTTGCTGTTGAGGAGAGAGTCCACGTTGATGTAGGCGATGGCGTTTGCGCCGGACGGAACGCGGTTGACGATGTCGGGAACGCCGCCCTGCGCGCCCGTGGCGCAGATCAGCGACAGCAGGGCAACCCCTTCAAGCAACAGAATCCGCTTACGGGATGACATGAATCTCTCCTTGGCGTGCCGGCCCCCGCACGTCGGTACAGGCGTCAAAAGAACTCGGATTCTAATGTTCGAAATAGCGCGGCACAATCGCGAGGCTCGATGCAACCGCCTCGATCCGAGTTCATCCTGCGAAGGACGCCCCCTCGTTTCCGAGATTGAAGGTCAGCACCTCCTGCAGCGCCTTGCGCGGAAGGTCCGGTACGGTCGCCTCCGGCGCCGGACGTCCGACCGGAATCAGCAGAAAGGGCTTTTCCCCCGCCGGGCGGCGCAGGATGTCGCGCAGGAAATTCATCGGGCTGGGCGTGTGCGTGAGCGTCGCCAGTCCGGCGAGGTGACAGGCCGTGAGAAACAGTCCCGCGGCGATGCCGCAGGATTCGTTGGGATAGTAGCTGCGAAGCCGCCGCCCCCCCGCTTCCTCGACATCCACGCGAAAAAGGACGACGAGCCAGGGGGCGATTTCGAGATAAGGTTTGTGCCAGTCGGTGCCGATCGGCTCCAGCGCCTCGCGCCATTCGGCGGGCATGCGATGGTCGTAACTCTCGCGTTCTTCGGCCTCGGCCGCGGCGCGAATCTCGCGCTTGAGGCGCGGATCATCCACGGCGACGAAACGCCACGGCTGGCGGTTCGCGCCGCTCGGTGCGGAATGTGCGGCGCGGATCAGCTCGACGATCAGTTCGCGCGGCACCGGTTCGGAGCTGAAGTCGCGGCAACTGCGGCGTCCGCGCATCCGCACGGCGAAAGCGGCCGTGTCGGAGACGGCCTGCCGGGATGGAATCGCCGCGAGCCGGTAGGGAACCATTGGCGCGGGCATCGGGTCACGCGGCGCTTTCGTTCGATTCGCCGTCCGCCTCCTCGGGGCGGCCATCCTCGCCCAGCAGCGTGACGACCGGTTCGCCGCCGACGCCGAGATCGAGCTGCAACTGCCGGCCGGTCTTCCCGCAGGTCATGAAGATGGTCGTCTCCGGCATGTCCAGCACATGGTGGCTCTTGCAGGCCGCACAGAAGAATCGTGTTTGCATGAAAAGCTACCCCATCGGAAATCGACGTACTCGACCGCCGGCGGCTGTCGCGAGGTAATTATAGTGGTAAGCCGAATTTTCACGGGTTGGGGCATTACAACCAACAGCGCGGCGCAACGATCCGGAGCATTGGCGACGCGCCGCTGTGCGGGGCGGCGGCACATGCAGGGTCGCCCGTGGCACACCGCGTTGTTCCGGGATTTGGAATCGGTTAAGATGGCCCCATTCAGCGTTAGGCCGTGTCGCGCCGACCGTTCATATCACGATGGTTTTTCCATTCGCGCGATGAACGAGCGGCGAATCCAAACCAGCGTTTGATTTAGAAAACCCGGCGAGTCCGATCATGACATGTCCGTGCAACTTCCGTCGACTGTTCGCGGCCGTCCTGTCGGCCGCGGTTTTCTGCCTGCTTCCGGGTGAATCCGCCCGCGGGCAGGCGCCGCGGCTCCGCGGAGCCGACGCGCGCAAGATCGCCGCGGCCAACGGCTGGGTCGCGCGATCGGAAAAGGATGAAAAGGTCTTCGAGATTCAGGAGGTCCGGGGCGGGCGGCCCTTCTATTACATCACGCGCAACATCAACGCGGCTGCCAGCGTCAGCACCAACAAGGTCTGGCCGGGCGGGAGCGCCGGCCTGGCGCTGAACGGCTCCGGCGTGACGCTGGGAATCTGGGATGGCGGCGGCGTGCGGCTGACCCATCAGGAACTGACCGGCCGCGCCGTCCAGGTGGACGCAAACGAGATCGAGGGATTGATCGACCACGCCACGCACGTCGCGGGGACGATGGCCGCCACCGGCGTTCAGGCCGCCGCGCATGGAATGGGAGTAATGACGCGGCTGAACTGCTCCGACTGGAACAACGACTACGAGGAGATGGCGACCGCCGCCAGCAACGGGCTGCGCGCCTCGAACCACTCCTACGGATACGGCACCGGGTGGGAACTCTTCTACCTCGGCGGGAACGATTTCATCTGGGTCTGGTTCGGGGACGTGACGATCAGCACGGTGGAGGACGCCTATTTCGGCGCCTATAGCTTCGCCTCGGAGGACTGGGACAGGCTTGCGTCCTTATTCCCGAACTACCTGATCTGCGTGGCGGCCGGCAACGATCGCAACGACGTCGGCCCCTTGCCGGGCGAGCAGTATTACTTCTTCGACCCGAATGTCGGCGATTTCGTGCTCAGCACCGTCCCGCGCAACTCGGACGGAACGCCCAACGGATTCGACTCGATCTCCTTCGCCGGCATCGGCAAGAACGTCCTGACCGTCGGAGCGACGAAGGACGTGCCGGGCGGCTACACCGCGCCGGGCGGCGTGGTAATGACCAGCTTTTCGAGCTGGGGACCGGCGGATGACGGACGCATCAAGCCCGACCTCAGCGGCAACGGCTACGAGCTCTATTCGACGTCGGCCGGCGGAAACACCGCTTATCTCACGCTGAGCGGCACCTCGATGGCGACGCCCAACGTCACCGGCTCGCTCGGCCTGCTGATTCAGCACTGGCGCAACACGCACTCCGGCGCGGCGGACATGCGCTCGTCGACGCTCAAGGGAGTCGCGATTCACACTTCGGACGAGTGCGGCACGAACGCGGGACCGGACTACAGCTTCGGCTGGGGACTGCTGAACACGGCGGCGGCGGCGGCGGCGATCACGGCCGACGTCAATCAGCCGCAGACGATCAGCGAGGGGACGCTCGGCTCGGGGCAGACGTATGAACTCTACATGTCCGTCTCGGGCGGACCGAGCAACGTCCGCGCGACGCTCTGCTGGATCGACCCGCCCTTCAACTCGCCCCCCGTGCCAACGCTCGATTCACCGACGCCCGCGTTGATCAACGATCTGGACCTGCGCATCCGCCCGGTCGCGGGCGGCGCGGACCTGACCCCCTGGAAACTAAGCGCCGCCAGCCCCTCGGCCGCGGCGACCCGCGGGGACAACACGGTCGACAACGTGGAGCGCATCGACGCCGACGCACTGCCACCGGGGGACTACATCGTTCGCATCACGAACAAGGGGCAGCTTCAGGGCGGCAACCAGCCCTTCTCGCTGATCGTCACCGGCGCCACGCTGCTCTCCACCGAGGATTGCAATACCAACAAGATCATCGACGCGCTGGACGTGCAGCATGGGATCAGCCCCGACTGCAACACCAACGCGCGGCCGGACGACTGCACCGTCGAGCTGATGGCCGACGACTGCGACACGAATCGCTCGCTCGACCGGTGCGAAATCACTTTCGGGCTGCGGCCGGACTGCAACACGAACCAGCGGCTGGACTTCTGCTCGGTCGACTTCGGCCCCTTCGACTGCAACACCAACCGCACGCCGGACGCCTGCGAAATCGCGGCGCACAGCACCCCCGACTGCGACACCAACGGGCGGCCGGATGTCTGCCCTGCCGACCTGGTTAAGAATGACTGCAACACCAACGCCACGCCCGACCGGTGCGAAATCCGCTTCGGTCCCGAGACGGACTGCAATACCAACGCCACGCCCGACCGATGCGACATCTCCAGGGGGACGGCGGACTGCGACACCAATGCGCTGCCCGACCTCTGTCAGTCGGACACGGACGGTGACGGCGCGATCAACCCCTGTGACGCCTGCCCGGATGATCCGTCGCGGTTCCGGCCGAATGTCTGCGGCTGCGAAATTCCCGATACCGATTCGGACAACGACGGAACACCGGACTGCGTCGATGGCTGCCCGGCCGATCCCTTCAAGTCCCAGCCGGGCGACTGCGGCTGCGGCGTCAGCGATGCCGACCGCGACGGCGACGGCGTGAAGGATTGCACCGACGGCTGCCCCGACAATCCGACGCTGACCGCGCCGCACATCTGCGGCTGCCAGTTCACGCTCGAGGAATGTCAGGGGATCATCGGCTGTCCGCCCGACCTGACGCTCTTTGCAAGCGGACCGGAGGGCGTGCGCGTCGACTTCTCGCCGATTCAGTCGATCACCAGCGCGCCGGACATCGAAACCTTCTCATCGCACCAGTCGGGCAGCCTGTTCCCGGTCGGCCTGACGATCGTGAACATGTGGATCACGCGTCCCTTCAGCGGCGAAGCGGTCGTCTGCCAGTTCCAGATCCTTGTGCTCACGCCGCCGCAGGGGGCATCGCCGCTCAACGCCGCGGGGACGGGACCGGCCGCGCCGGCCGATTCGCCGCTCGGTGGCCCGCTCGGCGCACTGCTCGGTACGAGCGGATTGTGCGGAATGACGGGAATGGGCGGCATCGCGCTGATGGCGCTGGCCGCGCCATTGCTCCTCTCGCGGCGAAGGATGCCGCGCCGGAAATGACCGACGCCGGTGAATCGCAACGGCCGCCCGCGCCGCCGTGGGTGGGCTTCTCGCGGACGCGATCGCGTCGCGGCCGTCGAATCGGCGCGATCGTGGCCGGTGGGTGCGGCGGCGTGCTCGCGATCGCGGCCTGGCTCACGCCCGTTCCGGCAGGAATGGGAACCCATCAGCAGCTCGGCTGGCCGGCCTGCGGATTCCGCATGGTCACCGGTCTGCCCTGCCCCACCTGCGGCATGACGACGGCGTTCGCATGGATGGCGCATGGCCATCCCTTGAAGGCGATCGCCGCGCAGCCGCTCGGCGCGCTGCTCTGCACCGGAGTCGCAGCCGGATTGGTGATCGGTCTCATCTCCCTGTTCACGGGGCGCGTGTTCGAGGTGGACTGGTATCGCTTCTCACCGGTCTGGCTGGCCTTCGGCGTCGGCGCGGCGGTCTTCGGCGCATGGGCCGTCAAGCTCGCGATGGAGCTTTCCGCGGGCGGACCGCGCCCGCCCGGCTGATCGCAGTCGATTACCATAGGCCCGCTCTGCACGAAGGAGGCTTCATGGGCCGTCGATTCCATCCTGCCAACGCCAACAGTCCCCGCGAAGGCGCCGTCCATCCAGCATCGCGTCTCACCGCCGCGCGTTTCCTGGCGATCGGTTCGGCGCTGCTGCTCCTGCCGGCCATCGCCGGCTGCGGCAAGGCGCTCTTCTTCATGAACGCCGACAAGATGAAACCGGTGGCCGCCGAGTGCAACAAGCTCGCCGGTCACAAAGTGGCCGTCGTGGTCTGGACCGACCAGTCGACTCTGGACATGGATCCTTTCGCGGAATCGCGGACGGCCCAGCAGGTCGTTTATTTCCTCCAGCTCAATCGCAGCAAGGACGAATTGAAAGGCACGACCCTGATCGATCCCTCGCGCGTCACGCGGCTTCAGGAACAGCTCGGCGTGGCGGGCTCGGCCGCTCCGAACAACGAAGTCGGCGAGAAACTCGGCGCCGATTTCGTGCTGCGGGTGGATCTCTTCGAGTATACGACCCGCGCGCCGGAGGCCAACGGCCTGATCAAGGGGCGCGTCGGCGGCAACGTCGCGGTGCAGCGCGTCGGGCAGGTGGAGCCGCTCTACCGCAGCGAAGTGAGCACCGAGTTCCCCGAAGGTTCGAAGATCGGCGTGCTCGACCGGACGGACGAAGAGGTGCTGAACGAGACGCTGCGAACCTTCGGCGAGCGCGTGGCCCGCAAGTTCTACAATCACGAGGTGAAGTATGAGTGACGCGGCGGTCCGCGACGGCGCGCGCCGCCTCCGGCTGCCCGCCGCGGCGGCAGCGTGCGCGTTGCTGGTCGCGGGAATGGCCGGCTGCCAGCAGTTGGCCGGCTTCTGGGCGGTGGCCAGCGGCGGCGACGAGGTGCCGGCGGAATTCACCCTGGCCAAGGGTCCGATCGCGCTGCTCATCGACGATCCTGATTCGCTGGGCGTCGCGCCCGAGGCGATGCGGGCCATGCACGAGCGCGTGGAGCAGGAATTCACGCAGCGCGAGGTGAACAAGCGGCTGATCTCCTTCGACGAGGTGCAGCGGCTGGCGACGGCGGAGCGCAACTACGACGATCTCTCGATCCGGCAGATCGGCGAGAAGCTCGGCGCCGAGCAGGTGATCTACGTGCGCGTGCAGTACTGGGCGACCCGCGCCAATCCCGGCGACCCGCAGTTCGAGGGTCGCTGGCGATCCGCGATCAAGGTCCTCGGCACGCAGCGCGACGCCGACGTGCGGCTCTGGCCGAAGGACGCTCCGGCCAAGACGCTCGAGGTCCGCACCGATCCCGATCTCACCGACGCGGCCGGGGCGGAGATCGAGGTCGCGCAGGAGCTGGGCCGGAAGATGGGACGCGTCGTAGCGCTCAGCTTCGTCGCGCACAAGCCGGTCGATGAACGGGGACCCGGCAAACAGTGAACGTCCTGCACCTGATCGGACCGGACTACCCGGCGTCGGCCCTATTCGGGCTGCGCTGTGCGTGCCGGCCGCCGACGCCGACGGGACGCCCGCCGCGCGCGGCGGCGTTCGACGCGCGCTCGGCGCGGCGCTGGTCGGCGCTGCTGGGCGTGACGGTCGAACCGCTCGCCGCGACCGCGCGGCTGGCGCATCTGAGCGGCGCGTCGTGGCTCGCCGGACCTGCCTTGCGGCGGCTGCGCGGGAGGAGCGGATTCGATCTGCTGCATGCCTGGGGCATCGACGCCGCGGCCGCCTGCCGCGCCGTGCCCGAGTTTCCATCCGTCGTCACGCTCGAACGCGCGCCCACGGAGCGCGACGCGCGACGCATGAGAATCATGCTCGCTCCCTCGATGCCGATCATCGTCGCCGCGCAGGCCACGCGCCGAAGACTGGCGGAAGTTGGCATCGATCCGCGCCGCTGCGTGGTGATCCGGCCGCCGATCGACTTTCGCGCCGTCAACGATGCCCGCGCCGCCCGGTCGCGGGACCGCGTCGCGCCGCCGACGGAAGGGCCGATCATCCTGACGACCGGGCCCGCGTCGCGCGGCGGCGGCCAGTTCGTCGCGGCCTGGGCGGCGGGAATGGTTTCAACCGTGCACACCGGCCTGCGGATCGTGGTTCCCTTCGAGTCAGCGGAGCGCGAGCGGATTCGCGCGTTCCTGCGCGCCGTGGGATTCGGGAATTTGTGGCTGAATCCCCCCCGCGAATGGGGCTGGCCGGAACTGACCGCCGCCTCCGACGCGATGCTGGACGCCTCCGCCGAGGAGGGGCCGATCGAGCCGCTGGCGTGGGCGATGGCGTCCGGCGTGCCGATCGCGGCGTCGGCGATCCGCTCGACGACGGAACTCATCGCGGACCATCACAACGGACTGCTCTGCCGGACGGCCGAGCCGCACCCCGTGGCGCGTGTGCTGCTGCGGCTGGTGGATGACGCTGCACTGCGCCGCAAGCTCGCCGACACGGCTCGCGGTCAGGCCTATGAAGTGTTCAGCGTGCGTGAATACTGCGACAATGTGCGGCGGCTGCACGAGAACGTGCTGGCCGGCCGCGCCGCGGATGAAGGCGTGCGCGACACGGCAATGGCGGGATAGCGGCGGCTCCGAGCGGCGCAGGAAAAAAGGCATCGCGCGACCCCGCGAGGGACCGGCGATGCCTTGATGGGTTGATGACGATGAGTCGCTGCTAGGACGAGCGGACGCGGCGGCGCAGCGCCAGCGTCGCGCCGAGAGCCAGGTAGCCGAGCGTCATCGGCTCGGGAACCCACATCTCGATGTTGTCGATCCCTTCCGGCGCGATGATCGGATCCCAGATGTTGATGCGTCCGATGGGATCGGAGGACCAGACGCCGAAAAAGCTCTTGGCCGGTTCGTTCAGAATCGGCGCCGGCACATTGTGCATGCCGACCAGCACGTTGTTCACGTCGAAGACGGAGATCGTCCAGCCGGCGCTGCCCCACCCGTCATATCGGGACAGGTGGAATCCGACGCCGGTCTTGAGGTCCAGCGGGTCAAAAACCAGGTCGATGCTGGCCTGGATCCCGTAGAGGAAGACATCCTCCCCGACCTTCTTGCTGTTGGCCCCGATGAAGCCGGGACCGACGACGTAGAGCGACCGGGGCAGCCCCGAGGGATTCAGCGCCGCGGGCGCGGGGCCGGGCGTGACATTGTCATAGATGCAGAGGTTGTTCTGCGCCAGGCCAGTCGGAAAGCCGATCCCGTTCGGATCGACCTGGGGTACGAGCGGGCACAATGGCCCTGCGAGCGGCGCCTTGCCGCCCTGAGGAACGTTGGATTCCTCAAAATCCTCCGTGCCCTTGGGAACCTTGCCGTCCAACTGGTTTTCGAGGTGGAAGGAATTGACATCGTCGTAGAAGAAGATTCCTGCCTGAACCGGCGCGGCGGTCAGAATCATCGCAAGAAACGAAAGTGCCACTCTGTTCATGAAGACTCCTCCATTGTGAAAAAACGGGCAGGGTGGACGCTCCGGTCCACCCGCCCGCAATCTTTAGATGGATTGGACGTGATCGCGGTCACGCGGCCACCGGCAGAAATCTGAATCCTGCCGCTGCGGCGCGTCCGGGAACCGCCCGGCTTCCCGGCTTATCGACCCGTCCGGCGGCGCAGCGCGAGCATCGCGCCGAGCGCCAGGTAGCCGAGCGTCATCGGCTCGGGAACCCACATCTCGATGTTGTCGATCGCATCGGGACCGATGATCTTGTCGTAGACGTTGATGCGACCGATCGGAATCGGCGACCAGACGCCGAAGAAGAGCTTGGCCGGCTCGTTCAGGGCCGGCGCCAGGACGGTCGTCATGCCGAGGAAATTGTTGTTGATGTCAAAAACCGAGATGATCCAGTCGCCGGTCGGAAAACCGTCGAAACGCGACAGATTGAAACCGACGCCGGTCTTATGATCGAACGGATTAAAGACCAGGTCGAGGCTGGCCTGAATGTTGCTGAGGAAGACATCCTCGCCCACCTTCTTGCTGTTCGAGCCGATGAAGCCCGGCCCGATCACATAGAGCGCATTGCCAAGGCCCGAGGGATTCAGTAGTGCCGGAGCGGGGCCGGGGGTGATGTTGTCATAGATGCAGAGGTTGTCTTCGGCCAGGCCCGTCGGAAATCCGACGCCGATGGCATCTAACTGGGGCAGACCCGGGCAGAGCGGACCAGGAAACGCCGCTTTTCCGCCCATGGGAACATTGGATTCCTCGAACGTCTCGGTGCCCTTGGGAACCTTTCCGTCGGCCAGATTCGCCAGCCGGAACAGGTTGGCGTCGCTGTAGAAATCCAGATTCGAGCCGCGCGCCGGCAGGGCAGCGGCAAAAAGCAGAGCAATTGCGAGATACTTTCTTGACATGGGGAGACTCCAGTTGAAGAATCCAAAGACCTTTTGAGACACCTCTCCTCTGCCGTTTCGGATACGCGCGCAGAATCAGATGCGGAGGGCGATGCAGTTCCTCCCGAACCTCCTTTCGGAATCAGCGTTGGCCGCCGCGCAGTACGTCAGCGCAAGTCGCCGCGCGCCGGCGCAGAATCCGAAACCCTATGTGTTGTGTCCCCTGTGAATGCTGGAACGACGATCGCCCCATCTGATTCTTTCAACTGAATCGTCAGGAGCGCCGGTCGCAACCTACTAACCGTTCCATTCGGAAAGCCGCTGAAAATCGGCTAGTAGTGGAAGTGTCGAATCGGGATAATACACTCATCAGACAGGGTGTGTCAAGATGAATCGCTTTTTTGTGACTCCGCGCGGCAACTCAAGCAATGATCGAGAGCTGCGCGGATTTCACTTCCGTGCATCCAGTCACACTTCATCAACTACCACATTCAATGGGTGGTTTCCCCTATCCACCGCCCCGGCGGGCTGGGTGGTATCTGCAGCGACGCGATGCTCCGCGGCGATCATCGCCGGGCTGGCGGCACTTCTGACCGCCCCGGAGCCCGCTGCCGCGCAACCCTTCTGCAATCGGCCGGTCGGACCCGATGTGATCGTCGGAGACCTTCCTACGGTCACCTACTTCGGCACCCTGGGGGGTATCTCCTCCTTCGCCGTCGGTACCACTTCCTGCAATGTCGGCAACGCCCCGCTGGCATGGATGTCGGCCACCAATCAGCATCCGGTGATCGCTCAGAACTTCTACCGTCTCAAGAATGGGGCGTTCGAGCAGATCGGCATCAGTTGGGTCAAGCATGGCTATCTGGCGCTCACTCAGAACTATTGCGGCTGCGGCTGCGTGGGACCGGGCGGGACGCAGCTCGGCGTCGGCTGCTCCGATCCCTACAGCGCCAGCCTGAATGGAAACCAGGGCGGCATCGGCCCGCGCTGGGAAATCAATCCCCACACGGGACTGATGCCCTCTCCCTTTTCCACGCAAAATGTCACGGGGGACGTGCTCTACAAGCGCATCCAGATCGCCAACTCGGACCTCGACGCGGCGCAGAACCCTGGCGCGCTCTATTTCATCGAAGGACACTACGTCACGCCCGACGACGCCACCGGCGGGAACGGCAACAACAACGCCTCCCATCGGCGCGTCACGATGAGCTACTTCGGCGGCCAGTGGAGCGCCACGGTCCAGGAACTGACGGAGCGCGAGCGGCCGGCGATCCGCGCGTGGAAGGATCATGAACCACAGGTTGACGAGACGGACATTCAGATCGCCGGCGATGGCCTGTTCATCCTCGCGGCCAAGGCGACCGATCTCGACTCCGGCTTCATCCGCTACGAATACGCGCTTTACAACATGAACTCGGACCGCGCGGCGCGCTCCTTCACCATCCCCTTCCCTTCCGGAACGATCGTGCAGAATCCGGGGTTTCACGACATTGCCTATCACAGCGGCGACGGTCCCGGCGGCGTGAATTACGACGGGACGGACTGGTCCGTGCAGATCGCGTCGGATCACATCACTTGGAGCACTGCGGATGAAATGACGAATCCGTCGGCCAATGCGCTGCGCTGGGGAACGATCTACAACTTCCGATTCGAAGCCAACCACCTGCCCGTGTCGGCGGCGGGACCCGCG
>Ga0187894_10004634_pt1 | contig 14608 bp, 11 predicted proteins | sample GBC1701081metaG_FD_136650 | JGI IMG/M metagenome (GOLD analysis project Ga0187894, IMG submission 136650) | White microbial mat communities from a lava cave in the Kipuka Kanohina Cave System on the Island of Hawaii, USA - GBC170108-1 metaG ...
GGTTTTTAGCCCGTGAATACGGGCGATAGCACCCCGCTTCGCGGGTTAAATCAAATAAGTTCAGTAATATCAGAAATTACGGTGAAATTTTAATCTAACAAAGTAGAACTAATCAGTTACAAATTATTTATGTTTTTAAAGATATGTACTCAACGGGAACATGGTCTGTCAGCCACACTCCGTTTTCAGAAACGTAGAATAGAAAGCCGTCCGTTTGCATCCGTGCCGAATCTATTTCAAGCACGGCAGGTATCCCGTGCCTTTGCCCGACTTTTACTGCGGTTTCAATATCAGCAGAGAGATGAACATGATGACGATTGCCTTTTATTAACCCTTTGCCAAATATCGAACCGATGAACCTCGTGGCAGTTCCGTGAAACAATTTATCGGGTGCGATTGCCGGCGAATACCCTAATTCGACATCAATGGAATGACCTTGACTCGCACGAATCTGTTTGCCGTCATCGCTAAATGCAAATCTCTTTTTGTCATTCGTTTCTACAATCTCCCGCAATTCACTCATGGTGAGTTCAAACTTATTTTCACTGCAAGCTTTTACGAGTTCGTTAACGGAAACCCAGCCCGCTTCATCAAGTTTCAAGCCGATGGCTTCGGGTTTGTGGCGTAAGACCAAACTTAAAAACTTACTTTTCTTTATGAGATGTTTTTCCATATTTCAAGAAATTCGCGGAAGCAACACGGTGAACGTAGTCCCGCTGTTATCGCTTTTTACTGAAACCTCACCGCCATGTACTTCTGTCAACTCCTTTACAAGCGAGAGACCGATTCCCAACCCGCTTTTCTGTTCTTTTGTTTCCGCCTGGCGAAATCGTTCCCAGATAAACGGCAAGAAGTCTTCCGGGATTCCTTCACCTGTATCTTCAATTTCAATCATCACCCAGCTTTTGTATTCGGAATCTTCTGCACAGTTCGAGCGTAAGGTTATCTTTCCGCCTTCGTCTGTAAATTTAATTGCGTTGGTTAATAAATTCCATAGAATCTGCTGTATGCGTTGTTTGTCTGCGTTCACCTCTAACGAAATATCGGACAATTCCAAAACAATTTCCAATTCCTTATCATTAGCCAGATGTTTTACAGCCTGAACACATTCAGAAATAGATTTGTTTATATCAAGCGGTTGCAGATGTAATTTCAACGTCTGTCTTTGAAGCCTCGACATATCCAGTAAATCGGCTATGTGTAAAGAGAGTGCGTTCGTAGAATTTTGAATAACGTCCAAACCTTCGTTTGCATCAGCGTCTTGTTGAATTGTAGGGTTTGTCTTGAGCAATTCGACCCAGCCTTTTATTGCCATCAATGGTGTGCGGAGTTCGTGTGAGACTGTTGTGATAAAGACATCTTTCATCCTACTCACTTCTTTGAGTTCTGCTATCAGTTTGTCATTTTCAATGTGAAGTTTTTCCAGCTCTTTATTTCGCCCTTCTGTCTGGTCAAGAAGATAGATTTTTTCAAGCGCAATCGAGAGCGGCAGTTGTAGTTTTTCAAGTAGCACGATGTGTTGTGAAGTGTAAGCCGATTGATTTCTTGAAGTAAGATTTAAGCTTCCTAAATTCTTGTCCTCAGAAAAAAGAGGGACACAAAGAGAGGATTGATAACCATCGCGTGCCAGGTCTCTTTGATAGATAAATGGTCTAACTTCGCTCTCGATGCTAGACAAAATTATTATTTCGCGTTTTGAAAGTGCCAATTCTGAAACAGAACCGTTCAACTCGCTTTCTGTTCCGATCATAAGAGAACCAACATCACTTCCGAAAAGACCAAAGACACGCAAACGCCTTTTTTCTTCATCACAAATTGCAATCGAAGCCCGCTCAAACGGGATAATCTGTGAAAGCTGCTCTCCGGCAAATTTACAAAGCTGTTCAACGGTTCTGCTTTCATTTACCGCCAACAAAATTCGATTGATTGCTTCTTGTTCGGTTAAATTTGACTTCATTTATCTCTATCTTTTTTTCTGTTGCGCTCGATAAACCGAATCGGCGTTCCGAAAAATCCGAACTCGTCTCTCAAACGATTTTCAAGATAACGCAAATATGAAAAGTGCAAACCCGTTTTTGCTCCGCCAGATGTAAAAAGAATAAACGTAGGCGGACGTACACCCGATTGCGTCATGTATTTCACGCGAAGCCGGGATACACCGCCTTTGACAGGAGCAGGAGCCCCGCCACCACGCGGTTGGTCAATATGACGTTGAAAAAAGTCGTTTAACTGTGAAGTCGGGATGCGTATGTTTCTTGCTTCATTTACCTGTTTGACGAATGGCAGGATTCTTTGAACACGCTGACCCGTCAAGGCAGACATAGTAATCAAAGGTGCCCATTCAAGAAACTTCATTTTGTCACGTACTTCTCTTTCAAATTCCAAAGCCGTATTTGTCTCTTTATTTTCAACTGCGTCCCATTTGTTTATCGCCAAGATAATTCCGCAACCTGCTTCGTGTGCATAACCTGCTATGTTTGCATCGAGCGCGACAACTCCTTCTTCCGCGTCAATCAAAACAATCGCAACATCTGCACGCTCCAGACTTTTCCGAGCCATAACAACCGAGAGTTTTTCAGCCATCTCGTTTGTCTTTCCTTTACGACGAATGCCCGCCGTATCAATAAGCCGAAAAGCCTGACCGTCAACATTCAGAACGGTATCAACCGCGTCGCGCGTCGTTCCTGCAATCGGCGAAACGATAACGCGCTCTTCGCCCAACATACGATTTAGCAAAGAAGACTTTCCTACGTTTGGTCTTCCGATAATCGCCAGACGAATTTCACGTGGTTTACTTTCTGCTTCTTCTTGGTCTTCTACGATTTCAAATCTTGAAACGAGTTCGTCCAACAAATCGCCTATTCCGTTTCCGTGTTCAGAGGAAATCGGGAAAACTCCATCAAAGCCAAATTGATAAAACTCAGCCGCTTCAGCTTCAAGCTTTACGGCGTCTGCTTTGTTTGCGGCAACCAATACGGGTTTGCGCGTATTGCGTAAGTGAACCGCGAGTTCTTCGTCAAGTTGCGTCACGCCCGCACGAACATCTGCAACCCAGATTAAAGCTTCCGACTCTTCAATCGCAGTTGAAGCCTGACGGAAAATGTTAGCGGGAATTACGGCTTCGTCATCGGGAATAATTCCGCCCGTATCTACAATTTTGAAACGTCTCCCGTTCCACTCGCCTTCGCCGTAAATTCTGTCACGCGTGATTCCGGGTTCGTCTCCGACAATAGACTTGCGGGTTCCTATGATTCGATTAAAGAGCGTTGATTTCCCTACGTTCGGACGCCCTACGATTGTTACAAGAGGAAGACGCGCTACTGTTTTTTGTACTGGTATTTCTTCGTTGTTTTCCATTTATGCTTTCACAATCTCGTAAAAGATATGAATGTGCAAAGAGCCCTGGGCTATTTCGGGGCGAACTTCTTTTGCTCTTAATTTCAGCGAACCACTACTTTTGATTGGTAAGGTTGCGGAAACCTGTTCGGCTTTCAAAAGTTCAATCGGATTTATTTTCTCATCGAGTTTTTTCTGAACCATCTTTACGACAACACCGTTTGCAAGCGAAGGGACATTTTCCAGGTGAATATCCTTTACATCAACACGCGCTTTTAATGTCTGTGCCGCTTGGTCAAATTGTAGATTCACAACAGTATCAGCCCAACCCTGAAAGTTTATACAACCGACAAAGCCGCCGTTGTAATCGCCTGAAAATGCAAGCGGCAGAACAATTTTTCCGTTTTGAAATTTAACAGCCGTCTTTACTCCGCTTTTTTCACGTTCGAGCCGAATAACACTCGGACAATCACTCGATTGACGATTGGTGATTGATGATTGGTGATTGTTTGAGGCAGAAGCTTTAACCAGTTCGGCATCTTTGCCCTGTCTTTCGTTATTTGCTAACGGATAGGTTGGCGAGCCTAAATTATTAAACATTGATTCAAAAAACACTGCGAAGAAATCTTCTTGCAATGTGATTGTGACTTTAGCTGTTGGTTGATTATAACGCTCGCGCTGTTGATTCTGTGCGAACGAACTAAAACTCAAACAACAAACCATTACCAAACAAACTGCTATCTTTTTCATAATATCAACCTCTTAAAACAACTCAATCACCAATTACAAATCGCCAATCGCCATTCCTTAGAGTCCGCTTTTAACAATGTCATGTAAACGAATTAGCCCTATGCTTTTTCCGTTTTCATCAACAACGGGGAGAACTGAAATCTGAAAAGGTCTGTCTTCCATCAGACGAAGTGCATCGTAAGCAAGTAAATCTTTTTTCGCCACTGTCGGATTCTTCGTCATCAATGCTTCACAATTAAGATTAGCAATATCTTCCGCTCTGTTTTTTCCAAAGGCGCGGCGTAAATCACCGTCCGTGACAAGACCTATGAGATGACCTTCTTCGTCAATTACGTTGACCGCGCCTAGTCCGCCTTTTGTTATAGCAGAAATAATTTCAAACCAATCAGCCGTTGCAATTATGGTAAGGTTGTTTGCGCCGCTATGCATTAAATCTTCAACGCGCAATGTCAGACGTTTGCCCAAACGCCCTGCCGGATGATTCTCCGCAAAATCTTCGGCAGTCCATCCCTTTGCCTGCATTAACGTCATCGCAATCGCGTCGCCAATCGCAAGGGCAACCGTCGTGCTTGCCGTCGGCGCGAGATTCAGCGGGCAAGATTCTTCGTCAACTGATGCGTCAATTGTCACGTCCGCGTGTCGCGCCAAAGTCGAATCCAGATTCCCTATAATTGCTATGATTGAAACTGCCCTGCGTTTCAATGCGGGCAACATCGCCAAAAACTCGTCGGTTTCGCCGCTATTGCTTAAAGCAATCAGAACATCACCTTTGTTTATTATTCCAAGACTACCGTGCATTGCGTCAGAAGGATGAACATAAACCGCTGCTGTTCCTGTGCTTGTCATCGTTGCAGCAATTTTCTGAGCGATAACGCCGGATTTACCTATGCCGGAAACAATAACCTTACCATCACACGACACCAGAGTCTCAATAGCCTTTTCAATTGATTCGGGATTGAGCCGCGAAATAGCACGTTCGATTGCCGACGCTTCATGTCGCAATAGTTCAATAACTTGAGAAAAATGTTTAATCTCTGCCATGTACACAAATTTGATAAACGACGGATGGTGAAAATTGCAAGCGGCGAAAATAGTGTAAAAAAATTTCCGAACACTTTTTCACTTAACTCTCTCTTTATAAACGGAAGGCACGATGGCTGTAACAAAGCAGGAAATTTTCAGAATTCTAAAGGCGCAATCAGGCGACAAAGCCGCACGCTCAACGAACTTTTTGACAAAGGCATCGGACGGATTTTACACGCAATTGAAATGATTGTCGTTGATAAAAAACAGACCCCTTGCAAAAGTAATTTAGCCACCGGAGCCATAGAGAACACAGAGAATGCAAAGAGATTTTTCTTTTGTTTTTCTCTTTTCCTTTGTGACCCGGTGGCTAAAAATCTTTTATCTGACTTTTGCAAGAAGTCTGATAATTGCTAAATAACAGGCTGGGTTTCACTTAATTCAGCCTGTTACGTAACACAGCTTTTTGTTTCAAGTCTTGCACAAGTTACAAGCGATGAACCTTTCCCCACGTCTCGGCGTATAAGCCAACAAGTATATTTTCAAGTAGTTTTTTAACCCCTGTATATGTCATTTATAGAAGCACTCAAACTGGCTTTTTCTGCAATTCTTTCGCACAAACTTCGCTCCGTTCTGACTTTGTTGGGTGTCATCTTCGGTGTTGCGACCGTCATTGTTGTCGTGTCGTTGGTCGAAGGTTTCAATTTTTACGTTGATGAAAAAATCGCCAACATAGGCACGAATGCATTTAGTGTTCAAAGGTTTTCGATTGACGACTTTTCAAGTGTCGAAGCATTAAACGCTGCACGGCGCAGAAACAAAGACGTAACGCTTGATGATTTGGAAGCCTTGCGAACCCACGGCGGTCCTATAAAAGATGTCGGCGGGCAATCAGGCACAATCGCAGATATAAAGTTCGGGAATACGGAGCTAAAAAATGTGTCCGTAAAAGCTGTTACTTCAAACATAGCCGAAATTGAAAAAATAGAGGCGAATATCGGGCGATACTTTGTAAAGGCAGAAGATGATGCAAGACGAGCTGTTTGTTTTATAGGTTCGGAAGTTGCCGAAAAATTATTTCCCACAGCAAATCCGATTGGACAAACCATTAAGGTTGACGGGCGAAGTTTTCAAATTGTAGGTGTCGGAAAAGAACTCGGTTCAGTTTTCGGACAAACGCGCGATATGTACGTCTCTGTTCCGCTTTCGACGTTTCTTTCAATTTACGGTTCGCGTCGTTCCATTTCTATAAGCGTCACTTCCACATCGCAGGAAACTTACGAAGAAGCAACAGAGGAAGCAAGAACACTAATGAGAACACGCCGAAAACTTGAGCCAAACGAGAAAGACAATTTCGGCATTGTCACGCCAAATGCAATAAACGAACTGCGCGACAAAATTTTCGGAACAATTCAGACAGCGGCAATCGGTGTGACTTCGATTTCATTGGTCGTGGGGGGAATTGTGATAATGAATATCATGCTCGTCTCAGTAACCGAACGCACAAAGGAAATCGGCATACGCAAAGCCATCGGAGCAAAAAGCAGAGACATAATCAAACAGTTTTTAGCCGAATCAACAACCCTTGCTCTGATTGGCGGTGCAATCGGAGTTGCCATCGCTTACTCAATCGCCAAATTAGTTGCAACATTGACGCCTGTGCCGACTGCGTTGCCGCTTTTGTGGGTGACAATTGCACTCGGGGTTTCGAGCGGCGTCGGATTAATAGCGGGAGTTTATCCCGCATGGAAAGCCGCAAAGTTAGACCCGATTGAAGCTTTAAGGTCCGAATAAAGCCAAATAAAAAAAGTTCAAGCTTCTTTAACTCAGAAGCTTGAACTTCAATAAAATTGACTGTTTTGTTTATGCGGTAATCGTATTAATCAAACCGTCAAGCTTTGAACCAATCGCCGTGTAGTCGTCCTTTGAAAGTTTCTCTTTTGCAATATATTGAGTCACTGTCTTCATTTGATTTAAGACTTCAACAGGAATCGTTTTCGGTGCTTTGTTTGTCAAATCCTGCATTTGAGCTAAAAGGTTCTTTGTTACCGAAGTATCATCACCAAAACTTGAGATATAAAGATTTGAGGCTGTCATTCCTGCATTGAAATACCATTGCATATCACCTTTTAACTCTTTCTGAAATGTATTGGTGACAGATTGAATTTCTTGCACGCATTGCTGACCTTTACAGTTGTACCGAACAATGTTTTTCAATGTTTTCTGCAAAGCATCCGCTTGCGGTAAACCTTCGAGCGAGTCAATCAAAAACACGAGTTCTACAATTGCTTTGTCTTCCATCGCTATATCTTCTCCGACAAAACTCGCATAGAGCATTGTCATTGACAGTGACGACCCTAAATTGAAGCTAAAACGATTTTCCGGCGCAATTTTATCCGGTGAATTTGATATTGCGGTCTCTGTTCTTCTAATTCTGAATTCGTCTTTTTTGATTTCAAGTTTGTCTGCAATCTCTTGTTTATTCAGGCTGTTCTCTTTTGCTGATTGCGCTAATGCTTGGTTAAAACTCAAGATTCCAAATACAAACACTAAAGCGGTTTTAATAATCTGTCTTTTCATTATTCTTTGTCCCTTAAACTATTTTTATTATGGCTTATCGCCCTTACGTTTCTATGTGTTCGGATAAAGGAAAAAGTTTCAGGCGTTTTTTTTCGGGAGCTAATAATAAAGCTATCAACCTAATCTCAAGGGATAAAACTCTTGAAATTGTTTGATAGCTTTATCGCACTTAAAGCAGATTAATTAAACTGTTTTAATCGCCGCCTTCTTGTCTGATGTTTGCGTCCGTTGGCATCTCTTCAATCGTAGCTTCATCATCCTTCTTGGTTCGTCTCGCAAATGCCTGTTTGAGATTTTTAATTGCCGAAGCGGGAACGGCGCCAATCCTTTCCGCCACGTTACGCCACTGTTGAGTTGCGCCCAAATCATCAAAGATTGAATAAGCAACGGGCGTAACCAATAAGGTCAAAAGAAGGGAAAGAGATTGTCCGCCTATTACAACAACTGCAATAGAGCGGCGTTCTTCAGACCCCGGGCCCGTTCCCAAAGCAAGCGGCAACATACCCGCGACAAGCGCGAGTGTGGTCATCAAAATCGGGCGAAGCCGGTCACGATTTCCCTGAAGGATTGCATCGTAGCGTTCGTAACCTTTTGCGCGAAGGTTGTTCATATGGTCAATCTGTAAAATCGAGTTTTTCTTTACGACACCGAACAAAACCAAAATGCCGAGCGCGGAATAAAGGTTTAATGTGTCGCCCGTAATCCATTGCGACAACAACGCAAAAGGAATTGCAAGAGGCAAACTCAAAAGAATTGTGACAGGGTGAATTGTATGCTCAAACTGCGAAGCCAAAATTATGTACATGAAAATCACTGACAACATGAACGCCCAGAGAAATTCTGTAAATGTCCGCTCAAGTTCACGCGCCCGTCCCGCTACTGTTGTCGTGTAGGCTGGCGGCATTCTCATTTCGGCTGTGATTTTTCTCATTGCCTCGATTCGGTCTGCCAGAGCGTAACCGGGGGCAACAGATGCGCGAACGGAAACCTGTCGTTGTCTGTTCAGGCGGTCAATACGCGACGGGCTGTTGCTTCGTTTTATCGTCACAAGATTATCAAGACGCACTAACCCGCCTTTTGACGAAGGAACAAACAGACGTGAAATCACCGTCGGGTCGTTTCTGTCTTTATCAGTCAACCTGAGTTGCACATCATATGATTCGTTTATTGAAGAATCCTGAAAACGTGAAGCCTCTTGGTCGCCCCCAACCATAAGGCGCAAGGAGTTTGAAATATCTGCTGTGTCAACGCCGAGTTCAGCCGCACGCGCACGGTCAATCTCTACGCGCAATTCCGGCTTATTTAGTTTCAAAGTCGTATCGCCGTCAATTATGCCTCCGACTTTTTCAGAGCGGGCTAACAACTCTTCTGCATATTTTGAAAGTTGATTGACATCGGGACCGCGAAGCGCAAAGTCAATATCCGAACGACTGCCCGCACCGAAATTAAACGAAGTAGCGTTGCGAACGCTAACACGCAAAGGCGAAAACTTTCGTGATCGTTTGCGGATTTCCTGCATTACGTCTTGCTGTGTGTAATTTCCGCGAAATGCTTTAAGTGGATTCCCTTTCTTGGTTTCATTCCAAAGTTTTGTCAACGAAAAAACTCTTTCTTCGTGTGGTGCTATCCGAATATAAGCACTACCCTGATTGACGCCCCCTATAAAGCCGCCGCCCGCATTTGCCAGAACGATGCGAACGCCCGGAACACTCATCAACTCTTTTTCAATAGCAAGCATTGATTCGTTCATTACCACAAGGTTTGTTCCTTCGGGTGCGTTGACGCTTACTTCAAATTCGGCTTCGTCAACATTCGTGGGAATAAATTCTTGTTTGACAATCCGATAAAGCGGAACGCTCGAAGCAATTACAGCAATTGCAAGTACTGCTGTCACAAAACGATGGCGCATGACCAACTTCAGAAGTTTCATGTAGTTTCTGTCAATCACGTCATAAAATCCGCGTCTTGATTTTGCGTCATCACCGTGTTCGCTATGTCCTTTTTCGGCATCTTTTATGCTTAACAATCTCGCGCTCATCATTGGTGTCAGAGTAAAAGAAACAACAAGACTGACCAGAATTGCCACCGCCGCCGTTATGCCGAATTGGTATAAAAATCTTCCCGAAATCGAAGACATAAACGAAACGGGAACAAAAATAACCACAAGCGAAAATGTTGTTGCGAGAACAGCCAAACCGATGTCGCGTGTCGCTTCTTTTGCCGCTTCCATCGGTGTTAACTTCTTTTCTTCAATAAAACGAAAGATGTTTTCCAAAACAACAATCGCATCGTCAATAACAACACCGACCATCAATACAAGCGCAAGCATCGTCACGCTGTTGAGCGTAAAACCTAAAGCCCACATCATGCCGAAAGTTGAAATCACCGATGTCGGAATCGCAATACCTGCGATGATTGTCGAACGCCACGAACGCATGAAAAACAGAACGACAAGACAAGCCAGAATGCTTCCCAAAACCAGGTGGATTTGAATTTCATGCAATGCCGCTTCGATGTAACGCGACTGGTCACGAATTATTTCCATCTTCATATCCGACGGAAGTTGTGCCTCTACGTTTGCCAGTTGTTTCTTAACGCCTTTTATGACTTCGACAGTGTTTGCGCCTGATTGTCTGCGTATCTCGATTGTTACGTTCGGGACACCGTTCAATCTTGAAAAACTTCTCTGCTCTTTCGTTCCGTCTTCGACGCGCCCAACATCACGAAGGCGAATCGGTGTGTTGTTTACATCCGCTATAACCAGGTCGTTCATCTCTCTGGCGTCTGTGTAACGCCCAAGAGTTCTTAAAGTGAGTTCTTCTTTATTTGTCTGAACATTCCCGCCGGGAACATCTGCGTTTTGTCTTGCGATTGCCTGCTGAACCGTTGTTATCGGAAGTTTGTAAGCTTCAAGTCTGTCGGCATCAATCCAAACATTTATTGATCTGTCCAAACCGCCAACGACCTGAGCCTCACCAACTCCGCTGACGCGCTCAAGTTGAGGACGAACCATTTTGTCGCCGATTTCGGTCAACTCTCTAATCGAGCGATTACCCGAAAGAGAGATTGTCATAACGGGCGTGCTGTCATTGTCAAATTTTGAAACGACAGGCGGCAGAACATCGTCAGGAAGTTGTCTGACAACGGGTGCAACACGGTCACGAACATCCTGCGCCGCTGTTTCAAGGTCTTTATCGAGCCGAAATGTTGCGATTACAAAAGATGTCCCTTGGCTTGAAACCGAACGCAGTTCATCAATGCCGTCAACGGTATTTACGGCTTCTTCGATTTGCTGTGTGACAAGAGTTTCAACTTCTTCGGGCGAAGCACCTGGCAGGGATGTGCGAACGCTCACTGTCGGAAGGTCAACGGAAGGAAATCTGTCAACGCCAAGTTTGAAATATCCCGCTGCTCCAACAACGACCAGCGACAAAATTATCATCGAAGCGAAAACAGGTCGCTTTATACAAATTTCAGCTAACTTCTGCATAATTTTTAAGTAGGGGAGTAGGGGAATGAAGGAGTAAGGGAGTTATCTTATCGTTTTCCTTTATGACCGGATGGCAACACCCATGAATCTGCGTCGTTTATCATTTTTACCAACATTGAAATTATCTCATCGTAGGTTTTGAATAATCGCTTTCCGGTTTCTCTGTCTAAATATGCACAACGAACCGAAACCTCCAACCAAGTTTGTGTTTCGGCTGATTCGGCTTCGGAATCGTTTAACTTACAGATGAAAGCGGCTTCGTAACGCCGCTTGCGCCATGCCTCTGCAATGTTCGCGCAGACAGAACGCGATGTTCTGCGAATTTGGTCTGTGAGCGAATAGGTTTCTTCTTTCGGAAAATTTTTACTCAATTCAAAAATATCCATCGCGGCTTCAAAGGCTTTTTTATAAACCTCCAGATCCTGATGCCTGACGACCATTCTACTCATAAACAACCCCTTTACTCCCTCACTCCCCTACTCCTTTACCCCCTTACTCATCTTTTCTTAATCGGCAACGGTCACAGGTTGTCCTGATTGTAGATTGCCGGGATTTACCACGACAACATCACCCGTGTTTACACCCGAAAGCACTTCGACCAAATCACCCGAACGCTTGCCTGTTGTTATGGGTTTTTCCTGCGCTTTGCCGTTTTCAATAACAATTACTTTTTCTATTCCCGCAAAAGAAATAATCGTATTTGACGGAACTGTCACAGCCATCTTTGAATCATCCGTAACAATCTCAGCACGGGCAAACGCCCCTGGTCTCAATGAACCGTCGTTTGCAATATCAGCCTCGATAATAAGAACCCTGTTCTGTTCGGAAATCGAAGGGCTGATTCGCGTAATACGTCCACTGTAATTCATCGAAGCGTCATCTAAACTCAAACGCAAATTTTGCCCGACTGTTATCTTGTTTGATTCTCTTTCGGGAACTTCCGCACGAAATCGAAGCGGATTGATTTTGACTATATCAACAACGGGCGCACCTGCCGCCAAAAATTCACCGACACTTACTCTTTTAGTTTCTATCTTGCCGTCAATCGGCGCATAGACACTCGCATCGCTCAACTGTTGTTTTGCCAGAGCGAGTTCAGAACGGCGTTGAGCAACAACAGCTATTCGATTTCGTATCTCCTCAATTGCATCCTGATAACGCCCTTCTGCGACCTTGTAGCTTGCAATGGCAGAATCGTGTTCAGCCTTTGAAATAACCCCGTCTTTAACAAGTTGTGCGGCGCGGTCTCTTGTCAGACGCGCTTCGTCCATGACAGCCCTCGCTTGTCTGACCGTAGCGGTTTGTTCAGGGTCAACTTTGTCGTCGTTCCCTTCTAATGAAAGACCGACACGCGCACGCGCCTGAGCCAATGCAGCTTCCGCCTGTTGAATCCTAAGTTCGTAATCCCGTGTTCCCAGTCTTCCAAGAAGTTGACCTTTGCGAACAACGCTGCCTAAATCAACTGTGATTAATTCAAGTCTTCCTGAAACCTTTACGCTTACCGTTGTCTGTTCAAAAGCGGCAAGTGTTCCGTTAACATTTACGCCTTCGCCGAGCGGCATTTCTGCAACTTTTGTTGTTTTAACTTTTCTTGGTTCGCCCTTTTCGCCCCCCTGTCTTTGCTGAGCGGACGCCGGATAATCACTCTTACAAGCAGATGCAAACAAAAGGAATAAAGCCAGCATACAAAGGCTGACATTAAATGCAGAAAAAGATATTTTTTTATAGCCCTTAAAAATTTTCATTATTAATTTGAATCAAGTTTTATTGATTACACCATAAGAGACGAATGTTTCAAAAGTCTGGTTTCATATCGCAACTGAAATGAAACCCGGACTTGTAAAAATTCGTAAAAAAAATACTTCAAAATAAAGGCAATTCTAAATCATGTTACGCACAGACTTTTACGAAAATCTTTTGATGGCTCTTGATACGCTCTGGCAAAATAAACTCCGTTCGTTTCTGACAATTCTAGGCGTAATCATAGGCACAGTTACCGTAATCGTTATTTCCGCTTTTGTTTCAGGCATTGATTCGCGTGTTTCAAAAGAGATTGAATCGTTTGGAACAAATTCGATTTACGCCTTCAAATTTGACCCGGGCTTTAATTTTAATCCATCTATGGAAGAGCGTATGCGTAAGCCGCTCAAAGCAGATGACGCGATTGCCATTAAAGAAGAATGTCCTTCAATAACTCACGTCTCGGCTTTTATGTCGCCCATTGATTTTTTAGGCGGACCGTTTGCTCAACGAATAAATGTTCGTTTCCGGGATACTGAGATGAGTAACGCAACAGTTCAAGGCGGGATGGCAGACTACTTCAAGATGGGCGTCGTTAATGTGGCTCAAGGGCGTCCCTTTACGGAAGAAGAAGACAACCACAGAGCGAAAGTCGCAGTCATCGGAGTAGATGTCGCCAACACGCTCTTTCCCCAGACAAACGCGCTTGACAAAGAAATTCAAATCGAAGGACGTTACTATCGTGTCATAGGCGTTCTTGCAGAACGGGATACCTTTATTGTCGGCGGCGAAGACCCGAACAACGAGAACAAAGCTGTCTATTTACCTTTCAAGACCGTGCAACAGCAATACCCTCAAAACGAAGATTGTTTCATCATGGCTATGGCAAAACCGGGGCAAATGAATCAAGCCGTAGATGAGATGCGAAACGTTTTGCGACGCAGAAGAAACGTAGCTTTTTCGGCGCCGGACAATTTCGGCATTTCGACATCCGACCAAATCATTGAACAATTCGGGGCAATAACGGGCGGCGTCTTTGCATTGATGGTGGCTATTTCAAGCGTTGGTTTATTGATTGGCGGAATCGGTGTAATGAATATCATGCTGGTTTCCGTTACAGAACGCACAAAGGAAATCGGTGTACGCAAAGCAATCGGCGCACGGCGCAAAGACATCATCACTCAATTTTTAATCGAAGCCGCTACGCTGACAGGACTTGGAGGAATCATCGGAATCGTTCTTGGCGTCTGTCTTTCGCTTTTAATCAATATGATACTGCCGACTTACATTCCTCTGTGGTCACCGATTGTGGGCTTTGTTGTTTCTGTCAGTTTAGGCGTAGGCTTCGGATTGTGGCCCGCATGGAAAGCCGCAAGACTAGACCCGATTGAAGCATTACGATACGAGTGAGCATCCACGAAATAGATTAATAAAATTTTGGCTCATGCCAAGAATTATGCATATGGCGATTGCCTGACATTTCAACGCTTTGCGTTCTTTGCGTCACCAGCGGGAAAAATATCTCGCCTGTGGTTTAAGTTTGCAAAGAAACGATTATCTCTGTACTGCTGAAGTCTGGACACTTATTTGAAATAACCGTTTTGTCGCCAACGGCGACTAACAATATAGCGCAGGGTGAGCGAAGCGTAACCCTGCGAACTACGAACACCAACGAGTTTCCGTCTCCGA
>Ga0187894_10004635_pt1 | contig 14607 bp, 10 predicted proteins | sample GBC1701081metaG_FD_136650 | JGI IMG/M metagenome (GOLD analysis project Ga0187894, IMG submission 136650) | White microbial mat communities from a lava cave in the Kipuka Kanohina Cave System on the Island of Hawaii, USA - GBC170108-1 metaG ...
CGACGACGGCGGCGACGAGGTTCCAGCCGTAGGATGAATAGGCGTACGCCGTGCCGGGCTCGGCGTTGAGCGGATCGTCCTGGAAGATCGTCAACGACTTCGTGACGCTCTCGAAATGCGGCGCGCCGTCGAGGAACCGGTTGTCATTGGGACCGTAATGGCGGATGCCGGCGAGATGGCCTGTGAGCTGGCGCGTCGTGATCGGCCACGGCTTCGCGGGGAACGCGGGCACGTAGCGCTGCACGGGTGCGTCGAGATCGAGCTGGCCGCTCTCGACGAGGCGCGCGACGGCGCCGACGGTGAGCATCTTGGACACGCTGCCGACGCGGAACTTCGTCTGCGGCGACACGGCGACGTCCTGCTCGACGTCCGCGAGGCCGAAGCCTTCCGACCAGACGATGACGCCGCGCGAGACGACGGCAATCGACAGGCCGGGAATCTGCTTCGCCTTCATCAGCTCGACGACGACCGCGCGCGCCTGCGCAATGTCCGCGGCATGCCGCGCCGCCTGCACCGGCTTGGCGCTCGGCTTCGCGCTCGACGGCGTCGCGCTCGACGTCGTGAGCGGCGCCGGCTGCGCGGACACTGGACCTGGCGCGGCGAGTGCGGTGCCGAGCGCGGCAGTCAGCAGCGCGCGACGTGTGATCGTGACAACGTGATGAAGCGATGAACGGAACGTGAGCATGAGCATGCGTCAGCGATCGAGATAGTCGGCGGCTTCCTCGCGGATGCCGCGATCCGTGTGCGACGCCAGGATGCGTTGCAGCCGTGTCGCGCGTTCGCGGCCGCCGTTCCTGCCGATCGCGTCCAACGCCTCGCGCCGCACCATGTCGCTGGCATCGGCGAAGACGATCGCTTCCATCGCGTCGCCAATTTCCGGCGCGCCGGCGGCGTACGCGAGCACCTGGACGGCTTCGCTGCGCACCATCGGATCGGGATCCTCGCGCGCGACGGCCAGCAGCAGGTGCAATGCCTCTCCGCTCCGCTGATGGCGTCCGAGCCACTGCGCTGCTTCATTCCGCACGAGCGCGGGCTGCGCGTGATCGAGCAGCCGCGCCATCGCCGGCAGCACGAGACCAGCCGCGCTGTGGAGAGCGATGGCGGCGCCAATCTCTTTCTGCAGATCCGCGGATGGCAGCGAGCCGTAGATGTCGAGCAGCAGCGGAATGGTCTCGGTCGGCGTCGACGCGCCCAGCCAGGTCACCGTCTTTGGATCGAGGTCCGACGGCGTGTCGGTGCCGAGCACGCGGACGCCGTCAATCTGCGACGCGGCGGAAGCGCCTGCCGGCAGGTGGAAGAGCACCGCCGCGCCCTCGCGCACCTCGAACGCGTCGCGCAGCGTGGGGCCGGACGCCAGCGGCCACGCCCACGATCGGCGTCCCACGCCGGCGCTCGACGTCACGCCGGTCGCCGTCGCGTCGAATGCGAACGCGATCCATCCCTCGACGGCCGGCGCCGAGCGGCGTGCGGCGAGCGCGGTGTGCCAACGCTCACCGAGGCTGCCGCCGACGATCGCCGACTGACGCCGAGCGTCTGACGGCTGCGACGCGACGGACATCGTCGCCTCCGGCGTGGACGTCGACGTCGCCGCAGATGTCGCTGGCGATGGCAATGGCGACGAGGCCGGAGCAGTCGATGCGGCCTGGATGCCGGCGCTGGCGCAGATCCAGACGAGCGGCGCGCCGACGATCAGCGCCAGTCCCACGCGCGCGGGCCGGCCCGGCGCGAACAGCGGTCGGTCCTCGTCCATCACGCGATCGATGCGTGCCTCCCAGCGCGTGAACGTCGCCATCGACACCGCCAGGCTCGCGACACGTCCGCCGCGCTCGCGCGACAGGAACGCCAGCAGCGTGCGCGCGTAGCGCTCGCGATTGTCGATGGCCGCCAGCGCCGCGTCATCGCTCGCGTGCTCCGCGAGCGACGTCAGCTCGCGATGCAGCCACCACGCGAGCGGATGGAACCAGAACACGCATCGGTTGAGGAGCGATAACATCTGCACACCCCAGTCCTTGCGGTCGACGTGCGCCTGTTCGTGAAGAAGGACCGCCCTCCGCGTGGCCGCGTCCCACGTGCGCCACGCGGCGGGCAACAGCAGCACCGGATCGATCAGTCCCAGCGTGACCGGCACCGCAACGATGGCGGATTCGCGCAGCGCCGGCCGGCGCGTACGCGGACGTCCCGGCAGCTCATCCCACAACGCGCGCGCATCGCGGTCGTCGAGCGGCACGCTCCGCCGCAACACGCGATGCACGCCGATCAGCCCCACGCAGGTCCCGAGCAGCATGACGCCGGCGCCAAAGATGTAGATCGCCACGAGGACCGCGGACCAGGATGACGGCATGACGCGCGAGGCCGCATCATCATGACCGGTAGTCACACTGCCCCGCCCTTCCCGGACATCCGCAGCCGAGAGGCTGGCGGCATCGGACGGCAGGGACGCCGGCCGCGCCTGCGCGCGCAGAGTCGACGCGTCGATGGTCGTCTGCGCAGGCGACATCACGAGCCACGTCCGCGGCAGCACCGCCAGCGACGGCAGCACGGCGCCGAGCAGCGGCATGGTCAGCATCGCGACGACCACGCCGAGCCAGGCGAGGTGGCGGATGCGCACGTCCTGCACGCGCGCGACGCGCAGCACCACGAGGACGACCAGCGCCAGCAGCGTGGCGCGCAGGGACGTCTGCATCAGATGTCCGCCCAGCAGCGTTGCCAGCGATGCCAGCGATGTCATTTCGCCTGCTCCTTCCCGCGTCCGCGGCGCGCGCCGATGCGTGCGGCGAGACGCCGGAGCTCCTCACGGTCGACGATCTGGCTGTCGACGAGGCCGACGAGCAGTTGCTCGACGGAGCCGTTACAGAAGCGATCGATGATGCGCCGCACGGCGCTGGCCGCGACGGCCTCCGGCGCGTTGACGGCGCGATAGCGGAACGTCCGCCCGTCGACGTCATGCGTCACGTAGCCCTTGGCCTCCAGCCGCCGCAGCAGCGTGCGCACGGTGGATTCTTTCATCGGATGATCGGCCGCCAGCGCCGTCCGCACATCATCCGCCGTGCAGTCCGGCTGCCGCCAGACCATCCGCATGACGACCTGCTCCAGCTCGCTGAGCGCTTTCCTTTGGGAAGGCTGTCTCGGGGACGGTGGTCTCGGAGAGGTGTGAGTGCGACGCATTGTAGTGTTACAGAATGTAACACTCAGCCACACGCCGCGCCAGCACTATTTTTCCGACGCGCGCACCGGCGGCCGAACGACGGTCCGACGCGGCGACGGCCCGGGGGCCGACACTGGCTATGCGCCGGCGTGCAATTGCCGCAGATGCTCGGCGGTCGCGGCGTCCGCCGGGAAGAACGATTCGAGCGCCAGCTCGGACAGGGTTACGTCCACCGGCGTCCCGAAGACCATGGTCGTGCTGATGAACGAGAGGATGCCCGCGTCCGAAGCGAATTGTAGCGGCACGACCACCGGGCCCGCGTCATTCGGGGCGTGCACGGCCGGTGCGTGTACGGCCGCAGCACCGCCCGTGAACTGCCCTGTCCCGGTGCGCGACGCCGCTTCGCTGGCGGCGCCCGTGGCGGGATACGTGCGCAGCTCGGCGAGGAGCGCGACCAGGACAGGATCCGCGGTCATTTCGATCTGCTGGCGGAGGCGCTCGAAGAGGTGCGTGCGCCATTCGGGGAGATTGACAATACGCGGCGCGGCGCCGTTGGGATGGAGGCTGAGACGCAGCACGTTGACGGGAGGCTCGAGCAGCACGGGATCGATGCGGGTCAGGAACGGCGTCATGGCGTTGTTCATGGCGACCAGCGTCCAGTGGCGATCGACGGCCAGCGCCGGATTCGGCTCATGCCCCTTCAGCACCATCTCCATCGCCTGGCGCGCGGCGGACATCGAGGGATCGCCGAGCGGACGCTCCGGGAACACCGGCGCGAAACCGGCCGCCAGCAACAGGCGATTGCGCTCGCGCAGCGGGACCGCCAGCCGCTCGGCGAGGCGCAGCACCATCTCGCGGCTCGGCGACGACCGGCCCGTTTCGAGGAAGCTCAGGTGCCGCTGCGAAATCTCCGCGTCAACAGCGAGATCGAGCTGACTGACGCGCCGGTGCTGACGCCAGCCGCGCAGCAGCTCCCCCACGGATTCCACCGCTCCGGTCATGCCATTCATCCTACGTCCATCGGCGCGCGCGCGAAACTACCTCACAGGTAATCGACTTCATGCGCGGCCGCGGCGACGATAGGGCATGCCGCGCCGGACGCGCCGCTGCCTTCGCAAGCACCGCAGCAGGAACAGCGGCAGGGACCGCGCGGCACGGATACCCGATCACGAAAGGAGCGATCTTCATGTCACTGTCGACGCCTTCCACGCCCGTCCACGTCTCTACGTTTCTTCGCCGCGTCCTGATCGCGGACGCCACCGCGAGCGGCGCCACGGGCCTGCTGCTCCTGCTCGGCGCGGGCGCGCTCGCGCCGCTGCTCGGGCTGCCAGAGACGCTGCTGCGCGTCGCGGGCCTCACGCTCGTGCCGTTCGTCGCCATCGTCGCCTGGATGGCGACGCGCGACACACTGCCCCGCGTCGCGATCCTGACGCTTGTCGCGGTCAACGTTCTGTGGGTCGTCGACAGCGTCCTGCTGCTCGTCGCCGCGCCGGTCGAGCCGAACGCGCTCGGCGTGGCGTTCGTCCTCGCGCAGGCGCTCGCCGTCGCGCTGTTCGCGGAGCTGCAGTACGTCGGACTGCGGCGCTCGCAGTCCACGGCCCGTCTCAGCGCGGCGTGAGCGTGAAGAGATCGCGCCAGTGCCGGTTCCGAGCAAGGGGCTCGACGCAGATCCGGCCGGCCGCCGCGCGGCGTCCCGCGTCAGAGCGGCTGGCCGAGATGCGCTTCGAGCTGCGCGCGATAGCGCCGGCTGAGACGCAGCGACGTGTTGTCCTTCAACACGACCGTGAACTCGCCGTGCGGATGCGGCGCCAGTTCGCGGACGCGTGACAGGTTGACGAGCGCGGACCGGTGGATGCGCACGAAGCGCGCGTGCGCGAGGCGCGTCTCCAGCTCGGTCAGCGACATGCGGTGGAGATACGCCTGCGCGCCGACGTGGACCTGCACGTAGACGCCCGCCGCTTCGATCCAGTCGATCTCGCGGACGTCGAGCACGACAACTTTGCCGCGTCCGCGCACGACGAGACAGTCGAGACCCGACGCTCCGCGGGCGAGATCTGATACTCCGCGGACAGGATCCGAAGCCGTGCGGGTGGACGCGTCGAACGGCGGCGCGTCCGTGTGCTCGCGCAGCAGCGCGACGACGCGTGAGGCCCAGGCTTCGCGGTCGCGCGCGGAAAGTTGCGTGCGTGCGCGGGCGAGCGCGCGTTCGAGGCGCTCGTCGCTGAACGGTTTCAGCACATAGTCCAGCGCGTGCGTGTCGAACGCGCGGACGGCATAGTGATCGTAGGCCGTGACGAAGATGGTGAGCGGAAGCAGGTCCGGCGGGATGGCTGCCAGCACGCTGAAGCCGTCGAGCTCTGGCATCTGCACGTCGAGCACGAGGAGGTCGGGCCGCAGCCGCTCGACGGCGGCCAGCGCGTCGCGGCCGTTCGTACACTCACCGACGATCTCGATGTCCGCGTGACGCGCCATCAGCTCGCGCAGCCGCCACCGCGCGGGCTCTTCATCGTCAACGATCAGCGTTCGCATGCACGACCTCTCCCCCCGCCTGCGTCCGGACGACGTCCGATGACGCCTCGCCGGTCCGCGCGTCCGCCACGGCTGGCGCCGGCGCGCGCGCGACGTCCAGCGGCAGCGTGACCTCGACGCTGACGCCGCCGCCCGTCGGCGGCCGCACCGCGAACGTGTGCCGCGCGCCGTACTGCGCGTCGAGCCGCCGCCGCGTGTTGGCGAGGCCGATGCCGGCGTGCGTGTCCAGCGCCCAGCCGTCCGGCAGGCCGACGCCGTCATCCTCCACCGTCAGCCGCAGGCGCTCGTCTTCGACGCGCGCGGCGATGCGCAGGCGTCCCGTCCGCGCGCGCGACGCGAGCCCGTGGCGGATGGCATTCTCGACGAGCGGTTGCAGCAGCAGCCCGGGAACGAGCGCCTCGCTCGCGGCCGCGTCGATGTCCTGCCGCACTTCCAGCCGTCCGGCGAAGCGGGCGCGCTGAATGGCGAGATAGTGCTCCAGCATCTGGAGCTCCTCGGTCAGCGTCACACGATCCGGCCGCGCGCTTTCGAGAGACAGACGAAGCAGTTCGCCGAGATGTTCCAGCATGCGCCGCGCGACCTTCGGCTGGCGCTCGATTTCCGCCGAGATCGTGTTCAGCGCGTTGAAGAGGAAGTGCGGGTTGAGCTGCGCACGCAGCGCGGAGAGCTGGGCCTGGACGAGCAGCCGCTCCAGTTCGGTGGTCCGCCGCTCGCGATCGCGCGACTGCCGGTGATATTGGATCGCGAAGTGTCCGCCGAGCAGCAGCCAGTAGTAGATGACGCTCCACTGGATGCCGCCGCCCCGCACGTCCTCCAGCACTGCGCCCATGAACGTCTTGCCCGGCGGCAGTCCGTTGAGCGCGGCGTCAGTCGCCATCAGGATCGTGATGTAGCCCACCGACCAGACGATCGACAGCGGGATGTGCAGCGCCGCGCGCCTGCCGAGCGCGTCCGCCGGGATCGGCAGCCGCCGGTCCAGCCAGACGATCGGCCCGGCGAGCAGGCCCCACGTCCACCACTGAATCATGGCGCGCCACGGGTTCATCGCGCCGCTCGCCGCGAAGAGCCCCATCAGCGTCGACCCGCCGAGCACGAGCAGCCAGCCGGGCACGCGCCAGGGGGCCGCCGGCAGATCGGCGGACGGAAGCCGCGGAGAAGCAGGATCGTCGAAGGTCACGAGTCGAAGGGCGGGACAGCCGCTGGCCGAGTGTAGCGTACGTGGACGCGGGGCGGGCGTGGGGCGACGTCGACCTCATCCGAAGATGCGCGCGTCATTCGTCCAAACACGCAGGTACGCGCGATCTCGCCAGATCCACGCATCGCGCCGTGTCGCGTCGGCGGATAGCGGGTATACTTCACAGCCATATTTCACATCCGACGAACCTGACCGTGCGCCGCGATCGCGGACGCGGGCGCCCCCGATCGATCGGCGCGGTTGGCCGATCGAGACGATGGCGTGGGAGGAGGCGTTGATGAGACGACGTGTTGTGGCGTACCTCGTGGCTTGTCTGGCGTGGGCCGGACCGGCGTGGAGTCAGACACAGATCACCACTGCCGTCATCCAAGGCACGGTGATGGACGCGACGGGCGCGGTGCTGCCCGGTGTCGCGGTCGACGCGCGCAATCTGGACACGAACCTCTCGCTCACGCGCACGACCGACGCCGACGGCCGCTTCGTCATCCTGCAGGTGCCGCCCGGCCGCTACACGGTGACGTTCGCGATGAGCGGCTTCAGGACCGTCATCCAGGAGGATGTCGTCACCACCGTCGGGCAATCGATCAATCTGACGCCGCGCCTGGAAGTATCGAGCGTCGCGGAGACGATCACCGTGAGCGGCGTGTCCACCGTCGAAACGACGCGCACGGCCGTCGCGAACACGCTGGATCAGCGCACCGTCGAATCGACGCCGATCCTCGGCCGCAAGTTCGAGGACCTGCTGACGCTCACGCCCGGCGTCAGCGTCGTGCAGGGGCCGGACGGCGACGAGATCACATTCGCCGGGCAGCGCGGCATCTTCAACAACGTCAGCCTCGACGGCGGCGACTACAACAACGGCTTCTTCGGCGAACAGGTCGGCGGCCAGCGCGCCGCGGTCGACATCACGCTCGAAGCGGTCAAGGAATTCCAGGTCATCGCGAACGGCGCGCCGCCCGAGTTCGGCCGTACCGCCGGCGGTGTCGTCAATGTCGTCACGAAGTCCGGCACGAACGAGCTGCGCGGCAACGTGTTCCACTTCCAGCGTCTCGAAGGCCTGACCGGCGAGCTGTCCGACGGGACGACGCTGGAGGGCTTCCACCGGGAACAATTCGGCGGGACGATCGGCGGACCGATCACGAAGGACCGGACGTTCTTCTTCGCGGCCATCGAAGGCATCACCGGCGACTTCGAGCGGCCGAACTTGAGTCGTCCGCTCGGCGCGGGCTGCTCCGTCGCGGCGCCGAACATCCAGCAGCACGAGGCGCTGATCAACGGCAGCCCCGACTGTCAGCGGCTCGCGCTCCTGAACTTCTTCAGCACGCGCCTCGGCCAGGACGAAGGCCAGCCGATCGATCATCCCGTACACACGGCGGCGCTGCTGCTGAAGTCCGACACGAATCTCAGCGCGGCGAACCGCCTGAGCGTGTCGTACAACTTCAATCACTCGCGCAAGGAGAACGAAACGTTCGACGTCGCGACGTACGGCACGTCCGCGAACGGTGTCGAGGGCGATCCGTCGCGCATCAGCGTCCTCAACGCGAACCTGTTCACGACGGTGTCGAACACGAAGCTGAACGAGTTCCACGTCACCTACTCGCGCGAGAACCGTCCGCGCACCGCGCGGCCGTCGAACCTGCTCGCGGACACGGGCATGGGCTTCGGGCCGACGTTCCGCTTCGGCAATCCGTTCTTCCTGCAGCCGGGCGTGGACGAGCTCCTGTGGCGCGTGCAGATCAAGAACAACTTCTCGTGGGTCATGGGACGCCACACGATGAAGTTCGGCGGCGAGTGGCTGCACACGCTGAACGATCAGGTCTTCCGCGGATTCTTCACGGGACGCTATCTGTTCGACAGCGTCACCGGCTTCCTGCGCTACGCGTCGCCCGCGGGGCCGGGCGGGTTCGGACCGTCGGCCATCGGCTGCTCGAACGGCACGTACGTCACGGCGCCGGCGACGTGCGGCGCGGGATCGCAGCCGACGGCGGGTCCGCTGCTCTTCTACTCACAGGGCGCCGGACGGACGGGCCTCGCGACGGACGCCGCGGGCGCGTCGCGCGTGACGAACGAGGAGCTGTCGGCGTTCGTACAGGATCAGTGGCAGGTCCGCGCGAATCTGACGGTGACGTACGGCCTGCGCTGGGACGCGCAGTTGATGCCGGAAACGGTCGATCCGCGGGCGACGGCATACGGCCGGTTCCTGGGCGATCCGGCGTTCCCGTCGGACGGCACGATTCCCGATCAGTGGAAGATGTTCCAGCCGCGGCTCGGCGCCGCGTGGGACATCCAGGGCACCGGCCGCTCGGTGCTGCGCTTCAGCGCGGGCGTCTACTCCGCGCGGCAGAACATGCTCAGCCAGGTGGGATCGGTGACGACGAACGGCCTGCAGCAGCAGAGCATCTTCGTCAATTCGGATCTCATTCGCGCCGGCGTGCCCGGACCGGTGTGGCCCGGCGTGATCTCGCCGTCGCCTCTGCCCGACGGGACGTTCCCGCTGTTCTCCGGTGTCCGCGTCTTCAGCCGCGACTACGCGAATCCGAGGATCTCGTCCGCGAACATCGCCTACGAGCACGAATTCCTGCCGCGCTGGTCGGCGTACGCGGACTTCATCTGGGCGAAGGGCGTCCACCTGACGCGCTTCCTGAACTACAACCGCGCCAATCCGTCCTGCTGCGACGTCGGCCCGGGCACGGGCAACACGTACGTCTACGGCGGATCCCCGTGGGGACCGGACCTCGGCGAAGTCATGGTGACGACGAGCCGCGGCAAGTCGTTGTATCGGGGGCTGACGCTGGGATTGCGCAGGCGCTACGCGAACCGGTATCAGATCGAAGCGAACTACGTCCTGTCGAAGGACATGGACGATGACTCGAACGAGCGCGATCCGTTCACCGACCGCAGCCTGAACTTCTTCGATCTCGAACTGGACTACGCGCTGGCCGACCGCGACATCCGGCACAAGTTCAACGTCTTCGGCATGGTCGATCTGCCGTGGAAGCTGAATCTCAGCACGCGCGTGCAGGCGCGGACGGCGCAGCCGATCACGCCGTCGCCGCGGGTGCTCGACAACGTCGATCGCGGACGCAACAGCGAGCGGAAGGACAACGAATTTTTCACGTTCGACTGGCGGCTGGTGCGGCCGTTCCGGGTGGGCATGCGGATGGAAGTGATTCCGATGCTGGAGATGTTCAACACCTTCAACAACGACAACAACATCAATCCGCTCTCGACGCCGGCGCTGTTCAACTTCGACGGCTTCCTGCGGACGGGCGTCGGCGATCCGCGTCAGGCGCAGATCGCCGTGAAGGTGACCTTCTAGCAGTACGGGGCGCCACGCCGGCTATCTGGCTGGCGTGGTGACGCGCGTCGCTTTGAGCGTGCCGCTGTAGTCTTGAAACGTCCAGGTGCCGGTGAGTGTGTCGCTCGCGAGTCTGGCTGTGATCGCGAGCGTACCGGACCCCGCCTCGCTGGATTCGAAAGGAAAGCTGAGGTCCAGGGCGCCATCCGCGAACGTGCCCCGGACCTCGGTCTTTTCGCCCCAAGTGCCGGTGACCGCCTTCCCGTCCACCTTGAACGTCGCGTTGGCACGGCGCTCGCCGCCGGTCGTATCCAGCACGAACGCCCACGTGCCCGCCACAGCGTCGTCCGCCGCTCGCATGCCACGCCAAGGTAGACGGGGAGTACGAACGCGAGGCAGATGAGGGCCGCTGTCAGTCTGACTGATCTTGTCATTCCGTATCCTTTACCTGTGTCCACAGCATCCGACCTGTCGCGTCTCTCGAGGTCCACGAACGCCGCACGGAATGATTCTACGGCACCGGCCGACTCAGCCAGAGCAATCGGGGCTTTGTCACGATCAGGGCACCGTCAGTTCGAGACGCGCGTCCCGCGTTTCGTTCCCTCGGACCTGCCGGGCGAGGATCGCATACGTCGGGTCGCCCCAGGCCACCGACGCGCGCCGCAGCAGGCCCTCCATCGCGCGCGGCGAGAAGCCGGAGATCTGCGGCAGCGGCCATGTCTTGCCGGTTGTCGCGTACGGCACGAGATAGTCGAGCGCCTGGCGCAGGCTGCGTCCGTCCGCCGTGCGATACGTCCAGAGGTTGACGCCGGTCCGCCGGCCGACGTGCGCGAGGTCGAAGTACGCGGAGAGGTTGAAGGTGCTGTAGTCCCACGAACGCGTCCGCTCCAGCTCACGCGGCTGACGCCCGTCCGGTTCAATCTGCGCCGCCAGCCGCTCGCGCGCCAGCTCCATCGTTTTGCGCGCCAGCTCTGGTTGGTCGGTGAACTGCGCCAGCGAGACGACCTGGACGTAGTACCACGTCTCGTGGTTGTTGCCGTTCTTCCCTTCCTCCTGCCCGTACGGACTCTCGACGAGCCACGTGACGTAGGCACGCATCCACGCCTGCAGCGCCGCGCGGTCCGCCGCGGTCCACGACGGCGATCCGTCGATCAGCGTGATGCCGTCGATCAGCTCCGGGAAGCCGCGCGTCTCGATGATGCCGATGCCGCGCCCCTCGTTGATGCCGGGAACGCCCTGGCCGTAGCGCAGGTGCGGGTTCATGCGCGTGGCGGCGTCGAGGAACCAGACGCGCGTGAGCCGCGCAGCATGCGCGGCGTAGTCTTCGCGGCCGGTCAAGGCGTAGGCGAGTCCAAGCGTCGAGACCGCACTGGTGAGCCGCTGGCCGTTCGCGTGATCGCTGATCTTCTGGATCTCCGGATTGCGCTCGCCGTCGCGCCGGATGTACGGCCGTCCGTCCGGCTGCTTCGGATCGGGCCACCAGTAGGGCGCCTGGCTCATGTAGTCATGCTTGTCGCCGCTCGGCGGCGTGACGGCTTTGTCCATCACCGACACCGGCTTCATCTCCAGCAGCTTGTCGGCGTCGCGTTCCAGGCCTTCGAGCGCGGACTTCAGCGTGGGATCGCCGCCAAGCAGCCGCGAGCGGACGTCGGTGAGGCGCTCGGCGTCGAGCAGGAGCAGCGGCGCGATGAGCCGCGCGGCGGTCTGAGTCTGGCTGGGCGCCTGTCCGGCAGCGTGTCCGGCGGCATGCCCGGCAGCGTGTCCCGCCGCTGGCGTGGCGGCAGGCGGCGTGGCGGCGGGCAGCACTGCGGACGCCGTCGGCATCGACGCCGACGCCGCGAGATCACGCGCGCGCGTGCGCAGGAACGTGATGGCGCGCGGCGCGTCCACCTCGAAGGCCTTCGTGCCCGCATGGACGCTGAGTCCGCCGCGATAGCCGATGCTCTGCAGCGCCGCGAAGAACGAGGCGTAGTCCGACTCCCCCGCGTCCATCGGATACGCGCGGTTGGCGGCGGGGTTCGCGATATGAACGTGGCGCAGTCGTCGACCCGCCTCGCGCAGCTTCGCGAGGTCGTCCTTCTGAATCGTCAGGAAGGAGTAGTCGACCATCAACGCGAAGTTGGGCCGGTCGACCGCGTCCACCACCTTCACGGCGTCCGCGATGGTGGTGATCTGGTTCGAGTCCGTCCCGCGCAGCGGCTCGATCAGCACGGTGATGCCGTGCGGCGCCGCCGCCTCGGCGAAGCGCCGGCCGAACGCGACAAGCTGCGCGAGCGCCTCGTCCGCCGGCATACCGTCCGGCGCGCGCCACGCGGCGCCGCTGTTGAAGATGACGTAGCGCGCCCGCAGCGCCGCCGCGCGCGTCAGCACGGTGCGCAGGTGCGCGTCGAGCCGCGCGGGATCCGCCGCCGGTCCGACGATCGCCAGCTCGCGCGGGATCGGGTTGTAGCCGGAGAGGACGCGCAGATCGAGCGCACGGAGCTGCGCCGCCAGCGCGTCGAAGTCCGCATCGGAGAGGCCGTAGACGTCCTGCAGCGCGAGCTCGACGTATTCGAAGCCGGCGGCCTTGGCGTCCGCGAACGCCTCCGGCTTCGCGCGGATGCACCAGCCAACCGGAAAGTCCGGCACCGGCGCGACAGCCGACGGCGCGATGGTGGCACGCGTCGCCTGCGCCAGACTGACCGGAGACGCGGGGGACGAATTGGCGGAAGACGGGCTGACGGGCGGCGCCTGCGCGAGGGCGGTGCCCGTCGCGAGCGCAAAGACGAACGTGGACGGAACGAATCGAGGAAGGATCGGCGCGCCCGCCAGCAGTAACCAGCCGGCGAGCACGGAGCACGCAGCGCGCACGAATGACGTCATGACGGCTCCACCTGTTTCGCGGAATGATCGGTCCTGGGGCGACCGGGCCGTGAGAGGACTATACCCCCAACAGCGGCTCGTGGAGCCAGGAGCTTTTGCAGCGCGGACAGCGACTCGGCTTCGACAGCTTGTCGTCGCCGAACGTAAAGTCGCAATCGCGGCAGCGGGCGGGGACGACGACGATACGGCGTCCAGCGGCTCGGGCGCTGCGAACGACATGCGGCAGCGCGTCCTGGATGTCCTTGCGCGTCACGCCAAGCTGCTGCGCGAGATCGGACAGGCTGCGCGGCGTCGGTCCCAACGCGTCGAGCAAGGCCTTGCGGTTCATACCGCTCCACGCTCGCAGAATCGCCGTCGGATCGCAAGTGTGCCCGCCGCGGGAAGGATCGTCGCTCCTGGACACTCCAGTTGTCAGCGTGTGCGCGTGCTGCCCTTCGGTGCCTTCGCGCGCCGACGCCGCGGCGCATTCGCTCGCATCACGGCGTCGGACCCGCGCTCGATATCCCAACCGAGATGAGCTGACAGGGACCGAACGATCTCGTCAACGTCGTTGGCGGCAACATTGGCACGCTCGGCCGCAGCGTTGATGTGCTCGCGAGAAATGGGTTTGCGCGGATCGAGATAAGGGGAACGACCGTCGACGTCCTTTGTGAACACCAGGCTGCCAAACACCGACTGACGGCTCCCGGTAAGGGAAGCCGCGCAGCCATCGATCGGCGCACGGGTAGCGATGAATGCGCGGGGGGTCTCGTCGGGCCAGCCCTTCGCCAATGCCTCCAGCGCCTGCATACGCGGCTCCCCTTCTGGATCCTCGACGGCGCGGGCCGTCAAGAGCGTCCGCGTCGTCTCGTCGGGCCAGCCTTTACCCAACGACGTCAGCGCCAGCGCACGCGGGAATAAATCGGGATCCTCGACGGCGCGGACCGTCAGGAGCGTGCGCGTCGTCTCGTCGGGCCAGCCTTCCCCCAGCGCTACCAGCGCCCGCACACGCGGGGATGAAGCGGGATCCTCGACGGCGCGGACCGTCAGAAACGCACGCGTCGTCTCGTCCGGCCAGCCTTTACCCAACGACGCCAGCGCACGCGCACGCGGGAGTGAATCGGGATCCTCGACGGCGCGGACCGTCAGAAACGCGCGCGTCGTCTCGTCCGGCCAGCCTTCCCCCAACGCTACCAGCGCCCGCACACGCGGGGATGAATCGGGATCCTCGACGGCGCGGACCGTCAGAAACGCGCGCGTCGTCTCGTCGGGCCAGTCTTTACCCAACGACGCCAGCGCCAGCGCACGCGGGGATGAATCGGGATCCTCGACGGCGCGGACCGTCAGAAACGCACGCGTCGTCTCGTCCGGCCAGCCCTTCGCCAACGCCGTCAGCGCCCGCGCACGCGGGACTGAACGGGGATCGTCGACGGCACGGGCCGTCAGGAGCGTACGCGTTGCGTCGTCCCGCCAGCTTTCCTGCAGCACGCTCAACGCACCCGCGCGGACGATATCCGTCTGGCAACTGGCGAGTTGCTCAATCCAGCGGCGTTCGTTGAAGACGTTCGCCAAGAAGCGAGGCCACTGGTCCTGCCAGAG
>Ga0187894_10004636_pt1 | contig 14604 bp, 15 predicted proteins | sample GBC1701081metaG_FD_136650 | JGI IMG/M metagenome (GOLD analysis project Ga0187894, IMG submission 136650) | White microbial mat communities from a lava cave in the Kipuka Kanohina Cave System on the Island of Hawaii, USA - GBC170108-1 metaG ...
CCAACCTCCAGAGAATGCCCAGGCATCAATTCTTGGAAACCCCGGAGGATGCTTGGGGGTTTGCCTCCCGAAGCTTCCCTGGAGCTTGGCGCTTGGATGTTGGAGCTTCCGCGGCGCGCCGCGGATTCAGATGTGCTTCGAGTCGGCCTCGTCCTTCTTGGCGTAGCCGGTTTCCTGCCGCTGATGGTTGACCGCATTCTTCTTCAAGTAGGCTTGATAGACATCGTCCGGCGTCATCCCAAGGGTCTGCGCGAGCGACACGAGGAAGTGGAAAAGGTCCACCACCTCGACCTTGGCGTTCTGCTCGTCGAACTTCTGGTATTTGGCCCACCACTTCCACGGCACGCTGTCGATCAGCTCGGCTGTTTCCTGCTGCAGGGCGCGCGTATAATTGAGAATCCACTTCGCCTTTTCCTCGTCGGAAGCGGGGGGCAGATTCACCCCAATCCGTTTGTTCAGCGCATCTTGCATACGGAAGATTTCCTCGAGTTTGTCCATGCGCGCAGGGTGCAAGGCCGGCCGCGCTGAATCAAGCCCGTCGCCGGCCATATTTTTGCTGTTGCCCACTTTGTGCGCTTGCCAGACGTTACCCGTCTTATTGCCGCCGTCCCCACCGCAACTACCGCGGTGCAGAGCGTGTCCCTCGCGCTCCGGCCGGCCCAACCCACCCGCGCCGCCTCCCTTGGCAGGCGCTTTCAACCAACAAGATAGACATGTCATCCACAGAAACGTCCGGTGCCGCCGCCGAAAGCACCGCGACCACTCCGGCGCCCGACACCACGGCCGCGCCCGCCTCCTTCGGCACCACCCGCGGCTCGGGGCTCGCCCGCGGGAAGCGTTCGAGCCACGGCCCCGCCTCCGACAAACCCGCCGCCGCGCCGTCCGACTACAAGCCGACCGCCATCGAGATCCTCAACGCGCCGCGTGAATACCAGAATCCGTTCGCCCCGGAGCAGCCGGCCGAACAACCCGCCGCCAGCGAGCCCGCACCCAGCCAGCCAGCCGCGCCGGCCCGCGAGATGTTCCCGCTCGACGACGCCCCCGCCTCCCGAGAAGACGAGGAGCCGGCCGAACTGAACATCCTCCCACCCGAGCGCCCGAAGTCCGTCGCCCCTCAGACCTGGGAGAGCGAAGGGTTCACCGCCGCGAGCGAGGGCGACCCCGCCCCCGAGCCGCGCGCGCCCCGCAGCGAACGGGCGCCCCGCGTGGAGCGCCCCGCCGAGCCCGTCGATCCCGCCAGCATCCCGGAGAAATTCCTCTGGGTGCGTCCGGGCGTCGAGTTCGTGCCGACCGACCTCTCCCGCACCGCCCGTGGCGATCGTCTCCCGCGCGAGAGCAGGGAAACCCTCGCTCCCCGCGAGTCCTCCTCCCCTCACGCCGCCAAGCCCTCCACCGCGGCAGCCCCCGCCAGGAGCGGCGGCCTCTTCGGCTGGATCAAGTCGCTCTTCGGCGGCGGCGCCACCGCGCCGGCCACCGCCGACACGTCCGCCCCGGGCGACTCCCACGGCCACCATCGCGGCGGCCGTCGCCGCCCTCGCGGCGGTCGCGGTCACGGCGAAAGCTCCTCCTCCGGCGAGTATCGCGGCGAGAGCCGGGGCGGCGAGCGGGGTGAAAGTCCGGGCGGCGACCGTGGCGGGCGTCGTCGTCGCGGTGGCCGCGGTCGCGGCCGTTCCCACGGTGGTGAGTCCCAGGGCTCCCGCCAAGGCGGCGGCTACTGAGCCACTTAAAACTTGTCCGCGCCCCGCGCGCGAACCACCTTCGAGGCGTCCGCACCCGCGGACGCCTCTTTTTTCTGTCATGGCGAGGATCCCGCCACGCCGGAGACGCAGCAATCCAGCTTGATTCCCCAGCCCCCGGACCCGAGCACCCAAACCCAGTCCATGTCCGACCTCATCGTCCACGGCGGCACGCCCCTCAGCGGCATCATCACCCCCTCGGGCAACAAAAACTCCGCGCTGCCCATCCTCTGCGCCACCCTGCTCGCCGACGGGCCCGTCACGCTCCTCAACGTCCCCCACATCACCGACGTCGAGAAGCTCGCCTCCTTCTTCTCCGACCAGGGCTCCGCCATCGCGTGGGACCGCGCCGCCGGCCGCATGGACATCGACCACGCCGGGTTCGACGGCCGCCGGCTCAACGGCGAGCTGCCCGCCGGCATGCGCTCCTCCGTGCTGCTCTTCGCCCCGCTGCTGCACCGGCTCAAGAAGTTCGCCCTCCCCTCCAACGCCAAGGGCTGCTCGCTCGGCATCCGCGAGCTCGACCCGCATCTCGAGATCCTCGAGAAACTCGGCGCGCGGGTCTCGCACGGCGCCGCGCTCAAGCTCTCGCTCAAGGGCCGGTTCAAGGGCGCCCGCCACTGGCCGGACTACATGTCCGTCACCGCCACGGAGAATTTCGTCATGGCTGCGGCGCTCGCGGACAGCGAGTCCGTGCTCCTCAACGCCGCCAGCGAGCCGCATGTGCAGGATCTCTGCGCCGTCCTCGCCGCCATGGGCGCCGACATCGACGGCATTGGCACCAGCCGGCTCACGGTGCGCGGCGTGAAAAAGCTCAAAGGCGGCACGTTCACCATCAACACCGACCACCACGAGATCGTCACCTTCCTCGCCCTCGGCGCCATCACCGGCGGCGAGGTGAAGGTCAGAAACTCCCTCCCGCAGCACTTCGACCTCATCGCCCGCTCCTTCGCCAAGCTCGGCGTGGAGATCGGGCACCAGGGCGGCACCGCCATCGTCCGCAAGAACCAGCGGCTCGCCGTCGAGCAGCCGTTCACGCCCAACCTGCTGCCGAAGATCGAGGCCGCGCCGTGGCCCTATTTCCCGGTGGACCTCCTGCCGTGCATGATCGCGCTCGCCGTCCGCGCCGAGGGCGCGGTCATGTTCTGGAACAAGGTCTATGAGGGCGGCTTCACCTGGATGTCCGAGCTGTCGAAGTTTGGCGCTCACGTCGTGGTCAGCGACCCGCACCGCATCACCGTTTTCGGCGCCAAGCCGCTCCGCCCCGCCGTCGTCGAGGCGCCCTACATCATCCGCGCCGCCGTCGCCCTCTACATGGTCGCCGCCAGCATCGAGGGGAAATCCGTGGTGAAGAACGCCGACACCATCCGCCGCGCGCACCCGAACTTCGTCGAGAACCTCCGCTCCCTCGGCGCGGGCGTGGAGTGGAAGTGACGGGAATATTTTTGACCACTGATTACACCGATGATCACGGATTCATTTGCTCGTCATCCTGAGCGCAGCGAGGGATCCAGCAGGATATCTGACTGCGGCCATGTTTTTGGATCCTTCACTTCGTTCAGGATGACAGTTGCGGGTAACCTTCCTGATCTGTGTCCATCTGTGTCCATCTGTGGTTAAGCCATGCCTCCTTCTGAAAAATCCCCCAAGGGCACCGACTTCATCGCCTCGACGCTCGCGTCGCCCGTCTCGCCCACCGAGGCCGCGCTGCGCCCGCTGAGCTTCGCCGACTTCGCCGGCCAGCCCAAGACCGTCGAGCGCCTCAAGGTCATGACCGGCGCCGCCCGGCGCCGCGGCGAGCCGCTCAACCACATCCTGCTCTCCGGTCCGCCCGGCCTCGGCAAGACCACCCTCGCCTTCATCCTCGGCCACGAGCTCGGCCGCAACGTCCGCGTCACCTCCGGCCCCGTCGTCGAGAAACCCGGCGACCTCGCCGGCCTGCTCACCAACCTCGAGGAGGGCGACCTGCTCTTCATCGACGAGATCCACCGCATCCCCAAGACCGTCGAGGAATACCTCTACAGCGCGATGGAGGACTTCCGGCTCGACATCATGATCGACCAGGGCCCGAACGCCCGCAGCGTCCGGCTCTCCATCCCGAAGTTCACCCTCGTCGGCGCCACCACCCGCGCCGGCCTGCTCACCGCCCCGCTCCGCTCGCGCTTCACCCTCAACACCCGGCTCGATTACTACGACCGCGCCACGCTGGAGGGCATCGTCCGCCGCAGTTGCGGCCTGCTCAAGGTCCAGATCGACGCCGGCGGCGCCCAGGAGATCGCCACCCGCGCCCGCGGCACCCCGCGCATCGCCAACAACCTCGTCAACTTCTGCCGCGACTACGCCTCCGAGAAGGCCGACGGCAAGATCACCCAGCCCGCCGCCGCCGCCGCGCTCGAGCTGCTCGAAATCGACGCCGCCGGGCTCGACGAGATGGACAAACGCATGCTCCGCCTCATGGCCGACCACTACCAGGGCGGCCCCGTCGGCCTCGGCACCATCGCCATCGCCGTCGGCGAGGAAGCCGACACCCTCGAGGAAGTCCACGAACCATTCTTGATTCAGGAGGGCTACCTCGCCCGCACCGCGCAGGGCCGCATCCTCACCCCCAAGGGCTACCACGCCATCGGCCTGAAGCCCGCCACCGACGCCCAGCAATCCCTGCTGTAGGAGCGGCTTCATGCCGCGACCTTTGATGCCCGCTCCAAGGAAAGCCCCTCTCTGCCTCATCATCGCCGGGCCGAACGGCGCTGGGAAGACCACCTTCGCCACCGAATTTCTCCCCCGCGAGGCCGGCATCCTGCACTTCGTCAACGCCGACCTCATCGCTGCCGGCCTGTCTCCGCTCAAGCCGTCCAATGCAGCTCTGGCTGCCGGCGGGGTGTTTCTTTCCGAGCTCGACCGGCTGGCCGCCGCCAAGAAGAGCTTCGCCTTCGAAAGCACCTTGAGCGGATTGGCCTATCTTGAGCGCATCAAACGCTGGAAGTCGGACGGCTACCGGATCGAGCTGGTTTACCTGCGGCTCGACACCCCGGAAATCGCTCTCAAACGCGTTGCATCCCGGGTCAAGGAAGGCGGCCACGATGTTCCCGCCGCTGACGTGCGGCGTCGGTTTGTTCGGAGTTGGCGGAACTTCGAGAAAGTGTATCGTCCGCTCAGTGACGCTTGGTGGCTCTACGATGCCAACGTCCGGCCACCCGTGATGCTTGAGAAATCATTATGAAGACTGCTCAACTTGATCAACGAACCAAGGGTATCAATGCCGCCATGCGCCGTGCGGCAAAGGCCGCGGCTGCTCGTGCCCGGGCGGCCGGCACCAAGCTGTATGTGATTCGCGACGGCAAGCTCGTCGCGGAGACACCGTGACCCTCGCCCGCACCGCGCAGGGCCGCATCCTCACCCCCAAGGGCTACCACGCCATCGGCCTGAAGCCCGCCACCGACGCCCAGCAATCCCTGCTGTAGGGCGGAGTCGCCGAACCCCGCCGCGACTCTATGAAGCCCATCCGCCTCACCAGGCACGCGGGCGGTTACCTTGCGAGTCGCGGATTCACCATCGCAGAAGTCGAAGAGGCCATCCATGCTGCACCGTGGGGACCGGCGGACCTGGGGCGACTGGAGTGTCGCAAAGACTTTCCCTTCAATGCCGAATGGAACGGCCAACCCTACGCCACCAAACAGGTGCGGCCGGTGTTCGTGGACGAGCCGGACGAAATAGTTGTCATCACAGTTTACACCTATTACTTCTGAACCATGAAAATCTCCTACGACGCCGAGGTGGACGCCCTGTCCATCACGTTCCGCGAGACGACCGTGACGACCAAGCATCTGGCCGAGGGCATCGCCGCGGACTACGATCGCGAAGGCCGGCTGGCCGGCTTGGAGATTCTCGACGCCAAACGGCGTTTCGGCGACGAAGGCACCTTTGAAAAGGTGACGGTCGAAGGACTCCGCTCCGGCGCTTGAGTGGACTTGGTCTCCAATCTCGCCACATGAGAATCACCCGCCAGCTCGCAGCGCGCAAACTGCAGGCTTACCTCAAGGGCCGGCTGGAGACTGCCGCTCTGGTCGAGTGGGTAGAGCAGGCCATGATGAAGGGAGACGTTGCTCCGGCGGACGCAGCCGTGCTCCGCAAGGTCGTGCCCCGGCTGGGCGTGGCGGATGTGCGTGGGTTCGGTCTCGAATGGTCCGACTGCGCCCGGATGCTCCGCCAGCTCGGCTTCCGCGCCCGCATCGACGTGGTCGCTGCATGAAATCAGCCACCACCGTCAAACTCGACGCCCGCACCAAGGCCATCAACGCCGCCATGCGTCGCGCGGCTAAAGTCGCGGCTGCCCGCGCCCGCGCCTCCGGCACGAAGCTCTACTACATTCGCGACGGCAAGCTCGTCGCGGAGACACCGTGACCCTCGCCCGCACCGCGCAGGGCCGCGTCCTCACCCCCAAGGGCTGCCACGCCATCGGCCTGAAGCCGGCCACCGACGCCCAGCAGTCGCTGCTGTAGGAGCGGCTTTACGCCGCGAACTCCAGATTCACCGCCATTAACCAGTGCCATAAATCGATGGATTGTGGCGTTAGTTAATCCATTCATGGCCTGAAGCCTCGGGAAAAACCACAGGTGCTCCCCAACACCAGAGCTTGACAATGCCATGTTTGTTATAGCATTCATGGCGCAATGTCGCCAAATTCGGTAGCGTCCACCCTTTCAGCCATCCGTCAACGCCAAGGCTGGAGCCAGGAGCAACTGGCCGCCCGCCTCGGCGTTTCTTTTGCCACCGTCAATCGCTGGGAGGGCGGCAAATCCCAGCCCCAGCGTGCCCAGCGCGAAACCATCGCCAAACTGGCCGAGGAACTCGGCACTGCCCCCGAGACCGAGGCCTCCGCCGCTCCCGACTCCCCCGCCGCCAAGCCCCGTCGCGGCATCACCCGCTCCGCCGTCCTCGGCAACAAGTCCATGGAGCAGATGCTCTGGGACGCCGCCTGCGCCATCCGCGGCGAGAAGGACGCCCCCAAGTTCAAGGACTACCTCCTCCCCCTCGTCTTCCTCAAGCGCCTCTCCGATGTCTTCGACGACGAGCTCGTCCGCCTGACCGAGACCTACGGCGACGCCGCCACCGCGCGCGAACTCGTCGAGGCCGACCACTCGCTCGTCCGCTTCTACCTGCCGCCCGAGGCCCGCTGGCCGGTGCTCGCCGGTCGCGAGGCCTTCCCCTGGCCCGAGGGCAAGAAGCCCGTCACCCTCGGCGAGCATGTCACCGTGGCCTGCCGCGCCGTCTCGCGCCAGAACACCCAGCTCATCGGCATCATCGACCAGGTGGACTTCAACCACTCCGGCGCCGGCGGCGAGCGCGAGATCAGCGACGCCGCCCTGCGCGGCGTGATCGAAACGCTCTCCGACCCGCGCTACCGGCTCGGCCTGAAGGACGTCGAGCCCGACTTCCTCGGCCGCTGCTATGAATACCTCCTTAGAAAATTCGCCGAGGGCGCCGGCCAGAGCGCGGGCGAATTCTTCACCCCCACCGAGGTCGGCTTCCTTATGGCCGAGATCCTCAAGCCCCGCCCGCGCGAGGACGCCTACGACTACGCCTGTGGCTCGGCCGGCCTGCTCATCAAGCTCCAGCTCATCGCCGAGAAACTCGATCCCGCCGCCAGGAAACTCCCGCTCCGCCTCCACGGCCAGGAGCTGCAGGGGCCCAGCTACGCCATCGCGTGGATGAACGTCATCATCCACGACCTGAAGGCCGAGATCATGCGCGGCGACTCGATGCGCAACCCCAAGTTCCGCTCGCCCGACGGCACCCGCCTGCGCCAGTTCCCCCTCATCGTGGCCAATCCGATGTGGAACCAGGCCTTCCCCCCCGACGTGTTCGAGCACGACGCCTTCGACCGCTTCGAGCGCACCGGCGGCACCACCACCGGCAAGGGCGACTGGGCCTGGCTGCAGCACACCCTCGGCAGCCTCGCCGAGGGCGGCCGCGCCGCCGTGGTGCTCGACACCGGCGCCGTCTCCCGCGGCTCCGGCAGCAAAAACGAGGACCGCGAGCGCGCCATCCGCCGCCGGTTCGTGGAGCAGGACCTGGTGGACGGCGTCGTGCTCCTGCCCGACAACCTCTTCTACAACACCACCGCCCCCGGCATCATCATCATCATCCGCCGCGGCAAGCCGAAGGACCGCGCCGGCCGCATCACTCTCGTCAACGCCGCCGGCGAGGCAAAGAAAGGTTCGCCGAAAAACTACCTGCCGATGGACGCCGTCCGGAAGATCGCCGACGCCTACCACGCCGGCGCCGACGCGCCCGGCTTCGTGAAGGTCATCACCAACGCCGAAGCCGCCGCGAACGATTTCAACCTCAGCCCGAGCCGGTATGTAGGCGCGAACGGCGATTCGGCAGAAACGCGTGAACTACCCGCCATCATCGCCGAACTGAAGTCCCTCGACGACAAAGCCACCAATCTGGCGGATGCACTCAAGCCTGTCTTCGCCGCTCTCGTGAAATGACTCTGTCACTTCCATCGGATTGGAAATCGGTCCTCGTGCCGGCTGCGCTCGACGAAGAGCAGCCGATCATCCGTCCATCCGCTAAAATCGCAGCGCGTGACTACCGCCCCAGCGGCCGGTTTCCGATCATCGACCAAAGCCAGAACCCCATCGCAGGATGGACCGACTCCGAGGCAGCCGTGCTGCGGACGCCGCGTCCGGTCATCATCTTCGGCGACCACTCGCGAACCTTCAAGTATGCGGATGGCCCCTTCGCCGCGGGAGCCGACGGCACGTTAATTCTCAACCCGTCGAAGGAATTCGATCCCAAGTTCCTCTACTTTGCGTGCCTTGACCTCGAGATTCCCAGTCGCGGATACAACCGGCACTATACCGTGCTGAAAGAGCTGTCCGTGCCGAAGCCGAAACCCGCCGAGCAGCGGAAGATCGCGGCGGTGCTGGGGAAGGTGCAGGCGGCGGTGGAGGTGGAGGGCGAGCTGATCCGCGTGACGCGCGAGTTGAAGCAAGCCGCCCTCCGCCAGCTCTTCACCCGCGGCCTCCGCTGCGAACCCCAGAAACAAACCGACCTCGGCCCGATCCCCGAAAGCTGGGACGTCGTGCCGCTTGGCACCTTGTTTGAAACCCAACTCGGCAAGATGCTTTCTCCGAAAGCCAAGCAGGGGGACACTCCACTGCCGTATCTTCGCAACAAGAACGTCCAGTGGGGCCGCATCGAATTGGATGATGTGCTGACGATGGATTTCGATGCTCGTGAGAAGGCAAAATTCCGTCTGCAACCCGGCAACCTTCTTATTTGCGAAGGTGGCATTGTAGGCCGGTGTGCGATTTGGCGCGGGCAAATCGAAGAATGCTACTACCAGAAAGCTCTTCATCGGGTCCGTCCCTTGAGCGATGAATCCAGCAACGAGTTCTTGGCCTACTGGTTTGAGCACGCCTTCCAGTTTTCGAATCTCTACCGCTTGGGCGGGGCCAACTCAACCATCGTCCATCTTCCCGAGGTGCAGCTGTTGCGACTGCAAATTCCCAAACCCGACCCCGCCGAGCAGCGCGAAATCGCCAAGCACCTGGCGGCGATCGACGCGAAGCTGGCGCACCACGAGGCCCGGCGGAAGCTCCTGCGCGAACTGTTCCGCACCCTCCTGCGCGACCTGATGACCGCCCGCCGCCGCGTCACCCACCTCGACCTCGCCGACCTTTCTCTGTGAAGCCCGAGCCCGCCACCAAGCCGGAAGAAGCGTTGCCGCGTTTTCACCGGTTTCTCGATGAATGCGGCGACACCACCTTCTTCGGCAAGGGGCGGTTACCCGTAATCGGGCAGAACGGCGTATCCCTCGCCTTCGGCCTGGGGTTGGTGAAGTTCAACGTCCCGGTGGACGATGCCCGCGCCCAGGTGCTGGCCCTGGCCAGGGAGATCGAGGCCGACGATTTCTTCAGCAAGGCGCCGAGCGTGCGGAAGCGGGTCGCCACCGAGGGCTTCTATTTCCACGCCAAGGACGATCTGCCGGAGGTCAGGGAGCGGCTGTTCCGCTGGATCAAGGCCACCGACGTGACCTTGGAGCTGGTGATGGCGCGGAAAATCCCGGCGATGTTCGCGCGCAAGCACAACAATCACGAGAAGGAGTTCTACGCCGACCTCTTGTCCCACCTGCTCAAGACCAAGCTCAAGCTCGACCAGCGGCTGGTGATCAACGTCGCTTCGCGCGGCTCCACGACCAGACAGCACACGCTCGATCTGGCGCTGGAGAAGGCGCGGCAGCGGTTCGCGAAGAAGCACGATGCCACGACGGAATGTTGCGAGGTGGTCTTCAACGTGCAGAACCCGAAGACCGAGCCGCTGCTGGGCGTGGCGGACTACCTGAGCTGGGCGGTGCAGCGGGTGTTCGAGCGCGGTGAAACCCGCTACTACGACTACGTCAGCGAGCGCGTGGCGGTGGTCATCGATCTCTACGATTTCGCCAACTACGAGAAAGGCCGGAATTACTACACACCCAAACGTCCGCTGACCGCCGCCAATAAATTAGGCCCACCATCACCCTGAGAAGGATACCCTTCGACGGCATGGAGCCGACTTTCAAGTGAGGCAGGCCTGACCATAAAAGATATGAACAATCACACTTTGACAAGTTCCGACTCGGCCCGATTGCGGGGCAGAATCGAATCCAGCCGCAATGTAAAAGAGAGAGGCCCCAGGTTCGAGGATCCCACCCTTACGGGTTGCCGTCCAGTGGACGGCCTCTACCAACCCTGCGCTTGCCTCGGGAGTAAGGCAGCACCTGTAGCGATGTTGGGCAAGGATCAATTCTGAGGATTCCCGGCCATGCCCACCCTCGCCCTCGAAGCCTCCACCGTCCAATACCCGCTCGTCCGCCATGCGGTGGATGCGGGCTGGACGTTCGTGCCCGAGGACGAGGCGCTCAAGCTCCGCGGCGGCGAGAACGGGCTGTTCTTCCACGAAGAGCTGCGGGCGGCGTTGCTGCGGCTCAACCCGGGCGTGGTCACCGGGGAGAACGTCGCCTCGGTCATCGCCGCCATCGAGGCCGCGCCACCGACCATCGAGGGCAACCGGCAGCTCCTCGACTGGCTGCGCGGACACCGCACGGTCTTCGTGCCGGGCGAGAAGTTGTCGCGCAACGTCCGGCTGGTGGACTTCGCCGATCCGCCGGTGCCCGGGCGCAACGTGTTCCAGGTCACGGTCGAATGGGCCTTCCGCCGGATGTGGAAGAAGGGCAACCGGCCCGACATCGTCTTCCTCGTCAACGGCGTGCCGGTGGCGCTCATCGAGTGCAAGAATCCCAAGCTCAAGGGCGCGATGGACAAGGCGCTCGTGCAGCTCCGCCGCTACGAGAAGGAGACGCCGGAGATGCTGGTGGCGCCGCAGGTCTTCAACCTCACGCACCTCATCGAGTGGTTCTACGGCGTCACCTGGACCTGGGAGCGGAAAAACGTCTTCAACTGGAAGCACGAGCTGGCGGCCGGCGCGACCGAGAAGAACTGGGTGCAGACGGACGATCCGCCCGGCACCACGCTGCTCGCCGCCGAGGACGGGCCGCCACCCTCCTACGGCGAGCAGGTGCGGACCTTCTTCGACCGTCCGCGGTTTCTCACCATGCTGCGCGAGTGGATCCTGTTCTACACGAAGGACGACGAGCTGAAGAAGACTGTCCTCCGCCAGCACCAGACCCGCGCCATCGACCGGGTGATCGCACGCTGCCTCGACCCGGCGAAGACCCGCGGCTTGGTCTGGCACACGCAGGGCTCGGGCAAGACCTTCACCATGATCACGGCCGCGCGCCTGCTTCTGGCCGGGCAGCTCGCCGGCACCACGCCGACGGTCCTGCTGATCGTGGACCGCAACGAGCTCGAGGGCCAGTTGTCGGGCTGGGTCGAGCGCCTGCTCGGCGAATTGAAGGGCGTGGGCATCAGCGTCGAGCCCGCCTACAGCCGCGACCGGCTGCGCGAGCTGCTGGCGGCGGACTCTCGCGGGCTCATCCTCACGATGATCCACAAGTTCGACAAGCTGCCGGCGCGGATGGTGACGCGGCCCGACGTCTATGTGCTCATCGACGAGGCGCACCGTTCGACCGGCGGCGACCTGGGCAATTACCTGATGGGCGCGCTGCCGGCGGCCACGTTCATCGGGTTCACCGGCACGCCCATCGCCCGGACCGAGAAGGGCGAGGGCACGTTCAAGACCTTCGGCCTGCAGGATGCCGACGGCTACCTCGACAAATATCCCATCGCCGAGTCGATCGCCGACCGCACGACGCTCAAGCTGCGCCATACCCTGGCCCCGGGCGAGCTGGTCCTCGACGGGACGTTGCTGGAGAAGGAATTTCTCGCCCTGGCCGAGACGGAGGGGATCAGCGACATCGACGAACTGAACCGCGTGCTTGAACGGGCGGTGAACCTGCGGACCTTTCTCAAGGCTCCGTCCCGCGTCGCGAAGGTGGCGGCGCACGTGGCGAAGCATTTCCGGGAAAACGTGCAGCCGCTGGGCTACAAGGCGTTCCTCGTCGCCGTGGACCGCGAGGCCTGCGCCGCCTACAAGCGGGCGCTGGACCAGCACCTGCCAGCGGAATGGTCGCAGGTCATCTACACGAAAAACGCCAACGATGTCGTCGAGCGTCCGCTGGTGGCCGAGCTTCAACTGGACGAGGCGGCCGAAAAGAGGGTGCGCAAGGAATACCCGAAGCCCGTCACCCAGCCGCAGATCCTCATTGTCACCGACAAGCTGCTCACCGGCTACGATGCGCCGATCCTCTACTGCATGTATCTCGACAAGCCGATGCGCGACCATGTGCTGCTGCAGGCGGTCGCCCGGGTGAATCGTCCCTACGTGGACGAGCGCGGCGTGGAAAAACCTTGCGGCCTGATCATCGACTTCGTCGGCGTGCTGAAGGATCTCCGCAAGGCGCTGGCCTTCGACTCGGAGGACTACAGCGGCGTCATCGAGGATCTGGACGTGCTTTTCGCCCGCTTCCGCGAGTTGATGGCGGGCCCGGCGAAGAAATATCTGCCGGCGGCGGTGGCCGATGTGAAAGGCCGTGACGCGCAGTTGGAAAAACTGCTCTACGGAACGCTGTTCCGCCGCGAAGCGCGGGAGCAGTTCACCGAACTCTACAGGGAGATCGAGACCCTCTATGAAATCCTGTCTCCCGACCCGGCGTTGATCGACCATGTCGAAGTCTACAACCAGCTCGCCGACCTCTATGCCATGATGCAGGCGGCGTTCGGGAAGCAGCCGCACTTCCTCGACGAACTGGCCCACAAGACCGCCGCTTTGGTCAAGGAGCACGCCACGGCGCACGGACTGGACCGGGTGACGAAGGCGGTCGAGTTCGACGAGGCGACCCTGGCCGCGTTGCGCAAGCGCAAATCCTCCGACGAGGAGAAGGTCGTCAACCTCTCCCGCAGCCTGCAGTCCGCAGGAGCGGAGCCGGAGCCCCATCTGGTTTCGATCGCCGAACGCGCTGCCGCGGTCATGGACGCGCTGGACGAACGCCAGGCCTCGACCCGGCAGGCGCTCGATCAACTGGAAGCTCTCGCCCACGAGCGCCGCGAGGCCGAACAGGCGCGCGTTGCGAGCGGCTTGTCCGGGAGCACGTTCGGAGTCTTCTGGGAATTGAAACGCGAGGGCTTCACCGAGGACAAAGCCAAGGCATTGGCCTTGGAGATCGAGGCCGCCTATGCGCGCTTTCCCAACGCCGCGGACCATGCCGACGAGCAGCGCCAGCTCAAGGCCGACATCTACAAGGTCCTCCTGCGCGTCGTGAGCGGAAAAAAGATGATCGACCTGGCCGACAGGATCATGAGCACCCGTTCCCAGCCATGAGTCGGCGAAGGACCAAACCCCTGCTTTCGCCGATGGAGTCGTTCAAAAGGCGCGTGGAACTTTGGTCGGTAAAATTGCGGGCCCAACCGAAGGAAGTCATTGTGATGCGGATGACGCGAAAATGGGCGTCCTGCTCTTCCCGGGGCCGCATTTGCTTCGCCCATGATCTGCTCGGTCGCTCAAGGCAGGAGCAGGATTACGTCATCGTCCACGAAATCCTGCATCTGCGGCATCGCAATCATGGCCGGGTCTTCCGTGCGATCTTGGGGAGCCATGTTCACGATTGGCGCAAATGCCTTCGCGCCCTGGCGGATCGAGAGCGGCAGGCAAAACCCGCGGTTGGCGAACAGGGTTCGTTGCTGTAAGCTGCGGGGCGATGAACCCCGTGTTGCTCCTGCGCTACCGGGTGGCGCTTTTTCTGTTCCTCTCCGGGCTCGTGTTCAGCGGGCTGACCGCGTTCCCCCTCCTCACCGAGATCCGTCTCCTTTCAAGCTGGATGGGCATCGACGACCCGGCGCGCTACCAGGAACTGACCGGCCTCGCGCATTGGATCGCGTTCGTGCAGCTCGGGCTCGAGCAGACCTACGCGAAATACCCGTTCTTCGGCTATGGCACGGACTGGCTGGCCTTCGGCCACCTCGCCAGCGCCGCGTTCTTCGTCCGGCCGTTCTTCCACCCCAAGGACTGCGACTGGGTGCTCAAGACCGGATTGTGCATCTGCGCGGCGGTCGTGCCGGTCGCGATCATCGCCGGACAGGTTCGCGGCATCCCGGTCTATTGGCGGCTGATCGATTCCTCCTTCGGCGTCTTCGGGTCCATCCCGCTTTTCTACTGCCTGTCGCTGACCAAGAAGATGCGTGGCGAGTAAAGCCGCCCGGGACCGGCGCTTTTGCAGAGCGACCGGCCCCGGGGGCTGCTATTGTCACCGGTCGGGTTAAATGCCGCCACCAAAGGTCAGGTTAAATGCCGCCACCCTGAAGAGGTGGCGGAGGTCATGAAGGATTGAAGGGAGAGGACAAGGGAAAAGGTGCGTGTGCCGGAC